>Ga0138256_10009102_pt1 | contig 10419 bp, 8 predicted proteins | sample KNB2016incub_MG_FD_105486 | JGI IMG/M metagenome (GOLD analysis project Ga0138256, IMG submission 105486) | Active sludge microbial communities from wastewater in Klosterneuburg, Austria - KNB2014incub_MG | ecosystem: Engineered > WWTP > Activated sludge > Unclassified | place: Austria... | reverse complement strand
CCATCCTTTTTTAGAACGCATTACCCATCATTCCCCAGTGCTTATGCTGCTGGCATTGGTTTGTATTGCTGCATTACTGGTGCCACTGCATCATAAATTAGAAAAATGGGCGACACATAAACTGGTGGAAAAGAATAAAGCGATACGGTTGGCCGCAGCGAAGAAAACAATTGAGGAATTGGAGAAAGGGTGATAACCATATTTTCTTTAATTCCAGAATTTACATTTTTTTACAAAAATGGAGTTAGATTCCATTTTTTACTTATTTTTACAAAAATGGAATTGGTATGGTTTCCCGTTTAATACTGCCTGAAGCGAAGCAGGCCCTCGCACAATTCCGGGCACTGTGTATCACCGGTCCGCGGCAAAGTGGTAAAACAACTTTGAGTAAACTGTTGTTTAAGGAAAAGCCATATGTGAATTTTGAAAACCCGTCTGTACAGCATGAGGCAGAGCTAAACCCTGAAACATTTTTAAAACAATACCGCAATGGTGCCGTATTTGATGAAGTGCAACGGGTGCCGCATATTTTTCGCTACCTACAGGAAATTTTAGACAACAATACGAAGCGGGGGCAATTCATTCTCACCGGGTCAAATAATTTTTTATTGCAGGAGCAGGTATCACAATCGCTGGCTGGTAGGGCCGGCTATCTTTCGTTATTACCCTTCAGTTATGCCGAATTGGTAAATGCAAAGCTGGCTGCTAAAGATGTAAGCAAACATATACTAACCGGGGGTTATCCGGAAATATGGAATGAAAAGTTGCTACCCGGCACATGGCTTAATAGTTATGTACAAACTTATGTACAAAGAGATGTAAGACTGTTACGAAACATTACCAATCTTGCTGCATTCAACAGGTTCATTTATTTATGCGCAAACTATGCCGGGCAAATTCTTAATCGGGATGAACTGGCAAAACAAACCGGTGTAGATACTAAAACTATTTTAGCCTGGCTGGGTTTACTGGAAAACAGTTATATCATTTACCTGCTGCAACCATGGCATAATAATATGAACAAGCGGATTGTGAAAAGCCCCAAGCTGTATTTTTATGATACAGGCTTACTTAGTCACCTGCTGGGTATAAAAAGCAGTAGTGCTTTACAAAAACATACAGCCTACGGAAGCATTTTTGAAAACTGGATTATTACAGAAATTAAAAAAAACAATTTTAATGCCGGGTTGAATGAAGGTATGTATTATTTCAGGGATAGTGTGGGCAACGAAGTTGATTTAATTACTGAAAGAAATGAAGAACCAAGAGCGATAGAAATAAAGGCTGGAATCAAGGCAGACAACAACATGCTCCGTGGGCTAAAATATTGGCAAAAATTACAACCCAAAAGCAATTGTATTTTAATTAATGGTGGCAGCAAACATGTGATAATTACCGAAACCATGAATGCGCTTCCATGGACCGAGGTAGTAAATCTTTAACAGGTGCCGCTAAAATTGAACTATTAACTAACTGAATTATGAGAAAAATAGTAACGCTATTTTGCTTTATCGCAGGTATGCAAACTGCTTTTGCACAAACCGATAGTATTGACATAAAGCTTCAAACTATTCTATCTGAAAAAAATGATGATGCCCGTATAGGTAAATTGTATGATTATGTGCTTCTCATTCAGGGATTTGACCCCAACCTTAATCTTATTATTGCGCAAAAACTATTGCTTCAGGCTCAAAAACAAAAAGATAAACCAGCTGAAGCTTTTGCCTATTCTCAAATCGGATACCAGGCCTTTACAACAGGCAATAGAAATAAAAGCCTTGAATATTCTTTAAAATCGCTGCGGATTGCTGAAGGCATAAACAATCCCTCGGTGCTTGCAATAGTAAACAACAGGCTTGCGCATAGTTATCATTTAGATTTAAATAAACAACTGAAGTTTTATCAAACAGCATTTACAGAATCTCTTAAGACTAATAATTTCACTATTCAGTATATCATATGTACCAATACTGGCTCAACATTTATCAAAATGAATGTTTTTGATTCTGCATTAATTTACCTGCAAAGAGCAGAGCAAATAAGCAGCAAGGCAAAAATAAAAGGGTATATCGGTAATATGTTTTCTCTAACAGGTAAAGTGTATGGTAAGTTAAGAAATCAAACACTTGCTACAGCTTATTTTAACCTGGCTTTAAAAGAGGTGGCACAATTTAATTCCCCACGGGATCTTGGAACCGTTTACTCCGATATTGCCACCTACTATAATGACGAAGGACAAACAGATTCATGTACACACTACGCCAAAAAAGCAATTGAAGTTGTTGAGAATACTCCTTTTAAAAATGAAGCAGTAGAAGCAGCAAAACTGCTAATGAATATTTACAGAAATAAAAACAATGATTTGGCAATGAAATATGCTGATATGTACAGAATAGCCAATGACAGTATTAATAATTTGAAGAGTATTCAGCAAAATCAACTGTTAACATTTGAAGAAGATCTACGGCAGCAGGAAGTAGTGGTAGGAAAAATAAAAGAAGAAGATGAACGCAAACAAAATATCCAATACGCTTTAATTGCCCTTGGCATTATTGTTTTACTTACCCTTTATTTATTACTCAGCAGAAGCTTTATAACTAATACAAAACTGATAGAATTTTTTGGCGTAATTGCATTATTAATTGTGTTTGAATTTTTAAACTTATTGCTGCATCCTTTTTTAGAAAGGATAACAAACCACTCCCCTGTTTTAATGTTATTGGCATTGGTTTGCATTGCTGCACTGCTGGTTCCCCTTCATCACAAAGTAGAAAAATGGTCAACAGCTAAACTGGTGGAGAAGAATAAAAAGATACGGCTGGCAAGTGCGAAGAAAACGATTGAGGAACTGGAGAAGGGTGAAAAATAGGACAAAATTTCATTATTAGTGCTTTAATTCACCAATTATTACTATATTTGGTGAATACATTCTCTAAGTATATGATTACCCGGTTATTAAATCCAAAGATAGAAGCACGGCTGGGCAGTGGAAAAGCCATACTTATTGTTGGCCCACGCCAGGTTGGAAAAACTACGCTTATAAAAAACATCCTTGAAAATAAACACCATTTATTTTTAGATGCCGACGACCCGACGACACGTAACCTTTTAACTAACCCCAATACCGAGCAGCTTAAAAGCATCATCGGCAAAAATAAGCTGGTATTTATAGACGAAGCCCAACGCATAGCCAACATCGGCATTACACTGAAAATAATAACCGACCAGTTTAAAGATGTGCAAATAATAGTAAGTGGCTCCTCGGCTTTTGAACTGAACAACCAGCTAAACGAACCGCTTACCGGCCGTAAATGGGAGTATCAGTTGTTCCCCATCTCCTGGAAGGAATTTGAAGATGCAGCTGGTTTTGTAAAAGCAGAACAGCAGTTGGAACTGCGAATGATTTATGGAATGTATCCTGATGTGATTAATAGGATAGGAGAAGAAACAGAGGTATTAAAACAATTAGCTGATAGTTATTTATACAAAGATATTTTAGCCTACGGCGGAATAAGAAAACCGGAGATATTAGAAAAACTGTTACAAGCCCTGGCATTGCAAATCGGAAATGAAGTAAGTTACAATGAGCTTTCGCAATTACTAAGCATAGATAAAAATACCGTAAGTAATTATATTGATGTACTGGAAAAGGCTTATGTAATTTTTAAGCTGAAGAGCTTTAGCCGCAATTTGCGAAATGAAATAAAAACCAATCAGAAAATTTATTTCTATGATAACGGTATCCGGAATATGATTATTGGAAATTTTAATGCCCTGGAGCTGCGACAGGATAAAGGCGCATTGTGGGAAAATTTTTTGATAGGTGAAAGAATGAAAAAGAATAGTTATGAAGGTAATTTGGCAAAATCTTATTTCTGGAGAACTGTACAGCAGCAAGAGATAGATTATGTAGAAGAAACAGCCGGAAAAATAACCGGGTATGAAATAAAATGGAGTGCAAATGCCAAAGTAAAAATCCCCAGGTTGTTTAAAGAAACTTATAACGCAGAAATAGAAGTATTAACCCGTGAAAATTTCAGAATATTCTTATAACCCTCAATCATGAAAAAAATTATTATCCTCTTTTGTTTTGTTGCAAGTGTACAAACGGCATTTGCACAAAACTCAAATTATAGAAGAGATAGTTTATACCAACGATTAAAACAGGTGCAAACCCCTGCTGAACAAATTGACGTATGGGCTGATATTGCTGAAGCCTATTCATACACTGGCAAGCCAGACAGTGTGCAATTTGTCGCCGGGCAAATGCTTAAAATAGCAACCGATGCTCATCAGGATTCTTTACTTGCCCGGGCTTACCTGCAAATAGGAAACTACTTTAGCAACACAAGCGATTTTAAACAGGCATTAGAATTTCAATTTAAAAGCCTGGCACTTGCAGAAAAAGCTAAAAACATTCCTGCCATTTGGCTTGCAACTAAAGAAGCGGGTATAAGTTTTAAGAAATTAAAAAACTTTGAAGAAGCATTAAGATATTTATATAAAGCAGCCTTGCTTATTAATAAAGTTCCTTCGGATGGCTCATCCTCTGCCGCTAACAGGACATACACACACATGGCTGAAGTATTTATAGGGTTAGCACAACCAGATTCAGCATTGCGCTACATACAATTGGCAAACGAACAAACTTCAAAAGAGAAAGATGCTTATGGCTATGCAAGAGTACTATACATTTTTGCATCGGTTTATAAAGCAAAAGACGATAATGACCTGGCAGAAAGCTATTATAAAAAATGTATTGTTTTTAGTGATGCTGAAAATATTTATTCGCCTTACGTAACTGCCACAACTGATTATGGTCAATACCTTTTTGATACTAAACAATATAATTTATCTAAAGAAAATGCCCTAAATAGTTTTAATAAAGCAAAGGAGGCTAAAAATAAATTGGGGATGATAGATGCCGCTGCATTACTTCGCAAAGCGTATTATGCTATTGGGCAAAAAGACAGTTCGTATTATTATTCTGATGTAAAAGATGCTTACACCGACAGTGTATTTAATGAGCAGCAGCGAAACCAAATCCAGAACCTTTCTTTTAGTCAGCAAATAAAAGAAAAAGAAGAACAGGCAAAACAAGCCGAAGAAGCACAGCAACGCAAACAAAACATTCAATACGCTTTAATAGCTCTCGGCATTATTGTTTTACTCACACTTTATTTATTATTAAGCCGCAGTTTTATTACCAATACCAAACTGATTGAATTTTTTGGTATAGTTGCTTTACTGATCGTTTTCGAATTTCTCAATTTACTGCTACATCCTTTTTTAGAAAGAATAACCAACCACTCCCCTGTTTTAATGTTGCTGGCATTGGTTTGCATTGCGGCATTACTTGTTCCACTGCATCATAAAGTAGAAAAATGGGCAACGGCAAGGTTGGTGGAGAAAAACAAAAAGATACGGCTGGCCAGAGCCAAGAAAACGATTGAGGAATTAGATAGCAAGAATTGAAAATTTTAAAACTAGGAAATTAAAAAATAAATATGAAAAAGTATTACAGCCTCCTGGCCACAATTATCCTTTTTTCTTCACTTCATGCACAACAAACCTTTATCAGTAATGTGAACCTGGTAGATGTAAAGACCGGTAAAATAATTCCGGGCCAGTCAGTTATTGTTACCGGTGAAAAAATTGAAAAGGCAGGTGCTGCAAAAAAAATAAAACAACCCGCCGGCTCACAATGGATTGATGGTACCGGCAAATACCTGATGCCGGGGATGACAGATGCACATATCCATTTCTTTCAATCCGGCGGATTATACACAAGACCCGATGTAGTTGACCTGCGGAGTAAAGTGCCTTATGAAAAAGAGAAAGCATTCGGATTGAACAATGCTGCCGATTACATGAACCGTTATCTAAGGCTTGGCATCACAACCGTAATTGACGTGGGCGGGCCGATGGCCAATTTTGCCATCCGGGATTCTATCAGTAAAACAACACTGGCGCCCAACATACTTGTTACTGGCCCCTTGTTCTCCATGGTTGACCGGCCGCAATTTGGTGATGACAGGCCAATCATAAAGATCACAAACCAACAGGAAGCGGATTCTTTATTTCAGAAAATGCTCCCGCTTAAACCCGACTTTATCAAGATATGGTATATCGCAAGCGCTGCTATGCCCGCAGAGAAAAATTTCCCGCTGGTTAAATACATTGCTGAGAAAACACATGCCAACGGGTTGAAACTTGCCGTTCATGCCACACAGCTTAAAACTGCACAACTGGCCGTGGAAGCCGGCACCGATATCCTGGTTCACAGTATTGACGATGCAGTGATTCCGGATGATTTTGTAAAGACCCTTTTACAGAAAAAAATTACTTATATCCCCACATTGATCGTACTCGGTGATTATTACCAGGTATTCTCCGGCAGACTTAATAATCATCCGCAGGATATTACCTGGGCCAATGCATTTGCGTACGGCACCATCACCGATCCCGAAGCCATGCCTGAAACTGAATTACCCCCGGGAATAAAATCAATGCGTAAAACAGGCATCCCCCCAACAGCGTCCAGGACTGATTCTTTTGAGTATGTTAACCTGCTGAAACTTTATAAAGCAGGCGTAAACATTGCCAGCGGAACCGATGCCGGCAATATCGGCACTTTTCATGCCTCGTCTTTTCTGCAGGAAATGGAAGCCATGCAAAAAGCCGGATTAAGTATCCCGGAGATAATTAAGGCATCCACCATCAACCCGGCCATTGGTTTTGGCAAAGAAGCACAATGGGGCAGTATTGAAAAAGGTAAACTGGCTGATATGTTGCTGCTGAAAAAAAATCCCCTGGAATCGTTACAAAACCTCAACGATATTGAATACATTTTTAAATCAGGAAAACAGATCCATCCCGACAGCCTGCTTAGGGATACACCCGAAGCTGTTGTACAGCGCCAGTTGAATGCATACAATGCCAGGAACCTGCAGGCATTTATGGCTACCTACAGTAATGATATTGAACTGTACAATTATCCCAACCAACTCATCGGTAAAGGAATGGAAGCTATAAAAAATTACGAAGGTTTTTTCAGCAGAACGCCCAACCTCTACTGCGAAATTCAAAAGCGCATTGTTATAGGAAATAAAGTAATTGATCATGAAAGAGTACGGGCAGGCAATAATACCCTCAATGCTGTGGCGGTATATGAAGTTAAGAATGGAAAGATCATTAAAGTAACTTTTATCAGGTAACCGGCAGGAAAGTACCGGCATTGGCTACAGAAAATGTAAAAGGAATCGGTATATTAGTAACCTAAACCAGGCACTGCCAATGGCAAAAAAGTATAAAAGCGACCGGGTTGACTGGAAACACGTATGGAGCATTAAAAACCTGCTGCACATTATTGCCGGTGTTCTACTGGCTGTACTTGCCATGAAGGGCTTCATGATACCCAACCGTTTCCTCGACGGAGGGGTAACAGGCATCTCCATCTTACTGCACGAAATGTTCCACATCAACATCAGTATACTTGTTATAGTTCTCAATCTTATTTTTATTTATCTCGGCTACAGGAAGATAGGCAAAACTTTTGCGGTTCAAACCACTATCGCAGTGACCCTTCTTTCTTTTGGGCTCCTCTTTATTGATATACCCGCCATCACAAATGAAAAGTTATTGATCGCTATTTTCGGCGGTATTTTCATGGGTGCAGGCATCGGCCTCGTTATCCGGGGAGGCGGTGTGATCGATGGCGCCGAAGTGATCGCTGTGTTCACACGGCGTAAGGTTGGCTTTTCCAACAGCGAGATCATCATGCTCATCAACTGCATCATTTTTGCCGTAGCTGCCATTGAGTTTGGCATCGAAACAGCCATGTATTCCGTCATCACATTCTTTACAGCAACCCGTGCCACCAACTATGTAGTGGATGGCATTGAGGAATTTACCGCCATGAATATCATTTCGTCAAGGGAAGAAGAGATCAAAAATTTCCTGGTAAATGAACTGGGCAAGGGTATTACGGTGTATAAAGGCGAACGTGGCTACTTGCCCGGGAGCTTCGACATCAAAACCGACTGCCAGATCATTGTAACCATTGTAACAAGGTTGGAGATAAAACAGATTCAGGATAACCTGGTGAAGATAGATCCTAAGGCTTTTGTGTATGTACAAAGCATCAGGGAAGCTTCGGGTGGTATTTTAAAAGCGAAACCGCATGCAAAATAAACAGGCGATGAAGGAGTTTGTGGTAAACCTGCTGAAAGACAAACTCCCCACCTTTTATTCGTATCATAATTATGAGCATACTTTGTATGTGGCTGACAAGGCAGTAGAGATAGGGAGAAAGGAGAACTGCACAGAAAAAGAACTTGAATTATTACATACTGCGGCTTTATGGCATGATACAGGTTATACAGAAACCTATACCGGCCACGAAGAAAAAGGTTGTGTTCTGGCAAAACAATACCTGCCTGGTTTTGGATATGCTGAAAAAGATATCCAAACGGTTTGTGGAATGATCATGGCAACAAAAATTCCGCAGTCGCCGAAGAATAAACTGGAAGAGATTATTGCCGATGCCGACCTGGAGTACCTGGGAACAGATGAGGCTGCAAAGAAGGCCGATGATTTTTTTAAAGAACTGCATCACCTGCATCCCTCCTTAACAAAGGAAGAATGGGATAAAAGACAAATATCCTTTTTGCAAGATCACCATTACTTTACCCGTTACTGCATAGAGAATAAAGAGCCGCTAAAACGTAACCACCTGGCAGAACTGTTCAAAAAAAGCTGAGAACATTTATTCAACATAAACCATCAACCATGAAACATGCACTTAAGCCTGCACTAATTACTGTTGCCGTACTGTCGCTGCTGTATACAGCCTGTACCTCTTCTGAAAAAAATGAACCGGTTAGAGATACCGTTGCTGAAAAGAAGCAGATCAATGCCATGCTGGACTCATTCAACCTGGCTGCAGCAAATGCCGATTACAATACCTATTTTAATTTTTATAGCGAAGACGCCATCTTCACCGGTACCGATGCCACCGAACGCTGGGATAAAAACCAGTTTATGGTTTGGGCCAAGCCTCATTTTGACAAAGGCCGTGCCTGGGCATTTACCTCAATGGAAAGGAATATCTATTTTGATAAAACCGGGCAGCTTGCCTGGTTTGATGAACTGCTGAACACACAGATGAAGATATGCCGTGGTTCCGGTGTGGTAGTGAAGGAAGGAGATGCATGGAAAGTGAAACAATATATACTTTCAACTATGGTGCCCAATGATAAACTGGATTCGGTGATAGTGATGAAAGCGCAGCAGGAAGATTCGATCATTAACAAACTGGCGCCCGGCAATAAAGAAAAAGCAACTGCAAAACAACCCGAACAGGTGGATATTGACCCGGTAAAAGTATCACCGGGTATATTCAAAGTGTTGATGGAAAATGACCGGGCAAGGGTTATTCAGTATAGCCTCAACCCCGGTGAAAAAGATGATTGGCATACGCACCCCGGCAAAGTTTCTTACGTGGTAAGCGGTGGAAAGCTCAGGGTAAAGATGGAAAATGGCGGAGCCATTGCTGTTGATGAAAAAACAGGTACTGCTTCCTGGATGGATCATATAGGAAAGCATTATGTAGAGAACATAGGTACTACTACTGTTGTAATAGTATATACTGAATTAAAATAGGATACTGATAAAGCTTATGACCAATAAGGAAACGATATCGCTCAAGCTAAAAACTCAAGCTCTTTCAAAAGAGCTTGAAGCAAAAAACCGTCAACTGGAAATAGAAGCCTCACTGGAAAAAGTCCGTGCAGTAGCAATGGGTATGAAAGAACCAGCTGATATGCTGTATGTGTGCAAGACTATTTCTCTTCAGTTACAGTCATTGGGTGTAAAAGAAATCCGCAATGTGCAAACGGCTATTTTCTACGAGAGCAAGGGCACTTACATGAATTATGAATATTATGCAAAACATAAAAAAACATTCATCACTGAAACCCTTTATACCAATAATAAAATTGCGAAAGCCTTTGCAAAAAAAATGCTGAAAGGCAAGGATGAAACTTACATTACCCATATCAAAGGAATAAAAGTAAGGGAATGGCTGGCTTACCAGAAGTCCACAAATGTATTTATTGATAAATACCTGAATACCGCTTCATCACTCAATTATTACTGGCATTCGCTGGGGCCGGTGGCATTAGGCATTTCCACCTATGTTCCCCTGAAAAAGACGGAACTGGAATTGTTCCAGCGGTTTCTGAATGTATTTGAGCTGGCTTACCGCCGCTTCATTGATATTGAAAAAGCAATAGCCCAGGCAAAAGAAGCACAGATAGAAACTTCCCTTGAACGGGTAAGGGCACAGGCCATGGCCATGCGTACACCGGAAGACCTCACCGGCATTTGCGAAGTACTTTATGCAGAACTGCACAGCCT
>Ga0138256_10009101_pt1 | contig 10419 bp, 7 predicted proteins | sample KNB2016incub_MG_FD_105486 | JGI IMG/M metagenome (GOLD analysis project Ga0138256, IMG submission 105486) | Active sludge microbial communities from wastewater in Klosterneuburg, Austria - KNB2014incub_MG | ecosystem: Engineered > WWTP > Activated sludge > Unclassified | place: Austria... | reverse complement strand
GAGCAGTGCCTCCGCGAACAGCGCCGCGTTGGTTGCGCCCGCCTCTCTGATGACGAAGGTGGCCACCGGTACGCTCGCGGGCATCTGCACGATCGAGTACAGGCTGTCCTGCCCGCTCAGGTGGCGGCTGGGCACGGGCACGCCCAGCACCGGCACGGTGGTCTTGGCGGCGAGCATGCCCGGCAGGTGTGCCGCCCCACCGGCGCCGGCGATGATGGCTCGCAACCCGCGATTGCCGGCGTTCTCGGCGAAGGCGAACATCTCGTCGGGCATGCGGTGAGCGGACAGCACCTGCGCCTCGTGCGCGATGCCGAACTCGGCCAGCACCTCGACGGCCTTGCTCATGGTGGGCCAATCGCTGGCCGATCCCATCACGACCGCGACGACTGGAGTGCTCACGCGCACAGTCTGCCCGATGTGCGGTGGTTCAGGCCAGGGCACCCGCGCGTTCGCCATCGACCACTGCTGCGTGCGCACGGCGCGGCGCCACGCAGTCGCCCACTCGTTGCACGCTCACGCCCGCGGCCGTGAGGTCGTTGTACAGCCACTCCACAGGGCTGGGCGGCACAGCCAGCACGACCCAGTCGGGGTGGCGGGTCTGGTTGGCGCCGGTGGGGTGGTGCAGCAACGTGAGCGCTCCGCCGGCGAAGCCCATCGGCACGAGATCGGTCGACTGTGCAATGCCCTTGGCACCGGCCCGCATCCACCAGTTCTCCATGTCGAGCGTGATGCCCAGGTCTTGGCCCACCACCATGCCCGGTGTGACGATCTCGACGGTGCAGCCGCGGTCGGCCAACAGCTCGGCGACGGACGTGGCGTGGTGGAAGCCGATCTCGTCGACCACCACCACGTTGCCGAACGGTTCTGCGCTGCCGTCGAGCACCTCGCGCACGTCGGCCACCTGCACGGCATCGCCGGCCACCCACCACGGGCGGCTGGGTTCGGCGCCCATCGCCACGATGACGTGATCGGGTTGACGTTCCTGCACCAGGCCGGGCCACACGCCGACGCCGTACTCGATGACCACGCCGAGGCGGGCGCACTCGGTGAGCTGGTTGCGGATGATGTCGCCGAATTCGGCTCGGTTGGGCACGCTGGCGGCGAGGCGCACCTGGCCGCCGGCCTGCGCCTCCTTCTCGCACACCGTCACCTGATGGCCGATGCGAGCAGCGGCGATTGCCGCCTGCAGGCCGGCCGGCCCGGCACCGACCACCAGCACGCGCTTGGGCTTGGCGCTGATGGCCACGCGCGGCTCGGCCTCGCGCCCCGTGCGTGGGTTCTCGATGCAGCCCAGCCAACGGTTGAGGCCCATGCGGCCCACGCACTCCTGGTTGCAGCTGAGGCACAGACGGATGTCGTCGGTGGCGCCGGCGCGGGCCTTGGCGGCGAAGTCGGGGTCGGCGATCTGACCGCGCACCACGCCGACGAGATCGCAGTGGCCTTCGGCCAGCGCCCGCTCGGCCTGCAGCGGATCCTTGAAGCGACCGACACCGACCACGGGCAGGTCGACCGCCTTGCGGAACGCGGAGGGGATGAACAGCGCATACCCGGGCGGGATGTGCATGCTGGCTTCGATCATGAACAGGCTGGCCGTGGCGACGCCGATGGACGTGTTGATGTAGTCGACCTGGCCGGTGGCCTCGGCGATCTGCGCCACACGTACCGCATCGTCGATGGTGGTACCGCCTTCGATGAGCTCGTCGCCGCACAACCGCACGCCGAGCGCGAGGCGATTGCCGATGACCTTGCGCACCGCCGCCACGATCTCGGTGAGCAGGCGCGCACGGTTCTCGATGCTGCCGCCGTACTGGTCGGTGCGCTGATTGGTGGCCTGGCTGAGGAAGCCGCGCACGATGGAGCTGTGCGAGCACTGCAGCTCGATGCCGTCGAAGCCGCCTTCGGCGCAGTGCTCGGCCACCAACGCGTAGCCGGCGATGATCTCGTCGATCTCGGCGTGGGTGACGGCCTTGGGCACCTCGCGAAACAGCGGGTCGGCCACGGCCGACGGCGCCCACACCGGCAGGCGCGAGTACATGCTGCTGGCCTGGCCGCCGTTGTGGTTGATCTGGGCGAAGATGGGCACGCGGTGGCGGTGCACGGCTTCGGTGATGGCCCGGTACCCGGGGATGACATCGCGGTGGAAACCGTGGATCAGCTTCTCGTAGGGCCAGTCGGTGGGATGGGTGCTGTGCTCTTCGGTGATGATCAGCCCGGCGCCGCCGGCGGCGCGGGCCGCGTAGTACGCGGCGTGCTGTGCGGTGGGCTTGCCGTCGCGCGCGTAGTTGGTGAGGTGCGCGCTGAACACGATGCGGTTGCGGGCGGTGACCGGCCCGAGCTGCAAAGGGGTCCACAGGTACCGGTACGCCATCACGGGCAACCTTAGCGACCGACCCCGAGAAGCCCCCGAACGAGGTCAGCTGTCGTAGTGGCCGAACATCCAGTACGTCAGCAGCACGGCGGTGAGCGCGGCGGCCGTGAGGCCGATCTTCAGCCATCGCTTCGGAGGTGCCCACACCCGCAGGCGGTACTCGGCGAACTGGTAGCCGAACGTGACGGCGGCGACGGCGATGGTGACGTGGAGCAGCGCTGCCAGTGCAACGCCGGTGATGGCGCCGGCCTTGCGCAAGCCGCTGGGCCACAGCAGCGCGAGCACGAGCGGCACGACGATCGCGCCGGCCGCGCCGAGCAGCAGTTCGATGTACCAGGTGCGGTTCGCCATCCACGGCAGCCACTGGCCTCGGTCGAACAGGTCGAGAGTGGCGAACCACCCGAGCACGACGATGGCCGCGAGGCTGAGGTAGCCGAGCACCGCTCGCACCTTCGACACCTGCCACGCAGTGGGGATGCTGACGGCGCTCCACACCATCCAACGACGAAGGAGGGGCGTGCCCAGGTCGGCCATCGCCGAGCGGAACACGCGATCTGCCTGTAGCTGCGTGATCGGCAGGTCGGGTGTCTCCCAGTCGGGCTTGCCCGGCTCGCTGAACGGCGGCGTGAGCGCATCGTGCACCAGCGCGGCGGCGAGGTGCGTGCCGGTGCGCGGCACCAGCCAGGTGAACATCTGCGGCACAGAGGTGAGGTCGGTGGTGAAGGTGGCCTTGTTGCGCGGCACGACGATGTCGCCCAGCTCCTTGTCGCGGTAGCCGAGGCGGCGCTCCAGGTACCACGAGTCCTGCGTGTCGTCCTCCACGTGGCGCAGCACGATGCTCCATCGATCGCTCGGCGAATCGGGGTCGAAGAACTGCTCGAGCTGCTTGTGGAACTCCATGGGCAATGCTCGCGCGATCTGGCGGGGTCGCGATTCCTGCCACACTTCCCGCATGGCAGACATGGACATGACCGAAGCAGAACGCGACCAGTTCCTCGCCGATGTGCGCGTGGGCATCCTGGCGATCGAGCATGCGGGCCACGGCCCGCTGGCGCTGCCCATCTGGTACCAGTGGGAGGACGGTCAGGTGCTGATCGGCATGGATGGCACGTCGCTGAAGGCCCGGCTGCTGCGTGCCGCCGGGCGCGCGACGCTCACCGTGCAGACCGAGAGTGCGCCATACAAGTACGTCAGCGTGGAGGGCCCGGTGGTGGTGGCGAGCGAGTCGCGCGACAACCTGGCCATGGCGTCGCGCTACCTGGGACCGGAGCTGGGCAAGTGGTATGCCGACAACAACCCCAGCACCGCCGACACCGTGCTCGTGCGCCTCACCCCGGAGAAGTGGCGCACCTGCGACTTCGGCAAGGGCATGTAGCGCACGCCTGGTCGCGCATCGCGCGGCGGCGCGCGGGGGTCGCGTAACGTGGCCGCGTGAAAGATCTCCATGGCAAGGTCGCAGTCATCACCGGCGGGGGCAGCGGCATCGGTCGGTCGCTCGCTCACGCGTTCGCGGCGCAGGGCATGAAGGTGGTGCTGGCCGACATCGACGAGATCAGCATGCGCGCGGTGGAGGCCGAGCTGGCCGAGGGTGGTACGGAGGTGCTGCCGGTGGTGTGCGACACCTCGCTGGAAGCCAGCGTGCACGCCCTCGCGCAGGCGACGCTGGATCGCTTCGGCGCCGCCCACGTGCTGTGCAACAACGCCGGCGTGGCCGGCAAGGTCGACCCGTGGAGTGGGCCGATGAGCGCGTGGGAGTGGGTGGTGGGCATCAACCTCTACGGCGTCGTCCACGGCATCCGCGCGTTCCTCCCCATCATGCAGGACCAAGGCGAGGGGCACATCGTCAACACCGCGTCGATGGCCGGGCTCATCGCCTTCCCGGGTGCGGCCGCCTACAACGCGACGAAGACTGCGGTGGTGGCCATCACCGAAGGGCTGTTCCTGGAGATGAAGGGCACCGGCTCGCCGGTGGGTGTGAGCGTGCTGTGCCCGGGGTTCGTGAAGACCAACCTGGTCGCCGGCCAGCAGTGGCAGCAGCGCTTGGGCCCGGAGCCGCCGAAGAGCACCGACGCGCTCGGGCAGATGATCGAGACCATCCTCGCCGATGGCGTCGAGAACGGCGTCGACCCCGATGGCATCGCCGCGCAGGTGCTGGATGCCATCCTCACCGATCGCTTCTGGATCCTCACTCACCCGGAGATGCGCCAGGCGCCGGTGGAACGCATGCAGCGCGCCGCCGCGCAGGAGAACCCCGCGTGACGAAACCGCCGCGGAAGGGCGGTACGCGCACATCCGCGTTCGGTGTCGGCAAGCGCGAGGGGCACGACTCGTCGCCGTTCTACGAGCGCTTCCACGCGCCGGAGATCTCCGCCGACGAGACGATCGGCATCACCTCGGCCGTCGACCGCATCGTGGTCGGCGATGCGCGTGACATGAGCGCGGTCGCCACCAACTCGGTGGCGTTGGTGGTCACCTCCCCGCCGTACTTCGCGGGCAAGGCCTACGAGGAGGCGTTGGGTGAAGGGCACATCCCTGCCAACTACGTCGAGTACCTGGTGATGTTGCGCGACGTGTTCGCCGAGTGCGCACGCGTGCTGCAGCCGGGTGGTCGCATCGCCGTCAACGTGGCCAACCTCGGCCGCCGGCCCTACCGGTCGCTGGCCGCCGATGTCACCGCCATCTTGCAGGACGAGCTGCGCCTGTTGCTGCGCGGTGAGGTCGTGTGGGTGAAGCAGCGCGGGGCGGCGGGCAACTGCGCGTGGGGCAGCTTCCAGCGCCCCGGCAACCCGGTGCTGCGCGACCTCAGCGAGCGCGTGGTCATTGCGTCGAAGGGTCGCTTCGATCGCGCGGTCACGCCCAAGGATCGGGCCCGGCAGGGCTTGCCGTCGGTGAGCACGCTGAGTCGAGACGAGTTCATGGAGGCCACCGTCGACGTGTGGGAGATCCCGCCGGAGAGCGCTGCTCGCGTGGGCCATCCGGCGCCGTTCCCCGTCGCGCTGCCGGAACGGTTGATCCACATGAACACGTACGAGGGCGAGCTGGTGCTGGATCCGTTCATGGGGTCGGGTACGACGGCGGTTGCGGCCGTGCGCACCGGCCGGCACTTCATCGGGTACGACACCGACGCCGGCTACGCGGCTGCGGCCATGGCCCGCGTGGGAGCCGAGTCGTTACTGCCGCAGGTGCAGCTGGCGGCCGATGCCGGGCGGCTCACCGACCCGATGGCGGGCGGTTGGGCGGCGAAGGATCTGGCGGAGTCGCTGTTGCTGGCCGCCGGCTACACGGACGTCGTCGATGATCGCAAGGTGCTCACCGGGGTGCAGCCCACGCTCTCGGCCACCGATGCCAAGGGCCGTCGCTGGTGGTTCGAGGTGGTCGGTGGGCGAACCACCAACCGGCCCGGTGCGCAGCGCATCGAGCTGCTGTGGCGGGCGATTGCGAAGGGGGCCGTGGTACGCGAAGCCGAGCCGGCGGCTCGCTACGGCATCCTCACCACCGGGTTGCCCGCGACCGCCTCTGGTGGTGGCGCGCTGAAGGCGGTGACGGGTGCGAGGAAGCCGGTGGCTGTCGTGGTCGACCTGCTGGCGGCCGACGCGGTGGCACACCTGCGCGCTGCCGGCCGCTGAACCGACCGACCCACGTCGGGCTCGTCTCGGTTCAGTTCGTTCAGCCCGACCCGCGGGTGTCGAGCAGGCGTGCGTCGGCGATGTCGTCGAACGATCCGGCGCTGAAGTAGCCCTGCAGGTCGACCACCAGGTGAGTGGCGACGGAACTGTAGATGCACGCTTCGCCCTCCGTGTCGAATCGCACCACGGCGGTGCCGGCGATGGTGAGGCCGGCGGCATCGATGTTGAGGTTGCTGGTGATGCCCGGTGTCGCGTCGCACGGCAGGGCGGTGAGGTACCCGCTGCCCAGGCTGCCGGTGGCGATGAGCGACACGAACGCCGACGAGCCGGGGTTGCCGCGAATGACGGTGGTGCCGCCCGCAGCGGCACGAGCACCGGCTCGGGTGTCGAGCAGGCGTGCATCGGCGATGTCGTCGAACGTGCCGGCGGTGAAGTAGCCCTGCAGATCGACGAGCAGATGGGTGGTCGCCGAGGTGTACAGGCACACCGTGCCGTCGGCGCCGAACGGCACGATCGCCAGTCCGGAGCGGGTTTGCCCTGCGGCGTCGAGGTTGAGGTTGCTCGTGGCACCGGGCGCATTGCCACAGGGCAGCGCCTGCAAGAAGCCCGAGCCGAGCGAGCCGGTGGCCACCAGCGAGAGCACGGCCGAGCGGTTCGGCTCGCCACGCAGCACGGCCATCGAGCCCGCGCGAGGAGTGGAGCCGCTGCGCGTGTCGAGCAGGCGCGCGTCGGTCACATCGTCGAACGCGCCCTCTGCGAGGTAGCCCTGCAGATCTACCACCACATGGGTGGCCATCGAGTTGTACACGCAGGCGGTGCCGCCGGCATCGAAGCGAACCACGGCCAGCCCGGCGCGGGTCTGGCCGGCGGCGTCGGTGTTGAGGTTGCTGGTGCTCCCTGCGGCAGCGGTGCACGGCAAGGCCTGCAGGTACCCGCCGCCTGCCGTACCCGTGGCCACCAGCGAGACCACGGCCGAGCGGTTGGGTGTGCCCCTGATCTCCGTCGTCGAGTTGGGCGGCACGACGGTGGGCGCGGCGCCGTCGGTGAGGCTCAGTTCACGGATCAGGAACTGGGTCCAGACGGGGTCGATGGTGCTCTGGTACTTCTCATAGAGCCCCTTCGCGTGGGTGCCCTCGCCGTACCACAGCATCGTCTCGGCAACGAGGCCGCGCGAGCGGGCGATCGCCGCAGTCGCGATGGCGCACTGCATCGGCACCGCGCCGTCGAGCTCGGCGTGGATCATCGCCACCGCGGCATCGCCCGCGCCGATCTTTGACGGGTCGTACCCGCAGCCCGACATCACGAGCGCGGCGCCGATCGCAGAGTCGTAGCCGTCGTAGTCGCCGACATCGCCGGGGGTGTCGCTCTGGTAGGCCAGGTTCAGTGCGGTGACGGCGCCTGCCGACGAACCCATCACCGCCACGCGGGTGGCATCGATGCCGTAGGTGCCGGCATGCGCGCGCACCCACCGGATGGCGGCCTGCGAGTCGTACTGCGCCGCCTCCACGGCGTTGCGGCAGCGCTCGGCTTCAGCCGCCAGCTCACCGGGCGGCACCTTGCCGTCTTGCACGGCCTGGCACTGGTTGCCGGCATCGAGCCGGTAGTTGATGCTGAACACCACGTACCCGCGGCGAGCCCACTCCTGTGCGATGCCGCTCAGGGTGGCCTTCGAGCCGGTCTTGAAGCCGCCGCCGTGAATCGCGATCAACACCGGCCGGCTGGTGCTGGTGTCGCCGACCGGCTGGTACACGTCGAGCAGCAGATCGGTGGGCACGCCGGTCACCAGTGCCGGCGCGGTGGCGTAGACCACGTTGCTCGCCACCGTGGTGGTGTCGAAGACCATGTCGACGTAGCGGGTGCCGGCGGCGTGCGCCGGCAACGTCGTGCCGCCGGTGGCGACCAGCGTGACAGCGAACGTGCCGGCGAACGACACGACGGCGGCGAGGTGCTTCAGGTGGTGCTTCATGTCGGCGAGTGAAGCGCGCAGGTGTGAGTGATCTGTGAGCGACCGCCCGCGGGCGCCGCCCGAACAGCCGGCTTCAGAACAAGAACCGGCTGACCGTGTAGATCACCACACCGGCCAAGCCGCCGACGATGGTGCCGTTGATGCGGATGAACTGCAGGTCGCGGCCCACCTGCAACTCCAGGCGTTCGGCTGTGGCCTTGCCGTCCCACTTCTGCACGGTGGAGCTGATGATCTCCGCCACCTCGCCGCGGTAGTGGTCGACCACGTAGCCGGCGGCGCGCTGCACCCACTCGTCGACCTTGCGCTGCAGCTCGGGCTCGTCGCGCAGGCGCTCACCGAGGTGCACCAGCGAGCGATCGATGCGTTGGCGCAGCTCGCTCTCGGGGTCGTCGGTGGCGGTGAGGGTGCTGCGCTTCACCTCTCCCCACAACGACTGCAGCCATGCACGCACGTCGCGATGAGCGAGCAACTCGTTCTTCAGCTCTTCGCCTTTGGCCACCAGTTCCGGGTCGGCGCGCAGGCGGCCGGCGAAGGCCAGCACGCGCTGGTCGATGGCCTCGCGCACCTCGTGCTTGTCGTCGCTGCCCACGTCGCCGATGAAGCGATGCACCGCGGTGTAGATCTTCTCGAAGATGCGGTCGTCGACGGGCTCGGGAATCCACCACGGCGACTCCTGCTCCAGGCGCGTGCGAAAGGTGGTGCGGTTGTCGTCGAGGAAGCCCGCCAGGCCGGTGAGCACTGCATCGAGCAATCGCTGGTGGTGGCCACCTTCCATGGCCACGTCGAGTGCGCGCCCCATCAGCGGCGCGACCGGCGTGGTGCGGATCTTGCGCTCGATGAGGCCTTCCAGCGCGGTGCTCACATCGCGGTCGTCGAGCACCTCGAGGCTGCCGCGCAGCGCGTCGGCCACGCCTTCCCCGGCCTTGGTGGCATTGGCCGGCTCGCTCAGCCAGGTGCCCAGCCGGCGGCCGACGTGGGCATTGGCGAGGCGGTCGTCGAGCACCTCGCGGGTGAGGAAGTTCTGTTGCACGAAGTCACCCAGCGATGCGCCGATCTGATCCTTGCGGTGAGGGATGATCGCCGTGTGCGGGATGGGGATGCCCAGCGGGTGGCGGAAGAGCGCCGTGACCGCGAACCAGTCGGCCAGCGCGCCCACCATGGCGGCCTCGGCGAACGCGCGCACGAAGCCCAGCCACTGGTGGTGCTCTTCCTGCCAGCGGGCCAGTAGGAAGACGATGGTGACCAGCACGAGCAGGCCGAGCGCGAGGCGCTTCATGCGCTGCATCGCGGCCTTGCGTTCGCGATCGCTCGCCGACATCACGTCCATGGCGGCGACCCTAACGGCGTGGCCGCGAAAGCAGCCCGAGCGCGGCGGGTCAGTGGTGGGTCACGTAGAGCCCGGGCCGGCCAGCGGCCAGGCGGGCGGTGGCGCCGACGATGAGCGCAGGCAGCAACGTGTTCCAGCCGAACTGCTCGACGGTGAGCACCACCCCGGTGAGCATCACGCCGGCCGCGGCCGAGAACGCCGCCGCCGAGCCGGTGGTGGCCAGCAGCGGTGCGGGCGCGTGCAGGCCCGGTGCGATGGCGGCACCGAGCGTGCCACCCATCACGAACAGCGGCAGCACTTCGCCACCGACGAAACCGCTGCCCAACGCGATCGCCGTGAACAGCAGCTTCAACAGCGGCACCCACCAATCGACGTGGTCGCCCGCGAAGGCGGGGGTGAGCAGAGTGCTCGACAACCCCAGGTAGTCGCGCCCGACCAGCACCATCAGGCCGAGGGTGGCGACGCCGCCCACGACGGGTCGCGCCGGCGGCCAGCCGACCAGGTGCGCCATCTGCGCTCTGATGCTGTGCAGCAGCCACACGAACAGGCGAGCAACGAGGCCGAATGCGATACCCGCCAGCAGCAACTGGAAGGGCAGGGCGATCACCCAGCGCGGGGCCGGCAGATGCGGTCGATTGGTCATGCGATAGCCGAGTGCATCCACCACCACCTTGCCGGCGAAGGCCGAGCACACGGCGGGCAGCAGCGCCTGCCATCGATGGCGGCGCGTGACCTGCAGCATGAACGCGATGCCGGTGAAGGGCACCCCGAAGACTGCGCCCCATCCGCCGGCGAGCGAGGCGGCGATGAGCAGCCGCCGTTGGTCGGCGGGCAGGCGCGCGAGGCGCGCCGCCGAGTCGGTGACGGAGCCGGCCATCTGTAGCGCCGCGCCCTCGCGGCCCACCGAGGCGCCGGCGAGGTGGCCGACCACGGAACCGCCGAAGATCATCGGCGCCATGCGCGCCGGCACGCCGTGCGTGAACAGGTGACCCTGCTCGATGACTGCCGGCGTACCGCCCTTCGCGCGACCGCCGAGGTAGTGGTAGGCGGCGCCGACCAGCAGCCCCACGGCCGGCAGCAGCCACACCAACCAGCCGTGCGCGATGCGTGTGTTCGTGGCCCAGTCGAGGCT
>Ga0138256_10009100_pt1 | contig 10420 bp, 7 predicted proteins | sample KNB2016incub_MG_FD_105486 | JGI IMG/M metagenome (GOLD analysis project Ga0138256, IMG submission 105486) | Active sludge microbial communities from wastewater in Klosterneuburg, Austria - KNB2014incub_MG | ecosystem: Engineered > WWTP > Activated sludge > Unclassified | place: Austria... | reverse complement strand
CCCGAAGAAATTGAAATCCGGTTATGGGAAAATATTGCCAATGGTTCGGGCCTCGACCTCAGCCTGATGGGTGATATGCGCGGTTACGAAGATGAACGAAATTATCCGGTGATAAAAAAAGTATATGGACACCATAAAAAAAATGAAAAATATTATGGGAGGTATCGGTCCGTGGCTAAGATTGCCGTGGTCGCACCAGGTTGGTGGCCCAGTGGCCCGACAATGCAGGAGTTCAGGGGTATCCAATTGATGCTCAAGGAAGCACATATTCCGTTTGATATCATTGAAGACAGTCAGATCGGGGCGCAGTCAGCAGGCCTGAAAAAATACAAACTTATTATACTCCCTGATATTTATACCTTAAATACTTCTTCCATCCAGACTTTGGATTCCCTGGCCAGGCATGGAGTATCTCTCCTGGCTACCAATTCCAGTCTGAAAGATCAACCCGGAATGTTGACCAAATGGTTTGGGGTCAAATCGGGAAATTATCTGGCGGATTGTAGTGGTCAGTATCTCGGCATTTCAGATTACCAGAAATATCCCTCCCTCGCCGGGCAAAAGATGATTTTCCTGAAATTTAACCTCACTGAATACGATATGTCGGGCTGTGATTTTAAAGAACTGCCATTATTGGCTAAAGGCAGACCCGGGCCACCAGAGATGATAGGCGGCCATGATCACACCGGTATTTATGCATTGGGATTAAAAAGGTATGGGAGCAGTTGGAATGCTATCCTACCAGTTAATCTGGGTAAACTGTATTATTTACATGGATACGAACAGCATAAAAATATTATCCTTGATATTATCCATCAGTTGTTGCCATCAGAAAAGGCGTTGCTTCATACTACTGTCCATCCAAGGGTTGAAACTATTTTACAAGAATTTGATTTTAATGATCAAACCACCTACGGTAAACTCTTTAAATCAAGAGGGTTAATACTTCATCTGGTCAATCTCACCGGATTTAGCGGGAATACTTATTTTACTCCATTGCCTGGTAATCAGATAAAGTTCAGTATTCAATCCACTTTTAAACCAAGCAAAGTATGGGGTATGAATAAAAAAAATGCTCTTCCTTTTATTTACAAAAATGGAAGAGTTGAATTTACGCTGCCCAAACTAGAATCGTATGAGGCAGTGGTGATGGAGCGGTAATCGTAGGACCTCAGGCGAGACGCCTGAAGTAACCGCGGCGACGCCGATAGTTTAGTCGTCCTTGCCGGTTGTTTTAGTCGTCCTCGCCGGTTGGGGTTGACCAAAAAGAAAGTTGATTTGCTTTATTGAGATTTTGGTTATTTTAAAAAAATTTGACGTTGAGGTTTGTAAATCTATAATTTAAACCGTTTAAACGGTTGATTTTAAGGTATGTACATAGCCCACGGTTTAAACCGTGGGCTATGGAACGTGAAAAACGATTAATGGTTTTAACCATTTTTAATTTAAGCTTTGATTTAATTTGATGACTTTTTGGTCAACCCCTTCAGCAGACGCGCCTAAAATATCTGTCTTAAATGATGCTGCTGATGCCCCCAATAATCCCGGATTAAAAATTCCAGGGTATGTAATTCCGGTTCAAAGCTCCCGGTATCACAAGTCAGTTGTAAAGACTCTGCAGGTAAATCAGAAGCCGTCCGGTGATATTGCCGATTAAGCAGTTTCCACAAAGTGATAATATCCTCGACCGATGCATGCTGATATTGTTGAAAACCCACCCACTCATTTTGCCGGTAAAGTATCTTTGTATTAGGTTCATATTGTGTGACTACCAGGCGACGAAGATTAGTCATTGCACTATCTATTAAATGTCCCAGGACTTCTTTTTTGGACCATTTATGGGGATCGGGTTTATATTCCCAATCAGAATCTTCGATATTGTTGAGCTTCAATACGGTTTCATCGATAAACTCGGGGATGGAGGAGGTGATGGTGTTGGGGTACATGGGTTGAGGTTGAGGTTGAGGTTGAGATTGAGGTTGAGAATGAGGTTGAGGTTGAGATAGGTCTTTCAGACATCCGGACTTCTGCGTTTTTCGGCCTTCTCCGACTTCCGGACTTTCGGACTTTTCTGACTTTCGGACTTTTAATTCATTCATGTCGTTTCCCATCCCTGATTTTAAAAACATGAAGCACAGCAGGAAATAAGGCATCGATAGTTTCTTTCGTCGCTAAAGGTGAACCGGGAGAAGTAATGACCAGTGCTCTACCGATAAATCCAGCTACGCCCCTGGATAACATGGCAAAGGGTGTACGCAATTGACCGTATTGACGAATAGTTTCAGGAATTCCGGGGATTTCGCGTTCGAGCAAGGGTTGGATAGCATCGGGGGTTAAATCCCGTGGAGAAAGCCCTGTGCCTCCAATAAAAAAAATCAGGTCAACCTCCTGGCTATAAGACTTTGCCATAGATTGTATAATATCAAAATCATCCGGGATGACATGAATCGAAATGTTTTGTAATCCGTAATCCTTTAATTTTTCCAGGGCAATCTTGCCGGAAATATCCTCTGACTTTCCTTCTGATACACTGTCTGAACAAACCAAAACCACCACCTGTAGGTGATTGAATTTGATTTTTTTCAATTCGGATTTCCCTCCTTGTTTCGACAAAAGCCTGATGTTTTTAATTTCAACACCTTTGTCCAGAGGTTTAAGCATGTCATAGATCGTAAGTGCGACTAAAGATGCTCCATGCATGGCTTCTACTTCGACGCCGGTTTTATAAATAGTATGGACTTCCACCAGGATATGGATTTCGAGATCCATAAGCTCATAAGTGATTCCAGTGTATTCAATGGGTAAAGGGTGACAATCCGGAATCAGGTCACTGGTCTTTTTAACTGCTAACAATCCCGCTGCCCTCGAAAACTCGAAAATGTCACCTTTGGGTACGGATTTATTCCGGATACTATCCATTGTTTCCGGTAACGAAACACTGACAATAGCAGCCGCTACAGCTTTTCTAAGGGTATGATTTTTATGGGTGATGTCTACCATGGTTGAATTGTCATTCAGTGTTTATTTATTCTCTTTCCATACATGGGTTTGATCGGAAAGGACCTCTTTTCCCCAAACTGGTAATTCTTTTTTAATGCGCTCTACGATTTCAGAACAAGCATCAATCGCTGGTTTTCGATGGATTGAAGAAGTAAATACAAAGAGTGAAATTTCACCTGCTTTTACGGTTCCAAGACTATGATAAATATGAAGGCAGGTCAGTTCGTATTTGTCAAATATTTCCTGCCTGATCCTATGCATTGCTTCCAGGGCCATTTCTTCATAGGTAGTATATTCAATGGACGTCACTTCCTGATTTTCTTTTTGATCAGCCCTGACCTGACCCAGGAAAATACTATGTCCCCCTATATTTAATTTAGATGCATGGGCTGCAATTTTATCAGCAATGAAACCTGAAGTAATAGGCCCCTGAATGAAAATATTTCTGATCCGGTGTTCAGTCATTTTTTAAATCTACTTTGTTAGCCCCCTGCATAAGGTGGTAATAATGCTAAGGTATGATTTCCCTCCAAGGGTATATTTTCATGAATGATCTCCCGGTCAAGGGCCAGCAAATAGGGCGTCTCGACAAGTTGTGGGAATAAGTCTCTTAAAATTTCCTGAGCAGCCAGGGTATCTTCAATGCCACTTAATTCAAGGCTGGTTTTGCCGGTAATTTCTACCAGTTGGCCAAAAAATAAAATTGAAATTTTGCTGCTATTCATGAAAGACAAAAGTACGAGTTTTGGAGTGAGAGTTTCGCACTGGGGAAGATTCGCACGGAGCCACAGAGTAGCACGGAGAAATATAATTTAAACTCTGTGATTCTCCGGGGCTCCACGCGCTAATTGTTCCGTGCGCCAAAACGTAAGGAATATAAGGTGGGGAGTATCGCGCAGGGGGAGGATCGCACGGAGGCACGGAGAGTCACGGAGGCGCGGAGAGTCACGGAGGCGCGGAGAGTCACGGAGGCGCGGAGAGTCACGGAGGAATATAATTTATATAAACACATTAATCTGCAGCTCTCCGTGGCTCCACGCGCTAATTGTTCAGTGCGCCAAAACGCAAGGAATTTAAGGTGGGGAGTATCGCGCAGGGGGAGTATCGCACAGAGGCGCGGAGAGTCACGGAGGAATATAATTTATATAAACACTTTAATCTGCAGCTCTCCGTGGCTCAGTGCGCCACTTTTCCTCATTTCCTCCTAAACTCCAGGTCATGGAAATCAAAACTAAAATCAGTCAATGGAGAGATCGCCTTCATCGTCATACCAGAAGCCTTGCCTTCGGGATCTAATGAAAACATGACAAAGGCATCAGCATCCAGGCTACGATCATTCCATTTAGCTATCCAGGTACTCCCTTTATAGGGGAATAATTGTCCGCTGATGCGGGGTGATTTTTTAGAGGTGAACCAAAGGTTTCCGGCTTTTTCGGTCAGGTCAACTTCGCCAAACCATTTATCAGTATAGGTGCCTGTTAACAAAGCAGTATTGGGTTTTACAGGATTAGCTTTTGGGGTAGAATCTATGGCTTTCCAGATTTGGTCCGTAATTTTTTTAGCCTCTGTCTCATTTCTGATCACATTGTCATGATACTGTTTTACCCGGTCTTTTCCGGTGATCCCAAAATAGCTGTCTTTGATCGTATTGGTAATGGCAGTAAAAGCCGCTCCACTCTGCTGATTGGTCAAAACAATAATACCTAAGCTCAACTCAGGTATCAATGTCACCTGGGTCACCGTACCCAGCAACCCACCTGTATGAGAGACTTGTTTGTATCCATTAACATCGCTCAGAAACCAACCCAAACCATAACCCGCAAAATGGGTATTGTATGGCCCCGGTCCACCGACTTTTATGGGTGTTTGAACTGACCACATTTCATGATGCGCTTCTTCGCTGACCAATTTTTTATTCAAACCGGTTCCATATTTTCCTTTATTCATTTGCAGGATTACCCATTTACTGAGGTCGGTGAGGTTGCTCATTATACCACCGGCGGCATTGGCATTTTCCGACCAATCGTGTTCAATAGCCTGCACCTTTCCATTAAAAGGGACATGGGCATCTATGATATTGGCATTATTTTTTACACGGCCCCAGGAGGCTTTGCTGTGTATGAAGCCTATGGGTCTCATGATGTCGTCCTCAATAAATTCCTCCCAGCTTTTGCCGACTACTCTGGCCAGGACTTCGCCGGCTACGATATACATATTGTTGTCATAATCATATTGAGCCCTAAAACCCGATACTTGTTTGAGATATCGGATATTCCGTATAATCTCATCTTTAGTAAAATTATTCCCATCGGGAAAAAACATAAGGTCACCCGCCCCCAGACCCAGGCCACTTCGGTGGGTCAATAAATCCCGGATGGTAAATGCATCGGTAACATAGGGATCATACATTCTGAATTCAGGGATATAATCAATGACTTTATCATCCCATTTTAACTTACCCTGGTCCACCATCATAGCGAGTGCCGCCGAAGTAAATGCTTTGGAATTGGAAGCGATTCCAAACAAGGTATTTTCATCTACAGGAAGGTTGTTTTTGAGTGATCGCACACCGTATCCTTTAGAATGGATGACCTTATCATCTTTGATTACCGCCACTGCAATTCCGGGTACATCAAACGTCTTAAGGGTAAGCGCTACCAGGGAATCTATCCTGACCGAAGAAATGGGTTGTGAAAAACCTGAAGCCAGGTGGAAAATGCTGAAGCAGAAAATAAAAATTATTTTTTTCATAGTTGAATTTGCAGGCCGAATATAAAGAATCCATGAATGAATAGAGGACCTGGTTTTACGGATATCAGTAATTGGAAAAAGAACATTAAACATTGAATCAATATTCGCTTTCATAGTGATATTCACCTGATCCGGTTTCAACTATTGCATATCCATTTTTGTAAACTACCCTGGTGACGGGATTTCCGCTTTCTTTTAGTGGCCCGTTTTCTTTACATCTGATCCATACTTCTGCTTTTACATTCACAGGGATACTGACTTTTAGACTATACTTTTTGCCCTGGATTTTCCATTCGCTCCTTATGTTACCTCGAATTGAATTATAGGAGCCCTTTGCCCACGTAAGGTCACCCGCAGGTTGTGGTTTTATCTGCACAGCAGCAAAACCAGGGGCGGTCGGATTGATCCCTAAAATCGAACGGTAAAACCATTCATCAATAGAACCAAACATAGGATGATTTTGGGAGGGCGCTATTTCCGGGTATGCCCAGGTTTCCCATAAAGTGGTAGCTCCTTCGTTTAGCATATACCCCCATCCCGGGAAATCGCGCTGGTTGGCCAACTGAAATGCCAATTCATTTTGATCTTCTTCTCTTAAAACATCAAACAAATATTTAGTAGAAAATATGCCAGTGGATATATGCATATCATGTCTTTCAAATTCCTGCCACAGCGTTTGTAAGGCAGCTGGACGATCCGGTGCCAGTTGGTACCAGAGTGCAAACAATTGGGCAGATTGGGTACCATTGTCAAATCTACCAGTACCATTGACAAGGTATTTTTGGATCAGGGCTTTTTTGATATTATCTGCCAGTTTGGTAAACTTAATTACGTTTTCCTTTTTTTCCAGAATCGCTGAAAACTCTGCCATCAACAGGGCGTGGTGGTAATAAAATGCACCTGCGGTCAGCGCTTCCGGTTTGGTATCCAAAGCCTCGTGATCACTGATATCCCAATAGAAAAGATTATTGACGGCCTTGGTCTGCAAAAAGTCCATTTGCTTGAGAAAAGCTTCATAAAAAGTTTCTATGATGCGTTTGTCTCCATAAAATTCATACAGTTTCTTTTGTAAAAACGGAAAACCCAATTGCCAACCCAGCGGCCCCGATTGATCTCCATAACCACGGTCAGCTATGCCGGTAAACGGCGCTATTTCCGTGATACCTCCTTCTGGTCTTTGTTCGTTGGCGAAATCGCGCACCGCCTTAGCATAAAACTGAGCCATATCATAATTGTACATAAATGCTTCCGTACTAACAACCATATCGGCTCCATACCCCATTTTTTCCCTTGCGGGACAATCCGATTGTACACTGAATACATTACTCAAAAATGTCCATTGAATCACTTCGTGCAATTGATTAAACATCGTATTGGAACATTGGAACCGGCCGTTGGAATCCAAATCAGAATTCATCCGCAATCCGGTAAAGTCATCTAGGGTCGGAATACCGGGCCAACCCACCACTTCGATATATCGAAATCCATGGAAAGTAAATGAAGGTGCCCATGTCTCTTCTCCACCTCCTTTGAGGATGTACTCATCTTTTTGCCAGGCAGTTTTAGGTGCTCCTGGACCGCCTTTCAAACCCCATGCCTCTTTGATTTGGCCAGCTACTGTAGTCCACCAGTTTAATCTGCCATCTTTGAGAGTATCCTCGCCAAATCGCATGGTAATGCGGTGACCTTCCTTCCCATTTACTTTTATTCTGGCGACCCCTGCAAAATTCTGACCCATATCCACTATAAAAGTATCCCTGCCTGCTGCCCTGATTCCGATAGGTTTGATGTTTTTCGTAATACGGATAGGCGGCAACATTTGAGCAGTCAGGATACCACTTGGACCTTTTGTTAAACTTGCATTATTCCATATTGCAGGATCCTCAAAGGATTTTTCAAGACGGGCATCATACTTTTCACCCAGGTATACATTATTTTGCAAAACCGGGCCCTTGGCCACTTCCCAGGTGGTATTACTTGGTATTACCTCGAGGTTACCATCCTCGTAGCGGATATGAACCTCGGCCCGCAGGCAAGGCCTTCCCGACTCCTGAGATTCGCGCAAATCCCACCGGCCAAACATCCGGAGGGGTAAAGGGTTCCACCATCCACTTCCAAGTCGAACACCAATAATATTTTCCCCGTTTTTAATTTGTGAAGTGATATCATGTACCACATAATAGACTTGTTTGCGGTAGGTGGTAAATCCGGGATCCAGAACATGATCGCCAATTTTTTGACCATTTAAATAGGCTTCACTATATCCTAAACCACTCAAGTATAACCTTGCCGATGATATGGTTTTAGTGGATAAAAATTTTCTTCTGAATAACGGCATTGGGTCATCGAGGTAATACAAGGAATCTGTCAAAGGGCTCGTGCTGCCATCATTAATCCAATTTCCCTCCCAGTCAGAAGCACCTAACATGGCCGTTTCAAACCAGGCTGTTTTGCTCCATTCCGATACCAATCCATCCTGATCGTAGACCCTGAGTTTCCAATGGTATCGGGTAAAAGATTTTAAAGGAGTCCCGTTGTATTCAATTTGTATATTTTGAGTATTGGTGATTTTTCCAGATGACCAATTTGTTCCATTGTTTTGTTCGAGGTCTTTTAAATTCTCACTGACTAAAATTTCATAGGCCGATTGATATTGATTCCGGGCTGTAGTATTGAATGTCCAAGAAAAGCGAGGTTTTGCAACATCAATACCCAGGGGATTTTCGAGGTATTCACATTTGGATTCGGAGATCTGGAGGGTAGAGGTGGAGAAAAGGGAGAATGATAGTAGGAGAATATTAAACAAAATGTAGAATAGTTTAAATATTACATTGAAAATCGGAATAGTAAGATAATCAGATCGGGGTAAATTAATGGTTAAGAATATTGGTATAATTTCGCACGGGGGCACAGCGATAGCGGAGAACACTGAGATTTTTGTCTTGTTAAATTTATAGTCAAATAAAAAAAATTAAAATCCTCTGTGGCTCCGTGCGAAACTATGGCTCCGGGCGAAGCGACACTCAAAGACTCTCCTCACCCCCCTGTCAACAACTTAAAAGCCGCCAACATCAACACCGCCGCTAAAATATATTTTAATACTTTCTGATCAAATTTTAAGGACCCTAAAAAAGCTCCGCAGAGCCCTCCTACGAAAGCTACGATAACTAATGCATACATCCCGGAACTGATCTGAATACCCTTAGTCCATTGCCCAATCAATCCGGAAGTAGAATTGATGAGGATAAATAAAGCACTGATCGCTGCTGTTTGTTTTTGATCGGTCCATTTCAAAAGCAATAAAACCGGAGACAATAAGATGCCTCCACCGATTCCTATCAAACCGGATAAAAAACCAATCAACCCACCTATTCCCAATGAAAGTACCGGGTTAGCTTTTTTTAATTCTTCGACGGATGGGTTTGGGTAAAATAAAAACCGGACGATCGGTATTAGGAGGAGCAAGCCTAAAATCTGTTTGTATAAGGCGTCATCGATATCGATTCGGCCACCCCAGAAAGCCATCGGGATTGAAGCCAGGATAAATGGCCAAAAAATCCCCGGCCTGAAATGGCCTCCCCGGTAATATTGAATAAAGGAAGTAGCGGATACAAAAAGATTGAGGATTAATGCCGTAGGCCTCATTTCTGCCGGTGCAACACCGGCTAATGCCATCAGGGCCAGGTAACCACTTGCTCCACCGTGTCCCACGGAGGCATATAAAAATGCGACAATGAATAATAAGATGTAGAACCACCAGTAAAAATCCATACCCGGAATTATACTGGTAAGATATGAACTTCCACTTCCTCGCCAGCTTGTATTGAAGTGGTATTTTCTTCAATTACAATCAAGGCATTAGCGCGGGCAAAAGATTTTAAACGGAATGATTCCTGGGCATCCAGGGGTGTGGCCTGGATGCCATCAAAACTGGCTTTAAGGAAATGGGTCAACCCTGCTGGTTTGGTGTAAGAAGCCTTAATTGGAGCCCTTACAATTTTAATATCGCTGGACTTTCCCATCATTTTTTGAATGGCGGGTTCGATATATTCGTAAAAACAGGTTAGGGAAGAAGCCGGGTTACCTGGCAAGCCAAACACATATTTGCCTTCTCTTACTCCGAAATAAAATGGTTTGCCGGGCTTTTGTTTTATTTTATGAAACACTTGTTTGACCCCACAGCGCTGATTTGCTTCGATCACAAAATCGAAATCACCTACACTGACCCCACCTGTAAGCAGGATAATATCATATTTTTCCAATGCAGATCGCAGGGCACTGGTCAATAAGTCTGCCTGATCAGTGACCGGGATGACTGTTATATCGTTAATTCCGATTTGTTGGAGGGCTGCTTTTAGGGTAAATGAATTAGAATCGTATACTTTCCCGTATGGTAAAGTCTGTCCTGGTGGTTCCAGTTCATTGCCCGTGATAAGAATAGCTATCGAAGGTTTATCATAAACATTCACTTTGGTCAATCCCATACTGGCCAGGAAGCCAATAGAAGCAGGCCCAAGGAGGCTACCTTTGGATAAAGCGAGATCACCTGCTTTGATTTCCGATCCCTTTGGTCTTAAATGAGTGCCGGGGAGCAAGGACTGATCCAGGATAAAAAGCCTATGATTCCGGATTTCCGTTTTTTCCTGCATGATGATGGTATCAGCCCCTT
>Ga0138256_10009099_pt1 | contig 10421 bp, 12 predicted proteins | sample KNB2016incub_MG_FD_105486 | JGI IMG/M metagenome (GOLD analysis project Ga0138256, IMG submission 105486) | Active sludge microbial communities from wastewater in Klosterneuburg, Austria - KNB2014incub_MG | ecosystem: Engineered > WWTP > Activated sludge > Unclassified | place: Austria... | reverse complement strand
TACCAAATACTGAATATTCTCGGCAGTCTTTGCCTGATAATAAACACACTATTTTACAGCGCATATCCCTCAACATTTGTAAATATTGTTTGGCTCATAATTGCTATATTTGCTATAATCAATATTTACAGATCAGCCTCAAATAAAAATGCCAACTGAACTTCCCGGAAAAGATGAACTAGACCTGGTTGCGGATAACCTGAAGCCGTATATCCACAGAACGCCCGTCATGACATCACGGCTTATCAATGAAATGACAGGCGCCGAAATATTCTTTAAATGCGAAAATTTCCAGAAAACCGGGTCATTTAAGATTCGCGGAGCTATGAATGCGGTACTTTCGTTAAGCAAAGAAGAAAAAACAAAAGGAGTTGTAACGCACTCATCGGGAAATTTTGCGCAGGCACTGGCATATGCGGCTAACCAGGCAGGTATTATGGCGAAAATTGTTATGCCTGAAACAGCAGTGCCCGCGAAACGGGATGCTGTACTTGGTTACGGCGCCGAAATAATTTATTCCGGCAGCAAGCCTGCCGATAGAGAAATAAAATGCGAAGAAGTCCGCAAAAAAACCGGCGCAGCATTTATACATCCATCAAATGATATAAGCGTTATCAAGGGTCACAGTTCCTGCGCAATTGAGCTTTGCCGCGATACAGAAACACTTGACGCTGTTTTCGTGCCTGTTGGAGGCGGAGGCTTGATAAGCGGCATAGCGCTGGGATCTAAGAACTTCAGTCCTGAAACGATAATATACGGCGGCGAGCCTTTAAACGCTGATGATGCCTATCAGAGTATTAAAGCAGGAAAAATAATTCCCGTCAGCAATCCCGATACAATAGCAGATGGACTCAGAACTTCTCTTGGAGATATTACTTTCCCCATAATTAAAAAATATGTTACAGAAATCTTCACTGTCACAGAAAGTGAGATAATTTACGCTATGCGTTTGATTTGGGAAAGAATGAAAATAGTTATTGAGCCCTCAAGCGCTGTGGCTTTTGCTGCAATGCTAAAAAATATATCAGAGTTTAAGAACAAAAAAATCGGTATAATTATATCCGGCGGTAATTTAGATCTAACCCATCTGCCTTTTTAAAAAACATTAATTTTACAACTATGAAAGCAGAGATAAAATATGTAAAAACAGTGGATTTCATCAAAACAACTGCTTCGGGGCAGCTTAGCCCGGAACAGAGCAAAAAGGTCCTTAGAGAAATTGCCCGCCTGACTTCTCTACAGATCATCTAACCCCATAAATTGTCAATGAACAATCTGTTAAAAAAATTATGGATTGTAATTTCCTGCTTCTCTGTATCGCTTCAAATGAGGAAAACTTTGGGTTTTAGGCGAACCATTAAATCCTCTCATAATTTCTCTTTATCATACCTGTCATTCTTTGCATGCCAAACTTTTTATAAAAGCCTTCCAAATGTTTATCACAGCAAAGGTCTATCATATAATAATCCTTTAACTGTTCAAGCATTCTTTTAACCAGCTCTGTACCAATTCCCCTTTTTCTGTATTCCGGAATTACTTCCAGGAGCGGTATGTAAGCTGAAAGAGTTTTATCAGTAACAGCATTAATAAAACCTATCATATTGTCGCCATCTACAGCTATTATTACACAATCGCTGTTATTGAGTATTTCTAATCTCTTCGCAGGTTCGGGTTTTTTCGGCCACCCTTCAAAAAAAGGCTCAAGATCCGATTCAATTAAACCCGTAATGTCATATTGATAACTTATCATTTCTGTTTCAGAATATTTTTCCATGCATCGATATCATTTTCAAACCTGAACATAAAACCTGAATCTGAAATTTTTTTTGGCATAGCCCGCCTGCCATCCAGCACGACTGTTGACATTTCGCCCAGAGCTGCCTTTATCATTAACGCGGGAACGGGCATGAAGGCGGGTCTTGAAAGCAGCTTTGCTGCGTGTTTTGTGAATAATGCGTTTGTTTGAGGATTTGGTGCCGATGCGTTATAAATTCCACGAATATTACCGTTATCAATTGCGAACATATACATTGCTACCAGGTCATCTATATGGATCCAAGACATATATTGCTTGCCGCTGCCAAGGGGTCCCCCAACAAACAGCTTTACAGGCATTAAAAGCTTCTTTACTGCTTCTGAATCCGCTGACATCACAAATCCCGTGCGGAATATGACTGTTCTTACTCCTAAAGTTTCAGCTTTTATTGCCGCCTGCTCCCAGTCGTTGGTTAATCTTCCCAGGAAACTTTTTGCCGGCGGCGCATCTTCGTACATTTCTTTGCTGCCTGTGTTGCCGTAGTAATCAACCCCTGAGGTACTTATAAGCACTTCAGGCTTGATTTCCATTTGAGAAATAAGCCCAACTAAACCGTTTGTAACATTCATTCGGGAATCATAAAATTCTTTTTTTGCGGCCTCTGTCCACCTCCTTGAGCCAAGGTTTGCGCCTGCAAGATTTATCATGGCATCAATTCTTTTAATCCGCAATGAAAGTATGTCATTTGAAGAGACAATTATGTGTGCCTCTCTAAGTTTTTTTTTGGCCGCCAGAGGATTTGTGGTAACAGCAATATACCTATCACCGCGTTTAGCTATTTCACGTATCAAATGTCCGCCAATCATTCCCGTAGCGCCTGTAATCAGAATTGTTTTTGTCATATTTCATTTATCATTGTTGGTGAAAACACCAACAATGGGGTGGATTGTTTTTGCCGTTATTTATTCAGAATACCAAGATCCCGTAAAATATTTTCGGTAATTACTCTTCTTGATTCCGCGAATTTATTATTATCCAGTGCGCCTTCAACATTAGCGGCGTAAAAATAAACATTGCCGCTTTTTTCAACCCAGCCTACCAGCCACCCGATATTATTTGTATCATTTTGCGACCAGCCGGTTTTACCACTCATTACATAACCGTTTGTATCTGCAAGTACAATAATGCTTTTAACAATATCCATCGAGCGTTTTGAAACGGGGAGCTCTTCTTTGTATAATCTTTTCAGAAAATCTATCTGCTGCATTTGCGTAATTCTAAGAGCGCCAGAAAGCCAGAACTGGTCAACTCCGCCTGAAATATCCATATTGCCGTAATTAAGTTTTTTGTACATCTCATTTAACCTTTCGTAGCCAATTCTTCTTGCCAGTTCCTGAAAGTACGGCACACCCGAAACACGCATTGCTTCTTTGAGGTCTAGGTCCTTATTCCAAGCGTCAATCCATCTTTTTACTCCATCCCAGGGAATAACAAAATTTTCATCGGTTACAACACCTGTTTCAAGACCAATTAAAGCGTTTATTATTTTTGATGTTGATGCCGGGCTGTACCCGGTATTACATCTTGTTGAATCATAAAAAAAATACTTATCACTATTCATATCATACATTACAAAAGAACCATTAACGTCATATTCATCGAAATATTTCTCCACATCCTGCGCCTGCGCTGATATTGTAATAAACATCAGCGATAAGAATATTGTTTTTATGATCAAAATTTATGTATTTACTTGTTTACGGAAATTACAAATATTGCAGTGATGAGTTCACCGGAAGAATACAAAAATAACCTGTTAAAGTTTGATTTACAATCATTCCTGAAGGAATATGCCGGCTTTTCATCACTTCAATTAAAGAAAATATTTCCTAATAACTACAAACTACTTGCCGCTCAGCTTACCTTATATCCAAAGGCAGTTTCAAAACTCCCTGGTTTTACTTCAAACTATTGTTATTTAACATCTAAAAGTTATGAACAGGCAAGTTCTGAAGTTTTGGCCGGGTATAAAGCTTCGCGCTTTTCGGGTAAAATTCTGATTGATCTGACAGGCGGTTTGGGAATTGATGATATAGCTTTTTCAAAAAGGTTCAATAAAGTAGTCTCGGTTGATTCCGATACAGAACTGAATTCACTTGCTGAAGTTAACTTTGCCAAGCTTGGTATTGGCAATATTGAACGGATTACATCCAAAGCAGAAGAATTTATCCGAAAAGATATTTCCGCGGATCTAATCTACATTGACGCAGACAGACGCATCAGTGGAACAGGTAAAAAATCGGTAACTCTTCACAACGCTTCTCCGGATATATTTAAGATTCTGGATAGGTTGTTTAAAATTTCACCGCTGCTTCTGCTGAAACTTTCTCCACTGGTTGATATAACGTACCTCCGGAAGACACTCAGGTACATCAAAGAAATCAGGGTAATCTCTTTCGCAAATGATGTAAAGGAAATACTCGTTCTTCTTAACACAAATTATACCGGTGATATACAAATTGGAGCGGTAGATATTTCAAAAGACGGAATGATAAAAGAATATTTTTCGGGCAATAACGGAGGATCTTTAAAATCTTCAAATGCTCTTCAAAAATATTTTTTTGAACCCTCAGCGAGTTTGATAAAATCAGGGCTGACCGGCGAATATGGCGCAAATAATGATTTATCATATATTTTTGTTGGAAGTCTGTATTTCACTTCTGCCGTAAAGCCAAAAGAACTAATGGGTCGCTGGTTTAAAATCACAGCAAAAATGGCTTTTTCGGGATCCGCTTTTAAAAAATATCTTTTTGAAACAAAGATCTCCCATGCTAATATTTCCTGCAGGAATTTTCCAATGAAACCCGAAGAAATAAAAAAGAACTACAGGCTAAAAGATGGCGGAGATGATTACTTCTTTTTTACCGCAGATAACAAAAAAAATAAATTATTTTTCCACTGCCGCAGGAAGTAAAAAAAGTAGCGTAGCCATTTAAAGCCGAGCCTCGTGAAATTAGAGGAGAATCATGTTACCATGATGTTTATAAAACATTGCCTCAGTAAGAAACACTATTTTATATACCTTATCATCTGCAAATACTGCAAGGCTGTATCTATTGGACTATTCTAAATAACTGAGCTGCCATTTTTTACTTATTTGGTAATCTTTTGCATAAAACGGCACTAAATGATTTCATTAAAGGATTTGCATAAAATGTTAAATTAATATAAGTTATTTTTGCAAACTGAATGATACCCGCAAAAAAAAATAGATTTGTAGGCGGCTTGTTTGCTTTTTATCATAAAAGGCTCCTAAAAAAGCACTTTTACTCAATCCAGCTGGCGGGTGAAAAGAACCTGGCATCAATTGATAGATCGCTGCCTGTAATAATGTATGCAAATCACTCAAACTGGTGGGATGGCTTTTTAGCATATTACCTTACAAACCGGGTAATGAAAAAAGATGATTACCTTATGATGGATATAGAACAAATGAAGAGGTATTCTTTTTTTAAATATATTGGAGTATTTTCTGTTGACCGGGAAGTACCCGCTTATGCAATCAGATCTGTTAGTTACGCAGCGGAGCTGCTAAAGGATTCCCAAAAATTCTTATGGATCTTCCCGCAGGGTGATATGGTGCCGCAGGATAGGCGCCCGTTAAAATTCTTTTCAGGCATCACAAAGATCGCCGAAAAAACCGGAAAGGTTACACTTGTTCCTGTCTGTTTCAGATTTGAATACCTTATGGAACAGCGCCCCGAAGTATTTATTTCAATCGGCAAACCTGAATTGTTTTCCGGCAAATCAAATGGCGACTTTACAGAACACTTAAGGACAACTCTGCAAGCACAGCTTGATAAATTACGTGATGATATAACCGCAGGGAATTTTGACGATTTTAGAACCATCTTCCGCGGAAAAGATTCACGCAATAAAACATTTGATTAAATTAATGATTGCTTGGCTCCCCTCCTTTCGAGATAACACGAAGTGTTATCGAAGTCCCGCTGAAAGCGGGATTAAGGAGGGGAAGAGATCCGGCCGTAGCCGGATCGAGGGGTGGTTCTGTACTTTGCAGAGTCTCCCAAAGGGGACTCTGCAAAAAACCTTTTGATTAATTTTCAAATTCCCTCCCCTTCGGGCCGAAGGCCTTGTTTCTAAGGGAGGGTTAGGTTGGGGACAAACTGCTTTACTACAACATACTAATTACGGCAATACTCTTCGTACTTATGCTCATCTGCGTATGGAATCTCTATATACTTAGGCGAAAAAATTACTCCAAAATTCCCAATGATAGACTCCCCTTTGTATCTGTTCTTATTCCTGCCCGGAACGAAGAGCACAACATCTCACAAATTGTCAATTCATTACTGGTACAGGACTATCCTTCATACGAAGTAATTGTACTGAATGATAACTCCGATGACCAAACAGGCAAATTGCTGCTTGATATTCAAAGGTCACGCCCTGAATTAAAAATACTAAGCGGCAAGCCGCTTGAAAAAGGCTGGACGGGAAAATGTTTCGCATGCAAACAGCTTTATGAAGCTTCAAGGGGAGAGTATGTTTTATTCACCGATGCTGATACTTTGCATAACACAAATTCATTGCGCGATTCGATTACTATTGCCCTTAACAGAAATGCTGATATGGTAACACTCTTCCCTAAAATGACAATGGTAAGCTTCGCTGAAAAGCTTATAATGCCGATGCTGTGGTTCACCGTTATGCTGCTCTTGCCATTTTACTTTGTGGATAAAAAAGGATTTGTTAAATTTTCCATAGGTATAGGTCCGTTTATGCTGTTCAAAAGAACAGCTTATGCGGCTATCGGTGGACATGACGCAGTAAAAAACGCGATTGTAGAAGATGTCTGGCTAGCTCGCAAAATTAAGGAGCGCGCCATGCAGCTGATAGTTGAAGATGGACAGCGTATGTTAAGTGTTAGAATGTACCGCAGTTTTAGCGGGATCTGGAATGGCTTCAGTAAGAACATTTTCGCCGGATTCGAATTCTCCTCAGTTGCTCTATTTTCTGTGAATTTGCTCTATATTTTGCTGTTTTTTATTCCTTTTTTGTTATTTTTTATTCAGTTATCTTTGCAATTCAGCTTGAATTTAACGCTGATTTTGACCGGAATTCAGGTACTAATTCTGTACTTCACAAGGGTAATAACTTCAGCAAGATTTAAACTTGGATTCATTTCAACACTTCTGCATCCCGTTGGCGCATTATCGGTTTCGGTAATTGCCATGAATTCATGGCGGTGGATAAAATCCGGAGCAGGCGCAAAATGGAAAGGCCGCATTTACAATCCCGCAGAAGAAAAAAAATAACAAATATTTAGTCACATTAATTTTTCCTATGAAAAGTATATTACTGTTTGTTTCTGTTTTAGTGTTAAACGCTGCCGCTCTAAGATCAGAAACCGTATCATTCACAATGTCAGCCGAAGTTGAACGCAATACATCGATAGGGCTAGATAAAGATTTTGTAGCAAACTATATTAAAGATCTTCAGATATACCCAAAATTTTTTCCGAACATAGTTAGTGTCAGCAAACTTAACGATAAAGAAAGCGAATGGCTCTACAGAGTAGAAGCCCCGCTTGCGACTCCTTATAACTTAACATTTATACTTGAAGATAAAAGCTCAGGTGATACACTGCTGTTCGAATCGAAAGATAAAACCAACGATTATCTTTTCTGCCAGGGTGTATTAAACCAGCCCGTTGAAAAGAAAACAAAGATTGTTTTCCTTTTTAAGATCTCAATGACGCGGGAAAAAGCCAGTGACATCCATTTTTTAGCCGGCGTCCTGGGTGAAAAATTCCTAAGCGAACAGATGAAAGATAAACTGGAAGGCGACCTGGAAACCTTTATATCCAAAGCTACAAAAGATATGTATATTGCAAACAGAACTTCAGGAAAATAATACTTCAGCCGGACTATTTTTAAAAGTACTTACGGGAATTTTAATTGTAATGTTCCCGGTTGGGTTTATTATCATGTTCACTGAGTTCGGCAGCGCTTACCTGTGGACAACAACAATTTTTCTCGGGTTACAGGCTCTTATTACCTTCATCATCCTTATCAAACTTGCAGACCTTCTTTCAGTTGTAATTACAACAGCTGTAGTTTTGATGGCATCATGGTTCATTGAATACTGGGGCGTAACAACGGGTTTCCCCTTTGGTGATTACCGTTACACGGGCATACTTACCCCCCACATAGGGGGCGTGCCGCTTGCGATAATGTTCGCATGGTTCACGCTTGCCGCCTGTTCACTGCTTGCCGCAAGGTTCCTGCTGAAGGGCAGTTCTGAAATTTCCGCTATGGCAATCGCTTCCGTGTTCATTCTTGCCACTGATATATTGCTTGAGCCGTTTGCGGCATTTGTTAATAAATTCTGGCTGTGGAGTGATTCCACAATACCCATGCAGAATTTTGTTAGCTGGTATGCAATTGGGCTGCTATTCATTTTTACATTTTCTCAGCTTATAAAATGGTATAAAAATACCGGTTACGGCTCGGTGCTATACAAAATACCCGCGTTGATTCTGCTGATAAATATTGTAAATTTTGCGGTCGTAAATATATTTAACAATTACGTTACAATTACTGTTTTCGGTCTGCTTCATTTTGTTGTTATAATTGTGCTTGTAAAGATATTTCGGGACAAAAAACAAACCGATACAATTGATCCCGCAGGGAAATATTAAGTAATATATTGCATTCAGAATTTTATTGAGATTGCGGTTATAAAACTTATCGTTTGAAACAAGTAATGTTAAAATTTAAAAATTTATGAAAACCCTGATTCCCCTCTTGAGAGGAGTGTCACTACGAAGGAGTGACGGGGTGTGTTAACGTACATGCAAACAGAATATTTCATTGTACTTGCCGTAAGCATCGCAGCTCCGTTGTTTCTAAGCTTCAGTAAAAAAATGGATTTCTACAAATATCCATCACGGCTTATAGGCTCAATACTGATACCGTTTGTATTGTTCATAATATGGGATATCTTTGTAACAGCCCGCGGCCACTGGAGTTTTAACCCGTTATACACAATTGGCTTTAAAATATTAGGATTACCAATCGAAGAAATTCTGTTCTTTGTATTTATACCCTTTTGCGGTCTCTTTACATGGGAAAGCGTTAAATACTTTACCCGCGGAAAGGACTCTGAATGAAGGAGTATACATTTCTCGCATTTTGTTCAGTTATAATTGCAGTTTTGTTCGATTATTTTCTTCGGACTAAGCTTTTGTTGAACAAAAAATTCTGGATTTTTTGGTGTGTAATGTTTGTTATGATATTTATTGTTAACGGGTATCTTACATGGAGACCCATTGTGCAGTATGGCGAGGGGTATAATCTTGGCATAAAGCTCTTTACGATCCCGGTTGAGGATTTTATTTACGGCTTTTCACTTATTACTATGAACATTTCTTTATGGGAATTCTTTTCCCGTAAACTAAAAAAATAAATCATAATCCCTGTTCCCTCCCCTTTGGGGAGGGTTAGGGTGGGGTCATCTTGAAGAAAAAAATTATTGTTATCGGCAGCGGATTTGGCGGACTTGGCGCAGCTATACGCCTTGCGGCCAAAGGCTATGATGTGGAAATCTTCGAAAAACTGGATAAACCCGGCGGCAGGGCTTACGTATATGAAAAGAACGGCTTTAAGTTCGATGGCGGCCCGACTGTAATCACTGCTCCCTTTTTATTTGATGAACTCTTTGAGCTCGCCGGAAAAAAGAAAGAAGATTACTTCACACTAAAGCCGCTTGATCCATTCTACAGGATATTCAATCATAAAAAGGAATTTTTTGATTACAATTCAGATACTGATTTTACTCTCAGTCAGATAGAAAAATTCAGCCCTGAAGATAAACAGGGTTACCTTGATTTCATAAAGACAACGAAGGCAATCTTCCAGAAAGGATTTGTTGAGCTGGCTGATAAGCCATTCAATAAGTTTAGCGATATGATGAAGATTGTGCCTGATATGATAAAGCTGAAATCACATAAAACAGTTTATCAATACGCGTCCAAATTCATTAAGAATGAATTTCTGCGTGAGTGTTTTTCTTTCCACCCGCTTTTGGTTGGCGGCAATCCTTTTGATACAACCTCAATATACGCTCTTATTCATTACCTGGAGCGCGAGTGGGGCATTCACTACGCAATGGGCGGAACCGGAACAGTTGTTCAGGGACTTATCAGATTATTCGGTGAGCTTGGCGGAAAGATACACTACAATGTTGATGTAAAGGAAATTACCGTAAAAGATAAAAAAGTTTCGGGCATTAAGCTCGCTGATAATACCTTTATTCCCGCTGATGCCGTAGTTTCAAACGCTGATGTTGCCTACACATACCGCAGTATGATTGATAAACAGTACCGCAGCAAATATTCCGACCGCAAAATTGAAAATATGCGCTACAGCATGTCGCTTTTTGTGATCTATTTTGGCACCAAAAAACGGTACAATGATGGCAGTATTGCGCATCATAATATTATACTCGGACCCAGATATAAAGAGCTGCTGAATGATATATTTAAACGTAAGATTTTAGCTGAAGATTTTTCATTATATTTGCATATGCCAACCATCACGGATAGCTCCATTGCGCCTGATGGCTGCGAAGGATTTTACGT
>Ga0138256_10009098_pt1 | contig 10421 bp, 8 predicted proteins | sample KNB2016incub_MG_FD_105486 | JGI IMG/M metagenome (GOLD analysis project Ga0138256, IMG submission 105486) | Active sludge microbial communities from wastewater in Klosterneuburg, Austria - KNB2014incub_MG | ecosystem: Engineered > WWTP > Activated sludge > Unclassified | place: Austria... | reverse complement strand
TCCTTCACGGCGTCCTTTCCGGAGGCGAGCGCCCGGGGGTTCGGCCCGATCTGGTGATCGGGCAGATCACCATGGTCCGACGGACCTTTGGGCGACCCATCGAAGACGTACCGCACCAACGGGACTTCGAAAACCAATTTGGAGTTCGGTGCGTGCAGGCGCAACACGCGACCGCCACAAGCGCTGATCGCATTGGTGCCCACTTCCTCCCCTACAGTGCTTCCCCGTCCATGGCGCTTGGCCATCATCACCACCGATGCCGCAGCTTCACAGGTCGCACCATCGGCCACCACGTAGACTTTGCCATCGAAGGCACCTTCGTCCGGCTCCAATCGCTCCAAGCGATCATCGTCCGGGCGAAGGCTGTGCTCATCCGATGAGGTGGACGGATAGTTGGTCTCAATGGAGGAATAGAATTCGTCCAATGGATCACAGTACGCATAGTGCGTGGGTGGCGCCGTTCTGCGCACCAACATATCCTGCACCACACGGTACGGCTTGAGCGCGTAGATCGAATGGACCAGTTCAGCGATCGCCAATTCACTGCCCGAGGCACCGCGCACATCCACGACAAGGACGCGCGCACGGTTCTGCCGGAGGTCGCGACGCATCTCTTCCACGAAGCGCTCCGGCCGGATACCTGCGTTCAGAAGACTGTCCGTGTGGAACGACCCCAACGTAAGCCATGTGGTGTGGTGTTCGGCATAGTGTCGCGCGTGCCATGGCTGCATGGTCTCCTCCGCCGGTCGGAACGAGGCCGTCGTTTCTTCTCCGGTCAACGCGAAGATCTGCTTGGTCTCCACTTTTCCGGACGGTGCCCGATACGCGATCTGGAAGGCGTTCGAGCGATCGATATGGCGATAGAGCAGGTACGGGAGATCCTTCTCCAGCATCCGCTCCCGGAAGACCCTGTTGGCGCCATCGGATACCGTGAATTGCATGAGCGAATCGACGATGGACCCCCCAGAACGGCCATTGATCGAGATCACCAAGCTGCCGGAAGGAATGGACCGGAACCCTTTGAGCTCTTCCGCCACATAGAGCTCACCCTCCAGCACGCGAACCGAAAGAGGCAGCAACGGGGCCTCGTGCCGGATGCGTTCTTCCATAGCGTCGGGCAGACGTATTCGCGTGTGCGCATCACCGATGGCGTTCACCACCGGTTGGAGCACATCGGCGAATTCAGCGGCGTTCATCGGCGTGCGCACGGAACGGAGCACATTGTCGATCACGCGGTCCAATGCGGCCTTGGCGATCGACCGGTAGGGATCGGCATGGGCCTCGTGCAACGTGGTACGCAGGAGCTCTACATCCTCCTGCAGGCGTTCCGGATAGATCCTCTCCCCGAACGCGTCGAACTGTGCATGGAGATCCGCCACGGCCCAAGCCATCGCCACCACCACCACCCAACGCGCGCTCCGCATGCTCATGATCCTTTCCGAACGGGCTGCGAATTTAGGGCCGATCGCAGCGGGGGTCGGCCGATGCGCAGGGGTTAAGCGAAAGGCCCCGTTCCTTATAGGAACGAGGCCTCCGCTCAGATTGAATACTATCACGCTTTGACCGCGGTGCGCGGTGCGGCCGCGAGGATCTCCTCCGAAGCGCCGTCCTTGTACTTGTTGAAGTTGTCATTGAAGGCTTTTGCCAGCTTGTCGGCCTGCTGGTCATAAGCGTTCTTGTCCTTCCACGTATTGCGCGGGTCGAGGATCTCAGCGGGCACGTTCGGGCAGTTTACCGGGTGGTCCACCCCGAACACCGCGTGCTGCTTGTACTCCGCCGCATCCAGTTCACCGCGCAGGGCGGCGGTGATCATCGCCCGGGTGAACTTCAGTTTCATGCGTTCACCGGTGCCATAGGCGCCACCGCTCCAGCCGGTGTTCACCAACCAGATGCGCACGTCGTGCTGCTTCATCTTCTCACCCAACATGGCCGCGTACTTGGTGGGATGCAAGGGCAGGAAGGGCGCTCCGAAACAAGCGCTGAACACCGTCTTGGGTTCGGTGATACCCGCTTCCGTTCCCGCCACCTTCGCGGTATAGCCACTGATGAACCAGTACATGGCCTGGCCAGCAGTGAGGCGGCTGATCGGTGGAAGCACACCGTAGGCGTCGCAGGTAAGGAAGAAGATGTTCTTCGGATGACCGCCGACGCTCGGTACGGCGATGTTCTCGATGTGATGGATCGGATAGCTGACGCGGGTATTCTCCGTCTTGGTGCCATCGCTGAAGTCCACCTTCGTGGTACCCTCGTGGAAAACGATGTTCTCCAACAAAGCACCGAATTTGATGGCGTCCCAGATCTGGGGCTCCTTCTCCGCAGTGAGGTCGATGCACTTGGCATAACATCCACCTTCGAAATTGAACACGCCCTCTTCGCTCCAACCATGCTCGTCATCGCCGATGAGTCGACGGTCCGGATCGGCGCTCAAGGTCGTCTTCCCGGTGCCGCTCAAACCGAAGAACACGGCGGTATCACCGGCCTCTCCGATATTGGCGCTACAGTGCATGCTAAGTACCCCGCGTTCTTGGGGTAGCACGTAATTGAGCACCGTGAAGATGCCTTTCTTGATCTCGCCGGTATAGCCCGTACCCCCGATGATGATCATCTTCCGGGTGAAGCTGATGATGGCGAAATTGTGCTGGCGTGTGCCATCCTTGGCGGGATCGGCGGTGAAACCAGGAGCGCACACCACATGCCATTCGGGCTCGAAACCTTCGATCTCTTCAGCGGTGGGACGCAGGAACATGTTCCCGGCGAACAACGCGCTCCAGGGGTGTTCGGCCACCACCCGGAGTTTCAAGCGATAGGTCGGATCGGCACAGGCGAACGCGTCCTTCACATAGACGTCCCGGTTCATCAGGTAGGCGCACATCTTGTCGTACAGCGCATTGAACTTCGCCGGGTCGAAGGCGATGTTCACATCACCCCACCACACGGTGTCCTTGGTCTTGTCGTCGTTCACGCAGAACTTGTCCTTGGGGCTGCGGCCCGTGAACTCACCGGTATCGATGGCCAGGGCGCCACTATCGGCGAAGACGCCCTCGCCGTTCACGATCACATGCTCCACCAGTTCGGCGGGTTCGAGGTTCCAATAGGCATCACCCACGCGGTCGAGGCCGATCGTGGAGAGGTTCGCGTTCTTCGGTCGCTTGCCGAACTCGTTCATGTCCTTGGGGTTGAAATAGGCCGCAAAAGTAGCGGAACCGGGATGGTGCGCCTAGTTCCGCCTCCCCTGGCCCACGGCAGCGGCGAGCAGCACGGCCCAACCGGACAGGAAGCAGAGCCCGCCCAAGGGCGTGATAGGCCCCAGGAAGGGCGTCAACCCTTCCGTACCCATCGGAACGCGGGTGCTCAACAGATAGAGAGAGCCGGAAAAACAAATGATCCCCGCAACGAACAGCGATCCGGCAAGGCGGACCATGCGCGGGGATAGTTCCGTTCCGAGCCGTGCCAGGAGCAAAAGGCCCAAACCATGATAGAACTGGTACTCCACCCCGGTCTTCCATTGCCCCAAGGCGTCCGGGGTGACGTAGGACTTCAAGCCATGCGCCCCAAAAGCGCCCAGACCCACCGCAATCATCAAGCTACCCGCACCCCAGATGGTCATGGTCCGATCCATGGGCCAAAGGTGGCAACGAAAAAGCCCCCGGGGTCGCCGGGGGCTCGATCCGTTGGTGGAGGTGGGTTACTGGCCGTTCTTCAGTTTCTCCATCTCCTTGTCGAAGGTCTCCTTGAACTTCTCGTAATCGTAGTCGATCTTCAGGCGTTCATCCTGGCTCAGACGTTCATTGTACGCGCTGAGGAGATCCTGCGCGCTCAGCTCGATCGCGAGATAGCTCTTATAGGTGTTCTGCGGGGTCTTGGTGAGTTTTTCGCAGATGGTGCGGGTGCCGTTGAGCTTCTGGTCCGTCACCTCGCGAGTAAGTCCTTCGAAGCGTTCCTCGATCTCCTCCTTGTTGTTGAACTCACGGCTGTTCACGTAGTTGTCCACCACACGTTTCACGGCCGTGCTGATGTCCGCAGCGAGCTGCCCGCGGGCCGCGTTCAAGGATTTGCTCTTGGCGGTCTGTTGGTCCATGCTTTCGCCTACCGCGTTGGCGCGGAAGAACTCCTTGCTCGTGAAATACTCCGGCCCGGAGCACAGCACGGTGACCTCCACCTCATTGTCCGGCGGTTTCACAGCGGCCTCAGCGGCCTTTTTCTTGCTCTTGCAGGCGGCGATACCACCGGAAAGCAACACGGCAGCAAGCAGGACCGTGAGGGTGCGGGATGGAGTAAAAGAGGTCATGTGGTTCTTCGTGTTCGGTTCGTGGTGCGGGTGCTTTCCAATGGTGTGCCAAACTTCGACATCGCTCGCCGTTCCTACAACACAGCATTGAGCAAAGCGGGCACAAGCTCGTTGCGGAGGTCCTGTGCTCCCTTCTTATAGGCCTCCAGACCGGCCTTCTCGTACGTGAGCTGCACGCCCTTGAGCCCCTGTTTACCGCCCTGGTAGATCAGGTCACCGGTGCGGCGGTCCAGATAAGAGATGGTGACGTCGAGATAGGCGGTGAAGAAGCCGCTCGCCGTGCCGCCCTCGCGAGTATCAGCGTCCAACTTCATCACCATATCGCTTTCGCTTTCCCGTTCAACGAATCGGAAGCCACGCAGGCCCAACTCCTCGCGCAGCGCCACGGACACGCCCCCCGCTCCGGCGGGCTTTCCGAAATTGTTCTCCGTGACGCGCAAGAACACCTTGGGCATGCGCACATCGATGAGCGCACGCGCCTCTGGTGCTGCGAGCCCCGCAAGCAGGGGCTTCACGACCACCGGATCCAGGTCAGCGTTCACCAGGTCCTCCATATCCAGCCGGACCACCACCTCCTTGGTGGTCGACGCAAGGTCGATGCGTTCCACAGTGACGCGCGCTTGCCCATCCGGATCGGTGTTCTTCTGCGCGTGGACCATGCCAGACGATCCTGGGAACGAGATCATGAGCGGAAGCTGCGCAAGGTCGCGGGTCGAACCTGCGCGCTGGAACCGGGCGCTGATGAGAAGCTCGCGCCGGAAGTGGTCCGCATAGGTCAGCTCGCACCGTTCGGGGAGCAGGCCGAGCCGTACATCCGCGATCAAGCGTTGCAGGTCGGTGTACAATTCGTTCGCCAGGTTCACGGTTCGGCCTTCCAGCTCCACTTGATCGGCCTCGCCCCAATGATCACGGATGGCCAACAACGCGCGCAGATCTTGATCGAAGGCGGAGCGTAGGTCGCCGCCCGCGAGCGCCGTCGCCGAGCGCGTGTGCAGGTCGATAGCTTGATCGAAGGCCTTCCGCTTCCGTTCCGCCTTGATGCGCGCATGTTCCGCCTTGCTCAGTCGGTAGTAGGTCCAATGCTCCGTTCCACTGTCCCAGCTATCCACGAGTTCGAAGCCTTCGAGCTGCTCACTGGTCCGCGTTCGCACGGTGCTCGTATAGTTCTCGCTGAAGTGGCTTCGTGAGTCAAGGGTATACAGCAGACTGTTGCCCTCGACGGTCACGCTGATCTCACTGGCCAGGTCATTGAGCGCGTTCTTCTTCGCGGACTCGAGCGGATCGGGGCTGCTCTTCGGAGCCACCCCGATGCCCACGTAGTAGGCACCGGTCACCGGTCGGCTATCCACCCAGGATGGCCGTTCGACAGTGGGCGGTGGCGGTGTCACTGCTGTGGGTCGCGTGGTCTTACAACCCACGACAAGTGCGATGGAAACGAGAAGCGCGCCGCGCATCACGGGAGCTTGGAGGCCAGGTCCTGCTGAACTTGGTTGGCCATGGTCTCACCAGCCTTGCGCAACACCTCGCTGCTCAGGACGCCGACCGAGCGCATCTCGCGTGGTGCGTTCAACAGGGTACGCAGCTCGCGGCGGCCATGATCACTCGCATCCGCGATACCATTGGCACCGCGCGGTACCAGTGCGTCCTTGTTCCCGTCATAGGTGGCATAGTAGATATGGTCGTTCTCCGTGGCGTCCACCACCTTGCTCATCAGCACTTCACCCGTCTCCAGGCTCACCAGCTTATAGCTCACCGAGGCCACCACCTTGTTCTCCTGATAGTTCTCGATATAGCGCACCGGTTTGTACTTCGTCACCAGATAGAATTCGCCGGTCTCGGGGTTCTTCTGTCGCACCTGGTAGGTTTCGAACCCATCCTTGGCGCTCACGCGGGGTTTTCCCGGCTCTTCCCGGTAGTCGAGCACGGTACCCATAAGCACGGCTTGCGCCCCGATCAAATTGCCCACGCGCACGGCGGTCTGTTCATCCACCACGCCGCTGAGACCCAGGCGCTGTTCTTCGAGTATGCGCTCGATGTTCTCGCGATCCACCACTTTCACAAAAGGATCGCCCGAACCGGTGAGCCCCGCGATGGAATACGCCTGTAGTTTGGCTGCGAGGTCCGTGCGTTTGGAAGTGCTCGTGAAGGGAAGCACAGCGATGCTGCACTGGCCCTTGCTCAGAGCCTCCTGTCGGAGCGTGGAAGCGTCCTTGAACGAGGCGTCCTTGGTCACTACGCGGCTCAATTCCTCGTAGGCTTGCCGGTACTGGCCGGACGCGAGGTGGTCCTTGCCTGCCCGGTACAGTGGTTCCAGGTAGGCGATGTTCTGCAAGCTGGTGGCATCCTTGTAGCTGGGCTCCAGCGCGGCGATACGCGCGAAGGTGGCCTCGGCCGCTTTGAACTCCTGCTTCTCCAATTGCTTCTGGCCGGTGGTATAAAGTTCGACGAGGTATTCCCCCTTCACCCGCTCGAAGTCCGTTCGGTAGTGTTCCGGAATGGCCAAACCCACGCCCAAGCGCGCCGCTTTGTCCGCGTAGGCCTTGGCGGCGAGGTAACCCTCCACGGCCGCACCCTTCTCTCCGTCGGCATTGAGCGTCCGGAAAAACTCACCGAGTTTGTCGCTGAGCACCTGCTGCCCGGCCTTCTTCAGCCCGATCTTGGCTTCCACGTTCCGCTGGTCGCGCTGCAGCGCCTGTAGGTACATATCCGCCGCTTCCGCGTATAGACCGGCTTCATCCAGCTTCTCCCCTTTTTTGGCATAGCTCTTAGCGCCGCTGCATGCGACGAGAAGCACCGTGACCCCCAAAATGGCAAAGGAGAAAATGCGTGACATGGTGATGTACGATGCGTGGGATCAACGATCGCGGAGGAAGGTGCTCAGGTCGTCCACCGAACTCTCGAAGGTGAACGCATCGTTCAGCTTGTAGTAGTTGCTGAGGTCGTAGGTATGGTCGTACGCGAACTTGGCGAAGTCCAGTTTGCTCTCCTCGAAGCTGAAAAGCTGCATCACCCCTTTCACCTGGTCGACGGTGACACAGCGATCGCTCACCACCTGTTTAGCCATGCTCATTTTGGTATCCTCGAAGCTCTTCGATCCAATGCTGGTCTTCGCGTCCGCGAATTCTGAAGGGCTCATCGGCCAAGGGCAGCCGATGCGGCCCGTGTAGCCGGGCATGTAGTACACCTCCGGTTCGGGTTCGGGTTCGGGTTCAGGCGCGGGCGGGCGGGTGGCCGTTGTGTTGGGGCTTTCGTCCACAACGTATGTGGTTGTGGTTGTGGTCGTAGTGGTCGTGCTCGTCGCGGAAGTGGTTCCCGTCACGTTCACGTTCATATTCACCCCGACACCGTTCATGTCGACGTTCATATGTACATGCTCCCCATCCAAAGGCTGGATGGTTTGTTCGGTCACGATCACCGTCGAACCGGTGGTACCGGATGGGTTCTCCAGTACAGCGGGGTTGTCGTCCCGGAATTCCGTAGGGCGGGGCCTTTCATCGATCACCAAGGCACCGGAGTTCCCAAGTGCGGCCTGACCGGTGGCCCTGATCACCTTCTCCCCCTTCTTGTTCGTAGTGATCATCATGGTGTATTCCATGCCCAAGGGGAAGTAACCGGCCTTCTTGATCGGCGCGACCCCCGGGTCCTCGAAATTGATGATCAGCATGGGCTGCTCGTTGCGGATACCGGAGGCCACCACGCGCGAGGCGGGTTTGGCGTTCTTCTGGTCTCCGTCCACCAGCAGGGTGAACTTGAGGCCGTCGTCGCTGAAAAAGACCAGGTCCGTGGTCTGTGCGGCCAAGGGGCCGAAGGCGAGCGAGGAAGCTAGCAGGAGGGTGTAGTGTTGAAGCATGGTGATGCGGGTTCGCGAAAATAGGTTGCGACCGCCGAAGGCAAGGGCTGTGCCAAAGGAAGGCTGCGCATCTTTGTCGAGGCCGGACAAAGCCCTGCTGAAACAGTCATGCGCGGAATCCTCATCCTTGGCGCTGGGCGCTCCTCTTCCGCGTTGATCGGTTACTTGATCGACCATGCCCCGAAGGAGCAGTGGCGCGTGACGGTGGCGGACCGAGATCTGGGACATGCCCAACAATTGGTAAAGGCCAGGGCCGGTGCCGCTATAGCGGTGCAGGCCGATGCGAGCGTCCCGGAAGAACGCGCCGCGTTGATCGCGAAGCACGATCTGGTGATCAGCATGCTGCCCGCCTTCATGCACATGGATGTGGTGAAGGATTGCCTGCGGCTGAAAAAACATGTGATCACACCCTCTTATGTGCCCGACGCACTCTGGGCTTTGGACGGGGAAGTGAAAGCCGCTGGACTGATCTTCTTGAACGAACTTGGGCTGGACCCGGGCATCGACCACATGAGCGCGATGCGCATCTTGGACCGCATCCGCAGGGAAGGCGGCCGCATGGAAGCCTTCGAGAGCTATTGCGGCGGTTTGATCGCTCCGGAGAGCGACACGAACCCCTGGGGCTACAAGTTCACCTGGAACCCGCGAAACGTGGTTATCGCCGGGCAGGGCGGCATGGCACGCTACATCAAGGACGGCGAGTACAAGTACCTGCCGTACCATCGCCTTTTCCAACAAACCGTGCGCGTCTCAGTGCCGGGTTTCGGCGAGTTCGATGGGTACGTGAACCGCGATTCATTGAAGTACCGCAAGCACTACGGATTGGGAGAGATCCCCACTCTGCTTCGCGGAACGCTGCGCAAGGCCGGTTTCTGTAGCGCATGGGATGCCTTCGTGCAACTGGGTTGCACGGACGACAGTTTCCCCCTGGAACTTCGGCCCCACGCCACTTGGGAGGATTTCATCGACGCTTTTCTCCCGCACGACGTGGAGCGGGATACGCGCAGCAATTTGGCCCACTACCTGGGCCTCGATCTGAAGGGCGAGGAACTAGCCAAACTGGACGATCTCGGGTTGTTCAGCAAACAACGCATCGGCGTATCGGGCCTCAGCCCCGCCGCAACGCTTCAGCATCTGCTGGAAGCGAAGTGGAAGCTGGAGCCCACCGATAAGGACATGGTGGTGATGTGGCACCGCTTCCGCTACACGGTGGATGATCTGCACCAGGAACTTCAGGCCTCTCTCGTCGTGTTGGGGCAGGACCAGATACACACCGCGATGGCGCGCACGGTAGGTCTTCCGGTGGCTATGGCCGCGAAGGCGGTCCTCAACGGGCACATCAGCGGGCGCGGCGTACTCCTACCCTTGCTCCCGGAGATCTACGATCCCCTCCTCGACGAGCTGGAAGAGCACGGCGTGACGTTCCGGGAGGAGGAGGTGGAGGCCTGAGCAGGATCAGAAGTTCAGCATAAGATCGCCGATCAACGCCCGGTACTCCGGCGTGTAGTCGAACGGCCCCGTGGCCTCGATGGTCATTTCGCTCTCCAAGGTCGTCGCGCCGCCCCTATCAAGTTCCAGAAGCACCCGCTTAGGCGGCCGGTGCGACACGTAACGCACAAGGCAACGCCGTGATGGAGCAAGCCCGATGCGCCCGGCCTCCGGAAGGAATTGTTCCTCCCGGTTCGCGGGAATGATCACCGCCAGCCGACCATCGGGCGCCAAGTGCTTTTCCACCGCAGCGATCAGTTGGGGAAAAGTGAGTTCGCCGCTGTGCTTGGCCAGGCCGATGCGGGCATCCGGTGAAGTGGAATAGCCCGAATAGTAAGGAGGATTGCACAGGATCAGATCATAAGGGTCACCCGCATGAACGCGGCGGGCATCCGCCCGATGCACGCGGACCCTATCGGCCCATGGGCTTGCGGCCATGTTCTCCGCTGCCTGCGCTGCCGCATCGTCATCGATCTCCAGAGCATCGATACGTGCCTGCGCATTGCGTTGCGCCGAGATCAGTGCCAACAGCCCGGTGCCCGTACCGATATCGAGGATACGCGTCGCACCTGCGTAGTCCACCCAGGCGCCGAAGAGCACGCCATCGGTGCTCACCTTCATGGAGCAACGTTCCTGCCGAACGGTGAACTGCTTGAAACGGAACTCGGCTTTGGGCACTTGGGGTGGCGGTTGTCAGTTGTGGGTCGTGCGATCGATCCGCAAGGGATGTTCGGGAGCCAAGCGCCGATCACCAAGAACCGATAGCTGGGAACTGCGCACTGACAACTGACAACT
>Ga0138256_10009097_pt1 | contig 10421 bp, 10 predicted proteins | sample KNB2016incub_MG_FD_105486 | JGI IMG/M metagenome (GOLD analysis project Ga0138256, IMG submission 105486) | Active sludge microbial communities from wastewater in Klosterneuburg, Austria - KNB2014incub_MG | ecosystem: Engineered > WWTP > Activated sludge > Unclassified | place: Austria... | reverse complement strand
TTGACGGCGGAAACATTGAGTCGGCGGTCCTAAAATGATCGACTTGTACGCTTCAATGGGGCCGCCGTTTTGTGACGGCGGAAACCATCACAGATTTTGTTTTAAAGCTGTAGGTTCCCCCCGCTTCAATGGGGCCGCCGTTTTTTGACGGCGGAAACCGGTTTCGCGACAAGGCAATCGGTCCCGACGACCAGCGCTTCAATGGGGCCGCCGTTTTTTGACGGCGGAAACCGCCTGCTTCCTAAACCCTGTACAGGGCCGGAGTTATAGGCGGGGTTTCGAGAGGTCTGCTCTCAGTGACGCAAGCATAGTGCCAACGCATGATCTCACAATTCCAAACGGTTGTCAAAGAACAACTTACGGCTGCGAGAGGTCACGGGGGTTTTGACGCCACATCACCGCTCGAAACCGCTGTCGCGTAAAAAAACTATAGCACGATTGGTCGGGTGGAATTCGGAAGCTCGCGCGGATTTCCCCAGTATTGCAGGGAGTCTATTCCACGAGAGTCACTCAAGCCAAGGTTTGCAATCAGCAGTCGATCTTCGGCCAGATTCAGAATCTCCCATAACTTCTCGACCAATTTGTGTCTTTCTTCCCGAGACAACTCACAACGGAACACGGAATATTGTAGCGACTCTCCCGCGCCCTGCAGAGTCCTGTAGACCTGCCGCAGTCGTTTTGGTTCACAAACATCGTAGCAAATCAGATAGATGTGTTTCATGAGGATCACCTTGTGCAGAACGGAAGGAATTCGGGAAGTTCGCCGGTGACGTGTCGGGCCAGCATTCGGGTCTGGACCTCCAGAATGCGTCGGTAGCTGATGCGATAGCCGAACGTCGGATGCGTCACCTCCTGTTCCAGACGGCGTTCAAACGCCGCGATCACCGACTTGCGACCCTGCTCGGTCAATGTCACCGCCCCGGCTCTCTCAAGAAAGCTGGAATGATCCACTTCACCATTGTTGAACGCCATCAGCGCCGCCGAATCGCAGATCAGCGGTCGATATTCCTCCGCGACATCCAGAGCCAGACTTGGTCGTCCGTAACGAGGCCGGTGAAAGAATCCCAGCATCGGATCAAACCCCACGGCCTGCAGCACGATGGTCAGTTCCTTGACCAGCAACGAATACACGAATGACAGCACCGCGTTCACGGGATCTCGCGGCGGGCGGCGATTGCGATCATTCACATCGAAATCATGCCGACCGTTCAGCATCCCGAAGAATCCGGCGAAATACGTCTTCGCCGCCATGCCTTCAAGTCCCAGCAGAGTCTCGGCCGACGTGGCCTGCTCCGCTTTGCGACGGAACTCGGCGAGCGATTCGAGAATCCGTTCACGGCTGATGGACGCCGTGCCGGGGGAAGTAATCTCCGCTGTGGCGTCCGTTGCCGACGGCACATCTGAGTCAAATCCGCCGACATTGAGGTGCCGCCTCAGCAAAGTTCGGGAGTTCCTGATTTTGCCACTGATGAACCAGCGGGCGATCTGCAGCGAGCGTTCCGGATTCGCGGCGATTTCGAATTGTCGAATACGCAGTTCCACGTTCTTGTGAACCAGGCCGGTTGTGATTCCGTGAAACCATCCGCCATAGGTAAAATGGCAAACCGGGATACCGCGTGTGGTGAGTTCCCGCAGAGCCTGGGCACTAATCATCACGTTGCCAAACAGGCTGACCTGCGAGACGTCCATGAGCCTGCGTTCGGCCAGCACTTCGTCTTTGTATTTGATCGTCATACGGTCGCCGGATTTGCCGAGCATCGCTCCCTGCGTTTGCACGTAGAGCGGTAGTGCGTCGTCTTTCGCCGGTAGCAGTTTACGGACAGGGGCAGCGATGCTGCCGGTTTTCAGTGTTCGGTTTTCAGTGTTCAGTGAGTCGCAAGTCGTGTCGCAGGATTCATCCATAGTAGACGTCACTCTCTGAGTGACAAGAGGCGATTCATCACTCGGACAGTGATGTCTGCTTTGGGCTTCATCACTCGACGAGTGATAGCCAATCTGCAGCAGGTTCGTTTCATCGGGCAGGCAAATGCCGACGAGTGAACAACGCGGACATTTGGGACTGTCGATCAGTGGAGGCGGCAGTATTCCCGCAGCCGCCGTCGTACGAAAGTCGTCTCGCAACTGCCGAGTCCGCTGAATCAATTCGTCCGTGAATTCAATCGTGATGCGTTTCTTCGATGCGATGAAATACAGGACACCGCGATCACATTGAAACCCGTTCGCGCGCAGAATCAATCCCTGAGCACACAGCTGAACTCGCTCCGGTTCGTAAGCGCCTTCGGGGATGTTCGGAGCTTTGCCGCGTTTGTAATCGACCGGCGTGGCCGTCATGCCTTCCAGTTCTACCAGATCGAGTTTCGCCAACAATCCCTCGGTCGGAGCCGACAACATTAGTGACCGAGAATGAATGGGGGCAGAGTTTTCAGTGCTCAGTTTTCGATTTTCAGAAGGGTCGGATAACGCTGGTTTTTCCTCGGATTGGTCATTTGCCTCTTCCGCTTTCCGCTCTCCACTTTCGGCTTTCCTCCTGGCTCGCTTCGGTTCCTGATCGACTCGCCGATGGCCGAACGTGCCTTCCATGGTTTCCAGATTGCCGGCCCATTCACCTTCCACCCATTCGAGATACCCGAGTCGCGGGCAGTAAGTGAATTCGTTCAACATGCGAACCGGAATCATGTCCGGGGCGTCTTCGCCGCCAGTGTTCAGTTTGCAGTTTTCAGTGTTCAGGTGCGATTCATTGGTCATTGCGACCTGGACCTTGGTCATTCCCGGATCATTGGTCAATTCGACCTGGTCATTGGAGCTTCGTACGATATCGATCATCTCAGGGCCTCTTTCGTTAATGGAAAACGATTGGGCCTCCGTGCGGAAAAAGATTGGTCTCACCAAACTTGCCGCACGAGCTTAGCAGCGGAGCCTGACAAACCGTGTCAGGGTTCAAGAAAGAATTCCAAGGTCGATGTCACTCGCTGAGTGACGAACCCTGCGACGTTGCCTGTTTTCGAGGGCCGATTTGCGATGCAACGCAAGCAACAACGGAATCGCATTTCATCACTCAGAGAGTGATGTCTACTTTGAGTCGCCACTCGCGTTGAGTCTGCCGTGCGCAAGGATTTCACGCCTCTCCTCCGGATCGAGTGAATCCCAATCGGGGTCTTCGACGTCACGCGGCGATTCAAGGTTGTCCAGTTGTTCGTCGAGGTCGTAGTTGGAGAACCAGCCGGCGGCGATAACTCTACGATAAAGATCCGGATACTCCAGCCACACGTTTTTCCATCGTTTGCGTTTGCGAGGTCTCACGCTGGCAATCTCCAGGACAAGCATCCGCAGTTCCTGGAATGCGGCGTCTTGAATGGAGGCAAGCGATTCGAGCCTGGCGATGTTCTTTGCTGAGATGTTTGTCTGTTGGAGGAATCCCCAGACCTCGTCCTTTGCCAGTATCAATGCCTGTTCCGGCTTTGGTCGCTGACGACAGTCGCGGCACACGAAAGCCGCGTACCCCTTTCCGCCGAATTTTTCATTCGGCCGCTTTCGACCACAGATTCTGCAGTTACGTCCCATTGTTTATCCGCAGCGTTGGAGTCGCAAATTCATCACTCGGAGAGTGATGTCTACGATAGTAGCCGTCACTCTCCGAGTGACGTAGCCCGCGATTCCTGCCGCATCACAGATCATCGAAGACGATAACAATGAACGGACGCGCAGGAATCGCATTTCATCACTCAGAGAGTGATGTCTACTTTGAGTCGCAGTAATGCACAAATTCGCCAGTCTTCAGGCCCGCTTTGCGTGGATTGTCAGCGATATAGCGGCGGAAATATTCGAACTGGACCTCGGATCGGACCAAGTGGTCAAAGCCATCCTGTTGCCAGAAGCGGCCGGATTGCTCCAAACGCTGGTTGATCGTTCGACCAGTGAAACGTTTCCATTCTTCACACTGTTTCAGCATCGAATCATCGTTAGCAAACGACACCAGCATGTGAACGTGATTCGGCATGACCACGAAATCTGTCATCCAGTACCGATCTCCATCAAACTTCAGCAGGCTGTCCGCGACAGTTTTTGCGTTCGCCGCATCTTTCAGCACACAGTTCCCATGGCATTTGTCGAGTTCGTCGTGCCATCGCGTCGAAAATAGCTTATAGAATTCATTCTGCAATGCTTTATCCAGTTGCTTGCAGATCGAGCCGCCAGGTTGCCGCGTCCGGATTGACACCATGCTCGTGAAGCCAATTCCGTCGGTCACGATGCCAGACTTCAACAACCTCCAGAGGCATGGAATCGTCGGTGCGGAATGTGATGAAACAGACAACTCCGGCCTGGGACCAGTGTGGCAGCTTTCGATACAGAATCGCCGCCGTTTCGTTTGGATCGAAAAAGTGAAGTTCCATAGTTTTGTGTTTCATAGTAGCCGTCACTCTCCGAGTGACGAAGCCCGCGTTTTCTGCCCGCTGGATTTTATCATCATTCGTCGATGCCGAAGAATCGCAAATTCATCACTCAGAGAGTGATGTCTACTATAGTCACACAAATCGCCGCCATTGCAGATACGCGGCCAGTGTCAGATGTCCTTCCGGAAGCGGCGGAAGGAGTTCGACCGACCGGGCATCGATCCGATGTTTGTCGCCATTGCGTTCGATGACAAGGTCCAGCCCGAACTCGCTGTCCTTCGGCCATTCCATCGCCACGACCGACACGGTGTCCCCCAGCACTTTGGCCGAAAACGGAAAACTCAATTCTTCCTCCAACGCAGTCATAAACCCCGTATGCTGTTCGTATTCGTCATATGCATCGACACACGCTTCCTCCCTCGCTTCTTCAATCGCCTCGGCATCGAGGCCATCGATCCATTGCGTTGGTGTGGAGTTTTTGTTGGGTTGTTTTGCCATGTGAGAACTATCCGTGTTTGATTGGAACAATTGCGTCAGCAAGTCTGTGACCGACATGCAGGAAGCGGACGGTCGGCACGTCAGTCAGGAGTTTAACAGAATGTTGAACGACATCAGGGAAACCTTGACTGTTCTGGCGGCATTCGCCAAAACGTCCGATCTTGAAGTGATTACTTTTGACGAAGGGTTCGTTCAGTTCAAAGGGCTGCGGCACACGATTCTGTCGTGAAGACGTGAACGCCGATTTCACGGATCACCTCCGTCCAGTTCTTCGTAGTCGTCGTCGGTTTCGAGTTCTGCACTGGCCATTTCATCGCTACCGCTGCCACCCAGCACTTTGGCCGCGAAAGGAAAGATCAACTGTAAAAATTAGTGCCGCCCCGTTGAGCAACGCGTGAAGGATTTTTGGTCGTAAAATTGTTGTAAAATTGAGCGGATTGCAAAAGAGAAGAAACGACAACGAAGCGACTCTCTGCGATTCCGGCCCAACGGGCCATTCGTTCCAATAGCCAGGGCCAGCGGCCCTGGTGACAGATATTTTTACATCATTGAAGGCCCAACGGGCCGACAATTCGACTCGTCTCCATCGAATGGCCGCCCCGATTGGGGCTTTGCAACACGGGCGACACACGGACCTGGGCCGATGGCCCAGGCTATTGGAACGGATGGGCCTTTGGCCCGAAAACAAAGGGAGAAATTCTTCACGGCGTTGCCCGTTGGGGCTGGAAATCATCGCGTGGAACTATTTCCCAGGGCGTTGCCCTGGGCTGACATAGAGTCGGCCCGTTGGGCCTGAAACCGAACGCCAAGTCCGGCTGATCGGACACTTATGTATCGAGCGATCCTAAGTGCCGCAGCTTGCTGCTTGTCTTCCTCAGACGCATCAATCGTCGCATTCTCCCGCGCTTCGTCAATCGGCTCGGGATCGAGGGCTTCGACAAAGGGTTCGTTCAGTACAAGGGGCTGCGGCACACGATCCTTTCGTGAAAAAGTTAACGCCGATTTCACGAATCACCCGCATGAGGAAGAAACAACCCTAGTCCAAAATGCGATGAGTAACCGAGACAGATTTTGCCGGCGACCGGTTTGGAAAACACGATCCGCCAACTACCGTTAGGCCTTCGACCGCCGTCGTCATTTCTTTTGCGACGAAAGCGTTTGAATTGCATTGGCCGCACCGCTGCACCAGTCGCGCTGTTCCCGTACCAGTGCCGTGGGTCGATGCATACGACATGTTCGCCATCAAGCAATGGCTGAATGCTGACGATCTCAGGAAGAGGTGAGTTACCGGTGGCGACGCGACGTTCGCTCAGTCGATTTAATTCGTCACGTAAAACGTCGGCAACAAAGGCTCTCTGGTTAGCGAAACCGAGCAAGTCAACATGATCACGTTTGCGACCGCTCTTCTTTTGATAGCGCGTCGCCACGAACGGTGTTGCAGAAACCCATACTGCGGATTCCTGGAAGAGCATTGACCGAAAGTCGTCAACTGCGCCGAGGCCAACCAATAACAGATTCAGTGGATCGGCGTCTCCCCAGCGCAGGCGACGGAACTGATCAAGAGTCCGAATTTCCAGCGCATCGTCCGCCCCAAACCCCATCTCAGCGACGATGGTGAGATGATCCAATCGTCCGTCGCCGTCTTCATCAGTGGGTAGGTAGTAGGCGTGACGATGATCGGTCAGTGGTTGGCCTTCAGTATCCTTACCGCTAAAGACGTCGGAGCGAAACCGATGTGCGTCATCGGGGAGAGTTCGAGGTACTCGGCCACGGCCGTAATGCTCCTCAAGCTTTAGCCGCTTGAAGATTCCCATGAGTGTGATGCGAGCTGATTCAGCAACCGGCAATGTCTCCGTGACCAGCGGCAGTACGGCTCCGTCGATGGCATAGCGAGCCACAGTGATGACACGACGCGGGCGAGATGTTGTAATGTTTGCTGCTCTCCGTTTTGGCGTGATACGAAAACAGTCGGATTGTCGGACGTACTGCACCCAACGTGAGCCGGGCGGATCGGACCATTTTTCTTTGTGCAGCAGAGCGGTCTCCGCACAGAGATGCCAGCTTGGCTCGTAGAAGGCTTGCCGAGTCGTCGTGGTCTGCTTGTTCTTTCCGCGACCCGTGGTGACTGTTTCCACGCGAACGACATGCTCGTCAAGAAACGCTGTTTGCGGATCGGCACTCAGAACCCGAACAACTTCTTTGTCTCTCGTCACTGGTAGTTCGCCCAACGGCTCGCACCAATGAGGCCCGTCACCGTTGGACCGTTTGGCGGAATCGCACAACGACTGCGCCGTTGGCTCATCGAGCAGCCGCCCATCGCACCAGGATTCAGAACGACCGAAGAAGCCGAGATGTTCAACAAGTCGCGAGAGAATGTCGCGCTGCTCTGCGGTCAAAATCTCGTCTGGCCAGACAGCGACGACGTCCGCCGTCTTGTTCAGAGCGACGAAGGCATCGAAGACGAGAGTCTTGTCGTCCGGTCCTTTCTTGAACCACGGCATGTAATGCCGTGAGTGCCCTGTTGTCGCAGGAGGCAATACGAATGACGGCGGGCTGGCCAGCTTGGTCAACAAGCCAAGCATGTTGGACTCGGAAAACTCGTCATCGAGTTTACGTTTCCATGTCGCGACTAACGCTCGCAACAGCCGCCACGGTGACGGTGGCCATTCCGGTGCCCCTTCATTGACGTGCCGTCCCCACGGTGTCGCATGAAAGCGTCCGGCGGGAAAGCGGAGAGCGATGGCAATCATTGATCGACCTCCTGTTCGTCCGGTTTCGCTGCCTTCTTCTTCGTATCTGGCTTCCATTCGACGGTTGTGATGTCAGCCAACAGTCCGGCCTCCTTGCAGGCCGCGATATACGCCTGGCATTCGGAAAGCAATACGGTTTCTTCAGGGACTGTGAACGCCGATGGTCTGGTAACTTTGAGGCCGCCAACCGCTTCAAGGTCGCACGCAGTGCGCAGTCGTAGACCGACTGACAAGAAGCGGCGAACCTTGAACAGTGCCAACGCGATCAACAGCTTCGTGGCATCGTCTCCCAAGCCATAGCCACGGAGCAGAGCTAGATCGAGATTGAAGTACGCCGTGATTGTTGCAGCGGTGAATTCGGTGCGATGGTAGGGGACATTGCCAAACCCCGAATCCGAGCCGCCACCGAATGCCTTTCCGCTGGGATCGACTCGGTCGTTCTTTACACCGCCGCTTTCCGCAACCTTGACAGAAGTCGCTTCGATGAATCCAGACAGCACGCGACTCAGCCGCAGACGTCCGCCCGCCAACTCGCTATCCGCAAGAAACACGCCGTGCAACACGGCGTTCGCATCGTATTTAAAGATGATTTGAGCAAGCTGTTTCAACTTGACAGGACCGACTGTCAGGCCCGCCGCTTCTTTCTTCAAAACATCAAACACCGATTTGTCTTTGCCACCGAGGATGTACGGCGAGTTGATGCGATGGGCCTCCAGAACCGAGTTCGTCAGCGGCTTCTTGTCCTGAGAGACAACCTGAATGTACGGCAGGCCGTTGAGTTCACTGATGAGGTTGTCGTTGGCTTCATCCCAACTCGCCAGTTCCATGCGATTGGCAACAGACTGAGCACTTTCGACGAGCAGCATCTCGGTGCCGTCTGCGAGCGTGTAACGGGCCGGGCCGAGGTCCGCAAAGCCGGTCGGTTGGAAGCGATGGCCTTGCAGTGGCTTCAACTCCGCTTCCATCAGCAAGCGAGGTTCCTTGGCAAGTTTGGCGTAATCAAGACTCATGAAAGAGGTCTCCTTCGGGTTGGTTAGGACAGGGAACTAGAAACGAGTTTGGCGTCGTCCGCGTCGGACGAATCGCTATCGGGACGAGCAACAAGATTGAACAGCTTCGAGATGCTGAACGGTGCGAGCGGAAACAACAGCGAGGCAGCGAGACGGCGGCCATCAAGGCCACTGCCGACCTCTTCCCATACGGCATCGCGATTCCTGCCGCCTGATGTGCGATGGGGTAACGGGTTGATGCCGGTAACTCGGAGCCGACGAGCAGCAATGCGACAGGCTTCGCCGACACTGTCGGGACGACCTGATTGCAACAACGGAATAATTTGCGGCTCTGGCCTGATCGTCAGTCCCTCTTGTCCTTCACGACAGTAGGTCACACCTCGTACGCTACCATTGGCAGTTCGATCCAGCACGAGCGGTGCTGGCAAGAACAACAACTTGAGCAAGGCATAGGCTCGCGGCAGCGGCGCGGCGTTGAAGTTTGACTTTGGCAACTCAATACGGTCCGAACGATGATCGACAAGCATCAGGCCCCACAGCAGTTCTTCGATCCGTTCATCATCCACCGTCTGACCGTCTATGTCACCAATCAAGAATGTGGCAACGGCATCGAGCGGAGCTGCGTAGGCAGACTCCAACGGCAACTGCACACAGCCAAGCCGCGTCGCATCCATTAGGCGTCGAGCCACGACGGACGAGAGATTCGACGCTAGGTCTGTCGCATTCCAAACGACTCGTCGATCCTTCGTGGCCCAATCGGCGTACTTTCCACGACTCCAATCGAAGGGTTCTAAGTTCGCTCGCAGCGGCCCAACCTTTTGTTCACGGTCAAACATCGACGCCAGCGACAATGCGAGACGAAACTCTAGTGAACCATCGTTGGCTGCTTCGATCCACTTCGACGACAGCCCCATGAGCGGCGGAACTTTGGATCGTCCCGTCTTACGATCAACACGGAATGAGTCGCCGTTGGCCAATTCTCGCTCGGCCTGCCCCAAGGCTCGCAGGATCGCACTAAACTGCTCGCGTCCGCCGTAGCGGCAGTAGTCGAAGATGGTCGCGTCGATACAACGTGCGGCCGTACGGAAGCGACTTGGAGCATCGTCTCCGCAAGCCATTCGCAACCGGTTGAGCCAAGGGTCAACTTCTCGAATCAACTCTACTTCGCCGCGCACGCGGACGTCGAATCGGCCGAGTGGTGTTGCCAAGAATGCTAGGCCATTTCGTTTTAAGAATCCTTGCCGAGTGAAGCTGGAGATGCCGCGATCAACACCGAGGCTAGCAACCGCGCGGGCGAAATCGACTGCAGTGCGGCTTTGTCGTCCCGCAAGCTCAGATCGCCCTTCGGCAAACAACGTTGCAATCTCGGCGAGCGATGCCGGACGTTCCCATAGCGGAAGCCACAACTCACCCCGCGCGTCCTTGGCTTCGCTGGCTGCCAGCGAACCATGACCCGCCGATGATGCTCGAACAGTAAAGGGAAATGCGGCCTTGGGATCGTCGCGCTGTCCAAGGCGACGGCTCACAGAGCCACCCAACAACACTACGCCTTCAAGCATCAGCACATAGTCGCACGGGTTGAGGGACGAACTTCCTTCCATTCCCTGCGTGGCATTCGGGCCACCGATGCGCCCGGGTGCGAATTGACCAATCGACGTTCCCAAGAGCCGCGCATCGCCTCGGTCGAACACGGACTTTTCAATCCACCGCTCGCGCTGCTCCGAACTGAGCAGCGTCAATACATTTGCCATGAAGTTCGCTGAGAATTCCAT
>Ga0138256_10009096_pt1 | contig 10424 bp, 5 predicted proteins | sample KNB2016incub_MG_FD_105486 | JGI IMG/M metagenome (GOLD analysis project Ga0138256, IMG submission 105486) | Active sludge microbial communities from wastewater in Klosterneuburg, Austria - KNB2014incub_MG | ecosystem: Engineered > WWTP > Activated sludge > Unclassified | place: Austria... | reverse complement strand
TGCCGTACCTGACATTACCAACAACCAGGTCCAGGTCATTACAGTAGCGCCTTCATTTGGTGCAACAGATATCGAACGCTTAGTCACCTTTCCGATCGAGCAGGCCAACAGCAATATCAGTGGGATACTGGAGATCAGGAGCTTTTCACGTTTCGGATTATCCCTGGTGACCATTGTATTTGATGATGATACCGATATCTATTGGGCGCGCCAACAGGTTGCGGAGCGATTGCAAAAAGTGCAATCTGAAATCCCTCCCGGAATAGGCATGCCTGAACTTGGGCCAATCTCTACAGGTCTGGGAGAAATCTATCAATATGTCGTAAGGCCAAAAGATGGATTTCAGGATCAGTATGACGCTACTGAACTAAGGACCATACAAGACTGGATTGTCAGAAGACAATTACTCGGCGTGGAAGGTGTGGCCGAAGTCAGCAGTTTCGGCGGTAAACTAAAGCAGTATGAAATATCTGTGCACCCAAGTAAACTCCAATCTTATAACATCACCATCAACGATGTTTTTACGGCAGTGGAAAAAAACAACCAGAACACCGGTGGAGCTTATATTGAAAAGGGACCGTCTGTGCTGTTTATCCGCAGTGAAGGTTTGATCGGCAGCAAGGAGGATATTGAAAATATTTTTATCAAGACTACCTCTAGCGGAACCCCTTTATTTATAAGGGATGTAGCCGAGATCAATATTGGTTTTGCTACACGTTATGGGGCGATGTGCTATAATGATCAGGGCGAGGTAGCCGGTGCTGTAGTGATGATGCTCAAGGGCGCCAACAGCAGCAAGGTGATCAAAAATGTCAAGGAGCGGATCGAACAGATACAGAAGACCCTGCCTGAAGGTGTGGTCATTGAGCCATTTCTTGACCGCACCAAAATGGTCAACAACGCAATAGGCACAGTTGAAAAAAACCTGATGGAAGGTGCGCTGATCGTGGTTTTCATCCTGGTGATTTTTCTTGGGAGCCTTAGAGCCGGGCTATTGGTAGCTTCAGTGATTCCCCTGGCGATGCTTTTTGCCATCATCCTGATGAATACGTTTGGTGTCAGTGGCAACCTGATGAGTCTTGGTGCGCTCGATTTCGGGCTCATCGTGGATGGCGCTGTGATCATTGTCGAAGCCGTGATGCATCAACTGACACACAGTAAAAAATTCAGTCACGTCAATCAACTCTCCAAGGGGGATATGGATCATGAAGTCACCTTTTCGGCAAGTAAGATGATGAATAGTGCCGTGTTCGGGCAGATCATAATCCTGATTGTATATCTACCGATATTCACGCTGGAAGGTATTGAAGGGAAAATGTTTAAACCGATGGCACAAACGGTGGCCTTCGCATTACTGGGAGCGTTTATTCTGTCGCTTACCTACATTCCCATGATGAGTGCACTGGTATTGAGCAGAAAAATAAAGCATAAGCCAAATCTCTCCGACCGCATCATGTTTCAAATCGAAAGAGCATACCAACATGCGCTGTCCAGTGTGCTGAATTTTCCTAAAACGGTACTTGCTACTGTGATTGCATTGTTCGCAGGAGCACTTTTTACACTATCGATGTTAGGAGGTGAATTTATTCCTGCGCTTGAGGAGGGAGATTTTGCAGTAGATACAAGAGTCTTGACTGGAAGTAATCTGACGGCAACTATTGAGAGTACGCAGAAAGCAGCACATATCCTTAAAACTCAATTTCCGGAAGTAGAAAAGGTGGTTACCAAGATCGGTAGCGGTGAAGTACCGACCGACCCTATGCCAATGGAGGCAAGTGATATGATGGTCATACTGAAAGATAAAGAGGACTGGACATCTGCTAAAACCTTTGATGAACTGGCGGAGAAAATGAGCCTGGCACTTGAGGAGGTTCCTGGTATAACTGCTGGTTTTCAATATCCTGTTCAAATGCGGTTTAATGAACTGATGACCGGTGCCCGGCAAGATGTGGTCTGTAAAATATTCGGAGAAGATCTGGATACGCTTGCTCATTATGCTTCGCAATTGGGTGACATCGTCAACAGCGTAGAAGGAAGCGAAAATATTTTCGTTGAACCGGTAACTGGTATGCCACAGATCATCATCGATTACAATCGGGCGGCGATTGCTCAATACAATCTGAATATTGAAGATATCAACAGAGCAGTGAATACCGCCTTTGCAGGGCAGAGCTCAGGTTGGGTCTTTGAAGGCGAAAAGCGATTTGATCTTGTCGTTCGCTTGCAGACCGATCAACGTAAAAACCTGGAGGATGTACAGAACCTGCTCATTCCAACTCCCCTCGGTACTCAGGTTCCGTTGTACCAGCTAGCCAATGTGGAAATCAGAAACGGTCCTAACCAGGTGCAACGCGAAGATGCCAAGCGAAGAATTGTGGTCGGCTTCAATGTGAGTGGCAGAGATGTACAAAGCATAGTCAATGACCTGCAGGAAAAAGTGGATGCGCAGATTGTACTTCCTGTCGGCTACTATATAACCTATGGTGGTGCATTTGAAAATCTTATTGCAGCAAAAAAACGACTTGGCATTGCAGTGCCTGTTTCACTGGTGATGATTTTCATCCTTTTGTTCTTTGCCTTCAATTCGATGAGGCATGGTTTGTTGATCTATACAGCTATTCCTTTGTCGGCGATCGGGGGTATTTTTTTCCTGGCCTTTCGAGGCATGCCGTTTAGTATAAGTGCAGGTGTTGGGTTTATAGCTTTATTTGGTGTGGCTGTGCTCAATGGTATTGTGTTGATTGCGGAGTTTAACCGACTGAAGAAGGAGGGCCTTACGGATCTGCATCGAATAGTCCTGATGGGCACAAAAGTTAGGTTGCGTCCTGTCATGATGACTGCCTTTGTGGCTTCACTTGGTTTTTTACCGATGGCGCTTAGCCAGGGTGCAGGTGCTGAAGTACAAAGGCCTCTGGCTACTGTGGTGATAGGTGGATTGCTGATTGCCACCTTGCTGACGCTATTTGTTTTGCCTGTCCTGTATATCATGTTTGAAAAAACGGGCAAGGGCCAACTAAAATCTAAAGTTGCCATAGCTATATTCATTTTGTTCTCCGGATTTTCATCACAGCTTGCAGCACAGGATACGATTTCATTGAGCAGGGCATTCGAAGTGGCCATGCAAAACAATCTGGGCGTAAAGAATGAAAAGCTTAGGGCAGAATACCATCAGAAGTTATCAACCTCTTCCAGCGTAATTCCTCAAACCAGTTTTACGGCTGAGATAGGTCAACTCAATAGTGCTTATACGGATACCCGGTTTGGGATTTCACAATCCATAAGTTTTCCAACGGTATATACCAGACAACGAAAAGTGAATGAGGATGAATGGAAGACTGCAGTCCTCAGTGTGAGTTTAAAAGAGGAAGATATTAAACGGGCAGTCACACATTTTTTCTATACCATGCTTATGCTTAAGGAAAAGGAAAAACTATTGATGGCCGTAGACAGTAGTTACTCCGCCTGGGTGGAAAAGGCAGAAATGCGTTTCAACATGGGTGAAAGCAATATTCTGGAAAAAACCACCGCTACTATTCAACTTGGAGAAATCCGCAGGCAAGTAAAGAATCTTCAGCAGGAAATGGAATTGGTCCGGATTCAATTGCAATTACTGCTTAATGTACCAAATCCATTGGAACCCTATGCTGCTTCATTCAAGATGGAGGACGCGTTTCTGGCGGATAGCTCACTAATCCTGAGGCATCCGCAAATGATGATGGCAAGGCAGCAGATAGCAACTGCGGAAAGGATGACAGCATTGGAGAAATCTAAACGGCTACCAGAATTGAGTATCGGGTATTTTAATACCAGTATGCAAGGAACAGGAGCAGATGATATATACTATACATCATCGAAACGCTTCAGTGCTGCACAGGTAGGTGTGGGAATTCCGATCTTCCAGCATGCACAGAAAGTCAGATCAGAAGCTTCCATGGTCAATGAGGTGATCGCAAGCAACAATCTGGAACAACAGAAGCAACATTTGAGTGCTGCCTATCGGGATGCACATCTTCAATACCAAAATAGTACACATGCTGTTGAATTTTATGAAAGCTCGTCCCTGAAGGAAGCGAAACTGATCCGTGAAACGGCCGATCGTCAGTTTGAACGAGGAGAAATTGACTTCCTGGAATGGATCATGTTGATATCCCAGGTGATCACTGTTCATACGCAATATCTGGATGCGTGTGCATCCCTGAATGAAAGCATTATTATCTTAAATTACTTAACCGTCAATCAACGTTAAAATGAAATATATCATCATCATCATATTCATCACGGGTTTGTTGTCTGCTTGTGGAAAAAAGGACAACACACCTTCTGTCAAAGATTCTGAAGCAGTAAATGAAAACACTGTAATGTTGACAGATGCACAGATTCAATCTGCCGGGGTTCAATTCGGAAAAGTAGAGAGAAAGGATATTTCCACCATTCTAAAAGTCAATGGGACAGTGGATGTACCACCACAAAGCCTGGTGTCAGTAAGCATGCCACTCGGGGGTTACCTCAAATCGACGCAACTGTTGCCAGGCATGTATGTCCGAAAGGGGGAAGTTATTGCGACCATGGAGGACCAGCAATATATTCAGTTGCAGCAAGACTACCTGGTCACGAAATCAAATCTGCAGTACGCCGAATCTGAATTCAGGAGACAAAAGGAATTATATGAGACCAAGTCCAGCAGTGAAAAAGTGTACCAACAGGCGCGCATGGAATATGACAATCAGAAGATAGCCTTGCATGCCCTTGCTGAAAAAATGGAATTGATCCACCTTAGTCCAGCGACACTTACCGAAAGCAATATTTCACGTACAGTGCAGATATATGCGCCTATCAGTGGTTTCGTATCAAAGGTCAATATGAATATCGGGAGATATGTCACCGCAACAGATGTCTTGTTTGAATTGATCAACCCTACCGACATCCATCTTAACCTCAGGGTCTTTGAAAAAGATATTGACAAACTCTCGATTGGTCAATCGGTGATGGCGTATACCCTGCATCAACCGGATAAAAAATATCCCTGTGAAATCATGTTGATCAGCCAGGCCCTTTCTTCCGACAGAACAGCAGAAGTGCATTGTCATTTTGAAAAGTATGATAAAATCCTCTTGCCGGGGATGTACCTGAATGCGGAAATAGCTGTCAAAAATCATAATGCCTTTGTGGTGCCGGAAGAAGCAATCGTCAGTTTTGAAGGGAATAATTTTATTTTCCTGGCAGTCACAAAGAATGAATTTAAAATGACAGCAGTAGAAACAGGTGTGATGGAAAGCGGATTTGTAGAGATTAAGAATGTGGAATCTTTTGCAGATATGGATTTAGTGACTACGGGAGCATATACCATACTGATGGAAATGAAAAATACATCAGAGGAGTAATATCATGAAATAAGACCGTAAGACCGTAAGACCGTAAGACCGTAAGAATGTAAGAATGTAAGACCGTAAGAATGTAAGAGGTGTGAGTTAGAGAGTGAGTTAATTGACAATTGACGATTTACAATTATTGAAATGGATATGCCTACGTAGATGTCATTGTTGAGCGAAGTCGAAACAATTGCCTATCATGCTAAAGTAAAATCTCTCACGTTCATTGAGCGGACGGTTACTGAGCTGTAGCACATGGATGTGTCAGAGCAGGTCGAAGTAGCCGAAATGACGATTGACGATTTAAAATAAAACTCACGACTCACGACTCACGACTCACGATTGACGATTGCTTTAACTGGATGGGGCAAATATTTTTTTTGTAAATTGCCTATCGTTCTTAAACAAACATATTTATCCTATGAAATACAATATCGGAACCAAGGAAAAGCCAATGGCGTTGAAGACACCGCCATTGACATCGGAGTATACTATGCACACAGACGAAAAGGATGGGAAGGAGATATTGGTTTGCACGGTGGGCAAGACGGTTTTGCACTATGATCTCCGTTGTCTGCAGGATCTACATGCGATGTTAAAGAAGCATGGGGATTGGATGGAATTGGGCAGTGCCGATGAGCAGAAACCCGCCAAGGATGGGACCGTTGAAGCCTGGGGTCGCTCAGAGAAAAATCCGATAGGTGGATGGTATGGCCTGAAGAAGGGATTGCGCGGCCGTTTTGGTATGTACATCCCTCCACTGATGGAGAAACTAGGACTCGCCGAAGTTACGCACGATGCAAAGGGCAATAAAATGCGCGCGGTGTAAGAGCGTAAGAACGTAAGAGCGTGAGAACGTGAGAGGTGTGAGGATTGTGTGTGGGTTAATTGACAATTGACAATTGACGATTGTTTCACTTTCCTTTTCCTTGGCCACTTGTACTGAGCGGACGGTTGGTGAGCTGCGCTGCACTGAGCGGGTGAACAAGGAAGTGTTAAAGGCAGTCGAAGTGTCGCACATGGTTGCGTTAAAGCAGGTCGAACCAGTCTAGGTATTGGTTATTGGTTACTTGTACTGAGCGAAGCCGAAGTATTCCTTATTGAAAGGAAGCAGAATCTGTTTCTAGACACCACTTCTTAATTCGGTATTCCATATTCGGTATTCCTGATTGCCCGCGTGAAGTACTTTGAGTATGCTTTGACATGGAATACATAGATGAACATCTGAATTCAGGATAATCTGCCCCATGCTCTATGCCCTCTGCTCTATGCCTTGAAAAGTCGTATCTTTACCCCGTCATCAACATGACACGATTATGAAATTCATCATCCTTCTTCTGGCGATCTATTTGTTTTACCGGTATTTCCTTCGCCAGCCTAAGCCACTACCTCCGCAGGAACCCGATCTCCACATCGAACACGAAGAGGTAAAAAGAGAACATGAAAAGAATAAGTGAACTGGTCCTCTATAAGGATCATCACCTTATGGCGTTCAACAAACCGGCAGGTCTACTCTCCCAACAGGATCAGAGCGATGAAAGCAATGCGCACCGGATGGCCATGGCCTATGCACATAGAGACTTATACCTCGTACATCGCCTCGATCGGCGAGTCAGTGGTGTCCTGATCTTTGCAAAAACAAAAACCGCTGCAGCTGCCCTTTCCAAACAATGGGAAGAGCATAAGGTGAAGAAGATCTATCTGGGCATAGTACCTACTGCCGAAATACCACCCACTGGCCAATTACAACATTACCTGACGTACGACAACAAACTAAATATCACCTACACGAGTGCCGAACCAAAAGTTGGTGCCGATGAAGCGTTGTTGCATTACCAGGTCATCCAGCAGCTTGATAATTTTATGTTGCTCCGCATAGACCTCATCAGTGGCAGGAAGCACCAGATACGCGCTCAACTTGCTGCATTAGGTGTTCCAATTCGCGGTGATATCAAATACGGCTCAAAACGAACGAACCCGGATGGAGCGATTGATCTGCATGCGTACAAATTACATTTCAAGCATCCGGTTAAAGAAGAGTATATGAAGATCATCGCCCCACTGCCGGAAGACGGATTGTGGAAGCATGTTGATCTGGATTTGATTAAAAGTTTTTAGGTCCGTAGTTGAGATATCAGATGCAAGAATGTTTATGTGTTTATGGGTTTATGGGTTTATATGTTGATATGTTTATTTTCTTATAAACCTATAAACCCATAAACCTATAAACCCATAAACCATAAACCTATAATCGCATAAACTTCACAAGCCCACAGCATGAGCGAACAACAACCCACCCACACAGACATCGGCCAACTCGGCGAATTCGGTCTCATAGACCATCTCGCTGCTAATATTAAAATCCAGCGCAAAGAAACTATCAAAGGTATCGGTGATGATGCGGCTGTACTTGATTATGGCGGTGACCCGGTTATCGTTACGACTGATTTATTGGTTGAAGGGATCCATTTTGATCTGATGTATCATCCATTGAAACATCTGGGTTATAAAGCAGTCATCGTCAACTTGTCTGACATATGTGCGATGAACGCGATACCGAAACATATCACCGTATCTATCGCTATCAGCAATAGATTTTCAGTGGAGGCGATAGATGAGTTGTATGAAGGAATGCGTATTGCATGTGAAGCCTATGATGTTGATTTGGTTGGAGGAGATACTACTTCATCACCGCGTGGATTGACAATTTCCGTGACTGCCATAGGAACTGTGGCACCGGACCGGATCACATATCGTAGTGGTGCAAAAGCAGGTGACATACTATGCGTCACCGGAGATGTTGGTGCCGCCTATCTTGGATTGCAAGTATTGGAACGTGAGAAACAAGTGTTTCTCGCAAGTCCCCAAATGCAACCTGAACTCAATGAAAAGAAATACATTGTTGGCCGCCAGTTAAAACCGGAAGCAAGGCTCGAAGCAGTGAAATATTTTAAAAAAGTGGGTTTATTACCGACAGCCATGATTGATATTTCAGATGGACTTGCATCAGACCTAATGCATATCTGTAAAGCCTCAGGTGTCGGTGCATTTATCGAAGAAGCCAAAGTGCCCATCCATGACGAAGCCCGTAATCAGGCTTATGAATTTAAAATGGATCCAATCACCTGCGCCCTGAATGGCGGTGAAGATTATGAACTGCTTTTCACTGTCGATGAAAAGGACCTCGAGAAAATCAGGTTTATGGACAGTGTCTACATCATCGGCGAGATCGTGCCGAAGGAAGAAGGAATGACACTACATACATCCGGCGGACAGATTCATCCGCTGACAGCGCAGGGGTGGAAACATTTTTAAGCTATCAGCTATCAGTTTTCCGTTAAGCGTCCGTACGGACGCTTTCGCGTCCGCAAGGTTAACCTTGCTATCACACAAGCGTAAGTAAACTTACGCTTAACGATTCTAGATAAAAAAATACACGTGAAGCGTGCATTTTTTTATCTCACGTTCTCACACTTCTTACGCTCTTACATTCTTACATTCTTACGCTCTTACACTCTCACACTTCTTACGCTCTTACATTCTTACGCTCTTACATTCTTACACTCTTACACTCTTACACTCTTACACTCTTACACGATGGTGAAGCGTATATACTTTATTGTCCTCCCAATACCAAGATGCCTGATCTCGTAATAGGTCTTGTGCTCTAGTTCAGGAAAAGCTAAAGGCTCACTGTAAATATCCGGGTGTGCATAGAGTACATGACATCGTGGATCACTGTGTATGACTTCGAGCGTGAATTCATAGAGAAGCCATGAATCCGTTTTCAAATGCATGATGCCGCCTGGTTTGAGGATGTGACGATACCGTTCTAGAAAAGGAGCAGAGGTAAGCCTTCGCGTAACTTTTCCTTCGAATGGATCAGGGAAGGTGATCCAGATTTCGGACACCTCACTTGGTGAAAAAAAACGGTCGATAAATTCGATACGTGTACGCAGGAAAGCCACATTGGACAGATCGTTTTCTAAAGCTGTTCGTGCTCCTTTCCACATTCGGGCGCCTTTGATGTCTACTCCGATGTAATTATTCAAAGGATGATCTCTCCCGAGGGCAACGGTATAATCTCCTTTGCCGCAGGCCAACTCCAGAATCACAGGGTGATCATTGTGAAAATGGGCTGATGCCCACCCTCCTCTAAGGTCTCTGCTCAGCCCCTCCTGGTTGGAAAGAAAGGACTCATGGGCCGGATCTACTTCATAAACATTTGAAAATGAGGCTACCTCCGCAAATCGCTTGAGCTTGTTTTTTCGTCCCATGGGGCGAAACTAAGCAATAGCAGGGCTTTGGATGAAAAGCAGGGGTTCAAAAATAGGTAGGGACAGGTCGCGACCTGTCCCTACCTATTTTTGAACCCCTGCTTTTTGTCCATGAACCAATCTGTTTCCTCTCACAACCTAATATCCTCTCCTCCTGTTTTTTTATACATTCACCACAAATTTGAATACCCTGTAGGGATCTGATGCCAAAAAAGCCAGCCATTACAACCAATGATACCATCTTCGAAAAGGAACTCTTACCGCACGTTGGAGCCCTTCAGACCTTTGCCTACCACCTGACGTATAACCAGGAGGATGCGGATGATCTGGTGCAGGAGACCTACCTCAAGGCCTATCGTTTTATTGATAAGTACGAGAAAGGAACTAATGCAAAAGCATGGTTGTTTAAAATCCTCAAGAACGCCTATATAAACGAATATAGGAAGCGGGTCAAGCAGCCCACCAAAGTTGATTTTGAGGACATTGTCGCCTTCCATGATACAGATGATGACCGCGTATCAGGGTATAGTGACCTGAGAGAAGAGATCTTCCTTCACATGATGGGAGACGAGGTGACCTCCGCGATCAATAGCCTCCCTCTTGATTTCAGGACCGTGATATTGTTGTGTGATATTGAAGGGTTTACGTATGAGGAGATTGCTGCTATCATCGATGTTCCGATTGGTACCGTGCGCTCAAGGCTCTTCAGGGCAAGGAACCTACTGAAAGAAAAGCTTACTGTGTATGCACAGGAGCATGGATATACAGATATGCGGGG
>Ga0138256_10009095_pt1 | contig 10424 bp, 12 predicted proteins | sample KNB2016incub_MG_FD_105486 | JGI IMG/M metagenome (GOLD analysis project Ga0138256, IMG submission 105486) | Active sludge microbial communities from wastewater in Klosterneuburg, Austria - KNB2014incub_MG | ecosystem: Engineered > WWTP > Activated sludge > Unclassified | place: Austria... | reverse complement strand
GGGCGTCGGTGCGCGGTATCGACTTTGAGGACATGGAGATCCTGCCTGAAGCATTTCGTGCAGGAGCGCAAGCCTACCTCACCAAGAACCCCGTTCTGCTGTGGGATCATGCGCGCTACTTACCCATCGGGAAGGTGCTTGAGATCGCCTTTGATGACGCGGGGATCTACATCGTGGCGGAGATATTCAACCTCACCGCAGAGGGCAAAGACGCGAACGGCAAGAAGCCGATTGAGATGCCGAAAGATTCGCGCTACCCCGAACTTCAATCCATCGCCGCAAAGTGCGATGAAGTGTGGGCTTTGGTGGTGTCGGGGAAGGTGCGTGGGTTGTCGGTGTCGGGCCGTGTGCGCGGCAAGATGCAAGTCATCACCGACGAGAACGGCAACAAGGTGAAGCGTCCGCCCGAAGTGCTGCTTTACGAGATCTCTGTGACGCCGATCCAAGTTGTACCCGCTGCGAAGATTGACGCGGCAAACACGCTTGCGAAGGCGCTGCGTATCGTCAAGGGGTTGTCGTTTGCGCCCACAATCACGCCCTTTTCACACCGCTACGTCCTGCGCCAAACGGAAGCAGAACAAAAAACGTGCCGCATTGACACGAAATCACTGCGAAAGTGTTGACCGAGTCGGGGTGTCTCGCTATAGAGCACCCTGTGTACCATAAACGCGCTATCCGCTCTCTGGGGAGGGACAGATAGCTTGGGGATTCTGCGACGCAATGCCGTCGCATGGGAGACAATCATGAAGATCACTGCCGAAGAACTGGCACGCAAACAACGCGACTTTGAGGCGTCATTGGCTGCTTTCGCTGAAGAGAACGGTGGAGAAATCCCGTTCGACGTGGCGGAGGGCGCACAGCGCATCTCCAAAGCCCTCAACCTCGAAGAAGTCCAAAACGCCGACGAAGCCGAACTCCCACAAGTGGAGAACGACGTCGTGAAGGGCTTGGAAACCCAATTGCAAGACCTCCAAAAAGAACTTGCTCGCCTCAAGGGGACACCTGCGCCGATCAAGAACCAAGTCGACCACAAAGCCCCACAAGGCGGATCTGTCCGTCCTGTGGAAAGCAGCAAAGAGTCGATGCTCCAAAAGGCACTCAACGTCGCATCCAACCCACTCGAACCCAAAAACGCCGAACTGCTCGAACGGGTCTCCGCGCAAGAGTTGATGAAGCTCTGCTTGATCCGTGGCGAGAAAAACGGACACGTCCGCATGGGTTCTGTCTCCGTGACGGAAACCACCAAGTCTTTCTTGCAGTCGGTCACGCAGTAATCAGAAGCAAACAGGCGCAACGCCTTCTTGAATCATACATTCCGGCGCTTGTGTTCGTCGGGAGGGGACTCACAACATGTTCACGAACCTGAAGCAGTTGGATGCGTTCGGAAACTCCGCTTTCGGCGCAACCCAAGCCCAACTTTACCAAGGCACGCTCTTTGGCCTCGGTGAAGACGAGATCGTCAAAGCCCTCGCCACAGACGGCGTTGTCGGTTCGGACGGTTCCGCGATGATCGGGGAATCTCTCGATCCCGTCGTCAAAAAGATCACCCTTGACCCCGAAAACTACACCCCGATCCTCCGTCGTTTCTACACCTACGACGCCAAGGCCATCGTGGAAGAATTCAACCGCGTCAACAGCCTCGGTCGTTCGGGTGGATCGTTTCGCGCACAAGGCCAAATCGGTGTGCAAGATGCCGCGTCGTACTCCCGCTACACCGAAAACGTCCGCTTCGTCGGTCAAACAGGTGCGGTGACGGTTGAATTGCAGAACGCGGCCCGTGCCAAGTTCGGCGACATCAAGGCCATCGAATCCACATTCCGCCTGCAAAAACTGTTGCTCGACATCGACCGCGACCTCCTGTGGGGCAACTCGACCGTCAACAGCCTCTCGTGGCGCGGCCTGTTTCAGCAATCCTCCACCGAGTCGCAGTACAACAGCAACAAAGCCACCACAAGCGTTGCAGGTTCCCGCACCACCTACACAGGCGGCGGAACCCTCAGCGCATCCGACATCCGCAACCAATCGTCCAAGCCCATCAGCGTCAACGCTCGATACACCGCGTGTTATCTCAGCCCGCAAGATATCGAAGTCATCGGTTCGGCACAGGACGGAAACCTCCGTTGGTACTTGGAAGATCAAAAGTCGGCCATTGCTCTCGGTATGCGTGTTGAGCAGATCAAGACCGCGTTTGGCCCCATCGATCTCGTGTGGGATATCTGGCTCAACTACGAAAACGGACGCCTGAATCCCAACCCCGAAGATCCCTCGGTCTCCACCAACTTCCACACCGACGCCCCATCGATCCTCGCTGTGGCTCCAAGCGGTGCGGCTGCGGCGGGTGGGTATCTCCCTGTGGATACCTACTACTACGCCGTCGCCCAAGCGAACGAAGTCGGCGAAGGCCCGATCAAGTTCCTCGCTGCGGGCTACACCACCGACAATACCAACGGAACCGTGACCCTCACCGTCACCCACAACGCGGATACCTCGGATGTTCGGTCATATCGCGTGTATCGTTCGACCACCAACAACACCGACTACACCAAGATGCGCTTTGTCAAAGAAGTGGCCATCGACACAGCCGCTGCGACCCAAGCGATCTCCGATGATGGCTCGCACATCCCGGGCAGCCGTCGCGCCTTCTTGATCAGCGAGAAGTCGGCAGCCATCGGCGCACTCCAAGTCCCGACCATCCGCGATCTTCCCATGGTCGACAACACGCACCGCTTCACCATCGACGCGCAACTGATGGTGCAACTGTACGCCAACCAACACATGTACGTCTTCAAAAACCTCGGTGGTTCGGTCGAAGACCCCGCCTGATAGCGAAGGCTGATCATGCTTGACCAAGCCACCCTCACACAAGAAGTCGCGTCCCGTCCACTCAAGGATTTGCTCAAGAAACTCAATAAGACCGATGACCTCGACACCTTGTTGCTGCTTGAGAATCATTGTAGCACCCTGACCCAACGAGGACACGGAGACTGGAAACACGGCTTCTTGGGGTGGCATGACCTTCACTCTTTGTTGATCGCGGCCTCGAAGCGGCGAGATCGATTGGTAGCCACAGCAACGGAGCGATCCGCACGCAACTACCTGCACAATATCTCGCCCCCCGCAGATGCGCCGCTGACTCCCACAGAAAGGACAGATGCTCGTGGCAAAACAACGAGACAGAGCGCAAAGCGTACCCGAGACCGCGCAAGACAGCTTAGCGACGAATGAAGCAGCGGTTGAAGCAGAAGCCGAGATCATCACGGACGATATCGAAGCCCTGCGCGCCCAACTCGTCGCCGAACGTGGCGCACGAAAACAAGCCGAACAAGAAGCCGATCTGAACCGCCAAAAGGTCGAGGCCATGACTTCGACAAAGGCGCGTCCTGCGTCGGTGTTGGACACCGAGACCTTCATGATCAAAGAGCGCGACACACAGATCGAGATCGCCCCACGCGCAGAGCAACGTCCCATCCGTGTTGCGCCCAAAGGTGCGCTCGGTGATGACCGCTACCGCGTGATCGACGCCAAAAACTTCCATGTGCCATTCCTTCGGATCAACTGGACGATCCCCGCAGGGAGCGCCCAAAAAGACCGCTTCGACGTGTACGAAGTGATCTTCAAGAACGGAATCGCGCATGTCCCCGCAGAAGTCGGCGAGTGGTATCGCGCCTTTTTGTCGCATAAGTTTGAAATCGTGAACATCTGATCCTTCGGGATCTGCGGAGGCAATCGTGCGTCTTGCGTTTTGGGGTCCCCCTGTTGACGAGACCGTGACGCAGGTCATGGTGATGAAGGCATCCACCCAAGCGGGTGTCTATACGCCTCTCGCCCTAATCGATGCCCGCGACCCGTACAACAACTGGGTGACACACTACGAAGACGACGGTGAATCGGGGGAAGTGTGGTATCAAGTGCAGTTCCTGAAACCACCACCGACCAACCCAAACGCCCTGCAACTTGTGGGACTCAGCAAGCCCCGTCCTGCGGGTGTTCCGTACCAAGTGACCCCACAAGCGGCACTCGATACGATCCAAGGGGTTCCGATGTCCCGCGTCACAGCAGAGCTTGTGCAGGCACGCATCCGTCAAGCTGTGGCGGGGGCCGAACACATTATCCGCATGAAACTGTCTCGCACGACGGTCACGGAAGAACCGTACAGCGCGGCAGACTTTCGGCGGATTGTGGGGAGTCGAATGGGGCAGGGGATTCGACTGCGCCACTTCCCCGTCATTGCGGAACCTTCGATTGTCAACCCCACCAACCTCTCCATCTACTACCGCGTCCGTGGGGGCGTTTTGGTTCCAAAGACGCTGCTCGAAAACCTCGATATCCAAGTCCTCAACCACGATTCAGGCACAGGCTACAATCGCGGTGTGATCTCGGTGTATCCGCGCAATACGTCGCTGCAAAGCATCTTTGCAAGCCTACGTTTGACGGACGCACATTGGCAGCACGCCATCAATCTCCTGATCGACTACGAACACGGATGGGTCACATGGCCCTACGACATCGAACAGACGATCACGGAGGTTGTGGCAGCGGACATCATGGAGATCGCGGGGGAAGCAGAAACGGCGGGTCTGTCGAGTCGTAGCGTGGACGGCTACAGCGAAAACTACACAGCCTCCGCCACAACCACCATCTTTTCCGCACGTCGGATTTACTACAACGACAAGGCCAAGAAGACGCTTGATAAGTTTTGGCGAAAGCCCCTTGTCGCCTAAAGCTCGAAAGAGCGGGGGATACGAACATGGCAGATTCTCGTTTGAAGGAAGCAATTGACGATCTTTCGGCTGGCCCTGTCGCGGGTGAGTCGTTGGCCGATGTGCGCCGTCGTGGTGTTCGCAAGTTGGCCGGTGCGCTCGATGACATCTTGAACGTCCTGAGTGACACGGTCTCTTGGGGCGTACAAGGTAGCTCCGAGGTGCAGGTGCGCCATTGGATCGCACCGTTTGACTTGCAAATCCTGTCCGCCAAGGCGGTGTACACAGGAACCGTCACCAACACACCTCTCTTGGCCATCAACAACCGCAAACAAGCGGGTGGTGGCTCAAACCTCAACGTCCTCAGCACCGCAACGCAAGACCTCGCTGCGTTGTTTTCGGGTGGCGCTGCGAACGAACCCGAAGCCCTCACCTTGTCGGCAACCGCTGCCAACCTGCTTGTGAAGGCGGGCGATGCGTTGACCTTCACCTTGACCACCGATGGGACCGAAGATCACGATGGAATCAGCGTCGCCTTCACCTACAAGCCTGTCGTGAGCGCAGACTGATGAGCAGCCACGTCAACCGCAGCGAAAACAACCTGCGTAAGAAGTCGGGCTTCCAAGCCAACCAAGCCTCCAATCGAGGGGATGCTGAGATCGGCAAGTTCTCGGAAGCAGAGAATGTGCGTGTGGAGAAGGCTTGGCCGACTCCTGCGTATCTGTTCGAGCGTTCGATTACGTTTGGCGCACTCCATGCGTCCGATTCGAGTGGGCCAAACAGCACCGCACCCCAAGGCAACAACCTGTGGAACCTGCGCGGTTTTTCGGGACTGTCGGGCTATGTGGTGTTCACAGGCGGCACAAGCCCCACGGTGGACTTGGAGTTGTGGTTGCTCGACGAAACCAACGGCGTCTATCTGCGAAGCGACGAAGTTCTTGCAGTGGGCGAAAAAGAGTTGTTCCGCTTCCCTGAATCGGCGCGGTCGCACAAGGCGTTTCTGCGGATGGCGTCGTCTTCTGGAAGCCCCACAAGTGCGGTGATTCGCGCAACAGGCGAATGATTCCCACAGACTACACCCCTCACACTGCCCCACTCCCCTTCTCTCCCCGCCTATCTCGACTCTCTCCAATGACACACAAACATTCCCATTCTACGGAGGTTTCCAATGGCGCGACGTATCGACGCTGCCCTCTTAAACCGCGTAGGGCGTCCCTGCACATGGGAACGCTCGATTCCGTCCCTCAATCGTCTCACGACGGGGCACATCGACTGGACGGAAGGCACACAAGATCGCGGGTATGTGTACGCCGATCCGCAGACGATCAAGGCGCTCTTTACCTCGGACAACCGCAACGAATCGTTCGATGTAAAGGGCAGCATGGAGCGCGGCACTTGTTCCATGACCTTCAAAGCCGACCTGCACATCCAACCGCAAGATCGGATCGTGATGCAGGACCTACCCATCGAAGAGCGCGTCAAAGTCGTGCGTTCGGCCACCACAAGCGACGTGCTGCCCTGCAAGCACGTTGTGGAGATCATTGCGCTCGAAACGGCCACCACGAGCTACACCTACGGCGCAGACTTCCTGATCGATGTGGCAACCGACGGCACAAGCACGCTGCGTTGGATCGCGCCCTCTCCACCCGCAACAAGTACCCCCTACTTGCTCACCTGCACGATCAAGCCCGTGTGGATCGTTTTGGATCATGGCTTCGTACGCGCCTTTGGCCCTGCTGCAAAGAACCAGCTTCTGAAGCGCGTCACCCTGCAACGCGATGATCAAGCGATTCGTCGCGCATAATCCATATAAAGGAGACAAACGATGTTCAAGACCGATCAAGCCCGCAGACAGCTTCACATGCTGCGTGAGCGCCTTGGCAACGCAAGTCCACATCTGCAACAAGCGGTGCGGGATGGTGGCGTTGAAGCGTTAGAGCAGATGGTGGAGAACCTGAGCGGGGTGGATGTGCAGTTTTCGGGGGGATCGTTTCGGGTGAACGTGCAGACGGGGAACCTACGCAGACGGTCGCGCCTCGATTTTCCCTACCAAGGCGATCCGCTTGCCGTGGGAATCTTCAACAACGCGAGCTACGCAGAACAGATCGAAAAGGGCATGACCGGCCAAGAGCGCAAAGACGCCATCCTGCGAAACGCCAAGACATCCAAGAAGGGGCGGAAGTATCAAGCCGTTCCGTCGGGCAAAGGGAGTCTTGCAAAGTTTTGGACGGTCACGGAAAGCTCCAATCTGCGCGATACGCCACCACGTCCCTTTGTGGATGCGACGGCAGAGCAGATGAAGACGCGGTTTATTGAGTTGGTGGGGAGTGCGGTTGTGGGGATCATCAAGGGGGATTGAGGGAGGGCTTATTCGTCGAGGGTCTTTAGCAGGGAGGCAAGCTGATCAAGCAACGTGTCGAGCGTTGCTTGGGCGTCGCGGTTCGAGGGTCAGGTCTTTCGCGATCTGTTCGTCTATTTTTGCGCGACGCTCGCGGGCAGTTCTCTCTATTATGCGAACGCCAAAGACAAATCTTTCTAGCTTTTCCGTCAGCCTTCCGCGCCAACCTGCGGAAGGCCGTTTTGACGGCGCTGGATGCGACTGAAGTCTCTGCGAAGCACTTCGGACGAGGTGACCTCCGCGTCTGTCTCGCCGTACCATGCGGCGAGGGTTTCGATTTCCTCTGGGGTGATGTCGGAGTTGCCGTCTTGTCCCTTGGCTTCAAGCTCTTCGTGGCGCTTCTCCCCCAAGGGGGACGATGCGGGGAGGAGGTCGGGAAGAACGCGCCGCGTGCGAAGAACAAGAGAGACGGAATTGCGTGTCCACATGAAAGAAATCCTTTCTCAAAAAGCCCCACCATCGGGGCAAGATGCGCGTGGGAGTCGAACCCACAGAGACCACCCAAGCCACCGATCCGAAAGGCTGAAAAACATCTCGGCGGTTCGGGCATGATCTCGTCCACATGGCGCATCGAAGAGGAAGGAGCGGGAGTCGAACCCGCAAAGAGGGGGCTGCGCGACGCCCCGAACTCCCGCGAAAAAAGGATGCCATCCAAATCGCGGGAAGCAGTGCGCCGTTCCCATCTCTCGTCCTGTATCCTTCCGAAGGGCCGCACAAAGGCGGCAGGAACAAGGTGGAGGGATCACTCAGGGGCGTGTTCGGCCATCTTCACGAGGGCCGCAAAGTGACGGCGAAGAATGTCCCACCGCGCAAGAGGGAGGTGGCGGCGGTTCAGGTAAAAATCGTGCCAGTTTTTCAGAACCCACCGCTCTTTTTTCTCGGGATGGGGTTCCAATCCCGCGTGTGCGAACGGGAACGGGAAGGCGTGGGACAGCGCGTTGATGATTTTCTTCACGTCAGCAGGTTCGTTGGTGTTGAATCCCTCAATACCCCAGTCTGCCTCGTTGCCTTGCGCCTCCGAAGTGTAGAGGAGAAAAGCAAGCAGTTGGTTGGGGTTGAGCGCGGCGATCCACTCTGTCCAAACGTCATTGTTTGGGCTGTCGCCCTCCTCGCTGCGAGGAATCATGGGAAGGCTCGCAGGAAACAAACCGTCTTCCTCGATAGCACGGGAGTAAATGTCGGGAGATCGCCACCACAAATTCGACCACCCCGCCCATACCCCCGCCACGCGACGGCAAATCGCACTGTGGGCCACGATCACATCCGTGTCAGAATCCACGCAATGATAAGGATGATCGAGATTCGCCGCCATCCAATGCGCGATGCTGCCGCGAAGGTGTTCTCGCCAAATCTCCGCAAACGCCGCGTCCTCATTTTTTTTTTGCGCGGCAGCGACATCTTCTTCGGTCGGTTCGGGCGCGCTCTCTGCGATGGGTTCGGGTGTCGGTTCGGTGGCTTCGCCCTCGTCTTCTTTCGATTCATCGGCCCAGTGGGCGGGATAGTCGGGATTCCACCCAAGCGAGAGGCGGTGGTGCGTGGGAAAGAACTCGTTCGCCCAGTCCTGCATCTCGGGGCCGACTGGCTCAAGGAGCATCGCCTTCATATCTTCGCGGTGGGCGGTGTCCTCGGGCCAGTCCATCCACGCAGCGAACTTCGCGGCGATTTGATCGGCTTCTTCGGGCGTGGGGACGGGGGCAGACATCCCATTCCAAAGAGCGTCAAGAACTTCGCTGGTTATATACTGGGCGTCGGAGCAAGGCAGATCGCCGAACGTGGCGGGTTCAATGTCGATGGTGGCACGGCTCTTGTGGGCGGGGTGTGTGCTGACGTATCCATTCGTGACATGAAGGATCGCTGTCGAGACGGGGTGCGCGAAGAGGCGAGTATCTGCGCCACCCGAACCGAAGATTTCGGCCTCTTCGCGTTGGTGGCGGATGGCGTCGATCAGCCCATCGCCGCGCTGGAATTTCTGGACAATGCTCTCGATGTCAAGAACGGAACGCTCGTCGGCCACAAAGGAGACTTCGCCACAATTATCCCATGCCAACAAGGAGCGGGGCTTCGAGTCGCGATCTGCGGTGCGGGCGACATGGCGGAGGATTGCGCCAACATCGGCGCGGTGCTGGCGGGTGCTGGCGGGCACGCGGTACAAGGGAGCGGTGTAGTGGATGACATGGCTGCCGTTTGTGAGCGTTTCGACGGCCCAACGGGGGCACGATGGGCACTGCGACTGAGCGATGATCTTGCTGCCGCTTCGGGGGGTGTAGAGAAACAATCGTCCGTACATATTTGCAACCTTTCGTGTCTTGAGGTAGGCTGCGTATAGCGAACCACCTCGGTTTGTCAGCAGATTGCAGCGCGTATGCTTGGCGGCTATCGCTGCGATCTGCGTCTTTTGCTCCACCACGGAGCGGGGAATCGAGGAAGAGGCGGGAGTCGAACCCGCAGAGAAAGGGGGTTGCACAGGTGGGAACGAAACGCAGAAACGAACCACCAACGACCTATCTTTCTCGTCCTTTACTCTTCCCAAACCCACGGATTCTCGTCAACCTCGTGGGCATCCTGCCACGCCGAGAGTGCAGCAGGGATCTCTTTGACCTCTTCACTTGTGGGCGTCGCGCCTCGGAGAAGCTGACGCGCTCTTTCGACTTTGATCCCACAGAGAGAGGCCAATTCTGCGGGGGAGATGCGGGGATATTCTGCGAAGTTTAGGGCCTTGGTTTCTCCGTTCATGGGTCGAAGCCCAAGGCTTCACAGACCCGCCTAAATGCCTCTTCACTGGTGTCCCCATCCTTGGGGGTGAAGTGGGCCAATGTTTCGTATCCTCTGCCCGTCACCACGATGTCTCCACCGCTCTTTTCGCCTTGGTCGATGAAGACTTCGGCGGGGCGCCCTTGTCTCTTTAAGTACGTCACCTTCGCGCCTCTCGCGGCGCTTTCAATCTTGTGTGTCCACGTCATGTGTTCTGTATGACAGCGAGATCGCTCTCGCCGTAGCAGACAAGATGGAGAGCTTCGGCGGGGCCAAGAACGTTCCAAGCGTACCCGTTTCCTGCGCGGTAATAGGTTTCCGCCGTGTCGAGGCAGAAACCTATATGGATGACGTCCTCTTCGGTGACATCATCTCCGAATCCCCAATCTTCGGGATCCGCCCATCCGAGGGCGCAAAGTTCGGCCACGGAGAAGGGAGCTTCGATTTTTTCACCGCGTTCGATCTCTTCCTCTTTTCCGAGATCGAAGATGTCGGCGGGAACCGCCACTTCAACGCGGAAGATTTTGATCTTGCCGTTTTGCAGTTCAAGGCGTCTAAAGCTGTCGCCCTGCTTG
>Ga0138256_10009094_pt1 | contig 10425 bp, 7 predicted proteins | sample KNB2016incub_MG_FD_105486 | JGI IMG/M metagenome (GOLD analysis project Ga0138256, IMG submission 105486) | Active sludge microbial communities from wastewater in Klosterneuburg, Austria - KNB2014incub_MG | ecosystem: Engineered > WWTP > Activated sludge > Unclassified | place: Austria... | reverse complement strand
GGTGGCGCCGGGTTATCATCCACTGCTTTCGATTATGGCGTATTTCTTCAAATGCTCCTGAATGGCGGCATTTATGATAAAAAAGAAATCTTATCGCCACGTTCTGTTGACCTCATCCTTCAAAATCAGATTGGCGACCTGAGTTTGGGCAAAAATAAATTTGGTCTTGGTTTTTCCATTGTTACAGCGCAGGGAGCAGCCTTTGGAGGACGAAACCAGGGAAGTTTCGGGTGGGGCGGATATTATGGAACAACTTACTGGGCCGATCCAAAAGAAAATATGGTATGCCTGATTATGACACAGCACACACCAAGCAGTCATTACGATCTTACAAATAAATTTGAAACGCTGGTTTACCAGGCAATAAAATAAATGGTAAAATTTTTTATTTAACCCTACCAACAGATTCATCGCTTGAGGTTTGATTTTGTTGGTTCAATTTTTCCTTGCCAAGTCACTGAAATGGTGAAGGTGCATTGTTAAGAAAAAATTCTAAATGAATTTGGAACGATTAGTTTAAAATTACCCAATATTACCTCTAAGATCGGATCTTGATAATTTCATATAAAGTGTGAAGAAAAAACGTACCATGTATTCTGTGTATTCCCTCCGTAAAAACAGGAGGTAGCCCCCTTCAATTTTGTAACAACCAAAATTTGAACGCTATCTATTGGCACAAATGGATCGCAGCCATTTTTAATTCGATTTTAGTCGGATAAATAATAACTACAAACAGCTATATTACAAGCCTAAATTGTTGAATAATAAACATTTTGCGCATTCATTATTATTCTCACCACTTAATATTTTTTTCAATAAACTCAATAAGGCTATTTGCCATTACTTTCTGCTCCGCAATTCCCGGATGACCTACGGTTTTTTTAAATTCAAAAAAATGAGTATAAATCTTTGAGTCATGTAATTGTTCAACTGCCTTTTGTATATAACCAGGCCAGGGTGAGCCTTCTTTTGTTGCATCCATGCTTCCAAGCACACAAATGATGTGGGCGTTATTATATTTATTTCGAAGCTCTTTTATAAAATTTTTATAAGATTCAATAATAAATTTTTCATCAGGTCCTGTTTTTCCAAACCTGTATTCGAATTGTTCGAGGTCTGTGGCTTGTGTGAGATAGGAATCGTTTTGAAATAAATTAACCACTACTACATCAGGTATATATTTTTTGAAATCCCATTTGGAAGTAGAATCCGTAGCATCTAAACGGCTATACATTTCCGGCATAATAAGGTGGTCCCAGCTAACCATTATGCCAATACCGCTTCTGGCAATACAGGAGTATTGTGCTTTATAATATCTGGCTGTAATAGCTGCATAAGTAAGATAATTATTTTGAAAATTCCCATGCCAGGAATCATTTCCGCTACTATCCTCTATTGCATAGCCACAGGTAATAGAGTTTCCATAAAATTCAATTTTTCTTTTTGAGGGAGGTGTTGTTTGAAATATTTTGGTGGCTTTTGAAGTTTCAAATCCATACAGCCACGTCTTACCCATGGTCCATTCCGTTCGCTTAAATAGTTGGATTCTATGTTTTTTGTTCACTAATCCAGATGCCAGCACATAAGTTTTTTTTATAGTATCAGTGTGAATTTTAAAAATATCTTTATTATCAACTATAACGTTATAGTAGTTGGCCGTGCCTGCATCTTTTAAAATTGCAGATAAATTTGTACCCTTAAAAAAAATAGTTACTGAAGTTCCGGACCATGAAAGTTCTGCAGCATCTTTATTTTTGGAAACCCGGCCTTCATAATAAAGGCTGGGATGATTATAAGAGATAAACTTAGTTTGTGCATGACCAGTGCCGGATAAAATAAATAAGAAAGAAAAGGGGAAAAAATAACCCCGTTTAAAACCTGACTGTAATAAATCCATAAGATTGCTCAAGATGTTTTTAAAACTAAATTTCAGTAATCACCTGTATATTTATTTGAAATGCCTCTCCATTGCTTTTGGATAATCGGCAAGGGCTATCTCCGGCTCCTCAATTTCAGGATACCACATTTTTTCCCATTCAAAACTGTAATATCCTCTGTAACCTCCATTACGCAAGGCATCAATGCCTTCAAAAATGGGTGATTCGCCTTTACCTAACAACGTGTACTGAAGTTTACCTTCTACAGTTTTTCCATCTTTGAGATGAACATGACGGATATATTTTTTCAATTGTTTATATACGGCTGACGGGGTTTCCTTTGTAACTTCCCACATATTATGTATATCCCAAACCAACCCTGTATTGGAATGTCCAACTTGTTTCATAATATTTTCTAAATCCCTACTCCATACAACATCGCCATGTGTTTCCATTAAAACACATACACTACTATCCTTTGCGTAATCGTTTAATTCAACCAATCCTTTTACAATAAGGTCAATAGAAGTATTGCGTTCCTGCTCTTTTGGAAAACTGTTTGGAAACACCCTGATATATGGGCAATGAAGCTGATGCGCCAGGTCAATAAAACGTTTGGCTTCATCTAAATTTTTTGTACGTTCCGTTATTTCCGCATGGTGTAGTTGTGCTGAGCATCCCAATGCAACAATCTTCATTCCCTTTTCTTCTGCCAGTTTCCTGGAAGCAAGAATATTGTTATTCGTGTTGAACGAAGTACTTTTTGTTAAATCAAGTTCACGCTGCAATCCTCTTATTTCAATTCCGTCGTATCCGTTTGCAGCAGCAAAATTTACTATAACAGGATAAGTCCAGTCTGGGCAGCCCAGAGTTGAGAAGGATAACAAAGGTTTTCTTTTTATAAAATCGAATGACCCCAATGCAAATGCAAGCCCCGTTAATCCGGCTGATGTTTTTATAAAATTTCTGCGTGAATTATTATACATAGATTTTTTTTGCTGGGGTATAAATTAAAAACGGGGCCTCTCACTTTATGAACTTAACTTCCTTTTTTTTGCTGATAAAATTATAAACACCTTAGCAATCAATACTCATCATTTAAAACAAATTTAGGTTTGCTGTACATCCACTGTCCGTTGGTAAAATCAGGGCACTCAACCGTTTCGTTGCCTAATTCACTACTCTGTTCGCTCAGAGGGGTAATAACACTCTACTCAGCTGCATCATACACATCCGCCCGCAATGGATGATCATAATTAAAGGTCCGTTAAAAAGCAGATACGATCAAAAAGCTTGTCCCAACGCATCAAACAATCAATATAATTCATATATCCATTTGCATCTATTATTTAAAAGAGTATAAAATAACGTTACAGGCGAGATTGATTTTACAATATATCATGACTTAAATAATATCTACCTACTAACGTTTAAAATTTTCTTAGCATTATCTCTGTATATCTTTTTCAAGGCCTTATTGCTCAATGAAAGCCCGTATAAAGGCCAGTGATAACCAAACCTTTGCTCATAAAAATGTTCATCAGCTGTTTCCAGTATACGAAAAGTAATCGCATACATTTCTTCATCAGTCCCCATATCGCTTCCATATAAAATCCTGTCTTGATATTTTTCTATGAAATCATGAGCATAACGTGGTACAGGTGCAATTTCGCCAAAACGTGCCGCTATGCATGTATGCAGGTTAGGGTAAGTATCCAGTAATCTTCCAATGATACTTAGGTTGGAACAACAGTTGGCAAAATGACAGGCGATAAAAATTGTTCCAGGATTATTCTTTACTGCATTTTCCAGTGAAATAATTAATTGTTCATGATTAAGAATCCCTTTCCGGGTGAGGTCTATTTTCCATTTTGCCGCATTCATTAATCCATCATTTGTAGAATCAGTATTCAGGTACATCCATTCGTCTTCGCCCACATGTATACTCACCGGCATTTGCAACTCCGCACATTTTTCGAGCAAGGGTTTCATATGCGGATCATCAATGTGCAAACCCCAGCCTGGCACAGGTGTGGAATAGAATTCACCCAATCCTTTATCACATAATTCACCAACACCCCTCGCCCCCATTTTATAACATCTTTCCAGTTCTGTTATGGCATGCTGTTCCCAACCGGGCTTATCGTAACCAGTATAGTCAAATCCACACCATACATCAAACCTGCTTTTATAACGGCCATACTTCGCAATTAATGAATCGAACTTTGCCCCTGTAGCACAAGAAAGAATAACCGATTTCTCAATGCCGGCTTCATCCATAGTTTTTACCCATCTATCCACTAAAGAATCAGATTGCGGATAATCAAGTGTATGTAAGTCTACAACCGGATATTTTGCCTTTGGTATATTCGTTTTAGGTATACTATAAATTGAAACAGGCCGGTAATCTTTAAGCTTTAGATTATTGATATCCTGGCATAAAGTAATTTCACAAATGCAAGACATTACTGCAAGAAAAGTGAAAAGCTTAAAAAGCATATTTTCAAAATTGAACTATTTAAACATAATACTCAATATTCGATTCTTTGTGCTTATTCTATTTGTTATTTCTTATATTTCTTAATAAACCGTATACTTTAATACTCATCATTTAAAACAAACTTAGGTTTCCTGTACATCCACTGCCCATTGGTAAAATCAGGAAACTCCACCGTTTCGTTGCCCAGTTCAATGCTCTGTTCGCTCAGAGGAGTAATAGCACTCCATGCAGCAGCATCATATACATCTAATGGTGTAGGTTCCTTACGTTTGGCTGCTTCTACAAAAGCGTGAAGCACAAAAAAATCAATACCTCCGTGCCCCGCAGCTTTTTCTTTATCTTCCGTACCCCACCTTTTCCAAAGGGGATGGTCATATTTTTCCAGCCATTTTTTTTCGTCGTCCCATTCATCATGCTTTGCTGATTTTCCTTCAACATAAATTGAATGGTTTACCTGCATCCACAAACCCTCTGTTCCCTGCACACGGTATCCAAGCGAATAAGGCCTGGGCAAACTGGTATCGTGCTGCAGCAATATAGTTTCACCATTGGCACATTTTATTTGAGTGGTTACAATATCACCAAGTTTAAACTCAGCCTTAGCATTAGGATGGTTGGGGCCACCTTTCTTAACTATATATTCATGTAACCCCCTCGTTTTAGATGCAAAAGAGTTAAGAGAAAGAAAACGGTTGCCATTATTAATATTTATCATAGTAGCTACCGGCCCCACACCATGCGTAGGATACAAATCTCCGTTGCGGTGAACAGAATGATTGGTTCTCCATCTTGCCTCAGAAAAACCTTTCTCACCAAATTCAACGCCGCTGTTATAAGGCTCAATTCCATTATTGAATTTAACACCACGCAAATCATGCTGATAGCCTGCCTGCAAATGAATTATTTCTCCAAAAACTTCTTGTCTTACCATATTGAGTATGGCCAATACGTCTCTGAAATAGCAGGCATTTTCCAGCATCATTACATGTGCCCTTTGTTTTTCAGCTTCATGTACTACTTTCCAGTGGTCATCCATTGTTATACCAAGCACCACTTCTGTACCCACATATTTTATACCCGCCTGCAAACTATCTATAATCATAGGAGTGTGCCATTCCCAGGGTGTAGCAATTATAATAGCATCAATATTTTTAAGTTCCAGCATTTTTCTATACGCATATATATCGCCCTTAAATACCTGTGGTATGGTTTTCCCTGATTTCTTTATAATATTCGTTGCCATGCCGAGCATCCTTTCATCAATATCACAAATAGCTATAACATCCACATCACTTCTGCGAAGCGCATTATCTAAATGGGCCTGTCCTCTCAAACCAACACCAATAAAAGCAAGCCTTAATTTATCTTCTGCGGAAGAGGCAAAACCATGAAAGGGGTTAAGCCCGATAGCTGCTGTGGCAAGTGCTGTATTTCTTACAAATGTTCTTCTTTCCATAATGAATAATTAAAATGTAATATGAGTATTTATTTTTTGCTTATCTTTCAATTCAATGCATAAATTTATAATTCTTTTCATAATTTTATCAAAAAAAAGCTAAAATAAATAAAATTTATTTTTTTGCCATTAAAATTAAAAAATATCAGCCTGTTAAGTTAGAAATAGATAAGAAGTAGTAATAATGAGAAAAACAAATAACACAGCTTAAAAAATGACCCGGACATCCAGAAGAAAATTCATTAAAAACTTATCAGCAGCAGGGCTTGCTGTTGGTATTGCGGGTAATGCCCCCTCTTCATTTTCTGTACTTAGCTCAACAGGAAAGAAAAGGGTGGGTATTATCGGGCTGGATACTTCTCACAGTATTGAGTTTACAAAACTGCTAAATAGCCCTGATGTTACAATGGAATACCATGGCTATAAAGTAGTAGCTGCTTATCCTAAAGGCAGCAGTGATATAGAATCCGTCGTAAGCAGGATTCCGGGTTATACAGAAGAAATAAAAAAGATGGGTGTAGAAATAGTTGACTCAATTGCTGAATTACTGCAAAAAACAGATGCAATATTTTTAGAAACAAACGATGGCCGGTTACATCTGGAGCAAGCCATGCAGGTAATAAAAACCGGCAAGCCAATGTTCATTGATAAACCGGTAGCAGCCTCTTTACATGATACGCTGGCCATCTATGATGCTGCCGGGTATTATAAAGTACCCGTGTTTTCCTCTTCAGCATTGAGATTTATGGAAAGTGTACAAAATGTGGTGAAAGGAAAAATCGGGAAAGTAACGGGAGCAGATACTTACAGTCCTGCTTATATAGAAAAAACACATCCTGATTTTTTCTGGTATGGCATACATGGTATAGAAATGCTATTTGCATTGATGGGTTCCGGCTGTAAAAGTGTAACCCGCATTTATACAGAAGATACAGATGTTGCTGTTGGCACATGGGCAGATGGTCACATAGGTACATTCAGAGGGCTGCGTACGGGGCAAAAAGACTTTGGGGGTGTTGTTTTCGGAGAGAAAGAAATTTATTCATTAGGAAAATTCGCAGGATACAAACCTTTGCTATTACAAATAACTGATTTTTTTGAAACCGGTCAGGCCCCCTTCAGTAAAGAGGAAACATTCGAGATAATCGCTTTTATGGAAGCAGCTGATGAAAGTAAGCGCAACGGAGGCATTGCAATAAACCTTGAATCGGTATTCCTGAATGCAAAACAGCAGAAAAATAATTGAATACTGTTCTATTACAAAAGATAAACATCATGAAACAAAAAAACCTTTTACTTGCTCTGGCAATTATTTCCCTGACCGGTATAGCTAATGCACAATCGCAAGTTTCGGATATCAAAGCTGCGGAATTACCGGCCCGTTACTTTCAACTGCTTGAGTCTGGAATTGCAATAGTCGAAAAGCGAATGGCTGCGGAACCTGATGCAACACTGGCTTCGTTAGAGTCACAGCCGGGATGGGTTCATTTTCCCAATGCTATCCTTATGCCCGCTGTACTCTACACAAAATTGCATCCTGCCAATAAGCGATATGGAGATGCCAGCCTGCTGCAATTAGCACTACGCATTGGAGACTTCCTTGTTACAGAACAGGAAAAAGGTAATTATTCAAAACGGGGCGACAGTGACTGGGATACTTATATGTGGCTGGAAGCTTACCGGGTTTTGGAAAATAAATTAGGAGAAGAACGCCGCCTGCGCTGGAAAAAAGTACTGTTAGAAGAACTCGCATTACTGGAGCCAAAGTTAGTTAAGCGAATTGATTACCCCTGGTACAATGCACCTTTTATTATTACCTCCCCTAATCATTATGCTATATATGCATCTGCATTGCTGGTAGGCGGACATGTATTTAATAAACCAGATTGGGTGAAAATGTCAACAAGGGTATTGCATCGTTTCTGTGTACAGGAGCAGGCGGTTGACGGATATTGGGGTGAACACAGCCAGACCGGGCCTACTACCGGCTACGACTACCTGACGCTTACTCAAATTGCTGTTTATTGGGAATATTCCAAAGACCCGGAAGCACTAAAAGCCTTGCGGCGTTCAACTGACTTTCATAAATATTATACCTATCCTGATGGCACACCGGTAGAGACTATAAATGACCGCAACCGCTACTGGGGAGTTTCCATGTGGGGACATTTTGGATTCTCTCATTTCCCGGATGGAAGGCGTTATGCAGCATTTCTAACAAGTCATTTTCCGTATGATGGAGATTTAAATTCTTATGGCGGTAATATGCAGTCGTTTGGCCGTATTGCACAAAATGTATTATACTATCATGAAGGAAAATCCGTACCCATACCACAGGATAAACTTAGCTATACTCATGCCATGAAGGTACCCGCCGGTATTCGTAAAACAGGCCCTTGGGTTATAACCTATTCAGGCATTATTGCACCGCCAGTCAGTCTCAACAATTTCTTTCTCGACCGCCAGGGAAATTTCAGTGTTTTCAATAAAAAAACAGGATTAATCATAAGTGGCGCCAATTCTAAACGCCAACCTGAGCTTGCCACATTTACAGAAGTTACAGGCAGGGACAGTATTCACATGCCCGTCAGCAGTCACTTAAAAATGAGCGAGCAGGTTGATAAACTCTCTCTGGCATACAATGTTTTTTTTGCAACGATAGTAGTTCCAAAACCATTGAGGACACAGTTAAAATTCCAAGTAGTTACAACATATAAGTTGGAGCAGGCTGTGTCAGCACTTAATCTCCAGTTAATATTGAAATCCGGCGAAATACTTGAGACAGGAGCCGGTGAAAAGATAATATTAAGTGAGGATAAAATTGAATGGGGTGATGCAGAAATTGGCGGTTGGATTAAACATAATGGATGGGTCATGCAAATTCCCTCCGGGATGCATTTAAGTTGGCCCATATACCCGTTCAACCCTTACAAAGACAAGCCAGAAATCGAGTTGTCGAAAGAAATTGGCAGGCTTTCCATTCCATTGAAAAATGAAGACCAAGAATTTCAATTTGCACTGGAAATAGATTGAAAAAATGATTATTGTTTGTTTAATAATTATAAACTAAAAGAAAATAACCTTTTTTCCGGTTATTTCGCAAAGCATAAGTTAGGTGATTGCTTAATTTAAAATTAATGATTAAATCAAATTGGCCCATAAAAACAACTGACGTGAATAATAAGCTGAAAAGATTCTGGGAACTATCCGCACAAAAAATTCACCTTATTAAAAAGAATTATGATGCTTCAAGCGGCTCTCCTGTTTTTACCGTTAAAGGCAACTATACCACGAGAGGTTGGACGGAATGGACCCAGGGTTTTCAATACGGATCTGCTATTTTACAATATGATGCTACCGGAGAAAAATCGCTGCTGGAAACAAGTCGGCGAAATACTGTTCAATCAATGGCGCCACATGTCAGCCATACTGGTGTACACGATCACGGATTCAATAATGTGAGTACCTATGGTAACCTGCTTCGTTTGATGCAGGAAGGTAAAATTCCGTTCAATGAGTGGGAAAAGAATTTTTATCAATTAGCATTAAAAATATCCGGCGCTGTTCAGCAACGTCGATGGACAACAATTAAAGATGGCGGGTTTATTCATTCTTTCACCGGACCGCATTCTCTTTTTGTTGATACAATACGTTCTGTGCGTCCACTTATTCTTAGTCACTGCCTGGGTCATGTTCTTCAGTCAGAAGGCGATGTTCGGATCAGCTTATTGGAAAGAGCCATTCAACATCTGAAAGCTACCGCTGATTATTCTGTTTTTTATGGAGAGGGTCGTGACACGTATGATGTTTGGGGACGTACGGCACACGAAAGTATCTTTAATGTAAAAGATGGAAATTTTCGTTGTCCTAATTCACAACAGGGATACACCGGCTTCAGTACATGGACAAGGGGGCTTGCGTGGGCAATCTGTGGATTTGCTGAACAGGTTGAATGGTTTGATGATGCCAGTGAAACAGACCTCAAAGTATTTTCCGGCAAGGAAAATATTTTGTCATTTATGATAAAAGGAGCAAAAGCTACCTGTGATTTTTATATTGACAATACCCCTGCTGATGGTGTTCCATATTGGGATACTGGTGCGCCTGATCTTTATAAACTGGGAGATTATTTGAATAAACCTGCCGACCCTTTCAATGATTTTGAACCTGTTGATAGTTCGGCTGCGGCCATAGCGGCACAGGGACTATTAAGGTTCGGAAGATATCTTCAGCAAAAAGGAGAAGCCGAAAAAGGAGATCGTTACTGGCAGGCCGGACTTACAGTTTTGAATACAATTTTTGATGAGCCTTATCTTAGTACTGATCCCAATCACCAGGGATTGTTATTGCATTCCGTTTATCACCGGCCCAACGGATGGGACCATGTACCTGAAGGAAGTAAAATCCCAAATGGTGAATCAAGCATGTGGGGAGATTATCATGTACGTGAAGCAGCTCTGTATATTCAGCGGATGATTAATAATGAACCGTATTATACTTTTTTCAATATTTAATGAATTCAATTGTACATACGGATCTTTCAGGTTTGTGTATTCATACCATCACTACCAAACCATGGAAAATTGAAGATG
>Ga0138256_10009093_pt1 | contig 10426 bp, 5 predicted proteins | sample KNB2016incub_MG_FD_105486 | JGI IMG/M metagenome (GOLD analysis project Ga0138256, IMG submission 105486) | Active sludge microbial communities from wastewater in Klosterneuburg, Austria - KNB2014incub_MG | ecosystem: Engineered > WWTP > Activated sludge > Unclassified | place: Austria... | reverse complement strand
TCTGCGGCTCGAGCCTGCCCCCTGACGAAGCCAGGGGTTCAACGCTAGGCTTAGTACCTCGGGCCCGCGATGGAATCGACCACGGCCGTCAATCTGAGCCCCAGCTGCCGCACGCGGAACCTGCGGGTCGGTGTGGTGGTGCTGGCGGGCGGCCTCTTGATCGCGACCGTGCTGGCCAAGCTGGGCGTGTACTGGGCGTGGCGGCTGCTCTTGGTGCTGCCCTTCTTGTTTGCGTCGCACGCCTTCCTTCAGGGGTTGTACGGCACCTGAAGCCACAAAGCTTCGCGCGGTCTGCGCGAAACCGACGAGGGCCTCGAGCCGATCATCGCCCCCGAGCAGCGCGAACGCGTGCGTCGCCGCGGGCAGACCATCAACCTCTGGGCCTGGGGCCTGGCGCTTGCCGCGACGGCGCTGTTCGCGCTCAGCTGACGCTAGAGCTCGCGCGCGTACCACGCGTTGCAGCCGAAGTGCCCGGTCTTGCCCTCGGGCTTCGGCAGGCGCACGAACCCGTTCTGGTCGTACAGGCGCCGCGCGTCGACCATGGTGTCCAGGGTCTCGAGGTACATCCGACGAAAGCCGCAGCGCTTCGCCTCGCTCAGGCACAGCAGCAGCAACTCGCGGCCGAAGCCCGCGCCCCGGGCCTCGGCCAGCAGGTACATCTTCCGGAGCTCGCAGGTGTCCACGGCGCCACCCTGAAGCGGGGCAAAGCCGCCGCCCCCGACCACGCGGCCGCCTTGCTCCACCACCCAGTACCCCGCTCGCGGCCCCGAGTACGCGCGGCTCATGGCGTCCACCTCGGGGTCGTTGATGGCGAACCCGGCGCCGTTGGCGCCGAAGCTGGGCATCACCTCGCGGATCAGCGCGGCAATGGCCGCGTCGTCGCGGGCCTCGATGGGGCGCAGGCTCACTTCGCCGCGGCCCCCAGCTGCTTCTCGAGGAACATCACCGAGAGCAACGAGAACGTGTCGCGGTTCTCTTTCTTGGTGAAGCCGTGGCCCTCGTTCTTGGCCAGCATGTACCACACGTCGCGGCCGGTCTTGCGCACGCCGGCGACGATCTGCTCTGCCTCGGACGCCGGCACCCGTGGGTCGTTCAGCCCCTGCGCCACGAACAGCGCGCTCTTGATCCGCGCCACGTTGGTGGTCGGCGAGATGCGCTGCAAGAGCGCCTTCATCTTCGGATCACGCTCGTCGCCGTACTCGGCCCGGCGCAGATCGCGGCGGTACTCGCTGGTGTTGTTCAAGAAGGTGACGAAGTTGCTGATCCCGACCACGTCCACGCCGGCCACGATTCGCTCGGGGAAGTGCGTCAGCGAGGCGAGCACCATGTATCCACCGTACGAGCCGCCGAACACGGCCACGCGCTTCTTGTCGAGCTCGGGGCGCGTGCCGACCCAGTCGAGCAGCGCACCGATGTCCTTCACGCTGTCTTCGCGCTTCTCGCCGTTGTCCAGCAAGAGGTAGCTCTTGCCGTAGCCGTCCGAGCCGCGCACGTTGGGCACCAGCACGCTGATCTTGCTCTCGGTCACCAGGTACTGAATCAGCGGCGACAGCTCGGGGCGCGCCTGCATCTCGGGCCCGCCGTGGATCCAGACCACCACCGGGCGCGGGCCGTCGGCCTTGGCCGCATAGTAGAAGGCGGGCACCGACAGGCCGTCGAAGCTCTTGAAGCGCACCAGGGTGGGCTCGACGAAGCGGCTCTTGGGTAGCCCGCCGATCTCGCTCTCGGTCCAGCGCTCGAGCTTGCCCCGGCCCACGTCGAAGCTGAAGGAATCGCCGGGGGTGGTGGCGCTGGCGAAGGTGAAGCCCAGCACGCTGGCCTTGCGCGCGAACCTGAGACCCGAGATCACGCCCTTGGGCACGCCGGGGACGACGCGATCTTTCTTGGTGGCCGTGTCGAGCAGGCGCAAGACCGAGAGGCCGTCTTCGTTCACGCTCAGGGCCAGCGTTCGGCCGTCCGGCGAGAGCGCAATCTCTTCGACGTTCCACTTGATGTGCCGGGTGAGCGGCTTCCAGGGGGCGTCGGCCTTGACCAGATCCACCTCGTAGACCTCGGTGAACTCGCCCTCGCGGTCGCTGGTCACGAACGCGCGCTTGCCGCTCGGATCCAGCGTGGCCGCGCGGTACGCCGCCACCGGCGTCTCGGGGCTGAGCCGGCGCACCGCCTTGGACTCGAGATCGGCCAGGTGGATGCGCGAGTCGTTGATGGACACGTACTCGAGCAGCAAGAGCTGCTTGTCGTCGGCCGAGAACTCGAGCGGCACCCAGTGCCCCTTGCGCTCCAAGAGCAGCTTTGCGCTCGCGGCGGTCTTGCCGTCACTGAGCCAGATGTCGATGTCGCGACCGTTGCGGGCGTTGCTCGAAAACGCCAGCTTGTCGCCCTTCTTGGACCACGTGTAAGCCTCGTTGCGGCTCTTGCCGTTGGTCAACATCACCGACTCGCCGGTCTTCAGGTCCTGCCGATGCAGCTGGAACTGCTCGTTGCCGCCGGTGTCGCTGCTGAACAGCAAGGCGTCGGTCGAGCCGGGGGGGAAGCTGGGGCGGCTGACCGGCTCGCCGCGGAAGGTGAGCTGCGTGCGCGCCCCCAGCGGCCGCTGCACCCAGTGGGTCTGGGCCGTCTGCCCGAAGCGCGTGGTCACCAGCACCGAGCGACCGTCGTCGGACAGCGCACCGAGCGGCGCCGAGCGCGTCTCGAGGAAGCGCCCCAGCCGCGTGCGCAGCGCATCGGGGATGGCCGGCACGCCGTCGAGCACCAGCGGGCCGCCGGGCTTGTCGGCCACGCCGTTCGCGCTGGGCGCACCCGCGGGCACCTGGCTCACGCTCACCGCGGCGGGCGCTGCGCTGGCGGCGGGCGGAGCTTCGGGCTCGCGCAGCGGCGGCGAGGCGCAGGCGGCAAGCAGGCACAGCACGAACGGCAGCCGGGTCTTCATGCGCCCGGGTGTAGCCCCGCCGGCCACGGATCGGAAGCGTGAGCGCTGCCCCTGATCACAAGAGCCCGATCCGGCGGCGCAGCGCGAACGCGGCATCGCTGACCCAGAACCGAAGCAGGTCGTGGGTCAGCGCGATGCCCTGGGCCAGGGCCGCGCCGCGCAGGCCGGCCAGGTCGCCTTCCATGCGGCGCACCATGGCGACGGAAGACGGCAGGTCGTCGGCCAAGAGCACCGCCACGCGCGACGCGATCTTCTTGTGCTCGAAGGCCCACTGCTCCCAATCGGGCCGCGGCCCTGCCATGAACGCCGGCGCGTGCTCTTCCAGCGCGCGGCGCGCCCGACGCGAGAGCGCCTTCTGCACCCGCTTGCTGTGCTGCACCAAGAAGTCTTCGTCGGCCTGACCCGCGCCGAAGCTGGGGTCGAGGATGCGACAGGCCGCGAGCATCAAGAGCGCCACCTCGGTGGGGGCGAGCCGACCGAGCACGTGAGCGCCCCGGGCGAGCAGCGCGAGCGGGCGCGCGAACAAGAACACCTGCTCGGACTCGCGCAGCGTGGCGACGTGGGCCGGCACCAAGAGCCCGGGCGGGTCGGTCAGCTCGATCTCGAGCATGCCCCCGTGGGCGCGGTGCAGGTAGATGTCGAACTCGAGGGTGCCGAACACCCCGGCAACGCGGTCGGCCAGCTGCTTGAGCGGGTGCCCCGAGCGGGTGGTGATGCGATCGCGCGAGCTGACGCCCCAGCGCTCGAGCTCGGGCGGGTGGACCTTGCCCACGTTCTCGCTGATGGCCGCCAGCACGGCCAGCGCCGGATCGGTGCCGCGGGCGTCCACGCCGCGAAACGCCGTGTCGTCGAAAGAGAGCGGGCGTGAGCGCGCGAAGTGGGACGGCCGCGCGGCGACGGTGGCCTTCTCGAGGTCGTTGGCGAACCCCAGCGCCACCAGCGGCGCCATGGCCAGCGTCGCCTCGTCGGCGCGCTTCAGGCCCTGGAAGCACTCCAGGATGGCGCTCCAGGTCTCGATCTTGGTGACGTCGATCTCGAGCAGCCGCCGGAGCTCGATCAACGCCTGGGGGAAGTGGCCCGAGAGGCGCAGGCGCTTGGCCAGCTCGGTGCGAAGCGCGGGGTTCTCGGTGTCGGCGGCCAGCGCGCGCTGCAGGGTGTGAAGCGCGCGATCGACCAGCTCCATTTCGTCGGCCAGCACCTGGGCAATCTCGAGCTGAATGGCCGAGCGCTTGCGGGGGTCGTTCTGGCTCTCGGAATAGCCGCTGAGCGCGCCGATGTAGTAGTCCCAGCGCGGGTCTTCACCGAGCAGCTTCTGCTCGATGAGCAGATCCTTGAACTCGGCGGCGATGGTGCCCTCGGTGCCGACCAGGCTCACGGCCTGCTCGTAGGCATTGGCCGCAGCGTCCAGGTTCTTGTTCTGGCGATTGAGCCGGGCCAAGAGGCTGAGGGTCTCGGCGCGCTCTTTGTTGGACGACGCCACGCTCACCAGCTCGGCGGCGGTGTTGGCCGCGGCGTCCATCTGCCCGCGACGCATCTGGATCTCGAGCACGCGCGTCAGCGCCTCGCGGTTCTTGGCGTGCAGCGAGAGCACCCGCTCCAGGCTGACCAGAGCCCGCGCCTCGTCACCCAGCTCGTCTTTCAAGATGCGCGACAGCATCAGGTGCGCCGCGATCTCGATCTCGGGCGGCGGGTTGGCGGCCAGCGCCTGCTTGAGCCGGTCGACCGCCTCGGCCCACTGCTTGTCGCGCGAATACAGGTCACCCAGGCGCATCAAGGTGGGAATGTGCCGCGGCAGGTACTCGAGCGTGCGGTGCAGCGCCGCGATGGCGGCGGGCACGTCGCGCTTCTCGTCGGCCAAGATCTCGGACACGTCGAGCCACAGGCTGGCCATGCGCTCGCGGTCGGTGGACCACTGCGCGGCCTGGCACAGCGTGTCGAACAAGCGATCGAACTCGCGCCGCCCGGTGAGCAAGCGTCGGATCTCGACCGCAGCCTCGACGCTGTCGGGGTGTTTCTCGAGCGCCGCCTCGAGGGCCATCACCGCGCCTTCCACGTCGCCCTTGGCGAGCAGCGCGTTCGACGCCTTGACCAGCAGCGAGGCGCCGATCCCCTTGTCCCCCAGCACGCGGAAGGCAAGCTCGGCCGCCTCGCCCAGAAGGCCCGGATCTTGGCTCTGCTCGGCCATGCGCGTCACGCCCAGCGCCGCCGCCAGGTTGTCGCGATCGCGCCCCAAGGCTGCGCGGAAGGTGTCGAGCGCGCTGGGGTCGCCCAGGGCCTCCAGCGCTTCGGCGAGCCGGGTCTGGTGCACCGCGGCCAGCGCCGGCGACGACAGCGTCGCCCCCAGCTTGGCGTCCACGTGGGTCAAGAGCTGCACGTCACCACTGCCGAGCGCGATCCGCTCCAGGGCGTAGAGCGCGCCGGGATCGGACGGCGAGAGCTGGAGCACCGCGATGTAGGCCGCGCGCAACTCTTCGGGCTTTCCGACCCCGCGGATCTCTTCCAGCCGGGCCAGCTCTTTGAGCGCCGCCACGCGCGCCCCCGGATCGGCGAGCACCCGGGCCTCGGTGGCGTACACCCGAGCCAGCGGCTCCCAGGCGCCCACCTCGGTGTACAGCGGCTCGAGCGCCAGCAGCGCGCCCAGGTGCGACGGGTCCCGCGACAGCACGGCTTCGAAGGCGTCGATCGCCCGGCGCGTGTCGCCCAGCTCGTCGCGGTAGAGCTCACCCTGGCGGAACAGCGCCACCATGGCGATGGCCGGGTCCTTGGCGCTGGCCACCTCGCGCGCCAGATCTTCGCCGAGGCGCCGGAACTCTTTGGCCAGCGTCAGCAGACGCGAGCGACCGTCGGCCGCCGGCCGGAACTCGGGCACGGCCAAGAGGGCCTGCTCGTACGCCGTCAGCGCCCGCTCGGGCTGCGCCAGGCGGTTCTCGTACACCTCGCCCAGGTGGAAGGCCGCCCGGGCGCGCTCGGCCGGGTCTTTCAGGCCCGACAGCTCGAGCTCGATCAGCTTCACCAGCTCGGCCCACTGGCCCCGCTCCGCGAGCTTGCGCCCCAGGGCGTGCAGCGCCGGCTGATGGAACGGGTCGGCGTCGATCGCGCGCCGGTAGAAGTTGATCGCGTCCTCGTCGCGGCCGATGCGCTCTTCGCTGAGCTCGCCCATCTTGTAGAGCAGGGCGGCGGCCGGCACCCCCTTCGCCGCGACCTCGAGCTCGCGCTTGTAGGTGTCGAGCAGATCTTCCCAGCGGCCCGCTTGGTAGTAAAGGCGCCCCAGGCTGCTCAGCGCCGGCTGATACCCACGATCCAGCTCGACCACGTGCTTGTAGCGGCCGAGGGCGCTCTCGAGATCGCCCAGGCAGTCTTCGTAGACCTCGCCCGCACGGTGGTAAAGCATCACCGCCTGGCGCTTGTCGCTGGCCTTTTCCGCTTCCAGCTCCAGCGCCCAGACCAGCTCTTTGTACTTGCCGGCGCGCTCGGCGGCGCGCTGCACGGCGTGGATGCCGCCCACGTGCCCCGGCGCCACGTCGAGCACGCGCTTGTATGCGCTCATGGCGTGGGCCGGCGAGCCCAGCGCGTCTTCCCAGACGCGACCGATCTTGAACAGGTACGTGATCTTGGTCTCGGCCTCTTTCCCCTCGTCCACCGCCCGCTCGAACAGCTCGACCAGCTCACGCCACTTGCCGGCCTGCTGGTAGATGCGCGACAGCGCCTTGAAGCTGGCCGAATAGCCGGGCAGAAGGCCCAGGGCGCGGGAGTGGTGCAAGGTGGCGTGCTCGACGTTGCCGAGCCGCTCTTCGTAGATGGCCGCGACGCGAGCGTGGGCGCTGGCCTTGCGTGCCGCGTCGGCGGTGGCCCCGGCCTCGGCCAGGTGCATGCCGATCAGCTCGGCCCAGTTCTGCCGCCGGGTGAAGATCTTGCCCAGGGCCTGAAGCCCCGGCAAATAGGTCGGGTCGAGGGCAAGCGCGCTCGAAAACCAGGTGATCGCCCGGGCCTCGTCGTTCAGACGCTCGTCGGCGATCTGACCGATGCGGTGTTGAATGCCCACCTTCTCGACGTCCGATCGGGCCAGCTCGCTCAACCGCTCGAGCACCGTCGCCAGGGCGTCCCAGCGCTTCAGCATCTCGTACAGGCGCGCCAGGGCCTCGAGCACCATCGGCTCGTGGGGCAGCTCGCTCGCGGCGCGCTCGAAGGCGCTCAGGCCTTCGTCCATGTGGCCCAGGCGATCGACCAACACCCGCCCCATGCGGTAGTAGGCCATCGCGCGCACGGTCGCGTCGCCGGCTTGCTCGGCCTCGCGCTGCAGCACGAAGGTCAGATCGCGCCAGCGCTGGTGGGCGTAATGCAAGCGCTTGAGCGCTTCCAGGGCGGCCGGCGCCCGGGGGTCGAAGCCCAGCGCCTCGTTGTACAGCTCGGTGGCGGTGCGGCTGTCACCCTTGCGCGCCTCGACCAGCCGCGCGCGTTCCACCAGCAGCGCAGCGCGGTGCCGCGTGTCGCCCGACACGGCGTTGGCCGAGCGCTCCAGCGTCTTGTCGAGGGCGTCCCAGGCCTTGGCCTGCGTGTCCACGCGCTCCAGCGCCTTCAGATACGACGCATTCTGCCCGTCCAGCTCGACCGCCGCGGCGTAGGCGTCCCGCGCCTCGCGCTTCTGCGCCAGATGATCTTCGAGGATCCGCCCCTTTTCGTACAGCAGCTGGGCCTTGAGCGTGGGCTCCGAGAGGTAGCGCGCCTCGGCGTCGAACAGGGGCAGCGCCGCGTGGAAGCTCTTCTTGGCACACAGCACCCGCCGCGCGCCGCGCAACGTGGGCACGTGGTCGGGGCAGGTGGCGTAGGCCTTCTGGTAATGATCGGCGGCGCTCACCAGCTCGCCGAGCGGCGACTCGTAGAGCCGCGCGATCTCGAAGTGCAGCCGGCCCACGCGCAGCGGGTCACGCTCTTTGGTGAGATCGGCCTCCAGCTTCTTCAGGGCGCGCTGCGCCCAGACCGGCGTGTCGCTGGCGGTAGTGATACCCAGCCCAGCGTTGGTCTTCAGGTGCTCGCGCGGGGCAGCCACGGGCGGCGGCGGAGACTGGGGCAACGGCGGAGGAATGGATTTCGGCGCGGTGGGCCGGGGCGTCTCGGTGGCCGAGCCCACCGCGACCGGTGGCGGCACCACGCGCACCGAGCCGCCGGTGGCGGGCGTCGTGCCCGAAGGGCGCCGCGGCGGCGGTGGCACCGCGGACTTGGGTCCCGACCCCGGTGGGGCCGGCGCCGGAGGCTTGCGCGGCGGCGGCGGCACCGAGCGCTTCCCCACAGCAGGTGGATTCTTCTTCCCCGAGTCGTCGTTCGCAGCCATGGCTCGCGCGACGAAAGACGCTACCACGCCGGGCGCGGGGCCCGGAGCCTCCCTTTTTGCCGGGCGAGCGAGCTATGCTCCGCACCCATGTTGGACCGCGAGATCGTCGAAAACGAGCGGACAAAGTACGGGTGCGGCTGCGACATCGGCGGCGAGCTTCAGCGCCACGGCCGCCCGCTGCACATGGCCGCTCGGCCCGCCGAGCCGCCCCGCGCGCCCCGCGGCACGCGCCGCACCGCCCACAGCTGGGACGCCGAGGCCGCCAAGCGCATGCTGATCAACAACCTCGACCCCGCCAACGCCGTGGATTGGGAGCACCTGATCGTCTACGGCGGCAGCGGGCGCGCAGCGCGCAACTGGCACGAGTACCACAAGCTGGTGAGCGTGCTCGACGGCCTGGCGCCCGACGAGACGCTGTGCGTGCAGTCCGGGCGCGCGGTGTACGTCGCCAAGACGCACGAGCACGCGCCGCGGGTGCTCATCGCCAACAGCAACCTGGTGCCGAAGTGGGCCACGCAGCAGAGCTTCGACGCGCTCGATCGCATGGGCCTGACCATGTACGGGCAGATGACGGCCGGCTCGTGGATCTACATCGGCACACAGGGGATCTTGCAGGGCACGTATCAGACCTTCCTGGCCGCCGCCGAGAAGCACTACGGCGTGCCGTCGCTCAAGGGCAAGTGGGTGCTGACCGCGGGCCTGGGCGGCATGAGCGGCGCGCAACCCATGGCCGTGACCATGAACGAAGGCGTGGTGATCGACGTCGAGGTGCGAGCCGATCGCGTCGAGCGCAAGGTAGCCGAGGGCTACTGCGACAAGATGACCCACTCGCTCGACGAGGCCCTGGCCTGGGCCGACGAAGCGAAGCGCGCGGGCCGCGGCCTGTCCATCGGGCTGGTGGGCAATGCCGCCGAGGTCTACCCCGAGCTGGTGCGCCGCGGCGCGATCCCGGACATGGTCACCGACCAGACCCCGGCCCACGATCTGGGCGCCTACGTGCCCGAGGGCGATCTGGCCGAGCTCGACGCGCTGCGCGGCAAGGACCTGGGCGAGTACCACCGGCGCTCGATCGCGGCCATCGCCAAGCACGTGAGCGCGATCCTCGAGATGCAGCGCCGCGGCGCCATCGCCTTCGATTATGGCAACAACCTGCGGGCGCAGGCCGAGCTCGGCGGCGTCAGCGTGCGAGGCGACGACGGCGCCTGGAAGTACCCGGGGTTCGTTCCGGCCTACATTCGGCCGCTGTTCTCTCGTGGCATGGGCCCGTTCCGTTGGGCCGCGCTGAGCGGCGATCCGAAGGACATCTACGCCCTCGATCAAGAGCTCTTGCGGGTCTTCCCGGACGACGAAGGCCTCCGCCGCTGGGTGAGCCTGGCCAGCGAGCGCGTGCCGTTCTTGGCGCTGCCCACCCGCATCTGCTGGCTCGGCTACGGCGACCGCGCCAAGTTCGGCCTGGCGATGAACCGCCTGATCCACGACGGCAGGGTCAGCGCGCCCATCGCCATTGGCCGCGATCACCTGGATTGCGGCTCGGTGGCGTCGCCCGATCGCGAGACCGAAGCGATGAAAGACGGCTCGGACGCCATCGCGGACTGGGCGCTGCTCAACTTCGCGCTCAACACCGCCTCGGGCGCGTCGTGGGTCAGCTTCCACCATGGCGGCGGCGTGGGCATCGGCAACTCGCTGCACGCTGGGATGGTGGTCGTGGCCGACGGCACCGACGAGCGGGCCGAGCGCCTGGAGCGGGTGCTGACGGTGGATCCGGGCGTCGGCGTGGCGCGCCACGCCATCGCGGGCTACCCCGAAGCCATCGAGACCGCGAACGCCAAGGGCGTCGTGGTGCCCTGACCCGGCCCCGCGGACAAACCACGCGGATCACGCCCCGTGTTCCGCGCTTTCTGTCCGCCACGAGGACTCCAGGTGAGGAACACGCCCCGTGTTCCGCGCTTTCTGTCCGCCACGAGGACACAACCTGAGGAACACGCCCCGTGTTCCGCGCTTTCTGTCCGCCACGAGGACACAACCTGAGGAACACGCCCGTGTTCCGCGCTTTCTGTCCGCCACACGGACACAACCTGAGGAACACGCCCCGTGTTCCGCGCTTTCTGTCCGCCACACGGACTCCAGGTGAGGAACACGCCCGTGTTCCGCGCTTTCTGTCCGCCACG
>Ga0138256_10009092_pt1 | contig 10426 bp, 6 predicted proteins | sample KNB2016incub_MG_FD_105486 | JGI IMG/M metagenome (GOLD analysis project Ga0138256, IMG submission 105486) | Active sludge microbial communities from wastewater in Klosterneuburg, Austria - KNB2014incub_MG | ecosystem: Engineered > WWTP > Activated sludge > Unclassified | place: Austria... | reverse complement strand
TCCGGGCGGAATAATTTTCCAATGTTTTGAAATATTGTTTTTATCTTCAGGATTTATTTTTGCGGATTTAGTAATTAACTCTGTAAGGATCTGAAATGTTAAAATTGCCCCCCCACCTTTTTTTAATTGTCTCACTCCGGGGATATTTACCATTCGTGCTGAAAAACGTTTACCTTCATAGATGAAGTTATCAACAGTTACATCTCCTGTTACGACGACAGAATTATATTGATTGGATTTATTTTTATCCGCCATTTCTTTCTCCTGTAATTGTAAGTTAAAATTTATTGAGTTTGTAATTAAGACTAAGTTAACTCTTTACCAAAATTGATTCAAGATAATATTAATCGAAACAAATTTTGAAATTTGATTTAGAGTTTTTTAAAAACATTATTTTATTTAAATTTACTTTACGATTAAAGATTTATATTTAGATAAAGACTGTATTCTAAAAAAAAACAATTCCACTAAACCGCTCGGAACAATATGAATATTCACCAACCAAATTTGGTATTTCATTTAATAAATAATCTTTTAGATTCTTTCAAAAACATTTTTTTATTTTCTAAGTAATAATTTTCAGTATAGATCTATTTCTCGTTATCATTAAACTTCAATTGAATTTAGTATAATCATTGTAAAATATTAAAAATCTATTTTTTGAAATTTTTTCCTAATTATGAATGATAGCAAAGATAAAAAACTTGATATTTTTATTAGCTATAGAAATGAAGGCGGCTCTGAGTTAGCTAAACTTGTTTACAATTATCTTAAAGGAAAAAATTATTCTGTTTTTATGTCCGATGTAGATCTTAAATCCGGACATTTTGACAAAGCAATTTATAAAAGAATTCAAGAAGCTAAAGATTTTATTTTAATCTGTTCTCCTGGTAGTTTGGATAAGTGCAAAAATGAAAATGATTGGGTAAGAAATGAAATTGTTCATGCAATTAAATGTAACAAAAATATTTTACCCATTCTTTCACAAGGTTTTAGTATTCCAAATAAAAATGATCTTCCATCAGATATGAATACTCTTCCTGATTATAATGGTATACCCTTTTTAATAAACATGTTTGATCAAAGTATGGGAATTATAATAAAAAATTTGAAATCAACTCCCAAAAAAAATTACAAACTTATAATATCAATTATGATAACAGCATTATTAATTTCAAGTATAATTTATTTTCTTTTCTTTAACAATAAACCAATCCAAAATACAAATTATGCTGAAGAAACACCATCGGTTACTCAAACTGAATACAGAGATTCCATTATTCCAATTAATATTGAAACCAACTTCACCCCAAGTGGATGGATGGGAGATGGAGAAGATGGCGATAAATTTATAACTTACGAAGGTCAGTTTATGGATAAGCAGGATTCCGGAAATAGCTGCATAAGAATTTCCTATACCAAAGGACCAAAAAAATGGGCAGGTATTTATTGGTTAAATACTGACAATAACTGGGGTACAGATAAAGGATATGATTTGTCAGGAAAAAATTTCACAAAAATATCATTCTTAGCAAGAAGCGATCAGAAAGTAAAAAAATCTCAGTTTAAAGCTGGTGGAGTAAAAGGTGAAAGATATGAAGATTCATTTGACTATGAACCAAAAATGGAAGTCACTTTTAATAAAGACTGGACAAGATATGAACTAGATTTAAAGAATAAAAATATACAAAATGTTATAGGAGGTTTTTGTTGGATAGGAAACGAGGACGTGACTTTTTACCTGGATGAAATAAAATTTGAGTAAAGTTTAAAACTATTGATTTAAAATCTTTCTATTGTTATTAAGAATTATTAATACAACAACAACAAATATATTAAAACAAGTATTTATACATAATAACATTCGTAAAAATTGATAAAACCAAATATGAATTCCTCCCCCTGGACCACACGACCGATCTTCATCTCCAGCACCTTCTCCGATATGATGGCGGAGCGGGATGTACTGCGGGACGAAGTATTTAAAGCTTTAGAAGAAAAACTCAATGACAGACGCGTTCGCCTTGAACCCATTGACCTTCGATGGGGCTTGGAAACTTCGGGCGAAAAAGAGAAAGAGCAAAAAGAACTTATGGTTCTTAAGGTCTGTCTCGATGAGATCAAACGAAGCAAACCGTTCTTTATCGGACTCATCGGCGACAGATGTAGTTACATGATCACAAATATGCTCACTTAAGTATTTCTTTGGTTCTTTTATTAACAAAAAATCAATGAATCTAACCGAATACATTAGCATCGTTACATTAATACTTGTAGTAGCAAACTTGATTACCATTTGGTTACTACATCATAGAACGTATAAGTTTGAATATTACAAACAATTAATTGCAAAGCGGTTAGCGGCTTATGAGCAATTAGACACAGTGATTCAGATGCTTAATCAAAAAATGAAATTCCCAGATGATTTTAGTTATCATAGCATCCTCAAAAACGAGACTACCTTTGAAAATTTCCTGGCAGAATTTTGGAAGGCTGGTAAATTTGCTCATTGGTATTCAATTGATCTTAAAGAGAAATTTGATAATCTAAATACGCGGTTGAACAAAATTTCAGATGAAATTGATACGACGACTACTCACGACACTATCAAAATAGGCATAAATAACTTTAGTCAACTTGAAAGAGATACTTATGTATTGGAGCTTTTTATGATTAAAGACTACAAAGAATTACATAAGGTAGATTATTTTTTCAAGGATCATTTTAGGAGTATACCAAAGAAACTTTTTAAAAATTTTTTTAAGAGTTAATATTTTAAGAAACTTGTACTTCAAAAGTTAAATTGAATATTAAAAAATATAATTATAATGTCCAATAACCTCATCTGGAAAGCCCAGCCCATCTTCATCTCCTCCACATTCTCTGACATGAATGCGGAGCGGGATGTATTGCGGGATATTGTAACTATTGATCTGCAGGATATGCTAAATGAAAGACGAGTCCGGCTCGAGCCGATTGACTTCCGCTGGGGTATTGATACTTCCGATGAAAAGGAAAAGGAGCAAAAGGAACTGATGGTGCTTAAGGTCTGTCTTGAAGATATTGACAGAAGCGATCCGTTTTTTATCGGACTCATCGGCGACAGATACGGATGGGTCCCTCCGGAAAAAAGGATGAAAGATGCTGAGATGGAAAAGGGATTCGAATCCAAACTCAAAGATAAAAGTGTTACCGCTCTTGAGATCGAGTACGGCGTACTTGCCAGTAAGAAACAATTGAAACGCAGCTTCTTCTTCTTCCGAGAACCGCTTCCCTATAATGAAATGCCCGAAGATGTTAAGACACTTTATCATGACAATGATCCGGAAAATCAAAACCTTCTGAAAGAACTAAAGGAAGAAATAGTAAGATCCGTTGGCGAGGATAGAGTCTTTACATACAAGGCAGGATGGGACAGTACTACGAATACCGTAAATAAGATTACGGGTCTGAAAGATTTTAAGGAAAAGGTTGCTGAAATCTTATGGCAGGAAATTGATGTAGAAACCAAAGCGCTCGAAAGAACACGTCCAAAAACCTGGGAGGAAGAAGAGCAAATTTATTTGCAGGACTTTATTGCTGACAGAGTAATCAGTTTTGAAGGACGTGAAAATGTAATTAATGAGCTGAAAGAGTTTGCGCTGTCGGAAGCGGATCATGATAACATTGGAATATGCGTAGCCGGCGAATCCGGCTCAGGAAAGAGCGCTCTGATCGCAAAGCTTTTTGCGGAACTTAGTGAAGTAAAAGAAAAGAGCAAAGACATCATTCTTCTTGCACACGCCGCGGGTATCAGCTTACGCTCAAATTCACTTGATAACATGCTTACCATCTGGATAAAAGAGCTTGCAAAGGAATTAAACATTGACGTCAGTGAGCAATTCGAACAATCAGCGCAGAAAGCGGGCGGTTTGGAAAGACAGTTACCCGAACACGGACTCACCAGTGAGAAGACCAAAGAAAAAAGTAAATTCGAAGATCTTAAGAACCTGTTTGCAAATCTGCTTACTCAGGCGGCTGAAAATAAAAGAGTTGTAGTATTGGTTGATGCTCTGAATCAGTTCGACAGAACCGAACAGGCAAATCATCTCAGCTGGCTGCCCGAACTTATCCCCGCAAATTCTAAATTCATCTTTACTGCAATACCCGGCGCAGAGACGGAGAATCTTTCGAAGCGCATAGGAATGACGGTAGAAAAACTTGAGAAGATCAAAGAGGATGATGCACGAAAAATAATCAAAGCTCTTTGCGACCGGTATCATAAGACATTCAATAAAGAAGCGACTGAAATACTTTTGAAGAAGCAAAAAGAAGACGGAAGTTTTGCATACAGCAATCCGCTCTGGCTGACAATGGTAATTGATGATTTTCTATTGATGGATGAAGATGATTTCGGATTGATGAAGGGACTCGAGGGTGATGCGGAGCAAAAGCTTTCGCAGCTGCTGATACGATCTGCAGATAAAATACCGCCGGATGTGGAAGGAATGTATCAGTATGTCTTTAAAAGATGCAGGAAATTCGGAGAAGAGTTTGTGAATGAAGTACTTAGTTACATTGGGATCTCGCGTAACGGACTTCGTGAAAGTGATCTCGAATCACTTATAAAAGAAAATGAAAATATAAAATGGGAAGCTCTGAACTTTGCTTCATTCAGAAAATACTTAAGGAATCACATTATACAAAAAGGCGCGCTTGGACTCTGGGACTTCAGACATGTGAAGGCAAGAGAGAGCTTGAAAAAAAGTTTGTTGAAGGAAGAGAATTTAGTTGTGGAACTGCATAAAAATCTATCAGCACATCTAAACATATTAAAAGATGAAGATCCGCTTAGATTGACGGAAATTATCTGGCATTTGTTTAAGTGTGATGATAAGAGAAAGGCGGCTGATGTATATGGAAGTAATGAGGGGGATCAGACAATAACCTGGGAATATTCCGCAACGTTTCTTGATATTTTGATTGAAAAGGAAACTAATGTTAATTGGGTATGCTCTATGATTGAATTGGATGGAATTGCAGACACGACGAAACATGCAATAATTCGAAATGTGTATTTTAATTTAGATCGCATGATGAAAGATTTTGTGCAGTTAAGACCCCGATTAAAACTCTCCGATAGTGTACTAACAATTTCGAAAGAATTACTCAAACGAAATCCCGGCTCAGCCGAGTATACAAGGGATTTATTAATAATCACTAGTAATGTAGGAGATATCTATACAGCTCTTGGCGATATAAGAGCAGCACTTGAAAATTATGAAAGCGCTATTAAGATTTCAGGAAAATTATGCAAACTCAATCCTGACTCAGCCGAATATGTAAGGGATTTATCTATATCTTATTTAAAATTAGGCGACACTTATACAGCTCTTGGCAATACAAAAGCAGCACTTGAAAAATATGAAAACTCTTTAAAGATTCGGGAGGAATTACGCAAACGTAATCCCGATTCAGCCAAATATGCACGTGACTTGTGCTTTTCGTATGGTAGATTAGGCAAAATTTATACTGCTCTTGGCGATACAACAACAGCGCTTGAAAATTATGAAAACTCTTTGATGATTCTGGAGGAATTATGCAAACACGATCCCGACTCAGTTGAATATGCAAGGGATTTGTCTGAATTATATGATAATATAGGGGATATTTACAAAGCTCTTGGCAATACAACAACAGCGCTTGAAAATTATGAAAACTCTTTGAAGATTACCGAGGAATTATACAAAGGCAATCCCGATTCAGCCAACTATGCAAGAGATTTATCAATAATAACTTGTAATATAGGGGATATTTATAAAGCTCTTGGCAATACAAAAGCAGCGCTTGAAAATTATGAAAACTCTTTGAAGATTGCCGAAGAATTACACAAACGTAATCCCGCCGCACCAGCATATGCAAGGGATTTGTCGTTATCATATGATAGATTAGGTGATACTCATACATCACTTGGCAATACAAAATCCGCGTTGCAAAATTATGAAATCTCTTTGAAGATTGCCGAAGTATTAAGCAAACGTAATCCCGACGCACCTATATATGCAAGGGATGTGTCTGTATCATATAATAAAATAGGTGATATTTATGAAGGTCTTGGCAATACAACAATAGCGCTTGAAAATTATGAAAACTCTTTGAAGATTCAAGAAGAATTACACAAACGCTATCCTGACTCTTCCGAATATGCAAGAGATTTATCAATAATAACTAGTAATTTAGGCGATATTTATACAGCTCTTGGCAATGTAAGAGCAGCTCTTGAAAATCATGAATACTCCTTCAAGATTCGCAAAGAATTACACAAAGGCAATCCCGACTCAGCCGATTATGCACAGGATTTAAGGTTATCGTATGGTAGATTAGGCAATATTTATGAAGGTCTTGGCAATATAACAACTGCGCTTGAAAATTATGAAAACTCTTTGAAGATTGCCGAAGAATTACTCAAACGCTATCCCGACTCAGCCGTATATGCACGGGGCTTAATTTTATCATATGGTAATTTAGGCAATATTAATACAGCTCTTGGCAACACAAAAGCAGCGCTTGAAAATTATGAAAACTCTCTGAAGATAGCTGAAGAATTGCGGAACCGCAATCCCGATTCAGCTGAATACGCAAGGGATCTGGTTGTAAGTTATTATAAATTAAACAGAGAAGATAAACTTATTGAAGCATTAAAATACATGAAGAATAAGAATATGCACATGGACCCGTCATTTGTTAATTTATGCAAACAACTTGGGATAGAAAATGAACAATTGAAAAATAATAACTTTGAGGATTTACATGCTGATTCTTTTAATTTAGAATCCTCTTTACCGGAATATGCCGATTGGGTTGAGTGTTCTATTTTTGCACCACCAATGTCTTCTCCCGGAGAAAGTATTATGATACAGGTGTTCGCCCATCTAAATGAGCAATCTCAAGAAGTCTTAATTCAAGCGATACAATATGATGAAGATGCCAAAAAGAGAGGATCAAAAAATTTAGCTACAAAAATTAAGAGAGGAACCGAACTAATGTTTGATTTAGTAATACCTACACTCATAGTTAAGAATCCAGTGGAATCTCTAATCTGGAATGGCCGCTCGGAATCTGTTCAATTTTTCGTTCAAGTTCCTGAAGATCATCAAGAGCAAAATATTATTGGGACATTGACAGTCAGTCAAGATTCTGTACCTATTGGTCATATTCATTTTAAACTTTCAATAACTAGGAATGTGAAAAAAATTGAGAATCAAAATATCGGTGAAGAAGCAAAGCGATACAACAGAGCTTTCATTTCATATGCTGAAGAAGATTTAAATGAAGTTATATCAAAGGTGCAAATGCTAAGTCATCTTTCAATTTCCTTTTTTCAGGATGTTTTAAATTTAAAACCTGGCGATAGATGGGAGCAAAAATTATATAAACATATAGATGATTGTGATGTTTTTTTCTTGTTTTGGTCAACAAACGCTAAGAAATCTGAATGGGTAAGAAAAGAGGCTAATTACGCTTTAGACAGAAAAAAAGGAGTTGATGTAAACCCTCCCGAAATCAAACCCGTCATAATTGAAAAGCCTCCATTAGAACCTTGGGAAGAGCTTAAACATCTTCATTTTAATGACGCTTTAATTTATTTTAAGAATTGAAAAAGATCTTTGACTGATCTCTCAATATAATGAAGTTTATCGAATTTAGTTAAACTTAAATATGAAAAACTTCTCCTGGATCTCCCAGCCCATCTTCATCTCGAGCACTTTCTCGGATATGCAAGCCGAGCGTGATGCGCTTCTGCATTTTGTATTCCGTGCGTTACAGGAAAAGATGGATAAAAAACGTGTGAGGCTTGAGCCGATTGATTACAGGTGGGGAATCCTGACTACGGGAGAAATAGAGAAAGAGAAAAAGGAACTCATGATCCTTAAGGTGTGCCTGCAGGATATTGACCGCAGTGACCCGTTTTTTATCGGCATCATCGGTGACAGGTACGGATGGGTTCCGCCGGAAAAGAGAATGAAAGATGCAGAGAAGGAGAAAGGTTTTGTCTCGAAGATGGATGGCAAGAGCGTAACAGCGCTCGAGATCGAATACGGAGCGCTGGCAAGCGAGAAACAATTGAAACGCAGCTTCTTCTTCCGTGAACTGCTTCAATATGATAAAATGCCTGAAGACATCATAAAAAGTCTCAATCCTTTATGCAACGAACTGAAAAAGCAGAATTCTTAAGAAAATTGATCCTCGTGACACTACCACTATCGCTATAAATCATTCGAATCTCAGCACTATATGAATTACTCTCTGAAGAACTCCACCAACACCCGATATGTCCTACGGGGAACTCTGCTAACCAGTCACTATCTTTAAAAAATGCAATTCCACCACCAGGTAGCCCTGAAAAATCGCTTTCATTTGTTGCTAAAACATTTGGACTCTTCCAGTAATTTGTACCCGTGCTTTTTAATTTTACACCTGCAATATCTTTTCCTCCAAGAAAATAGGTCAAAGTCGTCCATTCCTCATCAGAAGGTATATGCCATCCTACAGGAGCAAGTCCCCTTGGATCATTCACAGCATACCAGTTGTATAACTTACCGTAGAATAGTAATGTTTCATCATCCTTTTTTATATAACGCCATGCGGGCTGTTTATTCTTTTCGCATTCTTCCAGTTCAGTAATACTTTTAACTTCAGGAATTGAATCTCCATTTCGGAAGTGGTCTACATTCAGGTTACTTTTCATCCATACTTGAGAGCCTATTCTCACAGAATTAGAATCTAATTGGTTTACTGTTCCATCAGATTTTTCAGACAATAGAATTTTATCAAAAAATTTCAAGTTTGAAACATCGGTAAAATTCAAAATGAATGCAATTCCAACTATAATAATGAGCAAACCAAGAGATAATATACTCCAAAAAGCATATTTGTTTTTTAAAAATCTATTATACAGGTTAATTTTTGGATTTATTTGAGGACTCTTAAAATGCCTTTGTACAACTTCACCAGGTCTCAAAATCTTAAGCACAGATTCCTTTAGATTTTCATACCCCTCTACCCATTGAATACCTTGAAGATAATAACGTAGATTTTTATTGTAATCTTCGTTATCTAATCTAAAAATCAAAAGATTCTTATTAGTGTCATTGGCATATCTAACTTCTCTCAGTACGTGTATAGAATTATTTGAGTTCTCTGAATAAATTAGTAAAAAGCCTTGAACCATATCAATACCTTCAAGGATTGCTTCTTCAAACGGCATACCAACATTTATATCTCTGGGAGCTATCCAACAATTGATATTATTGCTTTCCAACATAGAGCAAACTTTATCTGCAATTATTTTGTCAGTTTTCGAATAACTTATGAATACATCTTTCATGCTAATCTTTTAGGGGTATTTTGATTCTGTGTTTTTATAATATATGTACTATCTGAAACTTAGAAAATCTTTCGTGAAACCCGTGCCTGAATTAATTCCTTGAGTTTCTTAAGAATGCTAAAAGCTATTTTAAAAATAAAATAAAAAAAAGTACAATTTGTTCTTTAAATCAGCTCCGATGAAATCAAATGATTCGAGCAGATTTATATCGGACTCATATTATACCTGATTGGAAAAATAAATTTAAATACAATCTCTTACTCTTTTCTGTCTAGTAATTTCTCCAGTTTTTTCAACACTAACTTCCAAGAGGAATCATTATCTGGATATTTTATAGATTCAATTTCTTTTCCTTCATTGTCATTTAATACCTGTTGATATTTTCCGACATTTGTTTTTTCCCACATACAATCCTTCACCTGAACAAAAAACAATTTGCATTTATGTTGATCAGATAATTCTATTGCTTTCAGTAACTCATCATTCATCACATATTCTGTTGCAAGCAGATCAGGACTGATCAAAAAGATAACTATATCGGATTCTTCCATATTTTTCTTAATACTGTCATCCCACTTACTTCCGGGTTCTATCATCCTGTCATGCCAGTAATCTATTGTACCTTTTGCTTTATAAGGACTCAAATGAGTTAAGAATCTTTTCATAAATTCCGAATCTTCTGATGAATAAGAAATAAAAAGTTTTTTCATCAAATTTTCTTTTGAGTCATCATCCATCCAGAATCTGAAATCCGCTACTCTATAAGTTTTCTCTCCTTCTTTAAGTTGATAGATATTTTGCTTTGAATATTCGTTTAATTTTTTCAAACTAACAAAACTTTCACCGTCAATACTCACTTTCTTTATGTGTTCTCTGTTCAATAGTAATTTGTCAATTCTTCCCATAATCTCCTTCAATGATTTATAATCCGGATCATGCTGAAGCTGACTGATTGTTATTCTTCGCTTGTCACCGTGACTGAATTCAATTTTATACAATTCATGATCTTTTTTATCTTCATTATCTTCTTTAACTTCTTTATCTATTCTGATAACTAAC
>Ga0138256_10009091_pt1 | contig 10426 bp, 10 predicted proteins | sample KNB2016incub_MG_FD_105486 | JGI IMG/M metagenome (GOLD analysis project Ga0138256, IMG submission 105486) | Active sludge microbial communities from wastewater in Klosterneuburg, Austria - KNB2014incub_MG | ecosystem: Engineered > WWTP > Activated sludge > Unclassified | place: Austria... | reverse complement strand
CTGCTCAGGCATGTCGTTGCGAGGAGGGCTCTTGCTCGCCTGCCCCGATGTTTTTTCGGGGTCCCGACGCCTGTCCTGAGCCTGTCGAAGGGAAGCAATCTCCCGGCATGGGGAGACTGCTTCAGCAAAACTAAGAGCGCCTCGCAGCGACATGTTCCGAGGCTGAGTAGTTACGCGTTTTCAGCATTTATCTGCGCCCCAGTTTAAAAACTATCAGGCAGGTGGTTTTTTGCAACCATCGTACTATTTTTCAATTCTGCTGTGATGGTAGAATGGGAGCATGTCTGAGGAGACAAAAGGTTACCTGCTCGTAGTAGACGACATTCCCGATATTCTCAACCTGCTCGATACCACCCTCAAGTTCAAAGGGTATCGAGTGGTGACGGCGCGTAATGGGGAGGAAGCGCTGGAAGCGATCAAAAAGGAACGCCCGTTGCTGGTGATCGCCGATATCCTGATGCCCAAAATGGACGGCTTCAGCCTCGTCCATCGCCTGCGCATTGACCCCGCCACCCGCGACCTGCCGGTGGTCTTCCTTTCCGCAACGTACGTCACACCCGAAGACAAGGATTTTGCGCTTGCCATCGGCGTGACGCAGTTCATCGAGAAGCCGGTCGATATCGCGCTGTTCCTGCCGACGATCTCAGATATTCTTGCGCAAAAGATCATGCCTGCCCACCATACCGTGAGCGATTATGATTTCTATGAAGGCTATCGCAAGAGACTCGAGATCAAGATGAGCCATAAGTTGGCGCAGATCACCCGGTCGGAACATTTGCTCAATGCTTCCCAGTCGGAGATCGAACGGGAGACGATCAAAAAATCCCTTCAGGATGCCCGCGCGGAACGCGACGAGATCGCGCACTTGCTCGGACAAGTGCATGATCGGATCGACAGTTCAAAAACATAACGCCCCGAATTTTCGGGGCGTTATTTGTCTATTGGGGGTCGTTGCGTTTACTTCCATGCAAAAACCAGTTCGGAGTTCGGCGGCACAGGCGGCGAGAATGATGGGGGTAAGGCGAAGCAGGCTGAGGGTCGGAAAGACGCGCGTCGTCCGTTATTTCACTTTGAGATTCACGATTCCGTTGAACGCCAGCGCGATCCATTTTCCCTTTTCGTATTCGATCCACACGCTTTTCGATTGTAATCGTTTGCCTGAGACAACGGCGCCTTTTCCCAATTGACCAACGATGCTGAATTCGACGCCGGGTCCATTGCGGACGTTGAGCAGATCGGGAAGAACTTCAAACGAAAGGCTGGATGGAATTTTGACCGCATCCGGAATATCTGAGGACACTGCCGATTCGCTGGTTTCTGTGTCTTTGGCAAAGTATGGCGCCGGGTCGACATATCCTTTGTATGGAGGGTTCTCGCCATCGATCTTCAAGCCGAAATGCAGGTGCGGGCCCGTGCTTGCGCCGGTGTTGTTGCTCGTGCCGATGACGGCTCCTGTTTTTATTTTTTGCCCAGCCGACACGGAGGCGTGGGCGAGATGAGCGTAGTAGGTGTAATAGATTTTACTGCCGTCCGCATGGCTGAGTTTGACATAGTTGCCGTAGCCGCCGTTCTCAAAGCCGACCAATGCGACGGTTCCCGCCGTGGCGGCCATGATGGGCGTTCCGTTGGGGATGCCGTAATCGATGCCGTTGTGCCCGGGGAAGCCCCACTTTTTGTATAGATCCGGGTTTTCTCCGAAGAGTTGGGTGATGGGTCCGTTGACGGGTAAGGATAATTTGATCGCCATGATTGATCTCCTGTTGTGATGCGGTATGGTTATGATAACACAGGAGCAAGTCAGCCAGTTGCGCGAAACGCGTATGCCGCGATGCCGAATGCCACCGCCACGTTGAATGATTTCTTTTCGCCGCGCATGGGGATATAGTAAATGCGCTTGCACAGTTCAAGCAGGGAGGCATCTACGCCGGTGATCTCGTTCCCGACGATCAATACCGTTTGCCGGGCGAGGTCAAGTTCGCGCCGGGCATCGGCGATGTTGCTGGCGTTTTTTCCCTCCTCGAGCGAGACGATATCCCAGCCTTTGGTTCTCAATCCTTTTGCCAGTTTCACCGCGTCCTTGTGATACGACCATGTAACGGATTCTTCCGCCCCCAGCGCGGTCTTTTTTACGGCGTTGTTTTCGGGAGTTGGCGTGATGCCGCACAAATACGCGCGCGAAAAGCCGAAGCCCTCCGCGCTTCGCAAGATCGAACCGACATTTCCCGCAGAGCGAATATTGTCGAGAAGCACAGCAATACCGCCCCACTTTTCCTTTTTTGTATGTTGCTGGATGGGCGAGGCTTCAAAGTTTGCTTTCCTTTGCGCCGCGAGGCGGGTTTCACCCAAACACACCGGGCACCGAATCCCAAAGGCGCGCTCGTCGGTTAGCGGATAGCGTAACCCGCATGAGCGGCAGACCCTGATCTGAACGATGCCTTCTCGCATACGGGCATTATACATGCTACAATATTTGAGATGCATCGCGTTGTTCCTCAAATTATCATCGATAATTATCGGGCAGGAAAATACGCCGGGGAATTCTCGGCGGTTGGCTTGTTCCTCGATCTTTCCGGTTTTTCCTCCATGACCGACACGCTCATGCAACACGGTCAGCACGGGGCGGAGGTTCTGGCGGGATTGATGCATGGCGTGTTCGACCCTCTCGTTGAAAGTATCTTCGAATATGGCGGCAAAGTGGTGGGGTTTGCCGGCGATGGCATTATGGCGTTGTTTCCTTTGGATGATATTCCGCCGAATGTAGTTGCCTTGCGCGCCCTTGCCGCCGCGTCTGAAGTGCAGTCTCACCTGTTCAACAATCCAGTTCGGCAGACTCTGTATGGCAATTTTCAATTCTCGGTAAAAGTAGGTCTTGCCGTGGGCGACGTGGCTTGGGGAATTTTGCGTTCCGCCGACGAAGAAAGCGCCACCTATTATTTTCGCGGCGCGGCAGTGGACGAGTCGGCACAGGCGGAACAGCAAGCCTCGGCCGGCGAGATTCTCTTCACGGATGCCATCCTTCGCTTGTTGTCGGATTCGGCGCAGACCCAGCCCGCCGGGTCCCTCCACCGTTACGGCGGGTTTCGCCGTGGGAAGCCTTCACCCAACCCGACGAATTTTCCATCGGTCGATTTCGAAGCCTCGAAGGTATTTTTCCCGGAGGAAATCGTCTCGCAAGACGTGCGCGGCGAATTTCGCCAGGTGGTCAATCTTTTCATGCGGTTTCCGGAGTTGGCGGGTGAAGAACTCGAGCGTTTCTTCCGTGAGGTGTTTGAACTTCGGCAAAAATTTGGCGGTTTGTTAAACCGGTTGGATTTCGGCGACAAGGGTTGCAACATGTTGATGCTATGGGGGGCGCCGGTCGCGTATGAAAACGATATCGGCAGGGTGTTGAATTTCATCCTCGAGTTAAAGTCGCGGGTGGATTTTCCAATCACAGCCGGGATCACGTACTACATCGCGCACGCGGGTTACCTCGGCAGTAGCATGAGCGAGGATTACACCTGCTATGGGTGGGGCGTAAACCTTTCCGCCCGCTTCATGATGTCGGCAGGCGAGGGACAGATCTGGGTGGATGATCGCATCGCGCGGCGCGTCTCGGCATGGTTCGAGATCGAATTTTTAGGCGTTCAGAGGTTCAAAGGGTTTTCCTCCGAGCAAAAAGTGCATGTGCTCAAAGGTCGACGGGCAGAAGCCGAGTCGATCTATCAGGGCGAAATGGTCGGGCGTGATGAAGAACTATCTCGTTGCTTGAAATTCGCCGAGCCGTTGTGGAAATGGCAATTCCCCGGGTTGTTGCTTTTAGTGGGCGACCCCGGAACCGGGAAAGGGCGGCTCGTCCATGAATTTCGCACAGCCGTGATGCATGAGAATCCAAATGTCCATTGGGGGGTCTTGCAAGCTGACCAGATTCTCAGGGAATCGTTCAACCCCATCCGTCACTGGCTATTTCGGTACTTTGGAATCACCGCCGCGGAGTCTGTAGAGAAGCGCGTCGAAAACTTCGATGCGCGAATGCAGAGGTTGATCGAAGTGACGCCCGATCAGGACCTGGCTCTGGAACTGGATCGCCTGCGGTCTGTGTTGGGCGCATTGGTGGATTTGTTCTGGGAGGGGTCGTTATACGAGAGCCTCGACGCGAAGAGCCGATACAACAACACCCTGGCGGCGCTTATTTATCTGATCGAAGCGGAAAGCCTGATTCAACCTGTGGTTCTTGTGCTCGACGATGCTCAATACATCGATGAAGATACGCTTCACTTCCTGCCGCGTTTGAAGCGCGCCTTGCGGACCGGCAAAGACCCATACCCGGTGGCAATCGTGATCGCTTCACGATTGCAGGGCAACCTGTTTTCTGAACATGAAGAACTGGCGGATGTATCGATCACGCTGGGGAGATTGCCGGAAGAAGCAGTGGCGCGCCAGTTGGAGATTTTATTGGGCGGTCGATCTACAGTTGGGTTAACCAGGCTGGTTCTTGAACGTTCGGAAGGCAACCCGTTTTTCATTGAACAAATTATCCGCTACTTGCAGGAAGAGAGTCTCATCGAAACTCGCGGAGATGGGTGGGCGCTGTCGGAGCGAGTCCGCGATCTGTTCCTGCCGGGCGATATCCGCGCCATGCTGGTGGCAAGGCTCGATCAATTGGACATGAATGTGAAGGAGATCGTGCAAACCGCCGCAGTTCTTGGGCGGGTATTTTCCGTCCCGGTATTGGCGGAGATGACGGTTGACGTATCCGTAGTTGAAAAGAATGTGCAAGAGGCTGAACGGCACGATATCTGGAAAATTGCGGGCGACGATCAATATGTGTTTACGCACGGTTTGTTGCGCGATGCGGCGTACACCATGCAAATGCGCGCCCATCGGCAGGATCTTCACCGCCTGGCTGTGAATGCGCTGGAAAAAAACTATGGCGCCGACGCGCAGTTCCACTCTGCCGAATTGGCGCATCATGCCGAACTGGGCGAGCTAAAACCCAAGGCGCTTCATTATTACTCGCTGGCAGGGAAAGCCTCCGCGGAAGCCTACCAGAACAATCAGGCGATCGAATATTACACGCGCGCGTACTCGTTCACCGCGTTTGACGACTTCGAAAATCAATATCGATTGTTACTGGAACGGGTGAATTTGTATGGCAGGATCGGAAACCGCGCTTTGCAGGCTAGAGATTTGGATGCGCTGGAAAAACTCGCCGTTCAATTGCGCGACGATCGGCGATTGGCAACCGCGTGGAGGTTATACGCGCACTACTATTTCACAATCGGCGATTATCAGAACACGCTTCAAACGTCGGAACGGGTTATCGAAATCTCGATGCGGCTCGAAGAACCTGAGATCGCGTTGGGGATTTACCTCGTAAGGTCGCAGGCGTCTTTCAGGCTTGGTAGGGTGGAGGAAGCCATTGCCCGTCAGCGCGATGGGCTGGACCTGGCGCGGACATTGAAGAATCGCGTTGAGGAGGGCAGATCGCTCACCGCGCTCGGCCTGATTCTGCTGGAATCGCGCCAGCCCGCCTTGGCGGTTGAACACATGGAGCAGGCTGTGGAAATTGCGCGCGAGGTGGGGGATCGTGTTTTGGAATCGCGGGCATTGGGCAACCTTGCCAATGCCGCGGCCTATGTATTGCGAGATTACATTTCTGCCCGGGAGTATTACAAACAGGCTCAAAAACTCGCGGTAGAGCTTGGCGACCGGTTCGGCGAAGGCGTTGAAAAAGCCAATATCGGCTGGGTGACCATGTTACTGGGCGATTATGAAACCGCGCGCGCGGAACTTGAGGGCGCTTTATCCATCGCGCGGGAGGTGGACCATTCGTATCAGGAAATTTATACCTTGCTGAACTTGAGCGCCGTCAATGAGGCTCAGGGAAATGTTGAACCTTCGGAACAATATGCCGTCCAGGCAATGGAGTTGTCGCTTGAAAGGGGAGATAGATCCGGCGAGGCGTGGTCGTATTACTATCTTGGGAATGCCCTGCTCGGCAGTGGGAAGTTAGATGAGGCGCGAAGCGCGTTCGCCCGGGCGTTGCAGATGCGCGCGGAGCAGAACCAGCCCTCACTTGCGAAAGAACCGCTGGCGGGGTTGATCCGCGTTGCCCTTGCCGATCACGATCACGCTCTTGCCATCCAGTATGCCAATGAGGTGATGGAGTATTTGGCGAATGGCGGAACGCTGGACGGCGCTGAAGAACCGTTGAGAATTTATCTTGCCTGCTTCGACGCGTTGAAAACAAAACACGATCCCCGCTGTGACGAAATCCTTGCGGTGGCTCGCGACCTGCTCAACGCGCAAGCCGCGCGGATCTCGGTTGTATCCTCCCGTCGCCGGTTTATCGACAACGTGCCGTGGCGGCGGGAGATCATGGAACATGTTGCAAAAATGTAAACGCGTCTACGGGACGCCGCCGACAGCGGGATCGCCCTCGCTGAGTTCAACCTTCATTCTGCCTTTTTTGACTTTATCGGTGATCTCGTAGGCGGTGATGACGCCTTCTTTGTTTGGGTGGGCTAGGAAGATTCTCTGGTTTGGATCGACATCGAACTCGAACGAATAGTTCACAGTCGCGTATTTATTGTCTTTCTTGTTTTTGATGTTGAAACAGGCGAACCAGTTGATGTTCAACGGGTTGTCGGCAGGGACTTTCATGTCATCCCCGTCCAGTTCCTCCACGATGTACTCGTCAAGATTTTTTGCGCTCAATGCCAGGTCGAACGATTTTTTGCCTCCTTTGCCGGTGATCTTATGCCTGCCGCCCGAATGTTTAACGATTTTCTTTCCCATGTATATCTCCTCTGGGTTGTGTAGTAAAAATATTATAGTCCCGATTGACTAAATGCGATACATCCTTTTCAACAAACCCTATGGCGTTCTTTCGCAATTTACCGATGAAGGCACCGGTCATCCGACGCTTAAGCAATTTGTCCCTGTGCCGGAGGTATACGCGGCGGGGCGGCTGGATCGCGACAGCGAAGGGTTACTGCTCCTGACCGACGACGGCGCGCTCATCAAAAAAATGACCGACCCGCGTCACCATGAAGAAAAAACCTATTGGGTGATGGTGGAGGGTGATCCATCCCCTGAAAAACTGACGCGCCTTGAACGAGGCGCGCAACTAAAAGATTATCGGACTCTCCCGTGCAAAGCCCGCCTCATTCCCGACCCCGGCCTGCCTCCCCGCCTCAAGCCAGTCACGCCTCACGGGCCAACTGCGTGGATCGAAATCAAGCTTCGCGAGGGAAAGAAACGCCAGATACGTCACATGACCGCGGCGGTCGGGCTTTTCACGTTGCGGTTGTTCCGTTCCCAGATCGGGCGCATCACACTGGGCGGTTTAAAGCCTGGCGCATGGCGCGATGTATCGCCTGCCGAAGTTGAACGGCTCAAAAAAAATCCCGATTGAAATTGACATGCCTCGCGGAAGAACTTGGGAAGAAAATCACCGCCTCCTGATGACAAGCCGGTGAAGCAAGTTTGTTATGATGCAACTAAAGCAATCACGGAGGATGCCATGAGCGAAATTCACATTGACGCGTTGCTTCCGCAGGAGATGGCTTCGCGGGCAGAGATGTTGGGCGTGCGCAAAGCTGAAATGCCGTTATTGAAAATGTTCATGCTTGCCGTTTTGGCGGGCGCGTTCATTTCGCTGGGAGCCATCTTTTCTACAACCGTCAGCGCGGGATCCATCACATTCGCCGCGCAAGGCGATGGGTTGGCGTATTCAGAATCCCTGCCTTACGGTGTAACTCGCCTGCTGGCGGGCTTGGTTTTTTGTCTCGGCTTGATCCTGGTCGTGGTTGGGGGCGCGGAGTTATTCACCGGCAACAACCTGATCGTGATGGCATGGGCGAGCGGAAAAGTCTCCACACGCGCCGTTTTGCGGAACTGGGTTGTGGTATATGCGGGGAATTTCGTCGGCGCCGTCGGGACTGTAATTTTGATGTTCTTTACAAAGCAATACACGTTCGGCGGAAACGCTGTGGGGATCACCGCGTTGCGCATCGGCGCCGCCAAATGCGAATTGGATTTTTTACAAGCCGTGGCGCTCGGTATTCTCTGTAACGGACTGGTGTGCCTGGCGGTCTGGTTGACCTTTAGCGCCCGCAGCGCGCTCGACAAGATCGCCGCGATCCTCTTCCCGATCTCGGCGTTCGTCGCGGCTGGTTTCGAGCACAGTATTGCCAACATGTATTTCATTCCGTACGCGCTGGCGATCAAAATATTCGACCCGGTATTCACCTCCGCCGTTGCCGAGTCGATCCCGAACCTCGATACTTTGACCTGGCAGGCATTTTGGCTTTCAAATCTATTGCCGGTAACGATCGGCAATATTATTGGCGGCGTAGCCTTGGTGGCGGTCGTGTATTGGGCGATCTACCTGCGACATGCCCCAGCTTCATAAGAAGACGACAATGCGCCGAACTATGAATATCCTCCTCTGCGGCTTTCAGTTAAGCGTGGCTGTTTCCGCTTAACCTTTCGTGATCGAATAAATATAGAACGGAATATTGTCTCCCTCGTATCCGTCCACTGTTTTCTCGAAGGTCATGCCGACCCGCTCGGCGACTCTTTGCGACGCATTATTTTCAGGATCTATCATGCAGATCAAGCGGGATAAGTTCAGTTTTTCGAATCCATAATTCAGGATTCCGCGCGCTGCTTCAGTTGCCAGCCCTTGTTTCCAAAATGCTTTATCGAGCAAATAAGCGATCTCCACTTCATCCCGCCCTTCAATCGTCCACGGAAGCAGTCCACACCGCCCGATAAATTTCCCAGTCTCTTTGTGAATCGTTGCCCACAATCCCAGCTCGGGATGTTTGGGATGCCCGTTTAAGAACCATTCCAACTCGTCTTTTGTGTCTGCGTAGTTTAGAACCCCTTCGGGAAAATATTTGCGGATCTCGGGATCACTGTACAACCTGAATAGATCATCAAGGTCGTCCATTTCAAGATGCCTGAGAAGAAGCCGTTCAGTTTCGAGAATAAATGCCATTCTGTTGCTCCATAATTCTTCAATCGCGCTCATCCGGCAGTTGAACTGCTGGATGAACAAATAATATCTCTTCCTTCTGGTATGATTCCAAGCATGACCGAAGTTGAATACTCCCGCGAGTCCGAGGCGACAACGCTATGCAAATCGTGCGGATTATGTTGCACGGGGCATTTATTTTCGTGGGTTCGACTCAAAGCGAACGAGTTGACGCCGTCCGAAAAACTGGGCTTGAAGGTCATCCGCAACGACCCGCGCCAGAGAGGTTTTTTTCAGCCATGCCCCGCTTGGAACGGTCAATGCACGATCTACGACTCTCCGCATTACCCTCGCGGGTGTGATTCGTACAAATGTAAACTGCTCAGGGAACTTCTCGACGAAAGTATAACATTGCACGACGCGCAGGCTGTCGTCGAAAAGACCAAAGCCTCGATCCGCAAGGTGGAGGCGCAGTTACCGAAGCCCGCGGACGGCAGTTTTCGTGACCGTTTTATCGCTCAGGTGAAAAGCCTGAGAGAATCCTCAGGTCAGGGGCATAACCGAAAATCCCGCGAGCAGGCAGAGGCGTTGTTGAGCGTTATCCAGAATTCATTCGGGGTGAAAGATTTTTTCGAGGAGGAAGAGGGGATCGCAAAAACGTAGTAACCGCTTTGCGTCAGTCGTTTGCTGAAATGGGCGACTAAAGTCGCCACTACGGGAAACTTTCGTAATATCCCAAATCAATAATTTGATTCATCATTCCCCAGCCAACGCCAACTCAATCGCCTCATCCATCGTCATCTTCCTGCCTTTATCCCATTGCTTCTTGTATTCCGCCTCTCCCAATAATTCTCGCAATTCAGAAATTTCTTTTTTATATTCTTCCTGCTCCGTACTCGTCATCTGCGAATCAATCGCCTCGCGCAGCGCCTCCGCCGCGCCGAGTAAATTGACGGCGCGTTCGGGTTCTTCATTTCTGACGAGAATGAACGCGATACATTCCAGTACATGCGCCACCGCCGCGCGATGACCCAAATCCCTCCACTTGGGCAATACATCGTTGTAGATCGTCAGCGCTTCATCGAGTTCGCCGTGTTGACGAAGAACGTGAGCAAAATCACTCTCGCTCGAATATGCGCCGCGTTTGTTTCCCAGCCTCCTTGCAGTGTTGGCGCTTCTTCCGAATGCCGCGCGGGCAGTTTCCAAATCTCCCATGACAGCGGCTATATGACCCATGCCAATATCCAAAAACGTAGAAGCCCATATAAAGCCAGCTTTATGGACGAGGTCGGATGCTTCAAGTACGGAAACCCTTGCTATCGGAAGATCGCCCTTCCCAATAGGGTCTTATGCTAAATCGGGAAAGCGAGTGCCTTGATTTGGAGGAAGTCTGGCTTGCCAAGTAAGCGATTGATGTAAACACATAACGTATGAGCAGCGAGTTTGGTGTAGAGACGGGTG
>Ga0138256_10009090_pt1 | contig 10427 bp, 7 predicted proteins | sample KNB2016incub_MG_FD_105486 | JGI IMG/M metagenome (GOLD analysis project Ga0138256, IMG submission 105486) | Active sludge microbial communities from wastewater in Klosterneuburg, Austria - KNB2014incub_MG | ecosystem: Engineered > WWTP > Activated sludge > Unclassified | place: Austria... | reverse complement strand
TCCAGTTCGGCCGGCGAATAAACGAAATCACCCGCACGCGGGCGGATCAGCACGTAGAGCGGGATGCGCAGGCGATCACGCGCCAAGGCGATCGCGCCGAAGGACGGCGTCACACCGCCGCCATCCAGACTGCCGCACAACTCGACGCGATCCGCGCCGCCGGCCTGCGCGGCCAATGCCGATTCCAGCGAACCCGCCGCGATTTCCAGCAGCAATCGCGATGACGCCATCGGTCAGGTCTTCGCCGTCGTGTAGATCGACGGCGATTCAAGCAATACGTCCTGCCGTTGCGCGTCGCAAACCGCATAGACGAAGCCCTGGTGCAGCGCGAACGCGCCGACCTCGCCATGTATGTTCATCGCCAGGAAGCAGACCTGCAGCGACTTGCTCGCTTCCGGGCGCTTCTTCACCACCCGCTCGATCGCGCCGCGGCAGGCATCGGCCGGCGAATGGCCCTGCCGCATCAATTCGACAACAAGGAAGCTGGCCGCGTTGCGAAGCATTTCCTCGCCCACACCGGAGGCGGTGGCGCCGCCGACCTCGTCGTCCACGTACAGGCCGGCGCCGATGATCGGGCTGTCGCCGACCCGGCCGTGCATCTTCCAGGCCATGCCGCTGGTGGTGCAGGCGCCGGCCATGCGCCCATCGCGACCGAGCGCGAGCATGCCAATGGTGTCGTGGTTCTCGCGATTGCCGGGGATGCCGCGACGCTCGGCATTGATCTCGGGCTGGTAGCGCGAGGTCTCCAGCCACTCGCGCCATGCCTTCTCCGCTTCCGGCGTGCGCAGGCTGCGTGGCGTGAAGCCTTCCGCCACCGCGAACTGGCGCGCGCCATCGCCGACCAGCAGGACGTGCGGGGTCTTTTCCATCACCCGTCGCGCCACCGAGATCGGGTGGTCGATGTCCTGCAACGCCGCCACCGCACCGCAACTGCCGTCGCCTTTCATGATGCTGGCGTCGAGGGTCACGAAGCCGTCGCGATCCGGGTAACCGCAGCGGCCGACGGTCGAATTGCACTGGCCGGTCTCGGCCCAGCGCGCGCCGGCCTCGACTGCATCGAGTGCAGTGCCGCCGGCGGCGAGCACCTGCCAGGCCTCGCGATTCGCCGGCACGCCGAAGTCCCAGGTCGAGACGACTTTGGCGCCGATGTGTGCGGAGCCGCCACGCGAGGTCGGCAACATCGCCGCGCCCGCGGCCAGCAACGAGGACTGCAGGAAACGGCGTCGCGACGACATAAGTAACTACCCGTCAGGATGGATGATGGGCGGCGTGCCAGGCGGCCGCGCCGATGATGCCGAGCTGGCCGTGTTCGACCGTATAGACCGGCACGTCGCGCAGGGTGTCGGACAGCACGCCCTTGTCGAGGAAGCGCTGCATGAAGCCGCCCTGGCGCAGGTAGTGGCCGAGGTGCCCCGCCAGGCCGCCGGCCAGGCATACCGAACCCGCACGGAAGGTGATCGCGAGGTCGCCGGCGAAGCTGCCCAGCCAACGACAGAAGAGCGCAGTGCACTCGGCGGCCAGCAGGTCGCTGCCTGCGTCCGCCGCATCGACCAGCTCCGACGGCGCGTGCCAGCGCGGTTGCACGCCACGCAATTCGCACAGTGCGTAATACAGGCTGACCAGGCCGGGACCGGACAGCACGCGCTCGTTGTCGACATGGCCGAAGCGCGCCTGCAGCAGGCGCACCACGTCGAGCTCCAGCGGCGTGTTGGCGGCGAGCGCCGCGTGCCCGGCCTCGCTGGGCTGCACGCCGACGCGGCCACCCTGGTCGATCACCAGCGCCGCACCCAGCCCGGTGCCGGGCCCGACCAGCACCACCGGCAGGCGCAGGCCATCGCCATCGCCCGCGCCAAGCACCTGCAAGTCCGCAACCGGAACCTGCGGCAATGCCCAGGCCAGCGCCTCGAAATCGTTGATCAGGTGCAGGTGGGCGATGCCGGCCTCGCGGCGGGTCTCGGCCAGCGAGACCTTCCACGGCAGGTTGCTGTTGAGCAACTGGTCGCCCTGCAGCACGCCGGCGATGGCGACCACGCAGGCAGCGGGGAATTCACCGACCTGTTCGGCATCGCATTCCTCGCGGAAGCGCCGCAGGATCGCCGCCAGTCCGCTGAAACCGGCGCAAGGATAGCGGCGATGGAACAGCACGCGGATGCCAGCGTCGGCATCCACACCCACCAGTCCCAGCCGGGCATAGGTTCCGCCCACGTCCGCGGCGATCAATCGCGCACCAAGCACGTCCCCGACCGCGCGCATGACGGCATCCACCACTGGCAAGCTCCCGTGGCCGACGATGCGCCTGCCCATGCGCCGATTGTATCGGCCATGGCCACGCGGCAGGTACGCGGGGGCGTGCAAATCCCGATCCGAGACCACACACTGGCCATCCCCTGCGCCTGGCCACGCCGATCGAACGAATGAATACCCGTTACAACGCCGCCGACATCGAAGTCCTGTCCGGCCTGGACCCGGTCAAGCGCCGGCCCGGCATGTACACCGACACCACCCGCCCCAATCACCTGGCGCAGGAAGTCATCGACAACGCAGTGGACGAGGCGCTGGCCGGCCACGCGCGCGCCATCAGCGTGACGATGCACGAGGACGGCAGCTGCGAAGTGTCCGACGACGGCCGCGGCATGCCGGTGGACATCCATCCGGAGGAAAAGATCCCCGGCATCGAATTGATCATGACCCGGCTGCACGCGGGCGGAAAATTCAGCAACAGGAACTACACCTTCAGCGGCGGCTTGCACGGCGTCGGCGTCAGCGTGGTCAATGCGCTGAGCAAGCATGTCGACGTGTTCATCAAGCGCGACGGCAACGAATACAGGATGAGCTTCAAGGATGGCGACCGTGCATCGCCGCTTGACGTCATCGGCAGCGTCGGCAAGAAGAACACCGGCACCCGCCTGCGCTTCTGGCCGGATCCGAAATACTTCGACACACCCAAGTTCAACCTGCGCGCGCTGCGCCACCTGCTGCGTGCGAAAGCGGTGCTCTGTCCCGGCCTGACTGTCACCCTCTTCGACGAGGCCAGCGGCGAGCGCAACGAGTGGTATTACGAAGATGGCCTGCGGGATTATCTGAAAGGCGAACTGGCCGACCGCGAGTTGCTGCCGCCGGACCTGTTCGTCGGCACCCTGAAGAAGGACACCGAGATCGTCGACTGGGCGGTCGCCTGGATCGCCGATGGAGAGCTGGTGCAGGAAAGCTACGTCAACCTGATCCCGACTGCGCAGCACGGCACCCACGTCAATGGACTGCGCACCGGTTTCACCGACGCGCTGCGCGAGTTCTGCGATTTCCGCAACCTGCTGCCGCGCGGCGTCAAGCTGGCACCGGAAGACGTGTGGGACCGCGTCGCGTTCGTGCTGTCGCTGAAGATGACCGACCCGCAATTCAGCGGGCAGACCAAGGAACGCCTGAGTTCGCGCCAGGCCGCCGGCTTCGTCGAGGGCGCCGCGCACGATGCGTTTTCCCTTTGGCTGAACCAGCACACCGAGTTCGGCGAGAAGATCGCCCAGCTCGCGATCGAACGCGCATCGGCACGCCTGAAAACCGAAAAGCAGATCGTCCGCAAGAAGGTCACCCAAGGCCCGGCGTTGCCCGGCAAACTGGCCGACTGCATCTCGCAGGATCTCTCGCGCACCGAATTGTTCCTGGTCGAAGGCGACTCCGCCGGCGGCAGTGCACGCCAGGCGCGCGACAAGGATTTCCAGGCGATCCTGCCCCTGCGCGGCAAGATCCTGAATACCTGGGAAGTCGCATCGGGCCAGGTGCTCGCCTCGCAGGAAGTGCATGATCTCGCGGTGGCGATCGGCTGCGATCCCGGCAAGGACGCGATCGACGGCCTGCGCTACGGCAAGGTGGTGATCCTCGCCGACGCCGACTCCGACGGCCTGCACATCGCCACCCTGCTGTCGGCGCTGTTCCTCAAGCATTTTCCGTCGCTGGTCGCGGCCGGCCACGTGTTCGTGGCGATGCCGCCGCTGTTCCGCGTCGACGTGGGCAAGCAGGTGTTCTACGCGCTGGACGAAGAGGAAAAGCGCCTGCTGCTGGAGAAGATCGCCCGCGAGAAACTCAAGGGCACCGTCAACGTCACCCGCTTCAAGGGCCTCGGCGAGATGAACCCGCAGCAGCTCCGCGAATCCACCATGCACATCGACACCCGCAGGCTGGTGCAACTCACCGTCGACGACGACACCGCCACCCACGCGCTGATGGACATGCTGCTGGCCCGCAAACGCGCCGGCGACCGCAAGGCCTGGCTGGAGCTGAAGGGCGATTTGGCGACGCTTGAGGTGTGAGGATGTTCATGGTCATGAACATCCTTTGGGTAGAGGTGCCCGACAACCGATAGAATCGCGCCCGACGCCGCCCCCGCGGCCTCGCAACCCGAAGGTAACCATGACCCGGCTGATCCGTCCGCAAACCCTGTTTGCCCTGCTTCTCGCCCCCTGCGCCGGCGCCTACGCGCAAGTCCCGACCGCGCAGGATTTTTCCAGACACGCCGAAGTCGCGGAAGTCTCAATGTCGCCCGATGGCAAGTACGTCGCGATGGCGGTACCGACCGCCGAGGGCATGGAAACCCAGTTGCACATCGTGCCGCTCGACGGCACCGGCAAGGTGCAAGCCTTGCGTTTCGGTCGCCAGCAACATGTCACCGGCATTGTCTGGAGCGACAACGACCAGGTGGTGGTAGCCAGGGCCCGGATGGAGCCGCTGGAGGCAATGCCGTACAGCTTAGGCGAGCTGATGAGTTCCGACATCAACGGCAAGAACCAGGACACCCTGTTCGCCTACGTCCCGGACAACGGCAATCGCACCGGCCGGCGAAAGGATCAATGCTCCGCAAGCCTCGCCATGGTCCTCGAGAAGGAACCCGGCATGGTCCTGGTGGAATGCGACAGTTGGCGTCAAACCATCAACGACAAGGGCTCGACCGCGATCTATCGGGTCGATACGCGTACCGGCAACCGCAAGGAAGTGGAACGGCACGAAGAGTCCGCCGGCTTCAGCTACGACTCCTCCGGCACGGCTCGCCTTCGCGTGACCATGGACGACAGCGACAATCCCGTGCTGTTCTACCGGCCGAAGCCGGACAGCGCATGGACGCCCGTGCCGAAGTCGCTGGCCGGCTATGCGATGTGGATTAACCATGTCGATGCAGACAACAACACGGCTTATGCCACGATCAGCGACCGCGACGAGCCCGCGCAGCTGTACAAGGTCGATCTTGCGGCCGGTACGCGCGTGCGCATTGCCGGCCGCGACGACATGGAAATCTCGGGATTGCTCTATGCAGGCCATGGAGGCTCGCCCTATGGCGCAACCTACAAGGAAGGCAAGCCCAGCATCGTCTATTTCGACCCCACCTCGGAGTGGGCCAAGCTGCATTCCGGTTTGCTGAAAGCGTTCCAGGGCAACCTCGTCACTGTCGTGGACTACACGCGCGACAACAGCAAGCTGCTGTTCTACGTGCACGGCGATCGCAATCCCGGCGAGTATTACGTCCTGGATCGCGGCACCAAGCAGGTGCAACTGATCAACCAGACGATGCCGTGGATCAAGCCCGCATCGCTGTCGTCCACTACTCCAATCAGCTTCACTACGCGGGACGGACTCACGCTGCATGGCTTCTATACCGCGCCTGCGAAGCCAGGACCGAAGCCTTTGATCGTGATGCCGCACGGTGGGCCCCATGGGCCGTACGACAGCTGGGGCTACAACCGCGATGCTCAATTCTTCGCCAGCCGCGGCTATGGAGTGCTGCAGGTCAACTACCGCGGCTCCGGCGGCCGTGGCAAGAAATTCGAGGAAAGCGGGTACCGCGAGTGGGGCGGCAAGATGCAGGACGACTTGGCCGATGGCGTGAAGTGGGCGATCGACAGCAAGGTCGCCGACCCGAACCGGATCTGCACCTACGGGGCCAGCTACGGTGGTTATGCCGCGCTGATGCAGCCGATCCGCTATCCGGACCTGTACAAGTGCGCGATCGGCTACGTCGGCGTGTACGACCTGCAGGTCATGAAGAAGAAGGGCGATATCCCGCGCGCGAAGTCTGGCAAACGCTACCTAGAACGGGTGCTCGGCACTGACGAGACCCAGTTGGCCGCGTGGTCGCCGGCGCAGAATGTGGACAAGGTAAAGGTTCCGGTCTTCCTGGTACAGGGCGCGATCGACCAGCGCGTGCCGATGGCGCAGTTCAACGCGCTGAAGGATGCGTTCAAGGCGGCGGGCACGCCGGTCGAGACCATGGTCGTGCAGGGCGAGGGACACGGTTTCTACAAGCCGGAAAACCGCGCCGAGCTCTACCGCCGCATGGACGCATTCCTGGCCAAGTACATCGGTCCCGGCGCGAAGTAAGCACCGGATCCGGAGGTTCCCCGAGGGGCGGCGCAAGCCGCCCTTCGTCGTTCAGGGCGCGAGCGTTTCCGCCAGCAAGCGATGCAGCAGCGGCTGCAGGCGCAAGGCCTTCGCTTCGTCGTAGGCGAAGCTGTCCTCGTCCATGTAGCTGCGCTGGCTGATCTCGAGCTGCACCGCCTCGATGCCCTCGCCCGGCGCGCCGTAGTGGCGGGTGATGTGGCCGCCCTTGAAGCGCCCGTTGGCGATCCAGTCGTAGTCTGTTTGCGCGGCCAGCACGGCCTCGATACGCGCCTGCAATGCGGGCGAACAACTCGCACCGGTGGCGGTGCCAAGATTGAGGTCAGGCAAGCGGCCCTCGAACAGGAACGGCAGGCCGCTGCCGCGGATCGAATGCCCTTCCCACAACACCACCCGACCATGCGCCGCGCGCAAACGGTCGAGTTCGCCACGCAGCGCCTGGTGGTACGGGCGCCAGTAGCGTTCGATGCGTGCAGTCACCTCGCCGACATCGGGTTCCGCGCCCGGCAGGTAGATCGACTCGCCGGTGAAGCGCACCAGCGGCACCAGTCCGGTGGTGTTCTGCCCGGGGTACAGGCTGGTGTCGTCCTCGCCGCGATTGAGGTCGATCACGTAGCGCGAGTACGCGGGCACCAGGATCGACGCACCCATGTCGCGCGCGAAGGCATACAGCCGCGACACATGCCAGTCGGTATCCGGCGCACCACGTGCCGCTGGCGTCATCCGCGCCTTCAGGTCATCTGGAATCGCGCTGCCGTCGTGCGGCAGGCTGACCAGCAGCGGTGCGTTGCCGCGATGCAGGGTGACGATGTCGCCGGGATGCGTTGCGGTCATCGCCGCATCAGGCGAAGCGTGCGGGATCGAACGGGGTCGGATCCATCGCCGGGGCGCGGCCGGCGATCAGGTCGGCCATGAACTGGCCGGTGCCCGCGCTCATGCCCACGCCCATCATCCCGTGGCCCACCGCCATCCACAGGTGCGGATGCCCGGGCGCGCGACCCAGCAGCGGGATATCGTCGCGGCTCATCGGCCGCCAGCCGAACCACTTCTCGCGCAGTTCCGGCCCGACCGGCTCGTGCAGGAACTGGCGCGCACCGCGTTCCAGCGCGCCGAGGCGTTGCTCGTTGAGGCTGCTGTCGTAGCCGGAGAATTCCATGGTGCTGCCCAGGCGGAAACCACCGGGCCAGGACGAGACGCAGACCGATGGCTCGTGCAGGATCATCGGCCGTTTCGGCACCAGCGCCGGCGCGCTGTAGGTCATCGAGTAGCCCTTGCCGGGCTGGATCGCCTTGCGCAGCCACGGCACCCCGATGTCGTTCGCGATGCGCGGCGACCAGGCACCGGTGGCGATGACCACGTCGCGCGCGCGCAGCGTGCCCTGCGCGGTGGTCGCGACCACGCCGTCCTTGCCCGATTCCAGCGCATGCAGCGCGCAGTGTTCGATGATGCGTCCGCCGCGTTCTCGCACGATCCGCCCGAGTTCGGCGACGTAGCGATCCGGCCGCAGCGCGGCATCGCCGCTGAAGCGGATCGCGCCGGCCACCCCGGGCTTCACCGCCGGCTCCTGCGCTTCATACGCGCTGCCGTCGATGAGTTCGACGTCGATGCCGAGGTCGCGCAGGAGCGGGATCTCGTGCATCTCGCGCTGCATCACGCGGCCATCGCGGAACACGTAGTCCTCGCCGCTTTCGACGAAATCGCAATCCAGGCCGTAGTCCTCGATCCATTGCTGGATGCGCAGGCGCGAGTCCGCCAGCATCGTGTACTTCGCACGCGCGCTGGCCTCCCAGTCGCGCACGTTGCAGCGCAGGGCGAAGCCGATCATCCATCGCCACAGCGCGGGATCGAAGCGCGGCGGCACGAACAGCGGCGCGTCCTTCTTGAGCATGAAGCGCATCGCCTTGGCGATGGTGCCGGGGGCCGCCAGTGGCGGCGCATGGCTCGGCGTGAGCGTGCCGCAATTGCCGTGCGAGGCACCGCCGCCGATGCGCCCGGCATCGATCACCGTGACCCCGCGGCCGTCGTTCAACAGGGCCAGCGCAGTCGCCAGACCGGAGACGCCGGCACCGACCACCAGCACATCGATTGGATCGTCGTTCGCTCGCGAGGTCACGCTGTCATCCCGGTGGAGGTACAGCCGCCATTATCCGGACAACACCGGCCCGCGCCAGCGTCTGCTCAGCCGGCCGACACCCGCATCGCAGGACGCTTGCCGTAGGTGATCCAGCGCCAGACCCATTCCAGCGGACCGAAGCGGAACGTGGACAGCCACCAGCGGCTCAGCATGACCTGCATCGCGAACACCGCCAGCACGTACAGCACCTGCTGCGAGCGCGGCAGACCCCACTGCCCCAGCCCGTAACCATAGAAGAACAGCGTGCCCAGCAACGATTGCAGGATGTAGTTGCTCAGCGCCATGCGGCCAACCGGCGCCAGCTGCGCAAGCCAGTTGCGCCAACGTCCGTGGAACAGCAGGACCACGGCGCCGAGATATCCAAGGCTTGCCGGCAGGCTGCCGATGAAGGCCAGTCCCGACGCCAGCTGGAACGCACCGTCGTTCTGCCCGCGCACATGGGTCAACGCGATGCCGGCGCCTGCGAGGCTCAGGCCGATGCCGAGCGGGATGCCGATCCATGCCATCTTCCGGAACAGCCCGAGGTGCGCGGCGGGATCCGCCATCACCCCCGAGCGGATAAACCAGGCGCCCAGCAGGAACAGCCCCAGTACGATCACCGCGAACCCGACCGTCTGCCCCAGGTGCTTGACGAACGACTGCGCACGCCACGCCGTCGCATCGGCATAACTGCCGGTGCGCATCAGCCGGGTTTCGTCGGCGATGTCGCGTGCGTGTTCCTTGCGTTGTTCCGCGCGCTGCTCCAGCGACTCCGCCAGCGCCTTCTTCTGCTCCGGTGTCTTCGCCTCGGCTTGCTGTGCACGGTCGCGTTGGGCTTCAGGCGGCTGGCCGAACATCACCGCGCCACCGATGGTCATCGCCAGGGCCGGGATCAGGTACAAGGCCAGCCCCACCGCGCGCAGTCCGGACAGCGGCCAGCGACGCAGCGAATACGCCACCACGCCGAGCAACAGCAGCGGGATGCCGAAACCGAGCATCGGCTGCCACGGCAATGCGTGACCGAAGGAACCCGCAGCACCAAACGCAGCCGCCAGCGCCAGCAGCAGCCCGCCTAGCCACAGCAACACCCGTGGCCTCGAATAGAACACCAGCATCAGCAACACCGCGCCAGCCGCGTAGCTGAAGAGGATGTCGCCGGTCCACAGGAAGATGAAATGCAGCGCGCCGAACACCGCCAGCGCCAGCGTCCGCCGCAGGTACGGCGCGAAGAAGCCACGCCCGGCCTGCTCGGCGCGGGTGAGCATCACCGCGAAGCCCATCCCGAACAGCAGCGAGAACATCGTCCAGAACTTGCCGCGGACGAACACGTGCACGAACCAGCTCGCCCAATAGTCGATCCCGGCCAGGCCGGCCGGCATGCCGGCGTCAAGGTCGCCAAGTGGCCGGTTGAAGAACTCCACGTTCATCAGCGCGATGCCGAGCAGGGCAAACCCGCGAATCACGTCCAGCGCCTGGATGCGCTCGCGGATCGCGACCGGTTTGAATTCGACGTTCATGGACATCCCCGACCGTGTGCGCGGATTAGCGCATGGCCTTCACGCAGCATCGCGGGCCGGAAGTCACTGCGCCTTCCAGACGCATCAACGCGAACGGCCCGCAATGCGGGCCGTCCGGGTTTTCCATGCCCCCTGAGTCAGTGGGCCATTCGCGCCGCAGGCGCGAATGGGGGTGTGGAAGTACTTAGCGGGGCCCGAAGTTTGCTGCGCAAACTTTGGGATTGACCTTGCGCAGCTGGGTCAATGCGCGTGGCCGCCGTCGCCGTGCACGTGGCCGTGCGCCAGTTCTTCCGCAGAGGCTTCGCGGACTTCGACGATCTCGATGTCGAAGTCCAGGTCCTTGCCGGCCATCGGGTGGTTGAGGTCGACGTCGACCACGCTCATCCCGACTTTCTGGATGGTGACCGCGCGCGGGC
>Ga0138256_10009089_pt1 | contig 10427 bp, 13 predicted proteins | sample KNB2016incub_MG_FD_105486 | JGI IMG/M metagenome (GOLD analysis project Ga0138256, IMG submission 105486) | Active sludge microbial communities from wastewater in Klosterneuburg, Austria - KNB2014incub_MG | ecosystem: Engineered > WWTP > Activated sludge > Unclassified | place: Austria... | reverse complement strand
TTCAAGGGCCTGTTTAGCCCGCCCGCTGCGATTACCCGACGCGCAATAAACAACGACCGGCTTCTTTTTGTCGCCAAATTCGGCCATGCGTGACTGCACCTGATCGATAGGAATATTCACCGCACGCGGGTGGTGCCCTGAAGCAAACTCACCGGGAGTGCGTACATCGACGACCAGCGCCTTACTGTCCAGAAGGGTTTTGAGTTCGGAGACCACTGGCACCGCAACCCCCGTTGCTGCCCCCGCGGTCGACCCTGCATCTTTGCCACAATAGGCAGTGAAGGCGACAATCGCCAGAAAAGGAAGTATTTTTTTCATTTTGCTCCTCCGCTAAGTTTTTTGCGCAGCGTTGATAAGCCCAATGGCAGGTACAGCGGACACCAACCGACGAGGCTTGTTACAAAGAAAGCGATCGCGACTACCCCGAGCACGATTGCCAAGACCCCTGAAATGTAACCGAGGCCATACAATACACCGACAGCAATTGCCGCCACAAGGCGAATCACCCTGTCTTCTAATCCCATATTTTGTTTCATGAATCCTCCATAAAAGGCTACCTGGTTCGGGAAGAACGGTAACCCCTCTGGCGGTATTATAATTAAGTTGCCGCCTTGCGTCAAATATTATACTATACCCAGTATGGCACATGCAACAACCACAGAGACTCGCGAAAAGCTGCAACTTCGGCTCAGCAGAGTGATCGGCCAGCTGCAGGGGCTGCAGAAGCGCTTAGCTACACAAGAATCGGATTGTCTGTCAGATATTCAGCAAATCAAAGCGGCCAAGAATGCGCTGTGGAAAGTTGCCGAAGCTTACCTGGAAATCCACCTCGCCGAATGTGTGCACCAGAAGAAAACCCCTGTTGAAATTCAGGAAAATCTGCAGTCAGTCATTCGCGCGACGTTCACAATGTAAGGAGAAATTATGGCAAATCCAATGCAATTGATTATGTATATTGGCGGGGGAGCGGTAATAGGCTATCTTTATTATCGACTCATCGGCTGTTCGACAGGGGCCTGCGCGATTACGTCGCGCCCGGTACCGTCGATTATTTACGGTGCCGCGATGGGCGCCATGTTAGGATGGAGATAAAAAAATGTCTGAAACAAACAAAACCAAACTCGTGATCGTCGGCGGTGTCGCCGGCGGGGCAACCGCCGCAGCGCGCGCGCGCAGGCTCGATGAAAACGCTGAGATCACTTTGATCGAAGGCAGCGGGCATATCTCGTTCGCCAACTGCGGACTGCCCTACCATATCGGCGGCGATATCCCCAAGCGCGATGCGCTGCTTTTGAAAACACCGCAGGAACTGTGGAACCGTTACCGTATCAAAGCGATCGTGAACACGAAAGTGACGCAGGTCGATCGCGCGGCAAAAGTCGTCACATACACGCAAGATGGCCAAACGCATGAAATCCAGTATGATAAGCTCATACTGTCGCAGGGCGGCGACCCGATGAAACCTGCGGTCGAAGGTCTCGAACACATCCCGCACTTCTCACTGCGCTGGGTCGAAGACATGGATGCGATTATCGCGCAGATGCAACGCGCAGAACATAAGCATGTCGCTGTAGTGGGTGGCGGCTTTATTGGTATCGAAGTGGCTGAAGCCCTCAGGCACAAAAATTTCGCCGTGACTCTCATCGAGTTTGCACCGAATGTCATGCCTAACCTCGATCCCGAGTTTTCCAATCTCGCCCGGCGCGAGCTCGAAACACACGGTATCGTGGTCAGAACACAGACCACCATCAAATCAGCAGCGCAAGGCGGATTGCTCACTTTATCCGATGGCTCAACGCTTTCGGCAGACATGATCGTTTTTGCCGCAGGCGTGAGACCCGAGACGAGCCTTGCAAAAGAAATGGGCCTTGAGATCGGCAAAACCGGCGGCGTCGTGGTAAACGACTTCATGCAGAGCTCCGATGCGGATGTCTATGTGGTCGGTGACATGGCCGAAATACAAAACCGTATCACCCACACTGCCACGCGCATTCCACTCGCCGGCCCGGCGAACCGCCAGGGTCGCCTCGCCGCGGAGAACGCACTGATGGGCAACCGTTGCCGTTACCGCGGTGCCTTGGGTTCGGCCGTGATCAAAATCTTTGACAAGACGCTCGCATTCACCGGCCTCACGGAAAAAGCAGCGAAGCAAAACAGCGTCGCTGCGCAATCGGTCGTGGTGCACACGAATAACCACGCGGGTTATTATCCCAATGCCGAGCGCATTGCACTCAAGCTGTTGTTTTCACCTGCAGACGGGCGCATTCTGGGCGCGCAGGCATTCGGCCCCGAAGGCACCGAAAAGCGCATTGACGTGATCGCCACGGCGATTGTCGGTTGGCTCACAATCTATGACGTGGCGGGCCTCGACCTGTCGTACGCGCCACCCTATTCATCGGCGAACGACCCGGTGAACATGGCAGCGTTCCAGGCGATGAATCACCATGCAGGCCTGTCGCCAGTGATCTCAGCGGCTGAACTGTTGGCAAAGCGCGGCGACTACGCAGTGATCGATGTGCGCAGTCCTGGTGAAATCAAAAACTTTCCGCTCGAAACCGAGCAGCAGATCGCGGTCGATCTCATCCGGGAAAATTTGACGCAGATTCCGAAAGGCAAACCGGTCGCGCTGCTCTGCCAGTCAGGCCAGCGCAGCTATATCGCGCAGCGCATTCTGAAGCAATCGGGCTTCAAAGATGTCTTCAATATTACGGGCGGCTGGCTCGCAGTGGCCGCCCAAATGGGGAAGTGGAGTTAAGATGACAGACCAACAGATGATGCTCGTGGCAGGCGCAGGCCTGTTCACGGCATACTTTATTTACAAAAAAATCAAAATGGGAGGAAACAAAGTGAAACTAAAAGAGATGTTACAGAACGGGGCGAAGGTGATTGACGTGCGCAGCAAGGGCGAATTTGCCGGTGGCAGTTTTCCGGGCGCGATCAACATTCCGCTCGATGAGCTCTCGGCAAAAGTCAACAGCATCGGCAAAAAAGACCAGCCGGTGATTGTTTACTGCGCATCGGGCATGCGTTCGAGCTCAGCACAGCGTGTGCTTATGTCAGCAGGTTATGAGAATGTCGAAAACGGCATTAACCACATGAACCTGATGAGTATCAAATAATTCCGCGATATCACTTCTGCGCTTGGCGCAGAAGTGATATCGCGGGCAATTGAAAATGCAATACTACATACAACATTTTACCGCCGGCTGGCAAAGCCTGCTGCAACAGATAACACACCCCGGCTGGGGTAACTTCTTCTGGCTGCTGGTGACTGCCTCAGTCATCGTTTTTGCACTCGAGCTGCTATTCCCATGGCGCCGGCAGCAGCGGGTTAACAGACCCGAACTCGGGCAGGATATTTTCTACATGTTTTTCAACATGTTCCTTTTCCCGCTTTTGGGTTATGCAACACTGAGCGCCGCTCTGGCGAATAGCTTTGAACAGAGCAGCTTTGTACAGAGCTTGCGGGGCATAATTTCAATACGGGCATTGCCAGCGTACGTGCAGATTATCCTGCTTTTTCTGGTCAGAGATTTTTTGCAATGGAACATCCACGTTATTCTGCACCGGGTACCGTTTCTTTGGAAGCTGCACGAGGTGCACCACAGCTCTGAAACCATGAGTTTCCCGGTGCATCTGCGCTACCATTGGGCTGAGAATATCATCTACCGCGTGCCCGAATATTCGGTTTTTCTGCTGATCGGCAGCAACGTTGCCGACGTGTTTATTATCTATGCCGTGTCGCTGGCGATCGGGCACCTCAACCACGCGAACCTCAGGCTGCCCTGGGGATTTCTGAAATATCTCTTTAACACATCCGAACTACATCTGTGGCACCACGCGAAAAAAGTACCGAGCCGCTTTGGTGTGAATTATGCAATTTCACTCAGCCTATGGGACTGGATATTCAGGACTGCGTACAATCCGGCGCAGCCGCCCGACGCGATCGGGCTTGCCGACGAACCACGCTTTCCCAAAAAATTTCTGCGCCAGCTGATCTGGCCATTCGGGCCGCGGTGAATAGCCCGGCGTTCATTGCACCGCCGCAGAAGATCAATCCATTGCTGCGGATTTTTATCTGGATAGCAGACAAGGTCGCCGGCAAGAAGCTGTTGCCGCCACGCCTTTTGGCCTGGGCACCCAAAGTCGCGATCGCATCGGGAATTCTCGAAGCCGCGGCAACGAAACCCGAGGGTAGACTCACGCCCCGCCTGCTCAAACTCCTGCGACTACAGGTATCGTTCAGCGCGTCGTGCGCCTTCTGCTTTGATATGAATGCAGTCGACTATGAACAAGCCGGATTAACCACCGCGGAAGTGCAGGCGCTGCAAAAGCTGACCAGCCCACAGAAGATACGCTCGCTCTCGGCCACCGAGCGCGCCGCATTGCAATTTGCCATTGAGGTGACGGCCACACCGATTGCCGTGCGCGCAGAAACGGCTGCCGAGTTACGCTCGCACTTCAGCGAACGCGAATATTTGCTCATCGCCGCGACCTGCGCACAGGTCAACTATTGGGCACGCCTCATGCAGGGGCTCGGCGTACCGCCGGCGGGGTTTAGTGACCGTTGCACCTCAACCCCCCGTCCCCCTTCTCCATTGAATGGAGAAGGGGGAGAAAGATAGTTTCAGCCCGTTTTGAATCAGAGCGTTTTCACTCCCCCTCTCCACATTGTGGAGAGGGGGCCGGGAGGTGAGGTGAACCACCTTGACTTTACAAACTGAATCCACGAATCGCTAATCACCCATGGTCATCGGCGTTCCCAAAGAAATCAAGAAACTCGAATTCCGCGTCGCGATGACTGCCGAGGGCGTGCGTGAAGCTGTGCGCGCGGGGCATCAGGTACTGGTTGAAGAGAACGCCGGCGCTGGCAGTAGCATCAGTGACAGTGATTACTAAGCCGCCGGCGCGGAGATTTTGCAGCGCGATGAAATTTTTCGCCGCGCAGAGATGATTGTGAAAGTAAAGGAGCCGCTGGCCGCAGAGTACGGCCTGTTTCGCGCGGGGCAAATCCTTTTTACTTACCTGCATCTCGCACCCGATCGGGCGCAGACCGAGGCGCTGCTCAAAGCCCGCGTCACGGCATTTGCCTATGAGACGCTCGAAGTTGATGCCGAGCTGCCGCTCTTGACCCCAATGAGCGAAGTGGCGGGTCGCATGGCCCCGCTCATGGGATCTTTCTTTCTGCAGAAGCGCTTTTCCGGTACCGGTGTTTTGCCTGCAGGGGCGACGGGCACGCAGAGTGCACGCTGTCTCATTCTCGGCGCCGGTGTTGTCGGTGCGGGTGCAACGCGTGTCGCGCATGGTATTGGCATGCGCACCGTCGTGCTGAACCGCGGTGCGGCACGGCTCAGGCAGATCGACGAATTGTACCACGGCGAAGTGCAGACACTGCCCTTGACAGCAGGCAATATTGAACGCGAAATCCGGGAAGCCGATATGGTAATTGGTGCATTGCTAGTTCCCGGCGGGCGCACGCCGGTGATGATTACGCGGCCGATGCTAAAAACCATGAAACCCGGCGCGGTGATCGTCGACGTTTCGGTCGATCAGGGCGGCTGCGCTGAGACTACCGTGCCACGCACGCACGACGATCCTGTGTACGTCGTCGACGGCGTGCAGCACTACACTGTCGCCAACATGCCGGGGGCATATCCACGCACGTCGACCTATGCGCTGACCAACGCCACGTTGCCGTGGATTTTGATTTTGGCGAATGGCGGCGTCGAGAAGGCGCTGGCGGATTTTCTACCGCTCAGAAAGAGTTTGAATCTGAGGGAGGGAAAGATTGTGAACGAGGCTGTCGCCGAGGCGTGGGGGTAACTCATCCCCCCGACCCCCTTCTCTTACGAAGAGAAGGGGGAGAAGAATCTTATTCCCCCTCTCTTTTAAGAGAGGGGGCCAGGGGGTGAGTTAGCCAACAATAAGCACCTCATACCCTGAGAGCGAATCACTCAAGCTAACGCGCCCCATATTCGACAACAGCACCTCGCCTTCCACCGGCGGTAATTCTACCGCACTACGCGAAAAATTCATAAACACGTCGATCGATTCACCTTCATAAGTGCGCCTGTACGCGAGCACGTTTTTGCCGCCATAGATCTCTTTCCAGTCGCCGAGACGCAGCGCGGCGTGTTGCTTGCGCAATGCGAGCAACTGCTGGTGCCAGCGCCAGATCGAGTTGGCGTCGTCTTTCTGTGTCGCGAGGTTGCGCATCACGGCATCGTCGTTAATGGGTAACCACGGCTTGCCCGTCGTGAAGCCTGCCTGTGCCGAATTATCCCACAGCATCGGTGTGCGTGCGGGATCGCGGCTGACAGTCAACGGCCAGAAACGAATGCCGACGGGATCCCGCAGTTCATCGCGGGCAATCCTCCCATTCTTCATGCCGATCTCGTCGCCATAATACAGAAACGGTGTGCCTTTGGCCGTGAGCAAAATTGCCGCAAGAATTTTCGCGCGCGCGTCGCTCTCGCCGTTCTTGGCATAGCGCGAGTAGGATCTATCCTGGTCATGGTTATTGAACACCAGCGTCGGCCAGTTGTCGCCGCAGGCCGTGAACCACTTGCGCAGTGCCGTGGCCATGTCGGCCGCGTCCCACTTCTGGTAGAGCAACGTGAAATCGAACGTCAGGTGCAACTGGTCATTGTCGCCGAGATAACTCGCCGCAAGTTCGGGGTCGCCCGAAAAGTCGACCAGCACTTCGCCGACGGCTGCCGCCTGGTACTTGTCGAGCAGCTGCCGCATGTCTTTCAGCAGCGGGTGCATCTCGGGCTGCGACATGTCATGGATGTGCGTCTGAAATTCATAAGGCCGCGGGTATTTCCAACCCCACAGGCGCAACGGGTTGTCGCGAAACTGTTCATCCTTATAATAGAGATTCACCACGTCTAAACGAAAGCCATCCACGCCTTTCTTGAGCCAGAATTCGATTTCGGCAAAGACGGCTTCTTTGACTTGCGGGTTGCGCCAATTGAGTTCGGGCTGCTCTTTCAAAAACGAGTGGTGATAATAGCTCTGCGTCGCTTCATCCCATTCCCATGCACTGCCGCCGAATACGCTTTGCCAATTATTGGGGGCATTGCCGTTTTTGCCATCATGCCAGATATACCAGTCGCGTTTCGCGTTGTCGCGCGATGAACGCGATTCGACAAACCAAGGGTGCAGGTGGGATGTATGGTTCACGACGAGGTCGAGCATCACTTTGATGCGGCGTTCGTGCAGTTCTGCGAGCAGCGCGTCAAAGTCGGCCATGGCGCCGAAGATCGGGTCGATGCCGCGGTAGTCAGACACATCGTAGCCGAAGTCGAGCATCGGCGATGTGTTGATGGGGGACAGCCAGATGGCATCGACACCCAGCTCGGTGAAATAACCGATCTTCTCGCGAATGCCGGCAAGGTCGCCGATGCCGTCGCCGTTCGAATCTTTGAAGCTGCGCGGGTAGATCTGGTAGACCACCGCTTCTTTGTACCAGGGTGTTGCGATTCAGCGGAGTTGCAACTGTGAAAAGGCTGTCAGCCTTTTTTCAAAGTAAACCAGCAAGAACCTCACGCCAAAAAAATCTAACTGCCGGTACTGCTATAGTGCCTGATGCCTGCGCGCCAGGCAATGAGTGCGGCGAGCCAGGCCGCAAGCGTAATCAGCGGATACAACCACAAAGACACGTGCAAAGAACCTGAAAGATGCGACGCCGGGTAATAGCTGATAAATGCATACGGCAAAACCCAGGTGGTCAGGTTACCGATCCAGCGAGGAAATACTGGCCGCGGATAGTGAGCGAAATCGGCGATACTGTCGACTGATTCCAAAATGATATGCGAATTGGCGGTGATAAAACCGGCGGCTGAAAAAAGTACTGTAATCGCAGAAATCAGCAACGCTCCATTAATGATGAAAAAAAGCAAAAGCATGATGCTGTGGAAAGATGCAAACAGATCCAGCGAGACCCCGGCATAAGCCGTCAGGGCGATGCCGAGCGCCAGCATTCCGAAACCGTCTTGCTGAATATGTGCTGTGGCCAATTGGAAAAGCGGCGATAGCGGGCGCATGAGCAGAACGTCCAATTTGCCTTCTCTGACATATTCCGAACCGAGCGCATGCAGGTTGTCAAAAAAAATCATATCAAAGGCGCGCGCGAGCGTGATCAATCCATAGAGAAGCATCAATTGGCGCAGCGACCAACCGGCGAGATCTGAAATCTGCGTGGCAACCAGCCAGAGCATCGCCATGCCGCCCAATTGCGTCAGCAGAGTCGCGATTGCGCCGATGACGAGGTCTGCCTTGTATTGATAGAGCGTTCTCAGGTTGATGGCAAAAAAACTCCAGTAGAGCGAGAGATACCGCATGTTTTAGCCTCTCTGTATCGCGAGATTCTGCAATAACCGCGCGAATGTGAATCGCGAAAGGGTGAATAAAATCAGAACTTTGACCAGTTGCAGAGTAACCATGGATGGTATCTCGTTGCTGGGCACCATTCCCGAAAAGATTGCCACTGGTGTATAGAGTATATCCTTGAATGGCAGAATATTGCTGATCATCAGCAGCGGTTCGGGCAGCAACTGCAGGGGAAAGAGACCCCCTGCAAAAAGCAGCAACAGCGCGCGATACAGACTCTCGAGCCCCCAACTGTAGTTTGTGTAAAATGCGAGGCTGGCAATCCAGAACTCAAGAATATAGCCGGCCATCAGAGAGAGCAAAAGGCTTGTAAAAAAAAGCAGATACGTCGAAAGGCCATGGGGAATTTGCAACTGCCCCAACGGCAAAACGATGAGCAGCGTGGGCGTACCGATGAAAAGCGTCATAAATAGCAGGTCACCGGCCCTGCCCACCAGGTAATATGTCTGCAGTTGCATCGGACGCAGCAGATCTATCAGTATGTCGCCGCTCTGAATGCGCTGACCGATAAGCCGCACCAGATTCCAGATATGGTGCGCCGTGAATATGCGGGAAAAAACGATATAGGTGAACATCTGGCCGGCATTCATTCCTGCGACAAGGTCTTGTTCCCTGAAAACGCGCTGCCAGATATACCAGGCAACGAAAATACTCACCAGAGTCGAAAGCAGCGTTGCGAAAAGCGCCAGGGGATAAACCAGATTAAGGCGCATATTGAAGATCAGGACCGCCCAGTATTTCATGCGCTGTCGCCCGGTTGGCCTTGATAGAACTTTTCAATGATATTCTCGAGCGCACTGCCACGTAACCGAATATCGGTCACGGACACAGTGCCTGCTATCTTGCCGATAATCTCGGCGGCAGGTACCTTATCGCGGTCGAAGCGGACCGTGAGACCGCCTTCGGCATTATTCAGAATGCTGATAATGCCGGGTTGGGTTTTCAGGACATCGAAAACACGTTGCTCTCCCTCTGAAAAAATATCCAGCTCAAGTTCCGCTCCAAAATTTTTTTTGAGCTCTACCTGTGATCCGTCATAGAGAATTTTTCCGGCGTCGATTATCAGAATCCGGTTGCAGAGCTCTTCAATGTCACCCAGGTCGTGCGTGGTCAGCACAATGGTTGTGTTATACTGCCGATTCACATTAAGAACAAATTCGCGAATTTTTTTCTTAATCCTAAAATCGAGACCAATCGTGGGTTCGTCAAGAAACACAACCTCGGGCGAGTGCAGAAACGCCGCTGCGATTTCACAGCGCATTTTCTGCCCCAGGCTGAGCAGACGCAACGGCACGTTTAGTAGCTCACCCAGCGACAGCTGAGCAGTGAAATATTCGAGGTTCGTGCGAAAATCGGCTTCTGCGACACCGTAGATTTTCTGTAGCAAGCGATACGAATCGATAACGGGCACATCCCACCAGAGTTGACTGCGCTGACCAAAAACCGCGCCCATTTTTTTATTGTGTTTCATGCGGTTTTTGTGCGGCTCATCCCCGCCCACAGTCAGGCTTCCGGAAGTCGGTACCAGCACGCCCGTTAGAAGTTTCATAGTCGTGGACTTACCCGCTCCATTCAAACCGATCAAGCCCGCCATCTCGCCTTTTCCGATAGAAAAATTCAGATCATGCACGGCGAAAATCTGTTCATAAGTGGGAACCAGCAGGTCCACGAGACTATACCTGCTCCTTTTAACTCGGCGCCGGTAATTACGGCACAGGTTCGTCGCAGTGATGTAGCTCATGAACGAGATCCGATGTCGGCTATGATCGCCGCGAGCGCCTGCGAATATGAAATGTTGGCTTCTTCGAGAGCAAAATAAAAAGAAGTGTCGTCACCCAGGCTCGGATTTGCGTTCACATCGAGCACAAAAGGTCGATTCTGCGCATCGACGCGGAAATCTATGCGCGCGTATCCACGCAGCGAAAACAGGGAGACACACCGCTCGGCAATTTTTGCCAATTCAGAAAGCATCGGCACGTCGCTGTCACCAAACTCATAATTAACGGAGGTGTTTTCGTATTCGGGGCTCTCGA
>Ga0138256_10009088_pt1 | contig 10429 bp, 6 predicted proteins | sample KNB2016incub_MG_FD_105486 | JGI IMG/M metagenome (GOLD analysis project Ga0138256, IMG submission 105486) | Active sludge microbial communities from wastewater in Klosterneuburg, Austria - KNB2014incub_MG | ecosystem: Engineered > WWTP > Activated sludge > Unclassified | place: Austria... | reverse complement strand
TGGCGGCGGCCTCGGGAGCCGCGGACGCGTCAGGAGTCTCAGCTGGTGAGACGACGCTGGTGGCCGCCGGCGCTTCACCTCCGGCGTCCTGCGAGGGCTGCGACGCGGGCTCCGCTGCGACCGGCACAGCTGCGGCCATGGGCTCTTCGGCGCTCGGGGCCTCGACGACCGCTGGCGCGCCAGCATCGCCCGCTGCGGTAGCGGTGGCGCTGGTCGAGACCTGGGAGGCTGGCTCTGCCGTTGGCGCAGCGCCCGCGCCTCGAGGCGTTCGCAACAGCCCCGCCGCTCCGGCAACCGGCAGGCCAGGCGCAACCGCTCCGGCCGCGAAGGCGTCGGCGAAGTGCTCAGCCGACGCCTCGCTGGCGTCGCTCGGCTCGCTGACGCGCGGGCCTTCATTGCCATCGACGACCGGAGCGACCGGATGCTGGACCGTGTGCGCGACCTCGTGCGCAATCAGCCGGTCGCCGGAAGGCGTGTCGGGGCTGAACTCGCCCGCGCCAAAGAAGATGTCTAGCCCCACCGCGAACGCCCGAGCGTCGATCTCGTCGGCTGCCCTGGCGGCTGACTCATCCACATGGATCCGAACGTCCCCCAGCGGTCGCGCCGTCAGCTCCTCGAGCGCCACGCGCTGCCGTTCAGGCAGCGGTCGCCCAGGGCGAGACAGCGCGTTCATCACCTGGGTGAAGGCACCCGGCCGCCCGGCGCGCAGGGTCTCTGGGCTCCGCGTGCCCCGAGCGCTGCGGTGAAGGAACTGCGTGAGCGTACGCTTGCCAGGCGCCCGCTCGTGGTCGACACGGTCGTCCTCGCGCGGCGCATCCTCCTCGTGAGCGACCGCAGGGCGGTAGCCGCTCGCGAAGTCTTCACCGTCTTTCCATCGCCGGCCGCCCACCGTCAGGCCTGGCTACCACGGCGCACCGAGGTACCCGTCGTGATCTCAGATCGATGTGGCGTTCTGCCGCAGCTGCAGTGGAGGGGCGTGCGCATGAGATCGGCTCCGTCGAGGGCTCGATCCCTTCATCGACGGCATGGGAGAGTTGTTGCGCCCGAGGTGGTTTGCCGACGGGCGTTTTCGGAGACCAGCAGGACCCCGCGGAAACTGTTGGTGTTCTCGCCTTGCGCTGGGCAGGTGTGGCTGGCGAAGACTCGACGCGCGGGTACAATGCGGTCATGAGCGCGCGTGCCACCGTCTTTGATCAGGCGCTTGCCCTGCCCGCACAGGACCGGGCCGAACTCGCCCACGATCTCCTTCGCAGTCTCGATGGCGACAGCGACCCCGATGCCGCTCAGGCCTGGCTCGCAGAGATCGAGCGGCGGGCCGCCGAGGTCGAAGCGGGCACGGCGGTGCTGCATGACTGGGCTGTCGTCCGCGAGCGTCTCGCGACGCGCTGGCGCAAGCGCTGACGAGCGCGATGCGCGTGCGGCTGCACGCCGGTGCCCTCGCCGATCTGGAGGCGGCTGGCGACTGGTATGAATCGCAGCGGCCCGGCCTGGGGGACGACTTCGCCGCGGAGGTCGCCCGCGGGCTGGAGATGATCGCCGAGGGTCCACTGCTCTGGCAGCGCTGGCCAGACAGCCCCGATCATCTCGCCGTTCGCCGCCTCGTGCTGTCGCGGTTTCCGTTCGCGCTCGGCTACCAGGTGCGCCCGACCGAGATCGTCGTCCTGGCCGTCGCGCATGCCAGTCGGCTCCCTCTGTTCTGGCTTTCGCGTGGCTGATGGGCTAGCGCGCGACTCCGCGCTCGGGCTATCTCATCGTCGCCGCCACTCGGCAGCCTGGGCGCACACATCCTCGACCGAGAGCGTTCGGCCGTCGGCCACCGCGAGGTCGGCCGCTGCCAGCTTCTCTCGGAGGTCGAGGTTGTCGCGGTTGTGGGCGAGGAGCTGACGCCGAACCTCTTCCCACGGCAGGGTCTTCGCGGTTCCCGCGTCGATTTCCTTCAGCCGCCGTTCGATCTCGGCCTGCCACAGCTCCTCGGCACTGTCGTCGAGCTCGGCGTCGAGGCTCTCGATGAGCTTGGTCGCGAGTTCGGCGCGAGCTGCCGCGGGCAGCTGCAGGGCTTCATCGAGAAGGGTCTTGGCGTCCGCCGGCATGTTGTCGCGTCCCCGTGAGCCATCGTCGTTCCGATGGTCGCGAATCAGTAGTTCAGGATCCGCCCCAGATTGTCGCGTTCCCACCTGCGCGCCACCGCGTAGTGCTCGAACTTGCGCTCCTCGGCCAGGAACTCCTGGGTGTGGAACTGGCGCCGGCCGTCGACGGTCGGGATGTCGTGGACCTGGTGCAGCATCTCGTGGAAGACGATCCACTCGATGAAGTAGCGCGGGATAAAGGGGCGGTCAAGCGTAAAATAAATGCGGATCAGACGCTCTTCCACGATGTACGAGCCCATCTTGATTGAAGAGCGGCGCCGCCGCTTGCCGCCGCGGCGGCCCCAGCCGATGCGAGCTTCGATGCGGCCGCCGAAGTAGCGCGCGTTGAGGCTGGCGTAGAGCTCGCCGAGGTCATAGACCTCGCCGGCGGTCAGCAGGGTGTCGGGGCGCCGCGAGCGCACGATGCGGTCGGTGTTGGCGTCGATGTGATCGCCGAGCAGGTCCGACGCGGCGGCGTCGTTGTCCGAGATGTAGCGCGCCAGCGCCTGGATGATGGTGGCGTCGGCCTCGAGGAAGAGGTGGTGCAGGCGCACCCGGTAGGCCGGGCCGGGGTTGCGCTTGACCGAGATCATGGTCGAGCGGTTTTCGGTGATGGCCAGGTCGAGCGGCCCGGGCAGCTGGCGCCCGAGGTGCTGCCCCAGTCGTGCCGCGGCGCGTCGGCGGGCGACGACCGGGTCATCGGCGAGGAGGTCGTTGAGGTACAGCTGGACGGCGCGCTCGGCGGCGCGGCGTGCGGGGCGGGTGGACTTGCGGACCAGGCGCTGCTCGGGAGCAAGCGCCTGCTCGGCAGGCGGTCCCGCTGGAACGTGCCGGGGTGCCTCCGCTGGCGCAGCTGCGCCGGGCGGAGCAAAGGCAAACGAAGTCTGTTGGAAGCCGGCCAAAAAGCCCTCCCGTGACTGAGTAAGTCTAGCTCGATCGTCTGACATTGGGATCGACCGGGTGCTGCTCTCGGCGACGCTCGTTGGCCGTCGGGGTCGGTCCCTGCTCTGGAATAAAATGCTATCGCGCTCTGGTGCGCGGGATCAAATTATCCACATGCAAACATCCGAACAGTGGTGACGCCCCCACCCAGAAACCCTTGGTTTCGCGCAAGGTTGTTGCATTGTTCTGCCGTTTTCACGTAAGCTCGGCCAATCCGACATTCACGAAGCGGAGGCGCGACCGCGCTCATGCGGTCCGCTCGCGCTCAATGGACGAGGTTGGCTTCACTTTGGAGGGAGATTTCATGCGGAAGAAATGGGTAGCAACAGTATTGAGCGCAACCGCCCTGTCGATGCTCGCCGCCGGCTGCGGCGACGACGACGACGGCCCGGCGCCTGACACCGGCGTCATCCCCGACTCGTCGGTGGACAGCCGGGTGGCAGACGCCACGGTCGACGCCCAGGTGATGGTCGACGCGGCGATGCAGTCGCACACCGGCACGCTGGTCGTGTCCGAGATCCAGGTCGCCGGCGCGGGTTTCCACACGCCGTCCGCTTCCATGAACTTCGTCACCCTTGGCGGCTCGGCGACGGGCCTCAAGTACAACGAGCTCGGCACTGCCAGCCCCATCGGCAACTGCATCGGGCAGCAGTTCGACCTGACGCTCACCCCCCCGGTCGCCCCTCCGGCGAGCGTCAACGTTGGCACTGTCACCGTCACTGGCCACAAGACCCAGGGCGCTGGCTGCAACGCGGTCACCGGACCACCCGCGCAGGGTTGTGCGTCTGCCACCATCAGCTGCGCGCTCAGCGGCACCACCGGTCAGTACGACTGCGGCACCACGCTCCCGACCCTGGCCCAGGACTTCCTGGGCGAAGGCTCCGTGGCTGACCCTGCCACCAGCCTGACCATCACGGTCCCGGGCAGCACTGGCGGCAACCCTTTCATGGGCGCCGCCCGTACCTTCAACGCCCCAGGCGACGCCGTCTTCGACACCGCGACGCTGACCGCGCTCAGCGCCCGGACCTGGACGACAGCCTCCGACCTCGTCGCCGCCTTCACGCAGACGGGCACGCCGACCGGCTCGCTGACCATCCTCCGCGTCGAGGCGACCACCCGCGCAGGCACTGCGACTGATCCGTTCCCGAGCCCGGTGCTTCAGCCCGGCACGGTCAACAAGTACGCCCTCATCACCTGCGTCAAGATCGGTGCAACCGCGACGGTTCCGGCGGCGGCCTTCACGGCGACCTTCGCTGGCATGAATCCCATGGCCTACCGCATCACGGGCCTCAAGGCGATCCAGGCGCCGATGATCGGCAGCCTGAACCCGATCACGGTCGGCGCTGCGCAGGGCATGGTCTTCAACGACTTCACTCTTCCGTAGCTGAACGTCTAGTTCTCAACAAAGACGGCGGTTGCCCACTCTGGGCAACCGCCGTTTTTCTTTGATGCAAACTCGTACCCGGCTGCGTAGCGTGAACCGGGTGCGCGAGGCTCCCATCTGGTGGCAGGCAGGCTACAGGTCGTAGCGACGGATCCAGAATCCGTGTCGACGCCACCATCCGTTTCTCCGCCAACAACCCAGAGATCCCCCGCCGGGTCGAGGGCACACCCACCGGAGAAGGCCCGACCAAGGTTCGAGAAGGCCCGACCAAGGTTCGTGATGTGAGAAGGCCCGACCAAGGTTCGTGATGTGCGAGAAGACCCGACCATCAGAAGACCCGACCAAGGTTCGTGATGTGCTGCCGAGTGGTGGCGGAGGCGTGGGGCGGCCGACAGCAGCTGGTCACGGCTCGAGGGCGTGACCGGACTCCCCTCTCCCGCCTCGAGCCCACCCGCGAGGACACCCGGCGTGAGCGGATGACCTATCTATCGCGGACGACGGCGCCTCAGCGCACAGACTCCGCCCTCCGCGCGGGCGACTGACGCCAGCGACCCGACCCGCTCCTTTGCCGCGTCAGCCGTCGGTACGCGCTACGTGGCCGTCAGCCGGGGCGGCAGTTGACGCCTAGGCGCACCCGCAGCAGGTACGTGCCCAGCGGGAACCACACGCCAGCCAGCCCGGCGCGAAGCGCTTCGCGCGCAGCGTGGTAGGCCTCGATGAAGTCGCGCAGCCGCAGGAGCGCCTCGATCCGCTTCCAGCGATCGCGGGCCGCGATCCGAGGGCTGAGGACGCGACGAGGTTCGAGGGTGGAAGGGGCATCGGAGACGCGCTGGGCCAGGACGGCCTTGCGTCCCAGGAAGCCACCGCCGCGCGTGCGCACGGCGAGCGCCGCGGAGTCCTCCAGGGCGCGGAGCTCCCTGCGCACCGCGTCCACATAGGTCGTGCGGTCGTCGAAGCCTGGCGGCAGCGTGAGGCGCAGCTCGCAGACCTCCGGCGTGGGGCCAGCCGGGCGGAAGTAGCCTCCCTCAGGACGGAGCACGACGCGGCTGGAGCCATCCATCTCCCGAGGATGGCTCCAAACACCCGACCAGTGCTCGGCGCGCTCGACGAGCCCGGTGGCCACCGGGTTGGCGAGGGTGTAGGCGATCTTGGCCACGACGTCCTGCGGCTCGACCAGGCGCACAGCGCTGTAGCTGCCAGGCGCCCACAGCGACTCCCAGCGCCCCAGCGACGCGTTGAGCGCCCGCGCCGTATGCTCGTTGAGGTAGCGCATGAACTCGGGCAGCCGCGCTCTGGGGTCGGTGACGACCAGGTGGTAGTGGTTGGACAGGAAGCAGTAGGCGTGCGCCTCGATGCCATAGGGAGGTGGACACGACATGACATCGAAGGCAGCACGCTCCGTGCCGCACGCCCGCGGACAACGGATTCCACTGCTTGACTACCCCGCCTCCCGCCGCCCGTCCGACGTGCCGGACAGGCGCGCCGGACACCGTTCTCGCCAGTGACCGAGTTGGGCCCGCGCGCTGCCGGGCCCGCCGTCGTCCCGAACGCAAACGAACCTGGGTCGGGTCTTCCGGGAACCGCGCCACCTTCGGCGCCGGCCCTGGCTCGGTGTTCTTCGACACCACCCCGCGTACTCCGTAGCAACAGAGCAACTCGAGTAGTTCAAACGGCGACCACCTCACAGGTGGTCCCCGTCTTCATTTCCCGAACCAAGAATAGCGACCTTCAGCCGACTGCATGTCCATGGACGGCGGCGGCGGCAAGAATGCGGGGCACCTCGATGAGGGCCTCCCCATGTAATAGGACGCGAGCAGACGCAGGTTCGGAGGTGATCGGGTCGAATCTTGGCTACGGAACGCGATGTCGCCGCGGCCCATGCCCGGCCGCGCGTCAGATGCCGCGAGACGTTTGCGCCCAAGTGCATCGGGCGGGCCCTAACTTCGCATCAGGCTACCACTGAGTCGCTACTCTCCAGAGCTTCCGGAGGGCGCTCATGGGAGACTCAGGGACCCACCTTGCGAATGTAGGCGTTCTGCGCAGCCGCCGTGTTCTCTACGCCAACATAGACAAGGTTGTCGAAGTCATCGGTTGCAGCTCCAGTTAGGAAGTAGTTGGTTCCGACGGTCGCTCCAGAGCGGATGCGCGGATTGGAGCCACCAGCATTCAGCTTTACGACAAGGTTGGTCATGACTGTTCCCGCTTCCGTTCGACCGACCAGGTTGACGTTGCCCGAACGGTCTATTGCGACCGCCGCTGCCAAAGTGTAGTTGTCGGGGTGAACGTACGTCCACAATGTTGCACCCGTCGAGGATGAGAGTTTGCGGCCCCACATGAAGCCCGGATTGAAAAGAACGCCGCCCACTGCCCCGGCCACAACCACATCGGACTGAGCATCAATGTCAATGGCGTACACCGAGTCCCATGAGTCACCGGGGTATGAATACACAGATGTCCATACGATTCCGCCGGCCGCGTCATACTTTCTGACGAAGATGTCGAACGGGTACTGCTCCGCACCTGCTGTCCGCTGAGTGCCCGCCACAACCACGTTGCCCTGCAAGTCGGCCTTCACTGCGACGCCGTTGTCATGCCCACTCGCGCTTCCGTTGTAGGAGCGAGTCCAGACGGTGTTCCCGTCGACGTCGAGCTTCCTGAGCCAGATGTTATCACCCTCACCGGAAACAAGGAGCCTCCCGACGATGTAGACATTCCCCGCAAGGTCGATGTCGACACCGTTGAGGACCGCGTCTTCTGGTTGCGAGCGTGTCCAGAGAATGGCGCCCGCAGCCGAGTACTTCCGGACCCAAGCATGAGCCACGAAGTTGGGGACGTAGTCGGTCCCCACGATCACTGCGGCCCCGGATGAGTCGACGGCTACGCCATAGACAGCACAACTCACTGCACTCTGAGTGCAAGGCGTCGATCGAGTCCACTGCTCAACACCATCAGAGGAGTACTTCCCAAGCCAGAAGTTCTTGTAAGCTGTGCCACCCTGGTCCACCGACTCGGCGCCGGCTGCCAGAACAAAGCCCTGCGGATCCACGGCGACCGCATAGGCGCTATCGTCACCGCTGGCGGGTCCATTGTGTGAAACAGTCCAGCTTGGAGCGAAGTAGGCTCCCATGTTCTTGGGCTGGTCCACGAGGATGGTGCACACGCTGCCAATCCGACTGGTGCAGCCAACCAGATTGGTCAAATAGCTCACGGTGTCGGTCAGGGTCGTCAGTACAACGCTGCCTCCAGGGAATTCCGCCGAGCAGGTTCCTGGGCACGAAATCCCAGATGGCGAAGAGGTCGTCACGCCTGCCCCAGTTCCAAAGAGCATGGCGACGATGGCTGCGGTGCCGACACCGCTCAGGCTTGCGATGGCGGTGCCACCGGTAGTAGCGCTGACGGTGAGGCTGGCGGTCTTCGAGCCAGGAGACTGTGGAATGAACCGGACTGAGACCTGGCAGTTGCCATTGGCCTGCAGGATGACCTGGTGGCAGGCGTTCGACGCGATCGTGAAGTGACCCGACTGAGAGCCATCGATCGTCGCAGTGATGGCCGTCGTCGCCGAACCACCCATGTTGGTCACGGTGAAGACCTGCAACATGCCCTGCGAGTTCTGCGAGGCCTGGCCGAAGTCTCGGCCGGTCGGAGAGACGACGAGGTTTCCGGGCGTGACACCGGTGCCGTTCAATGTCACCACCGGGGGCGTTCCACCGGGCGATGCGCTCACGTTGAGGCTGCCGGTTCGGAGAACGGCGCTTGTCGGGCGGAACGTCACCTCGACCTCGCAGAGCGTGCTTGGAGCGATCGCCGTCGTGCAGCGATTTGCGGACAACATGAAGTCGGTCCCCATGACCGTGATAGATGGGACCCCGCTGGGAACGTCGCCTGTGTTCGTGATGGTGAAGGTTGCGGCTTCGCTCGTCGTGTTGAGGACCACCGAGCCGAAACCGAATGACAGTGGCGAAACCACGAGGGTCGCGGGGGTCTGCCCCGTTCCGCTGATTGAAGAGGATGCCGTGCCTCCCGTCGATGCCGTCGCGGCGAAGGTGGCACCTGTGAGCCCCCGGCTGCTGGGCGTGAATCGCAACGTGACGGTGCAGCTACTACCGCTCATACCCATCGGAGCGAGGATCTGGCCGCTGCAGCCATCCATGCCGCTCTCAATCACGAACTGACCGGCCGGGGTGATGCTGAGGCTGACTGCGGTCGTGGGGGCGCCGCCATTGTTGCTGAGGGTGAATGTGCGAGTCACCCCCTGGGCACCAACAAGCGCAGTGGCGAAGTCGGACGAGGTCGGCGACATCACCAGCAGGCCCGGGGCGACGGCCATCGCCGACAGGGTCGAGCTCGGGGCGCCGCCGGGGCTGGCGGTCACGGTGACGCCGGCGCTGCGGCTGCCGGCGGTGCCGGTGGAGTTGAAGGTGATCTGGAAGGTGCAGGTGCTGCCGGCGGCGATGCCGGTGGTGCAGTTGTTGTTGCTGACGACGAAGGCTGCGGCGTCGGTGCCGGTCTTCGAGACCACGGGGGTGCCGCTGACGACCTCGCCGCTGTTGCTGACGGTGAAGATGATCGGCGCGCTGCTGGAGCCGATGGGGACGCTGCCGAAACCCTGCGACGGCGGCGACAGTGACAGCACCGCCTGCGCCAGGCCGGTGCCGTTCAGGGTCGAGTTGATGGTGCCGCCGGGGCTGGCGGTGGCGCTGAGGCTGGCGCTCTTGGCGCCGCTCGCGGTCGGGTCGAAGCGCGCCAGGATGTTGCAGCTGCCGGCAGCGGCCAGGGTCATGCCGCTGCAGCCGTCGGTCACGATGGTGAACTGGTTGGCCTGCGTGCCGGTGATGCTGGTCGTGATGGTGCCGGTGGGGGCGCCGCCGCCGTTCGACAGCGTGAACATGTGCGTCACGCTCTGCACGCCAACGACGGTCGACGCGAAGGTGTACGTCGTCGGCGAGAAGGTCAGCAGGCCTGGGGCCACGCCGTTGCCGTCGAGGCCCGCGGCGGGCGAGCCGCCGGGGCTGGCGGTGATGTTCAGGCTGGCGGTCTTGGCGCCGAGCGCGGTCGGGACGAAGCTGGCGCGCACGGTGCACATGCCGCCAGGCGCCAGCGCGGTCGTGCAGTTGTTGTTGCTGGTCGAGAACTGGGTCATGTGGGTTCCGCCCAGGGCGACCGTGGGCACACCGGAGTTCACGTCACCTGTGTTGGTGACGGTGAAGGTCGCGGCAGAGCTGCTGCTGCCGGTGGGCACGTTGCCGTAGGAGTTCGATGTCGGCGACACCACGAGCAGCGCGGGCGACAGGCCGTTGCCCATCAGCGAGGCGGCGGCCGGACCGCCCGGGGTCGCGGTCAGGTTCAGCGAGGCGTTCTTCGAGCCGCGTGAGGTCGGGCGGAACGAGATGTCCACGGTGCAGCTCGCGGCGGCCGACAGCGTCATGCCGTTGCAGGTCTGCGCCGCGATGGCGAACTCGCCCGAGGCGGTACCGCCCAGCGCAACCGTCACGGTTCCGCTGCTGGCGCCGCCGGTGTTCGTCACGGTCAGGCGCATCGGGGTGCCATTGGTGCTCACCAGCTGGCTCCCGAGATCGAGGTTGGCGGGCGTGAAGGTCAGCGCGCTGGGCGGGATGCCATTGCCCGAGAGCATCGCCAGCGTGGACCCGCCGGGCGTCGCCGAGATGTTCAGGGTGCCGAGCTTGGCGCCCGCGCTCGCGGGCTGGAAGCGCACGCCGATCATGCAGCTTCCCGCCGGCGCCACCGTGGTGGTGCAGGTGTTCGAGCTGATGCTGAACATCGCCATGTCGGCTCCGCCGATGGACGGCGACGGCACCCCGCTGGCGACGCCGCCGGTGTTGGTCAGCGTGAAGACCTGGGTCGAACCGTTGCCGGTGATGACGTCACCGAAGTTCTGCGTGCCGGGCGACACCGACAGCGACGCCGGGGACAGGCCCATGCCGTCCAGGCTCGAGTTGATGGTGCCGCCAGGGCTGGC
>Ga0138256_10009087_pt1 | contig 10430 bp, 13 predicted proteins | sample KNB2016incub_MG_FD_105486 | JGI IMG/M metagenome (GOLD analysis project Ga0138256, IMG submission 105486) | Active sludge microbial communities from wastewater in Klosterneuburg, Austria - KNB2014incub_MG | ecosystem: Engineered > WWTP > Activated sludge > Unclassified | place: Austria... | reverse complement strand
GTTTTGACAGGTATCTTGTTTTCCAGGCAGAGTTTTTCCGTAAAATGTTCCAAAAGCTCAATTATATCTTCCGGTCTTTCCCTCAAAGGCGGAAGATCGATCTGAAGGACATTTATCCTGTGATAAAAATCTTCTCTTAATCTTTTTTCTTTAACCTCATCGCTAAGGTTTTCCTTAGTGCCGAAAATAAATCTCAGGTCAAGATGCTTATCAATATTGCTGCCAACTCTTGATATTGAATTTGATTCAATTACACCAAGTAATTTTGTCTGTACTTCATTTGACAGATTTGAGATCTCATCAAAAAATATAGTACCTCCGTCCGCAAGCTCGAACTTGCCGGGAACAAAATTATCGTTTTCAATAATCCCGAATATTTCCCTGTCGATCTTGTCTTCCGTAAGGTTTGCACTGTTAATCTCAATAAACTGATTTTCTGCGCGGTCAGATTCTATATGTATCTGTCTGGCAATAAGCTCTTTACCCGTTCCGCTTTCCCCCGTGATGAGGACATTGGAATTCAGTTTGGAAAACTTTGTCACAAGCTCAAGTACGTTTTTCATCTTTTCACTTTTTCCTAATATTCTGTTTGACTCTCTGAATTCATCCTTTACTCTTCGGAGTTCATCTCTGGATTTTTTATAGTCAATTGCATTCTTTATTGTAAGCTTTAATTCATAAAGATCAGGAAGAGGTTTCTGCAGAAAATTGTATGCGCCTTTTCTTGTTGCCTCTACTGCCGTTTCAATCGTGCCGTGTCCCGATATCATTATTACAACGAGATTTTTATTTATCTCCATCATTCTTTCAAGCACTTCTATACCGTCCATTTTCGGCATCTTGATATCAAGGAGCACAAGATCATATTCCTGATTGGATACTTTCTGCAAAGCAGCTGCGCCATTAAGACATGTGTCAGTTTCATAACCTTCTGTATTCAACACCATTGTAATACTGTCAAGTATGCTCGGTTCGTCGTCTACTATTAATATTCTGCTCATTAGTATTTAATTATAAGATTAGTAAGATTCATAAGATTCATAAGATTCGTAAGATTCATAAGATTCGTAAGATTCATAAGATTCGTAAGATTCATAAGATTCATAAGATTCATAAGATTCATAAGATTCGTAAGATTCATAAGAATCGTAAATTTTCTTAATCAACTCCTGACTACTAACTATTAACTACTAACTATTAACTACTAACTATCAACTATTCACCCCAAACTATCATACCTCACAAGCTCCCACTTAAGATCTGTATTATTGAAAGAAAGCTCACACAGCAGATCTTTGTCAAGGCAGGTAACTACATAATGAGTCACGAATCCCTCGCGCGCAGGGATCTTCCAGCTCTGCAGCATTTCAGAAACCCTGTAAACGCTTCCGTTCCACTTGAATCTTATTATCTGTAATTTCAGTTTGCTGAAGTGTGCTATCACTTCAACCGGCTCGAATACCTGATTTACTGTTTCCATATACCTTAATTTGTTTACCTTAATAAATTAAGGTTATTATTTTCGATTGTCAATAAACTTTCAGAGGCTTTTTAATAACTTTCGAGATCTACTGACTAACCTGCGTGAAAGATGAAACACTTTTAACAAGTCTTCAAAAGTTTCCGCCGCTGCTCCTGCATATTGAATTGCCTGTCTTTATTATATTAAATAAATTTTCTTATGAATACAAAAGTGAAGATCTGCTGCATTAGCAGCATCACGGAAGCTAAGCTTGCTGTATCTTACGGAGCAAATGCTCTCGGTCTTGTTTCAAAGATGCCGAGCGGTCCGGGAGTAATTTCTGACAGGAAAATTCTTGAGATCATTGAGACCATCCCTGATAATATAGATACCTTTCTTCTTACCAGCGAAAATGATTCAGAGGAGATTATTTTACAACAGAAGAAATTCAAGCCTAAGACCTTGCAGCTTGTAGATGAAGTGAATACGGATGTTTATATTGATATTAAATGTGAACTGCCGGGAATAAATATTGTGCAGGTAGTGCATGTGACAGATGAGAGTTCTATTGATTATGCAGTAAGAGTTTCAGAATTCGCTGACGGTATACTATTAGATTCAGGAAATCCGGGACTGTCAGTTAAAGAACTTGGCGGAACAGGCAGAGTACATAACTGGAACATCAGCAGAATGATACGCGAATCAGTTGATGTGCCTGTATATCTTGCGGGAGGCTTGAATCCGGAGAATGTGCGTGAAGCTATTGAAACAGTAATGCCATACGGTGTTGATCTATGCAGCGGAGTGAGAACGAATGGTAAGCTTGATAAAATAAAACTTAAAAATTTCTTTCAAGCAGTAAACACTTAATCATGCAATGATTTTTAAATCTAAGAATTAATGATTGTTTTATATTATAACGGTTTAAATTAATTAAATTTAACTATTATTCAGTAAGCCGAATATTTTTTCAATTCTCCTCATCCTTGTCTCTTCAGTCTTAGCATCAATAACCTGAAGGACTAAATTTTTTCCCCTGCTATTGGAAAGAGTATTATAATATTTCAAGGCGACTTTGATACTTTCAATTATTTTTTCAGGGGCGCTGATGCCTGTGTTGTTACCGCTTTGAAAAATTTTAGTTTTAAATTTCATATTTAGTATTAAGATGAATTATCAAGAAAATTTTCAATTATCGGAAGAATAAAGTCCTTGTCATTATAATCTTCCCTTAGTGTTGTGATCTCCCCTATATATTCTCCGTGTCCGCCCGGAATGACCGCCAGCTGACTGTTTGGGATCAATCGATGCATTTCGACTGCATGCTCCGGAGTCATTACATCTTTGTCTCCAGCAATAATCAATACCGGCGCATTAATTTTTTTTAATTGTTCGTCACTGATGTCTTTGAACTCTGTCATACGTTTCGCGCACTTATCATGCATGATATGTAAATTATCCGGATCTGGTGCAACCTCTATATATGCGTCTTTATACTGCTGCGGCATGTGTTCTAATTTTGCCTGCTTCATAAAATCCCAGAACTGAGTAGGAACACCGCTTCGCTTACACATAGCGGAAGCTGCAATTACTTTGTCTGCAATGCCGGGATGACGTATCGCGATCTGCAGTGCAGTAGTACCTCCGTTACTGAAACCAAAGAAGTCCGCTTTAACAATGTTGAGATTCTTCAGAAGATCAGAAATATCATCCGCATCCTGTTCAAATGATATGTCAGTGTTTCTGTCACTTGTTCTACCATGTGCCTGAAGTTCGACACCTATAATCTGTCTGAGTCTGGCAAGCTGAGGAATAATTCTTCCAAAAGAAGTTTGAATTGTCGAACCTCCGCCGTGAATCAATACAAGAGGTTTTCCCTGTCCGTAAATCTCATAATACATTCTCAACCCGTTAACTTCTGAATATCCGCTATTAAAAATCAGATTGTCAGTTGTTTTTGCCGTCATATTATTATTTGCTTACACTATTTACTTGATATTGTTTTATGAACTCTGAGTCAAATGAAAGTTTTTTAATTTTTCATTAAATTTTTACATTTGCTGCCATCATGTGCTTAGCTGTATCAAGATAATGCCTGAATCGAACTACTTTGCCCGCATCGTTAAAGCTCCAAAGATGCATTTCCTCATCTTTAACAATAGTTCCTGTTGAAGGTAATTCCACTTCAATAACTATTTCAGACGCCACCTGATCCGGACCTTCCATTAATGATTTCACTTCAAAATGTCTGAACTTCATTTCTCCTATCACCTTAAAGAAATCCATTGCAGCAGGTTTGCCTTTGCCTGATTTAAGCCAGGGCACACCGGCATTTTGTGCAATGTTATCGTTCCATTCTTCCCAGCGAACATCATCTGCTAGAAAAGAAATAATGGTTGGTATGTCTCCTTTACCAAAAGCCTCATATATTTTTGATACTGTTTCAATGTGTTTGCTCATGGCAATTGTGTATTAGTTTAAAATCAAAAATAATATTTATTATATTCTCTGTAATTTAATTCTGTGTTTTCACTCAATTTTGTTATGGAATATAATTCAACAATACGATGCCGCAGTCAAATGATCTGGATTTTATTAATGTCAGATTCAATCTGCTTTCAATATCTTTGAAAATTGTCATACCATCACCTAATACAACTGGATTTATAAAAAAATGAAATTCATCTATCAATCTATGTCTGATCAGAGCAGATACAAAAGCTGCACCTCCGTAAGCAATTATATCTTTACCTTCCTGTTTCTTTAGCTTATTGATTTCTTCCGATAAGTCGCCTTTTGCCAAAATTGCATTATTCCATTCTGACTTCTCAAGTGTTTTAGAAAAAACGACCTTTACCGTATTATTCATTTTATCAGCACCTTCAAGTTCAGGATTAGATGCCCAATACGGAATAAAACCCTGAGCAAGCTTTCGCCCTAGAACTATACAGTCAACGGGTTCCGTTATTTCTGTCACATATTTTTTAAGCTCATCATCCCAGTCCCACACTACCCAGTTCAATTCACCGTTTGGTCCTGCAATATATCCGTCAACGGTCATTTGAATCTGAAGTTTTAGTTTTCTCATTTTTATTAAAAATTATTTGTGTGATTGTTTTATGTCTGTAGATTAAATTCAAAACAGATCAACATACATTAACTGTCAATCATAATACTATACAATTACTTATACAAATTAATTGGGACAGCTTATCTCCTACGACTGCGGTTTCTCGTCAAAACTTACCATCCAGTTAATACCGAATTTGTCCGTAAACATTCCAAAGTAAGAACCCCAGAATGTTTTGTTCATCGGCATTGTTTGTTTTCCCCCTGTGGACAGTCTTTCGTATAATCTGTCAGCTTCAGCTTTGCTGTCAGTTGCAACCGAAACAGAAAAGTTATTTCCCGCTGAATATTGCGCTGCCCATTCGCCGCCTGTATCGCTTCCCATCAGCACAGTCTCCTTACTGATCGGCAAAGATACATGCATGATCTTTTCTCCGTCTTCAGGACTCATTGTTTTCTGACCTTCCTGAGGAGGCATGTCTTTAAATCGTCCGATATAAGGATACTCACCGCCAAATACCGATTTGTAAAAATTGAATGCCTCTTCGCAATTTCCGTTGAATGTAAGATAAATATTTACTGTTGTCATAATGAATTGATTTAATTAATTTTTAAAAAATATTTTTTAATGTTTATATTTTGATTTCATATATTTTATTGTCTCTTTCATGAGTACTTTCAGTTTTTGTTGGTCTATATCCGAAAGTCTTTTTATATAAATACAAACTTTTCCCATTTTGAATTTACCGAGACCGTTCAATAAATGTTTATGTTCATCAAGTCCTGTAAAAACATAAAGTGAAATTGCCGCCTTGCGCGGTGAAAAGCCCATAAGCGGAGCATCACCTTCGTGCCCGCTCGCGTATTTGTAATGATAATTTCCAAATCCGATTATGCTTGGACCCCACATTCTGGCTTCATATCCTGAAATTTTTTTCATCAGTTCCAGTAATTCAAAACTGTCTGTTCTCTTTTGTTCCGTGTCGGTAAATTCATTTATAAAGTCATTGACGTTTTTATTTGTTTCTGCAGTCTTGTTTTTTGCCATGATCTGTTTTGATTAAGTGGTTATTTTGTTTGACTCGATTTTGAAGTTGCACATTACGTTTTATTCAATGCCGAATGGGAGGTATTAGGGATCTTTTATCATACATTTCTTTCCTTTTCAAAAACTGTGTAAAGTTAATTTATTGAATGTGTAATTTCAATAAGAAATTAGTTGATTAGTTAATTGGTTAATTGGTTAATTTATCATTTTGTTAATTAGTAAATTAATAAATTAGTAAAATTTATAAGTGAAATGAGAAAAGAATTTAATTTAAGTAGCTGCTGTAACTCCATCAACCAATTAACCAATTAACAATATTAACCAATCAACCAATTAACAAAATTAACAAATCAACCAATCAACCAATTAACCGACATCATGCGGTTCATTATCCATCACCCTGAACACATGCAGCAAGTAGGGAAAGAGCGCATCCATGCTTTCGATTGCTCCGCGGGTTGAGCCGGGCAAAGCAAGTATCAAAGTGTTACCTTTCATTCCAGCAAGACTCCTCGAAAGCATTGCATACGGCATCTGCTCCTGTCCGAAATTTCTTGCAGCCTCGGCAATTCCGGGTATTTCACGATCAAGTAACGGTCTGATTGCATCAGGCGTTACATCCCTTGCTGATAAACCCGTTCCTCCCGTGAGAATGATAAGATCAGTTTTTGCTTCACAAAGTCTAATAATTTTTTCCTGTATGGTTTTTACTTCATCCGGTATGACAGTATAATCTTCTAATATCACATTAAATTTTTCCAGCTTATTTATGATAGCCTTGCCTGAAGCATCCTGACTCTTTCCTTTCGAAATGCTGTCAGAACATACCAGCACTGATGCTGTAATCCTGCGATTTAGTTTATCCGTAAACTGAGACTTGCCGCCTTTCTTAGAGAGTAGTTTTATGCATGTGATCTCAATATGCTTATCAATTGGTTTAAGCATATCATATACAGTCAATGCAACTATCGACGCGCCGTGCATCGCTTCTACTTCAACTCCGGTTTTGTAAACTGTATGTACTTCCACTTCAATCCTTATCTCTAGACCTTCGATATCAAAACTCACCTGTGCAAATTCAACAGGCAACGGATGGCAGTCAGGGATCATATCACTTGTCCTCTTTACTCCGAATAATCCGGCTACACGGCTCGCTTCCAGAACATCTCCTTTCGGTACTGTCTTGCTTTTTATCGCTTCGATAGTTTCCTGTCTGCTGACTTTTACAATTGCCTGCGCTACGGCTGAACGATGTGTTTTGATTTTATTAGTTATGTCAACCATAAAAGATTGTTCATTTATAAATTAAATTGTTTTTTTCCCGCAGAGACAAGGCATGCCTTGTCTCTATGCTTTTTCAGATGATAGAATTTCCATTATTTCTAAATTATCTAATTGTTTATTTTCCACTGATGACTATAATCATCAAAAATTTCTTTCCCCCAAACCGGAGTCTCATACTTAATTCTTTCAACTATTTCCTCACATGCTTTTACTGCATCCTTCCTGTGTGAAGAAGAGGTAAATACAAACAAACTAATTTCTCCCGCATATACAATCCCCAGACTGTGGAATATGTGCAGACAGACCAGTGAATATTTTCCGAAAGCAGCTTCGCTAATTTCATGAAATTTCTCTTCTGCCATATCAACATATGCAGTGTATTCAATTGCTTTTACTTCCTTATTGTTAACGGCATCGTTCCTCACCTGTCCCAGAAAAATACTGTGAGCGCCAATGTCTTTCTTTGTCCTGTGCTTTTCAATGGATTCTCCGATAAAACCCGGTGTAATTGCCCCATCAACAAATATTTTTCTTTTCTTCTTTTCTGACATTTTAAATTTTAATAATCTTATGATGATTTTCCCAGGCATTAATTCCTCCTGCTAAACTGAATGCTTTAAAGCCCGGTAATTTTTCTTTCATAATTTCCACTGCCTTCAGACTTCGATCTCCTGTCTGACAAATCATTACAAACGTATCTTTCATATCTGCGGATGATATGAAAACTTCAAGCTCACTTAAAGGAATATGTTCAGATTTAAATTCACTTAATGAAAGTATTTCTTTTTCTTCACGTACATCAATGATTCTTACTCTGTCCTTTGAGATAAGATCATCAAACTCTTCAGCTGATATTTCATATTCCGATTTATTTAATCCACAGAACATTTCATAATCATAGTTAATGAATTCGGATTGAGTTTTTGGAATTAATGATTCGCTCTCTTCAGAATGTGATATGTGGAATCTGTGAAAAGTGTTTGTAAGCAGATTATATGACACAATCTCATTGCAGAGAACATTACCTATTCCTGTAATGATTTTTATTGCTTCTGATGCCTGCATTGTTCCTATGATACCGGGGACAACACCCAGCACTCCTGCTTCATTACATGAAATAACAGAACCGGCATCTGGCGGTTTAGGAAAAAGATCACGGTAATTGGTCCTGATACCTGTTTCTTTACAGGAAAAATTAAAAACACCGGCCTGCCCTTCGAACCTCAGAACGGCTCCGTAAATTAATGGCTTATCAAGTATCACGCATGCATCGTTTAAAAGATATCGTGTTGAATAATTATCGCTTCCGTCAATAATAACTTCATAATCCGAAATGATCTGAAGTGCATTTTTATTATCAAGCTTCAGATCAAAAGAATGAATTTCAATATCAGGATTTAAAGCTTTCAGTTTTGAAACAGCTGCTGAAGCTTTTGATTTACCAATATCAGCAACAATGTAAAGCGGTTGCCGTTGTAAATTTGAAATGTCGACAATATCAAAATCAACAATACCAATTGTACCTGCTCCTGCCGCAGCAAGATACTGCAAGGCAGGACAACCCAGTCCGCCGGCGCCGACCACAAGAATTTTTGCATTAAGCAGTTTCTGCTGAGCTTCTTTGCCAAACTCTCTTAGAAGTATTTGCCTGCTGTATCTTTGGTATGTATCTTTTGATTTCATAAAATGATTTATTGCCCGGCTGATAAAGATATCATTTAAAGATCAAGTTCTTAATAGAAAATAATGTACACATATTATTCATATTTTATAACTTGCATTTTCATATTTGAATTAGAAAAGACTTGACATTACAGGATAAACTGATTCTACAGAATCATCTGAATAATAATACTGATTTTTCTTATTTCATGAGACATGAATAATTAAAGTTCACCTGATAGGATACCCGTATAGATCAAATAACAAGCCGTAATTACAAAAGCTGCCAGCAGTATTGTAAATAACAGTAGTACGGAAAATCCGCTTCCGGAATCCAGCAGCATTTTTTCCGGATCGTTTTTGTCATAATACATCGGCAGACTATCTCCCGCCTTGTATGGCATACCTGCAACAGTTATTTCCCTTGTAATTATAATCCCGCTCTCATTCAATCTATATTCAATCATTACTCTATTCAAACCCCTTAATGTTCCGGACGGAACGTCTCTGATAATGCATGTAGTTTTAACTCCATGTTTTTTCATCCGGTTTACTCTGCTTATTTTGTATAATACAATTATAAAGGGCAGGAATCCGATTGTTATGAGACCGGCATATATCCAGATCATAATGGCTGTCTGTTAATTTATAGCATTTAAAGTATAATAAAAGATACAAAGAAATTTTCGCAACAGCTATGAGTTAAGTGTTTTCCTTTTTATACCGATCAACCTTACAATAAATGCAATGACTGAAATTATCAAAATAATAAAATAGACTGTTGTAACTGAACTCTTTAATACTGAAAATATATTTGTGATCTGTGATAACAAATCTGAATTATCAGGATAGCTTACAAGAATAGAAATTATACCGGCATTTTCTAGATAATCAAACAAACAAGCAAAAAGCGGCATGTAACATATGAAGAATAAAACACTATCTGATTTTCCAAGTTTATTCACTATGTATGCAAGCAGTAAGCAATAGGTAATTCCGAAGAGTAAAGGATAGACCATATCTAAGGGAATCTGATTGTATAAATAAACATCTCTTCCCTTCTCTCCTAAAGTGTTCATAAGATCATTGACATATTCTGCACTGTAACCAGTGGGCATCATGTCGGGCAGCCGCATCCCCCCGGAATATCTCATCACTTTAGGAATGGTGACCAGCAGCATTACTGCATAAATTATATTAGTTAGAAAAAACAAAACCAATATTTTCCTGCCGCTTAAGTTTTTCTTAAGAAACTCTTTCAATTATATTTTAATGATAGTATTCTTTGTGCTTAGTTTTTGAGGTTTTAATTATTACCAATTATAACGTCCGGTATGCTTGTCAAAGCCATTTCATTTAAATAATTTATTTTTTCATCTTTGAGATTTTTTAAAAAAGGCGTGATTCCGTCACCATAACTTCTTTTTGAATAAGCATATACCAGTAATCCTTTTTGATTATTTCCTAAGTCGGTCTCTTTATAACGGTAAACATTGAATTCAGCGATTGTCATTTCATCTCCTTTGCTTTCACTAAGTATAAAGTCAACAATATATTCTTTTCCGTCCGGACTTTCCGTGATCTGATAATTACATAATGGGTCTGATTTTTTCCTGCTTGTAAGCTCCTTTCCTTTTTGCTGAACAGCTTCATAAACATTCATATCAGTTACAAATAAATGTATGGTCATCATCTGATCAAAGGATTCAACTTTTTCACCTGGAGGTAAATACTCCTGAATATAATAATTATCCCTGGGCTTGTCTGACCAGGCAAGATTAAAGCTGAAGCCGTTAAATTCCAGCGGTCCTTTTACTCCTATCCTGTCTGTAATATCGTCAGAAACTGACATATACGAAATCAATAGTGACGATATTGCTAAAAAAATAATCTTCATTTTTATTT
>Ga0138256_10009086_pt1 | contig 10430 bp, 8 predicted proteins | sample KNB2016incub_MG_FD_105486 | JGI IMG/M metagenome (GOLD analysis project Ga0138256, IMG submission 105486) | Active sludge microbial communities from wastewater in Klosterneuburg, Austria - KNB2014incub_MG | ecosystem: Engineered > WWTP > Activated sludge > Unclassified | place: Austria... | reverse complement strand
CCACGACCTTTGGCTCAACCCGAATAATGGCAGCAACATCATTCTCGGCGACGACGGCGGTGCAGAAATTACTTTCAACCGTTGTGCCTCGTGGTCTTCCATTTACAACCAACCGACCGCGCAGTTTTACCGCGTCAACGTGGACCATCTTTTTCCCTACAACGTCTATGGCGGGCAGCAGGACAACAGCTCCGTGCGCATCGCCAGCCGCACCAACGGATTCGGCATTGGTTTGCAGGATTGGGCGGCAAGTGCGGGTTGCGAATGTGGCTATGTTGCCTTCGACCCGAAAAATCCTGTACTCGTTTACGGCGGCTGCTATCAGGGGCAAATTGACGTGCTCAATACGCGCACCAACGAGGTGAAGGATGTCATGCAATACCCGGCCATCAATCTCTCGGCGCAACCGAAGCAGATGAAATACAGGTTCAACTGGAACGCACCGATTATGGCTTCCCCGCACGACGCAAACATCATTTACCACGCGGCCAATGTGCTGTTCAAAACTACCGACGGCGGCCTCAATTGGCAAGTCATTAGTCCGGATTTGACCCGCAACGATACTAGCAAACAGGAGCTCGGCGGTGGCCCGCTCACCAACGAAGGTGCGGGCGGAGAGAACTACAATACGATTTATTACGTCATCGAATCGCCTGACGAACAAGGTGTTATTTACACGGGCAGCGACTGTGGCCTTGTCCATGTCACCCGCGACGGTGGCAAAAACTGGTCGAACATTACCCCGCCCAATCTGCCGGAGTGCATCATCAACTCCATCGAAGTGTCGCCGCACTCGAAAGGCACCGCCTACATCAGTGCCACCCGTTACAAGTTCAACGACTTTTCGGCATTGGCGTACAAAACCAGCGACTACGGCAAAACTTGGGCGAGCATTGCCAACGGCGTGGATAAAGACGATTTCCTGCGCGTCATTCGGGAGGATAAAAAAGCGCCCGGGCTGCTCTACGGCGGCAGCGAACGCGGGTTTTATGTTTCTTTCAATGGCGGTGCGAATTGGCAAAAAATGCAACTCAACCTGCCAGTGGTGCCGGTGACGGATATGATTTTGCACAACAACGACCTCGTCGTGTCCACTGCCGGGCGCTCGTTCTGGATTCTGGACGACGTGAGCGCCATTCAGCAGTCCAAAGGGCAATTCGGCGATGTTTTGGTGAAATTGTATCAGCCAATCCCTGCGGTGCGGTTGGGCGGCGGCGGCACGGTGATGATGCCCGAACCTCCACCTGGCATCGGCCTGAATCCGCCGAACGGGGCGATTTTAGATTATTTTTTGAAAGAAAAAGCCGACACGAATTTGTTGAAATTGGAGGTGATGACAGCCGATGGGAAACTCATCCGTAGTTTTTCCAACAAAAAAGACGAAAGTGTGAAAACATGGCCGGGCGGCCCGCCCGCGCCGACGCTCATTCCCGCCGAAGCCGGGCTGAACCGTTTTGCGTGGGATTTGCGAACTGCAGCTTTGGAAGGGGTTCCCAATGTCTTTACCTACGGCGACTTTCGCGGCCATGTCGTCGCACCGGGACGATACAAAGCCCGGCTGACGCATAAAGGTCAAACTTCTGAAACGGATTTCGAGGTGGCAGCCGACCCGCGCTTGCCGGTGAAACCTGCCGATTGGACTGAACAACAGGCATTGATGACCCGCATCGAAGGGCATCTCGCGGAAATGCACGGCTCGGTGAACAAACTCCGCCGAATAAAAAAACAAGTGGATGGCTACAATGAACTCCTGAAAGACAAGGCATTGCAGGACGCGGGCAAGGAATTGAATAAAAAAATGGAGGCTTGGGAATCGAGTATTGTGGAGACGAAAGCCAAAAATTTTCAGGATGTCATCAATTTCCAAAGCAAACTCAACGCTGAGTTTTTTGATTTGCGCGGTCGTTTAGACGTACACGACCCACGAGTGACCCAGGGTGTCCGCGACCGCCTCCGCGACCTTGAAGCGGAGTGGGGCCGCCACAAATCATCTCTGCAGCAATTGTTGGACAAGGATGTGGCAGCGTACAACCAACTTTTCAAAGAGAAAAACTTCCCGGCACTGATGACGACAGATAAGTGAGATTGGCCGTTTTGATTTTGCCAAAAATACAAAGTCCTCTTTCCGCAATTCGCCGGAAAGAGGACTTTTTTTATTGAAAACCAGTTGGTTGAGTCTGAAAAATCAGGCCTTCACCTTCTTTGTTTTAGCGGCTTTTTCTTCCACTTTCGGAGCAGCCGTCACGGCCTTTCCTTCGAGTATGTCTTCTTTCGTAAAGTCAACCACCAACGCAGAAGCAACAAACACCGAAGAATAAGTACCGAAGAAGATACCCACCGTGATACCGAAAGCAAACCCCTTGATACCACTGCCACCAAAAATGAACAGCAGCAAAGCCACCACGAAAATGGTGCCGGAGGTAATCATCGTGCGGCTCAGCGTGGTGTTGATGGCCATGTTGAATACTTCTTCTTTCGGGCGGCCAGCATATCGGGTGATAAACTCGCGGATACGGTCATAAACAATTACTGTGTCATTGACCGAAATACCGATGACTGTGAGGATACAGGCGATGATGGCTTGGTCAATCTCCAAAGAGAAAGGTACGATGCCGTGCAACAACGTAAAGAACGTCAGGGTGATAAGCACGTCATGGAACAAAGCCAACACGGCGCCCATCGAGAACTGCCATTTGCGGAATCGAATCAGCAAGTAGAGGAAAATCAACGCCAGCGCCCAAAGACCTGCTTTAAAAGAGGAATTTCGAATATCGTCCGCCACGGTAGGTCCTACCTGGCTGGAAGAGGTGATGTGGGTGCCGGTGCCGTCCGTGCGCTTGAAGTTGGCAAGGTCGGTGGAGACTCCTGCTTTTTGCAAACCTTCGTGGAGTTTGGCAATTACCCGGTCGGTCACGTCGCTGCCTTGCTCATTGATGAGGTAAGGAGTCGTGATATTGTAGGTGTTCTCCGTGCTGACGGCTTTAATGATTGGGTTGAGTTCAAATGCCTCTGTAAGCGGGCCGCGCAGTTGTTCGATTTCAACGGGTTTGTCAAACTGCACGTTAAAAGAATAGCCGCCTTTGAAATCCACACCCAGTTCAAAACCACGCATGAAAAACGAAGCAATGCCAATGGCAATGATAGCTCCAGAGAAAAGGTAAGCCCATTTGCGTCTGCCAATCCAGTCAACATTTACCCCCACCAGCCAGTGCTCTGACCAAGGGTAACTGTAATTCATTTCACCGCCACGCTCCATCCACCATTCAGTCATCATGCGACCCACCAAAACGGCAGTAAACATGGAACTGAAAATACCAATCATCAGCACCGTTCCGAAACCTTTAATAGGGCCAAGACCAAAATACATCAGCACGACCGCCGTGAGCAAAGTCGTTACGTTGGCATCAATAATGGAAGGCAAAGCACGCGAGAAGCCAGTCGCCACCGCCTTCGCCATCGAAAGTCCCTCTCGAATCTCTTCCCTTATCCTTTCATAAATAATCACGTTCGCGTCAACGGCAGTTGCCAGCGTCACTACGATACCAGCAATGCCCGGCAATGTCAGCACCGTACCCATAGAGGCCAATGTGCCGATGATGAAAAAGATATTGGCAAGCAAAGCAATGACGCTCACCACACCACCCCGGTTATAGTACGATATCATAAACACGCACAACAAGCCTACAGACAACAACATGGTGAACAGCGAGCTATTGATATTGTCCTGACCGAGTGAGGGGCCAACTTGGCTTTCCTGCACGATGTGTGTACCGGCGGGGAGTTTACCTACTTGGAGAATGTTGGCCAAGTCTTTTGCTTCTTCAATCGTGAATCCGCCAGTGATGGAGGAGTTTCCGCCAGTGATTGGGTTGATGACGCGCGGGGCGCTTACTACCTCGTCGTCCAGCACGATAGCAATTTCTCGATTACCTGCATTGGCCGCTTTCGTGGTCATATCGGCCCAAATACGTGCGCCTTCATTGTTCATGGCAAGGCTCACCGTAACCTCGCCGGTGGAGGGGTCGGGTTGTTCGCTGGCATTGGTCACCACAGCACCGTCGAGGCGGGCACCTTCCTGATTCCCGACTTTTTTGATGGCATAAAGTTCATATTTGCCAATGGTAGGGCTTTCTATACCACTTCCCCTGTCTTCCTCCGGTTTCAGGCTCCAGCGAAATTCGAGTGCCGCCGGGAACATCGGTCTGATTTCTGGACGGTTCAGGTATTCGGTGACAATGCGCATCTTATTTTTGTCCGCATAAGCCAACGTGGCACCGGTAGAGTTGCTGCCCATGATGAGATTGGACAACAAAGGGCCGTTTTGCGAATTTTGTTGGAGCGAATCAATGGGTTTTATGGCCGAAGTGTCGCCGGAAAGCAAGTTGCGGAGTTTCAAATCTGCATCAATGAAACGCTGTTGCAAATTGTCGTCCGTGAGGCGATATGTGTCCCAAAACTCCAATTTGGCGCTTTTTTGCAACATATTGCGAGCGCGTTGCGGGTTGTCAATACCCGGCAACTCCACGAGAATGAGGTCGCGGTTGGCATCGAGGCTCACGTTGGGCTGCACCACGCCGAGTTTGTCAATACGCTGTTTGAGGCGTTTGTACGTTTCGTCCACCGTATTGTCGGCGAGTTCACGCACGGTGCGCAACACGTCGGCATCCGGCGAGTCGAAATTGACTTTACCCTTCAAAGATTCGTTGCGGGCAAAAACAGAGGCGAGCGGTTTGCCGCCACTGGTTTCTTTCCATGACTGTGCAAAAAGGGTGATGTAGTCGCCCGGCTGTGTTTTTTGCAGTTCAGTCGCTTTGTCCAATGCCTGCGTGAATGCCGGGTCTGTGTTACCCTGCGCAAGACTTTTGAGAAAGTCTTTTAGGTCCACCTGCAACAAGACGCTCATGCCGCCTTTCAGGTCGAGACCCATCGCCAACTGACTTTTTTTCAGGTCGGCGTAGGTGAATTTTTTGATATAGGGAATCTCAAACACCGGCTCACTGGAAAGCGAGTCCAGATAATCTGACTGGCACTGCCGCCAGGTGATGTTCGGGTTTTTGGAACATTCGTCAGCATAACGCTTTGCGTCATTCTCGATTCTGTTGGTCGGAATGGTGAGCGAAAACTGGTACAGACAGACTAAAGTCAGCGCAATGAGGAAAAATCGTACAACGCCTTTACTTTGCATACCTCGAAGGAGTATTTGTGCGAAAAAATGGTTTTACAAAAAGCATTTTCCGGCAAGGCGGGGAATTGCCTTCCGAAAAAAGTGCGCAAATATAGAGAGATTGGAGGAATCAAAAGGGATTGTCGGAAAATTCATTCTCAAGAAGTGAGGGGTGAGGAGCGAGACGTGAGAAAACCCTCGCTTCTCACCCCTCGCTCCTCACGCCTAATACTCCGGCCATTTGTTCTGCAATTTCAACACCTTTTCGATGATGTCGCGCACACAACCTTTGCCGCCGGGAAATGGGGAGACATAATCTGCGACACCGCGCATTTTTTGTTCTTTACTATTCCGGGCAAGGCCGAGCACTTCGGGCGCTGCGTCGCTGGGGCAACAGGCGAGACCAACTTTGCGCAACACAGGCAGGTCGGGCAAATCGTCGCCCATGTAGCAAACTTCAGACATCAACGTACCCGTGCGCTGCAAAAATGACTGGAACGCCACCCATTTGTCCTTTACACCCGAATAGTATTCTTCCACGCCCAAGTCAGTGAGGCGTTTTTTCGCGCCCTCTGAGCGCCCGCCCGTGATGGCGGCGACCGGGAACCCCGCCTGAATCGCCCATTTGATGGCTTGCCCGTCGCGGACGTTCATAATGCGCAACAACTCGCCAGACTCGGTCACGAGCAAGTCATTGTTGGTGAGCACACCGTCCACGTCGAACACGAAGGCTTTGACAGCCCGTATTTTGTCGAACAGGTGGACGAGTTCGACTTCCACGGCTGGCAAGGATTGCTGTGCATTTTCTGCTAACTGCAAACCTCCGCCTGCTAACTGATTTACTTGTTGTTGGCTCTCCATTCGTAGACCCATTTGGACTGGATTTGCTCCAGATGTGCTTCGTTGGATTCTTCGCGTTTGCCCTCGAAATTGGGGATTTCCAGCACCCACTGGAGCAATTCGGTAAAGCGGATGCGGTAAATTTTACTTTCGTCGAATTCCTTGCCAAAGCGCTCGTAGAGCGCCATGGCAATATCTTCATGGTCGGCCCAATGGATGGGCATATTGTCAAAATCTTGAAAAGGCATATTATAGGAGTGAGGAGTGAGGAGTGAGGAGTGAGGGGCGATAGAAATACTCACCTCTTGCTCCTCACCCCTCACTCCTTAGATTTAATGTTCGTGTCCGATGATTCTGCTTTGGTCGGGGATGGTGACGGTGATTTCGGCGGCATCGTCGAGGATAATACATTGGCAACCAAGGCGGCTTTCGAGGCGCGGGTTGATAGCGCGGTCAATGAAATCCTCTTCTTTGTCTGATATTTCTTCCAAAAAATCTTCGCCCTTTTCTATGTAAACATGACAAGTGGAGCAGGCGCACACTCCGCCACAATTGTGATTGAGGTGAATGTCAAATTCCTCCGTCAGTTCCAAAATAGATTTGTCCTCAAAATCGCCCGTGACGGTTTTGGGCGCTATGCTCGTATCTTCAAATAAAAATTTTACGGTAGCCATGGTCGTGGAGAGCCTTTGCGAAAAGGCGCGCAAAGATAGATTTCGGCCTGTGAAACAAGGATGAATGTGTTAAGTTTTCAGAAAGCCCCAACCACGCGTCCCATAATTCATCACTCATTCGCCCGCCATACTCGAAGCACGTTCTCGCTGCAAATTTTCCGAACATCCGTTTCCGAATAACCGCGCCGCAACAATTCGGCAATCAGATTTGGGAGCATACTGGCATCGGCCAAGTCCGGTGGCAGTGCCAGCCCCACCCCGTCGAAATCGCTGCCGAGGCCGATATAATCTACCCCAACCAACTTTTTGATGTGGTCAATATGGTCGGCCACATCGCGCACGGTGATGCCCGCGAGCGTCAATTGTTGTTTCATAAAAGCGCGGCCTTCGGGCGAGTTTTCATCCAACTTTTTGTCCTTCAGGGCTTTTTCGGCTGCGGTGAATTTTGCGCGGGCATCCGTGCTGAGGAAGTAGTGGCTGAACGGCACTTGCACCACACCGCCCGTTTTGGCGATGGCCCTTATTAAAGTGTCGGATAAATTGCGCTCGAAACCCGGCGTGAAATGGCGGCAAGCGGAATGTGTGGCAATCAATGGCTTGCGGGCGATTTCCAGCACGTCCCAAATTGCGTCGTCGGAGAGATGGCTCACGTCCACCATGATACCCACACGGTTCATTTCGCGCACTACCTGCCGCCCGAATTCGCTCAATCCTTTGTGCGTATGCAAGGTATCATAAGATGAGTCGCAGATTTGGTTGTCGCGACTGTGCGTCAGCGTCACATATCGGATGCCGCGCCGATGAAAGTAACTTACGTCGGCCAACGTCTCGATGGGCGCACCGTTTTCCATGCCCATCGGCAGCGACACGATGCCTTTTTTAAAATTGGTTGTTACATCGTTGGCTTTCATGGCGAGGGCAAATTTGCCGGGATAGTCTTTCGCCACCGCATATACCATATCAATGAGAGAGTCAGCCACTTGCTTGGCTCTTCCCGGCACTTTTTGGTAGTGCGCAGGGATGTAAATAGACATAAACGCTCCGTACAGACCACCTTTTTTGGCGCGTTCAAAATCGAAATCGCCGTCGGGGTTTTTCAGCGCCCAAGCCGTGTAGCCGGGCTTATACCATTTGTTGCGCTCCACCAAATGCCACGGAAAATCAATGTGAGTGTCCACGATGGGCGTTTTAGTAAGAATGGCGCGGGCGTGGCGGAGGTCTTTGCCCATCGAGCAGGCAAAAAGAGTGAGCACAGTCCCTAAAAGAAGAAGTGTCCGAGTCATAATTTTTTTGCATTTAATTGATTTCCAACCAAAAAGACCCACCGTGTCGCTCTACGCCGACGAGATTGGGATGCTCCCATATCGGCCCGATGAGGCCGCTCAATTGTTTGTCTTCGGAAATAAAATAGTTGGGCAAAATGGTGCGGTATCGCACCGGGTCGGCCAAAAGATACATTGCCAATCCGTATTGTTCGGAATAAAACCGGTCGCACATGAACTGCGGGTAATCATACGGCAAGTAGATATCGTGGATGTGAACGACCACACCTTTCGGCAAACGCGGCAGCACTTCAAGGAAAAACACAGTCGCATCTGAGTTGGGCAGGATGCGGTGCGAGTTGTCAATGAACACAATGTCGCCGGGCTTCAATTCGGAGAGCAGGGGATTGAAGTCCACATTTTCAAAAGGCTGGCGAATGACGCGGTCGGCCAAGTGGTCAATCTCTGCGCGGGGAAAAGGGTCTATCGAGGTGATTTCTGTGGGCAGATTTTGTTCTTTTTTAGCCTTGAAAGCCACCTTCGTGGAGTTGCCAGAGCCGACTTCCACGTACTTGGCGGGGCGGTATTTTGCCAACATGGTGTAGATGCCCACAATGTCGAGACCGGGCAGAAAGCCGTTATTCCAGGCCGGGAAATCAGAGTTCGTTTCTGCCTTCAACTGTTTGATTTGGTGCAAGTTGTCTTTGAAGGTCAGTGCCAGTCGGAGGTTTTCTTCATATTCCTTCCGGTTGGCCGCCACTATTTTGTTCAACTGGTGGTGGGGTGGCCGCCCGTGGCCGTAGCGGGGTTTGAAATCCACATGGTATTCGAGGTACAAATTTTTGAATTTGGGATTCAAAAAACGGTATATGTCTTTCAATAAACTCATCTGTCAGTCAGTTAACTTATTTTAAATGGCGGCACAAAGACACAGCGTTTGCGTATGATTTTCAACTTTTGCACTCGGTAAGAAATCAAGAATTGCATGACCAAACAAACAATCTACCTCATCGCCGCATTGTTTTGCACCAACGCCTGTGACTGCAACACTGCCAATACTACCAATCAAGGGCTTATTAATGCACCTGTCAGTACGCCCGGCCCCCCGGCCAACGAGTTGCTTGATGCCTTGCAAGGGCACTGGCAAAACGAATTGGACACAACCATCGCGGTGGAAATCAACGACGATTTGATGAGGCATATCAATAGCGGTGTCCCGAACGAAGAAAATGTGATTGAGGCGTTTAGCAATTGCCAGAGTGTTTTGTGCAAGACTGATAGCGCGGCGCTCCCACAAGGTTGGTGTTTCGTCGAAAAAGGGAAAGCCGATACTGTGTGCTATGAGGTGCTGCAATGCGACTCCATTTTCCGGTATCGCGTTTTTGGCAAAAAAGACGCTGTGGCGAGTTCTTTCAAAAAAATCTGATTTCGACACCAACCGGGTTCTTTTCCCGAACGGGCTTTCCTACTTTTGCCCTTCAATTATTCAGCGACACTATGTTTGTTATCAATATTTACCTCCGCCTCGCCCTGATTGTGGGCGGCATTGTGGGCGGCATCGCATTGTGGGCCACGTTGGGCTTTTGGTACGGATTCCCGTTTTTGCTTGTGGGCGTTCTACTGCTCGCGGGTTACTTGATGCTTGGCACCATCCTCTCTACCAACCAATTGCTCGGTCAGCAGCGCCTCAACGAGGCCGAAGCGCGGCTCAAATTGACTTTTTTCCCAAAAATCCTGCTCGTGGGCTACAAGGGGGTCTATTTTATGACGCACGGCGCGTTGGCTATGCAAAAAAAAGACTTCAGCGCCGCCGAAACGTGGCTGAAAAAGGCGTTGGAGGCGGGGCTTCCCTCCGAAAATGAAAAAGGTGCAGCCATGCTGCAATTGGTGATGGTGGCAGCTTCCAAAAACAACATCAAATCAGCGCAACTTCAATTCGCCGAACTCAAAAAACTCAACGTCACCGAACCCATGCTCAAAGAACAAATCAAAGAGGTGGACAAACAATTGAAACAAGCCGGTCAAGTCATGAACCCTTCCATGATGGGCATGATGGGCGGCAAGGGTTTCCGGCCCGGCGGCAAACGTCGGCAGCCCAAGATGCGGTGATTGTCAATTGTTTTTTAACTTCTGCGACAATGATTTACGAGGTAGCACAAGGAGCATTCCTGCTCTCTACCGACAAAGAGAAAATAGATGTGGCGTTTGTCCATCGTTACCTCAGCAAAGAGTCGTATTGGGCGAAAGGTATCCCGATGGCCGTTGTTCAAAAATCCATTGAAAACTCGGTTTGCTTCGGAATTTATACGCGCGAAAAGCAAGTGGGGTTTGCGCGGGTGTTGACGGACAAAGCCACATTCGGGTATTTAGCCGACGTTTTTATAGATGAACTCTACCGGGGGCGCGGTTTGTCCAAATGGTTGATGGAGTGTATTTTAGAGCATCCAGAACTCCAAGGTTTCCGGCGCTGGCTACTGGCTACGGCAGATG
>Ga0138256_10009083_pt1 | contig 10431 bp, 12 predicted proteins | sample KNB2016incub_MG_FD_105486 | JGI IMG/M metagenome (GOLD analysis project Ga0138256, IMG submission 105486) | Active sludge microbial communities from wastewater in Klosterneuburg, Austria - KNB2014incub_MG | ecosystem: Engineered > WWTP > Activated sludge > Unclassified | place: Austria... | reverse complement strand
TCGGCAATGAGCTGGACAAGATCGGCGCGCAGATCGGGCGGCAGGTCGAGATCGTCAAGCTGCACGGCGTAGCCGAAGCGCTGTTTCGTCGCTTCGTCCTGCGCCCAGAGGCACATGCCCGACCCGGCGTCGAAGAAAAAGCGCAGGCGCATCAGATTCGTGCATGCCTTTCCTGCGCCGACAGCTTGTCGACCAGTTCGGCGACGAATCGGATATGGGCGCGCAGGCGATAGAGGTCGTCTGTATAGCTGACGGGCACTTCTACATTGCCGGTTTCGGCCTGCAGGTCGGCCAGCTTGGCGCGGACCTCGGTGCGATCTTCCGGCGTTTCCGCCGCCCTGCCCGCGGCTTCGAGTTCGCGCAGGTTGTTGTACCAGACATAGATCTTGCGGCGGATGCGCCAGCGATAGAGCGGCGGGGCCGCGCGGATCAAGGGGATCAGCAGGGTGATCAGCGGAATGGCCAACACCCAAGCGCGCTCGAAGAAGTTGGCGATGCTGTAGGGGAAGATGCGACGTAGGAAGCTAGGCCCGTTCTTGTAATAGCGTTCGGCCTCGTCGGAGATGGCGATGTCAGAAAGCTCGGACGTGGGAAAGCGGCCTGGATCTGACAGAAGCGAGCCCGCTGCATGTTCGCGGAAGGCGGCTTCGATCAGCAGGGACTGGATGGCCGGATGAAGATCCTCGCGCACCGCGATCTGTGCGGCCGGCGCGATTAGGGTGATGTCGTCCTTCGGCAGAATAGCGGCAAGATCGACGACGCCGCGATAGAGCGTAACTTCGTCGAGATAGGGATGGCGTCGCGCCAGCGCGTGCGCTTCACGCATGAACAGCAGCGCGATGTCGCGATCGGCGATGAGGTCAGCGATCCAGTCGGTCGTCGGACCCGACACAACCAGCGCGACATCGATCTCGTCGGCCTTGAGCGCGACTGCCGCCGCCTGCCCAGCGAGCGGGCTGGCGGTGTATTTATCCGGCGTGACGCCGGCTTCACCGAGCAGTAGCGTCGCCAGCGCGCGAACGCCGGAGCCTTCCGGACCAATGGCGACACGGCGGCCGGCGATGTCCTGCAATTCTTCGATCGGCGCGGCGGCGCGGTGGAACACCCAGAGCGGTTCGTAGAAAACAGCGCCAAGTGAACGCACGCCATCGCTGCCAAAATCCGCAGTCAGGCCGGTCTGTATGATGCCGATGTCGGCCTGCCTCGCCTTGATCTTCGCGAGGTTATCGACCGAGCCGGCCGTGTTGAGGACATCAACCTCGATTCCCTGCTCGCGCAGGGCCCTGGCATAGCTTTCGGCGGTCGCTGCATAGGCGCCGCCGGCCGCGCCGCCCGCGATCACCAATTTCTTCGGCGGCGCGGGCGCCATGAACAGGAAGGCGACCAGCAGGCCCAGCAGCACGATGGCGATCGGCGCGCCGTAGAAGCGGAGAAACTGTTTCATGACTGCAGACGCGTCCCCGACTCGTTACGCTGGAAGCGCCGCACACTAGGCATGGGATGAGGGCGCGTGAAGGGCGCCCGCTGCGCCCTATTCCGAAGGCTTCGGCGGCTCGAAGGGGCGGTCGGGGTCGTTGGGCAGGATGTTCTCGACATAGTTGCGGACATGGTCGGTGACGGCTTGCGGGTCGCCGTTGAGATGTTCCCACGGGATCTGCTTGCCAAAGGTGAGGTGGAATTTGTCACCCTGCTTGTTGAGCAGTTCGTGGAAGAGCGTGATATCGCGCAGTTCGCGGTTGAGCTTGCAGAACCGGTAGTAGAGATCCGAATTGCGGCCGTTGATGTGCAGCGGCGTCAGCGGGGCCTTGTTCTTGCGCGCGAGCGTGACGGCGGTGGGTAGCCATGGCTCGTCGGTGAGCTTGCCATCGCGCATCTGGGCCAGCGCGCCGGAAGGGAAGATCATCAGCAGGCGCTCAGCCCCGAACGTGGCGGCGGCGCGGCGCAGGGTTTCCTTCGTCTTGGCGATCGTGCGCTTGTCCTGCACCCATTCGACCGGGATGATCACCTCCGCGAATTTCGGATTGACGCGGCAGGCGTCGGCATTCGCCATAATCTCGATGTCGGTGCGCACCGGCTTCAGGGCGGCGAGCACGATCGAACCGTCGGCAAGACCGGTGGGATGATTGGAGACGATAACTGTGCGGCCAGTGCGCGGCACGCGCTCAAGGCCGGTCGACGTCACGCGGAGGTCGAGCGCCCTGTCGAGATAAGCGAAGCAGGCGTCGCCAGACGGCAGCTTCTTGATAGCGTCCGCCCAGCGCAGCGCCTTGCGGTAGCCCAGCATCGAAAACAGCACCGGACGTACGACTGGCCATGACCAGTGATTCACCCAGGTCGGGCAACGCTCCTCAATCATGATGTCGACGATATGAGCGTCGCGCTTTTCCGGTTCGACGAACGCGGCGAGCCGCGAGTCAGCGATTTCTGCTTTTTCAGCCATTATTTCCCTGCAGGGCGCATAACTTAGCGGTCGGGCCCAAGTTATTAACCATTCGTAACAGATAGCGAGCGAAAATTGCTTGAGTTGTCTTTCGCGGTTGCGAAACGTGTCGCTGGGGAATTCGTGTAGAGCCGCTGGACGCCTTTGGTCGGGAGGTCGGGCGGCAATAATAAAAGGACCTGGGGGAAACGATGAAAGTCTTATGGGTGGAAGACCACGCCCGCGCCGGCGAGTTACTGACGGCTGCAGCGGCGGCCGCCTCGCGCAAACGCTATGGCATCGACCTGGTCGTTGCGACGTCTCTGATGGACGCCGAGCGCAAGCTGCGGCTGGAGCGGTTCGATCTGGTCGTTATCGACCTGATGCTGCCGGATTCGACCGACGAAGACGCGACCGTCACGCGCATCGCCAGCATGGGCAAATTCCGCGTCGCCGTGGTGTCGGGCAGCGACAAGCGCGATGAGGTGGTGCGGAGCCTGATCCGGGCGGGCGTGGATTGCTGCCCCAAGGCGGTCGGCAAGGAAAACCTGCCGCTGGCGGATTTCGTGCGTCGGCCAGAGCTGTTCCGCGACTTCGTACAGGGACTGATGCCGGACGCCGGCACGCTGAAAGCAGCAACGCGCTAGCGTCCTCAAACTTCCGCCCCGATTTGCCCGTAGGTTTGCAGGTGAAGGGGATTTTCCATGCGCGCCATAGCCCTGATCCTGCTGACGCTATCGGCGAGCGCGCCCGCCTTTGCGCAGACATCCGATGACGAAGCCAAGGTGCGCGTAGTGATCGCGGAATGGTATGAACGCGTCGGCCATGCCGAAGCGCGGCAGCCCTGGGTGCTGATGGCGCCGGGTGGAGTCGACTCCGGTCCGGGCTATGCAGAGATTCCGTACCAGCCCCGCGAACAACGCAGCGCCGCGGCCTATTCGGGTCCGCGCATCAATCACGAGATGGCGGCGCAGGCGATGGCATTCGCCTTCGACATCGACCAGCCGATCCTGAATGCGGACCTTGCGAAGGTGGATGTGTGGGAGCGCGGCTATTTCTATGCCGCCGCTGCACAAAAGACCTATGAGCGCGCAGCCGAAGATGATTGCGGCGATGCCGATGATGGCGGCTCGCAAGACGAGGCCGGAAATTCCGTTGCGCGCGATCATTGTCTCTCTCCCTTACCGTGACGGCGCGGCGTTCCGTGCCTGCAAAAAAGACGGGCTCGGATCGCGCCATCCGACAGCGCCCCGGCAAATAATCCGGTGCAAGGCGGCCCCGCGACGCGAAATCGCTTTCCCGGCCGGGGAAAATCCCGCTATCGCGGGCGGGCATGACCAAGGTCAAACACCTCTACGCCCATCGGCTCGCCGCCGGCCAGGTATCGCCTGACCCGGCGCAGGCGGAAGCCGTGGCTCGGCTGGATGCGCTGGCGAAACAGCTGGCGGCCTCACGCGGATGGTTTAGCGGTGGAGCGAAGAGGCGCGGCCTCTACATCTGGGGCGCAGTTGGCCGCGGCAAGTCGATGTTGATGGACCTGTTCTTCGAAGCCGTCGCGATCAAGGACAAGCGCCGCGTCCACTTCCACGACTTCATGCTGGAGGCGCATGCCTTCATCTTCGAATGGCGCAAGCTCTCGCACGCCGAGAAGCGGAAGCATCCCGCGCATGTGCGCGATGCAGGTGATGATCCGATTGCGCCGACGGCGAAACACATTGCCGACCGGGCGCGCCTGCTCTGTTTCGACGAATTCCATGTGACGCAGATTGCGGACGCGATGATCCTTGGCCGACTGTTTGAACAGCTGTTCGATCGAGGCGTGACCATTGTGGCGACGTCCAACCGCAAGCCGGGCGATCTCTACAACAACGGCATCAACCGGCAGCTCTTCACGCCGTTCATCAAACGGCTGGAGGAAGAACTCGACGTGATCGAGCTGAAATCGGCGCGGGATTATCGTCTCGACCGCCTCGCGGCCGCGCCGGTTTTCTATTCGCCACTCGGATCCGCAGCGGATGCGGCGATGAATGCGGCGTTCGCACGGCTAACCGGCGGCGCTGCGCCCTCGCCCGAGGCGCTCGACGTTCATGGCCGCACGATCCTGGTTCCGAAGCAGGCGATGGGTGTTGCGCGGTTCGACTTCGACGCGCTGTGCAAGAAACCGATGGGAGCCGCCGATTACCTGACGCTGGCGCGGCACTATCCCACCATACTGGTCGATCATGTGCCGAAGATGGGGCTCGACGAGCGCAACTGGGCGGCGCGATTCGTGACACTGGTGGATGCGCTCTACGAGTCGAAGACCAAGCTGGTGATGTCAGCCGACGCTGAGCCGGATGATCTCTATGTCGCCGGCGATGGCGCGTTCGAATTCCAGCGCACGGCGAGCCGCCTGCACGAGATGCGGTCTGCGGATTACCTCGCCGCCGAGCGCGAGCAGGCTGTGGAGCCTGCGAAGTGAACGATCCGGTGCTCGACCGCATTTCCGAGGCGCTGGACCTGGTCAACGCAGGACGGCGGACGGAAGCGCGCGAAAGGTTCGCCACGATCTGGACCGAAATCGAAACGAATGGCGATCCGTTTCATCAATGCGTGCTGAGCCACTGCATGGCCGATGCGCAGGATGATCCGGCCGAAGAGCTGGCGTGGGATCGGCGTGCGCTCGATGCCGCGAACCGCATCGTCAGGGAGCGCCCGGATACGGCGAGTCTTTCCGTCCTGAGCTTTTTTCCCTCTCTCCATGTCAATCTTGCCGATGTGCTTCAGCGCACAGGCGACGTCGCAGGCGCCCGTCACCATGTGCAACTGGCGCAGCAGACCAGCGACGCGCTGGCCGACGATGATTATGGCCGGATGATCCGGGGCGGCATCGCGCGGTTGGCTTTGCGCCTGCAACAGGCCTGATCTGGAGCGATTCCGCGCTTGCCGGCAAGCTGAACGACGCCTCCGTCTCGGAAATCCGCAAGCTGCTCAACATGCCCGGTGAGATCTATGGCGATGAGGCGGGCGAGACCCGCTTCGGCGAATTGGCGGCAGGCGAGATAATCTCCATTCCCTTCGGGGGTGACGCCACGGTCGAGTACTATGTGATCGTTATCTGTGACGATGACGGCGAAAATGTCGATCTTGCGGTGCTGGAAGCTGATGGCGTCGAGATCGACGTGGACGACGCCGACGACAACGCCCCGGCGCTCAACATCCAGGCGTCGGACTACCGTTCAGTGCTAGACAAACCCAAGGGCATCCCGCGGCCGATGGCCATCGAGATCCGCATGCAGGCCTGCAAGGTGGAAACCTGCGCTTACGGCTTGCGCATCAGCAGCAAGGAAAAAGCGGTTTCCAAGCCGCATTGCCCCTTTGCCCTCCTTGCGCTAACGCTCCCCGCGTTCACATTCCGGGGCGTGGATGTTCGGCTGGTTCAAGAGCAAGAAGAAGACGGGTGCGGCCAAGCCGCCAGCTCCTCGGCCGCTCGCCGCCAGCCGGGCTGAAACGGCTCCGCCCCAACCGGTTCAACAACCCGCACCGCAACGTGCGCCCGCCGCACAACCATCAGGAGACCTCGCCATGGCCCGCAAGAAGATCGCCCTCGTAGGCGCCGGCATGATCGGCGGCACGCTCGCCCACATCTGCTCGCGCGAGGAACTCGGCGACGTGGTTCTGGTCGACATGAAGGGCGGCATCGCCAAGGGCAAAGGGCTGGATATCGCCGAAGCCGCCGCTGTTTACGGCAAGGACGCCGCCATGTCGGGCGCTTCGCTGGACGAGTATCAGGCGATTGCTGGCGCGGACGTCGTGATCGTCACTGCCGGCGTGCCGCGTAAGCCGGGCATGAGCCGCGACGACCTGATCGGCATCAATTTGGGCGTGATGAAATCGGTTGGCGCCGCCATCAAGCAGCATGCCCCGAAAGCCTTCGTGATTTGCATCACCAACCCGCTCGATGCGATGGTGTGGGCGCTGCAGAAATTCTCCGGGCTGCCGGCGAGCCACGTTGTCGGCATGGCCGGCGTGCTTGACTCGGCCCGCTTCGCCTACTTCCTTTCCGAGAAGACCGGCATTTCGGTTGAAGACGTGAAAGCCTGGACGCTGGGCGGACATGGCGACGACATGGTGCCGATGGTGCGCCACTCCTCGATCGGCGGCGTGCCGCTGCCGGATTGCATCAAGCAAGGCTTCTTCACCCAGGAAGAGCTCGACGCGATGGTGAAACGCACGCGCGGCGGCGGCGGCGAGATCGTCGCCCTGCTCGAAACCGGCTCGGCCTTCTATGCGCCGGCTGAATCAGCTGTCGCGATGGCCAAGTCCTATCTGAAAGACAAGAAGCGCGTGCTGCCGGTCGCCGCTAACCTTACCGGCCAGTATGGCGTCAGCGACCTCTATGTCGGCGTGCCTTGCGTGATCGGCGCCGGCGGCGTCGAGCGCATCGTGCAGTTCGAACTCAACGCCGACGAAAAGGCGATGTTCGAGAAATCCGTCGGCGCCGTCCGCGGCCTGCTCGACGCCTGCAAGAAGCTCGAGCCATCGCTGGCTTAGGCTGCGACGCTTATCCGAAACCGGAAACGCCTCCCTCGCGGGAGGCGTTTTTGTTTGTGGCTTATTCGATCCCGACCATCAGGATTTCGAATAAGAGATCGGCGTTGGGCGGGATCGCGCCTGGGGCGCCACGCGCGCCGTAGCCGAGCTTGGAGGGGATGAAGACGAGCCAGTGGTCGCCGGGCTTCATCAGGGTGAGCGCTTCAGAGAAGCCGGGCACCACGGCCGCGACCGGGAAAGTCTCGGTGTCGCCACGCTCGAACGCGCTGTCGAAGGCGTCGCCGCCAACATTGAGACGGCCTTCGTAGAAGACTTCGGCGTCCTGATCCTTCGTTGGCGGCGCGCCGCCGGCGGGGCCTTCCTTGATAACCACGTATTCGACGCCCGAGCCGGTCTTCTTCACATCGGGACTGCTGCTGTTCCACGGTGCATATTTCGACCAGGCGGCGGCGTTCGACGGTGGAGGGGTCATGGCTTTTTTCATCTCGATTTCGAAAACCAGATCGGAGTTGGGCGGGATGTCATTACCAGCGCCTTCCTCGCCATAGCCCAGCTTTGCTGGGATGAACACCAACCAGGAATCACCGGGGCGCATCTTGCTCAACGCTTCGGCAAATCCGGGAATGACGACCGCGACCGGAAACTCGGCCGTCTCGTTGCGCGCGAAGGATGAATCGAACGCCGTCGCGCCAGTCTTGTTCAGATGACCCTCATAATGGATTTCCACGCGCGCCTTCGGGCCGGGCAGCGGGCCATCTGCAGGGCCGCTGGCGAGGACGATGTATTCCACCCCCGAGCCTGTCTTCACGACATTCTTCGCGGCGGTGTTCCAAGGCACATAGCGCAACCAGGCGACTGTATCGACCGCATTGGCGACGGCCACGGGGTCAGCAGGGGCGAACCAGCCAACGACGCCGTCCCAGACGGCGCAGCCTGATAGGGTCATCAGGGCGACTGCGGTGAGTATGGGACGAAACATACGGGCCATCCTGTCTTGAAGGCGGCGACCCATAGAGGGGTTTTGCGGCCGCGTCGACGCTCTTGGCCGTCACACGTCTGCATGCGAAGTGAGGCCGCATGATCCCGCTGCGCATCGCCTGTATCGGAAAGCACGGACAGACGGCGCAGGCCCTGGCGGGGGTGGCGGCGGGGTATCCGTCGATCGAACTGCACCAGGCGGGGCGGGAGGCGGCCGACCTGACCGATGCTGCGGCGCTGGAAGCGTTCATCCATCAGACGCAGGCGCATGTGGTGCTCAATGCCGGCGCCTACAACCTCGTTGACAAGGCGGAAAACGACGAGGCGAAGGCTTTCGCGGTGAATGCCGAGGGGCCGCGCACGCTGGCGCGGCTGTGCAACCGCTACGGGGTGCACTTCATTCATATGTCGACGGATTGCGTGTTCGACGGCGCGGGGACCGAGCCTCACACAGAGGACGAGTCGCCGCGACCGCTGTCGGCTTATGGGCGATCAAAGCTGGCGGGCGAACTGGCTGTTGCCGAGGAATATCCCGAGGCGGTGACGGCGCGCGTGTGCTGGGTGTTCTCGGAGTTTGCCGAGAGCTTCGTCTCCAAGGCAATCGATTGGGCGCGGGCGCGGCCCGTGTTGCAGATCGTGTCGGATCAGATCGGGCCGCCAACCTATGCGCCGGATATCGCCATCGCCCTGCTCCGGCTTGCAAGGGCGAAGGTCGAAAGCGTGCGGGATTTGTCCGGACTGCTTCATCTGGCGTCGCCCGATGCGATGAGCCGGTCGGACATGGCGGGGGCGATCATGGCCGAGTCACAGCGGCAGGGCGGGCCGTTTGCGCGGATCGAGCCGGTAACGACGGCGTCGTTCAATGCGCCGGCGATGCGGCCGTTGAACGCGCGGCTGTCGAATGCAAAAGCGAATGAAGCGCTGGGACTGAGCTGGACGCCGTTTGCAGCAGCGCTCGAGCGTTCGGTAGCGGGCGTGTTGAAGAGGACAGCATCATGACATCGCGCATGGACACCGTGATCGAAACGCCGCGGCTGATTCTGAAGATTCCGAGCCTCGCGGAATTCGAACCCTGGTGCGCCTTCATGGGCGACGAGGAGGCGGCGCAGTTTATCGGCAAGGCGCAGCCGCCTTCGGTTGTCTGGCGGGGCATCTGCACGATGGTAGGGTCGTGGCATCTGGAGGGGTTCGCGATGTTTTCCGTGTTCGAGAAGGACACCGGACGATGGGTGGGCCGTGTTGGCCCGTGGTCGCCGCATGAATGGCCCGGCCTCGAAGTCGGCTGGGGCGTCGTCCGCGATGTGTGGGGCAAGGGCTACGCGCTAGAGGCGGCCGTTGCTTCGATGGATTTTGCGGTGGATGAGCTGGGCTGGACGGACATCATCCATTCCATCCATCCCGAAAACCTTCCATCGCAGAAACTGGCGATGCGGCTTGGCTCGACCAACCGTGGCTCCGGAAAAATGCCGCCGCCTTATCACAATGATCCGGTCGATCTTTGGGGGCAGACGGCCGATGAGTGGAGGGCGCGGCGCGGCGACGTCTGGAAGCGGCTTAGCCGCTGAGACCGGCGGAGCCGTTGAGACGGTAGGGGTGGATGAAACCCTGCGTGGCATAGGTGCGCCCTCCCCAATAGCCGCCGGGCACGTGCCAGACGCGCACCTGCGACCAGTCATTAGCGGGCGAGACATCGACGACCGGCACGTTGATGCTGATCTCGCCGCCATGCATCCAGTTGGCGTGATCGACGCGGATGACACGCTCGGAAAGGATGGCTTTCACAACGGCGACGTGGCCGCGCCGTTCGTCGTTCCAGCCGCGCAGGACGAGGACGGAGCCTTCGGCGGGACGACCGGAGCGGATGTACTTGTTTTCCGCCTGCTCCCACCAGGTGACGGCGTCGCCCCAGATCTGCAGGCCCGAGATTGTGCGAGCGTAGGGCACGCATTCGGAGGGCGGAAGGTCTGCGATGATATACGGCGCCGCACTGTCGTCGAAGGGACGAGTGGTGAGGTCGAGCGGCGGAGCGCTTGTGCGAGCTGGCGCCGGAACCGCAGCGATTGCAGGGGCGCGGCCATAGCTGATCGGCGCGGGCCGCGAGCTGGCGCAGGCCGATGCGAGGATCGCGACCAGTCCGAAGACCGCCGTCCTTGCCCCGAGAATCCGACCTTTGCGCGTCATGGGTGTGGAGAATGTGCGCGGATTGATGAGCGTCAGATGAACGGGCCATTTGGATTGCAGAAAGGCGTTACCGGGAGGTTGATGCGATCGCCCCGACGCCCGCTCCATCGCAGGGGCGCGCTTGCCCTGCGGGATGCTGTCGTCCCTCCCCGAACGAGGGAGCGGGGCGCTTGGGTCAGCGCCGTGGGCAGGCCTGTTCCGCATTGCTGCGGAAATGCGCGTCATCACGCGCCCCGATCGGCCGTTTTATTCCCGCTGTGGCGATTGGATTGCTGATCGACGCGCCACGGGGGAAGCCCCAGGGGCCTTAGCTCCATTGC
>Ga0138256_10009082_pt1 | contig 10432 bp, 7 predicted proteins | sample KNB2016incub_MG_FD_105486 | JGI IMG/M metagenome (GOLD analysis project Ga0138256, IMG submission 105486) | Active sludge microbial communities from wastewater in Klosterneuburg, Austria - KNB2014incub_MG | ecosystem: Engineered > WWTP > Activated sludge > Unclassified | place: Austria... | reverse complement strand
AACACATCCACTTATTTTAGAAAGTTTTTCATTTTATCTAGGAGTTGCCCAGCGGATTTTAGATTTTGATTTAATTTGGGGTGCAAGAAAAATAAAGGTAGAGAAGCAAGATGTTTCTAATTTCTATGAAGAAATAAATGAAACAAATAAAGAGATCGCTAAAAAGTTCAAGCAAAAATTTATTTTATCTTCTCTGAAAGATTCTTTTCTTGTTTTTGAAGATCAAGTAAAAGATCTTGCACAAAAAAATGAAAAAAATATTGGAAAATTTGTTATTTTAGACCCTAAAAATATCCGGTATAACCAAGAAGATTACGGACATATTTTCATTCATTTTTCCCATATTTTTAGAAACATTATTTCTCATGGAATTGAAGGGGAAGAAGAGAGAATTGCAAAAGGAAAAACAAAAGAAAGCACTATCACAGTTTCTCTTGATGAGGATGATCATTTCTTTTTTATTAAAATCAAAGATGATGGAAGAGGAATTGACTTAGAAAAAGTAATTCAAAAACTTATTGATCTTAATATTAATTTTTCTGCAGATAAAGGACGAGATTATTTAGCACAATTTATTTTTCACCCTAATTTTAGCACCAAAGAATCCACTGATTCTCTCAGTGGAAGAGGAGTAGGCCTTTCTGCAGTAAAAGAAGCGATTGAATTGGCAGGGGGAACAATTAGTGTTTCTTCTAAAATGTTTGAATATACAGAATTTTCTATCCATATCAAAAAAATATCAGATGAATTTAATCTTTTGGAGTTAGCCTCATGAATATTTCTATTCGTTACAAATTTCTTTTAGGGCTTGTATTAATCCCAACAATTAGCATTCTTTTTTATTTTTTGTTTGTTATCAATTTGTTTCAAAAAGATAAGGAATCATACATATTTGAATCAGCTCTTTCTGTTTCTCAAGGAATTTCTGGCGTTTTTAACAAAGAAATAAACTTAGTCAAAACAGTTATTACTCCTCTTATTCAGGGAATTCAAATAGAAGAAAACAAATTCGATGAAATTTCAGAAAAAACCTTCCAAGAAATTCCTTTTTTAGAAGGATTATATGTTTTTGAAACAGAAGGGAAAATTCTTACATCTTTGAAAAAAAGTTCTGCAAAGGAGTTGTCTTTTTCTTCTTCTTTTCTTCAAGAGTCTTCCTTTGAAAACAAGCAAGAATATTTTATTTATTCTTTAAAAACAAAAGATAAAAAAACAAATAGAGACTTTATTTTTGCTATTTCTTTTAAGTCAAAGGATCTGAAAGAACTTTTTAATCAATCGGCCCTTTACTCAAGTTTTTTAGTTTCTCAAAAAGGAGAAACCTTGATTGAAGCAAGAGGGTTAAATATTGAAAATTTTTCTACTTTTGATTTTTGGCAAGATATTGCAGATCAAGTTTTATCAGCAGGAACACTTGTTGGCCAAATTCAAAATAATCTTTACTACGTTTCATTTAGTGAAACAATTCTTCCTAATGTAAAAATTTTAACTCTGATTGAACAACAAAAGGCAAATAAGGCCTTGGAAGTGTTAAAAGAAAAGTCTTTTCTTTTTATTATAGCAATTATTTCTTTTTGTTTAATTATTGCCTTTTTATTTTCTAATAAAATTACAAAATCTCTAATTGCCCTAACTCTAGCGACTAAAAAAATCTCTTCTGGAAATTATAATATAAAACTTGATGTTGAAAGCAAGGATGAAGTGGGAACACTTACAGAAGATTTCAATTCTATGGCCCATAAAATAACTGAACTTTTAGAGGAAACAGCGGAAAAAGCAAGAATGGAGTCAGAACTTAAAACAGCAAAATTTGTACAAGATACTCTTTTTCCGACCCCTTTTGCACAATTTTCTAACATTGATATTAGTGGTTTTTATCGCTCAGCTAGTGAGTGTGGTGGAGATTGGTGGCATTATGAAAAAGTAAAAAACTATCTCTTTTTTTATATAGGAGACGCCACAGGACATGGTGCGGCCTCTGCCTTAATCACAGCAGCTTGTAAATCGGCCGTTTCTGTTTTGCATAAACATAACGAAAATTCTCCTAAAAACATCTTATCTTCTATTAACCAGTCTATTCATGATCTCGCAAAAGGAAAAATGTGCATGACGATGTTTGTTGGAAGATATAATTTAGACACTTCTGAGCTGACCTTTTCTTTGGCCGGACATGAACCGCCTCTAATTTTTAAAAAAGACTCTTCTGGAAATTATAACCGAAAAAATTTAACGGCCCTAAATGAGGCCAATAGCAATCGATGTGGTGAATCCAAGGATACTCTTTATGAAGAATCAAGTGTCTTATTAGAACCACAAGACATTATTCTTTTCTATACAGATGGTATGACTGATATTCAATCTCCTGATGGTAAGGTTTGGGGAGAAAGAAAATTTTTATCTAATACTATAGATTTTATTAATCAAGGATATCGAAAGGAAAAACTTATTCAGGCAGTAACTCAAAGTGCTGATATTTTTCGAGATAACTACACACAACTTGATGACATGACTTACTTCCTTTGTGAAATAAAGAAGGCCGCATAGGATAGGTATATAGGTATATAGGTATAAAGGTGAGAAAACATAAAGAAAAATTTTATCTTTCCCAAGGAAACTGTGCAGAAAAAAAGACAGTTTTTTGGGGCGAAGATGGTTCAGAGGAAAATTTTTTCCGTGAACAATCTTTTTCTTTTTCTCATTTCTTAAACAAAAGTTCTCGTTTTTTTTCAAAATATACAACCATTTTACAACGAATAAAAACAAGGCCTCTCAACAGAGAATTTATTTTAAATTTATGGGGCCATAAAGCAGAGGATTGCCACACTTTTTTAGTAGAAGACTCACAACAAAAATCTTCTATTTTACAGAGAGTCTATGAGCTTTCTGCTGAATATAAAAAAATAAAAATTCATGCAGATGATATTTGTCTTATTATTGATGAGCTATTTACAAATCTTGTTTATAACGCACCTAATACTGGCAACAACATTTCACGAAAAGAAACTCCAGAAAAATTAAATTCTTATTTAAAGCTGGCCCCAAAATATTCTCAAATTTTTCTCAGTATTTCAGAAAATTCTCTTATTATCGGGGCCGAAGATTATTTCGGTTCGTTAAGTCTCAAAAAACTTTTACATAAAATGAAACTGTCATTTTCTGGTCAATCAGAAGATCATTTTTCAGATCTTTCAGGAGGAGCAGGACTTGGAATGCGTCTTATTTATGATCGGTGTGATGGATTTATTTTAAGAATAAACCCAAAAAAATATGGAATGATTTGTTTAATAATAGATATTACAAAAAGAAAAAATATTAAAAAAGTGTCATCCTCATTTATTGTGGATCAAGAAGAGAAAGATAACGAATAATAGGAGAAAAAAGTCATGATTTCACTAAAAGTAAACAAACAATCGACATTACTTGCCATTAATGTCGAAGGAAGTATTGATGAAGATGCTTCTCTTCCTTCTTTAGATTTTTCAGGTATTTCTCATATTTGTTTTGATTTTAAAGAGTTAAAGCTTATTAATTCTTGCGGTATTCGAGATTGGGTAAATTGGCTAAAGGCCTTTCCTACTTCTCTTAAGATCGAATATACTCAGTGCCCTCCTATTTTAATTGATCAAATCAATATGATCAGTGGTCTTTTACCACAAGGAGGAATTGTTTCATCCTTTTATGTTCCTTATTTTTCAGAAAAAGAAGATGACGTAGTTTTACAACTTTTCAATAAAGGCCAAGAAGTTCCTGAAGAAATTGCTCTTCCTTCAGGAGAAACAGTTGAATTAGATGTTATTCCTGAAAAATATTTTAAGTTTTTAAAACAAGCTGCATAAATTCTTTAAGGTGTACAGAAATCTGACCAAGAAGATGAGGAGAGCTGATTTTGCTCTCCCAAAATTCTTCATATTCCTCCTTATAAAGAGAAGTATGAAGGAAAGAAGCCATTTTTTGTCGATACCACCATTTTTTCTTTTGTAAAAATTCTTTTTTCCACTGGCCCTTGTTTTCTTTATTCGAGCAAAACTTTTCCAGTTCTAGGGCCACTAAATTAAGTCCAGTTCCCTCTAAAGAAGAAACAATAAAACTGGAAAGATCTAAGGATTTAAAATAACTTAACGCTCTTGTGGCCTGGCCAAAGTCAAGATCTCCTTTGTTTACAATTAAAATATCAATTACTTCTAAAATACCTTTTTTCATGGACTGGATATCATCACCAGTGTTAGGCAGTGAAATATAAAGTAAACAATCTACAAAGTTTTTAATATTGTATTCAGCTTGGCCTACGCCTACTGTTTCCACAAAAATGTAATCAAAATTAGAGGATAATAATAAAATTAAAATATCAAATGTTGCATGAGAGATACCCCCTGAACTAAGGCCAGAAGGAGAAGATCGAATAAAGACATGAGAAAACTCGTAAAGATCACTCATGCGAAAAATATCTCCCAGTAAGCTCCCACCTGAGAGAGAAGAAGAAGGGTCTATGGCCAAAATAGCAATTCTTTTTTTTTCAAGAGCAAAATGACGACAAAAACTATTTAAAAATGTCGATTTTCCTGCTCCAGGAACTCCTGTCACTCCAATCAATTTTGGTCTTGTTCTTTTTTTGATTTGAGATTCTTCTTGTTCTAAAAACGAAAAACATAAATCTAATAACTCACAGGCCAACGCTTGATCTTCCTTCAAAGAACTTTCCATCAACGTTATGGCCTTGGCCAAATATTTTTTTTCCCCTGATTGAATTTTCAGAAACCATTCGTAACTTTCATTATTTGTCTTCATGAATTTTACTTAATTACTTAATTATGAAGTAGAGTTAAAATTTTTTGTGCTGATTCTAAAACAGGAGAGCCTGGGCCAAAGATAAGAGAAACACCTGCTTTATATAAAAAATTATAATCTTGTTTAGGAATAACTCCTCCAACGGCAACAGGAATCTCTATATTTCTTTTTTTTAATTCTTCTATTAAGGCCGGAACAAGTGTTTTATGCCCAGCGGCCTGAGAACTAATTCCAACTAAATGAACATCAAGAGAAAGACACATTTCGGCCACTTCTTCTGGAGTTAAAAAAAGAGGGGCCAAATCCACATCCATTCCAAGATCAGAAAAAGCGGCCGCAATAATTTTTAGTCCTCGATCATGCCCATCAAGCCCTAATTTTGCCACTAAAATTCTAGGCCTTCTTCCTCGTTTTTTTTCAAAATCTTTAATGCTCGTTTCTATTTTTTTCCAATTTTCAAGTTTTTCGCTAGATTTTTTAAAAATTCCCACAACTCCCTCTGTTTTTGCTTGATAGCGTGGCCAATATTTCTCTAAGGCCTGAATAATTTCTCCTACAGTGGCCCTTGCTTTGGCCGCTTCAATGGCCAACGCGATCACATTTTCTTTATTTTCGCCTTTGGCATAATTTTCTAATTTAAGAAGAGCATTTTTAACTTGTTTTTGATCCCTAAAGGCCTTAATTTTTCTTAATTTTTCTTTTTGAGATTGAATCACCTCACTATTATCAATTTCTAAAATAGAAAATTCTTGTTCTTTATTTTTTTGTTTCTCTTCTTCTTTGTACTTATTAACTCCTACAATAACATATTTTCCTTGCTCTATTTCTGCTTGGCGAATTGCTGCTGATTTTTCAATTTCTTTTTTAGGAATACCTGTTTGTAAAAAATTTACCATTCCTCCATTTTTCTCAATTTCTTTTAAAATTTCTCTCCCCTTCGTAACCAATTCTTGAGTTAAAGATTCCATAAAAAAAGAACCTCCCCAAGGGTCAATCACCTGAGTTAAATCTGTTTCTTCTTGTAAGATTACTTGTGTGTGTCGAGCAACTCTTGCAGATTGCTCTGAGGGTAAGGCCACTGCTTCATCAAAAGAATTTGTATGAAGTGATTGTGTGCCTCCAAAAATAGCGGCCATGGCCTCTATTGTTGTTCTCACAATATTATTCATGGGCAAGGCCTCAGATAATGACCAACCTGATGTTTGACAATGTACTCTCAATAAAAGTGACTTAGGGTTTTTAGGCCTAAATTCCTGAACAATTTCACTCCACAAAATTCTTGCGGCCCTTAACTTGGCAATTTCCATATAAAAATTCATGCCAATCCCAAAAAAGAAAGATAGTCGAGGAGCAAAAGAATCAATATCTAAACCTTTTGCTAAGGCCACTTTTATATATTCCTTTCCATTGGCAAGTGTGTAGGCCATTTCTTGAACAGCATTGGCCCCAGCTTCTTGCATATGATAGCCAGAAATAGAAATAGAGTTAAATTTAGGGGCAAAACGAGAAGTATATTCAATAATATCGGCCACTAACTGCATAGAATTTTTAGGGCCAAAAATATAAGTATTCCTTACTAAAAATTCCTTAAGAATATCATTTTGAATTGTTCCAGAGACTTTTGCTAAAGGAACTCCCTGCTCCATGGCCGCAACAAAAAACATGGCCAAAATAGGGACAACCGCCCCATTCATTGTCATCGACACAGAGACTTGATCAAGAGGAATAGAATCAAAAAGGATTTTCATATCTTCTACGGTATCAATTGCGACTCCGGCCTTTCCTACGTCTCCTAAGGCCCTTGGGTGATCAGAGTCATAACCTCGATGAGTAGGCAAATCAAAGGCCACTGAAATTCCTTGGCCTCCGCTTGCCAATATTTTTTTATAAAAGGCATTTGATTCTTCTGCTGTTGAAAATCCTGCATATTGTCTAATTGTCCAAGGACGTTGAGTGTACATAGAGGCCATAGGGCCTCTAACATAAGGAGAAAATCCTGGAAAAGAATGATAATCAAATGAAAGTGTCTCAAGATCCTCTTGAACATATAAAGGCCTTATCCAGACACCCTCTGGAGTCTCTACTCCCTTGGTAAACAAGTCGGTCTGTTCTTCTGATTGTTTTTTTTCCTGACAAAATTTCTTTTTCCATTGTCGCTGATTCTCGTTTCTTTCACTCATTTTTAACATCCTCTATTGTCTTAGAACTTTTATAACACATTACGGAATAGAAAAAAATTTCCCTCTACACAAAAGAGAACAAATATCATCCAATATTAGTATGTCTCAAGAATATAAAATCATTGATACGACTTCTTCCTTGGATTCTTTTTTCTTTGATCAACTTCATTTGTTAAATCAAAAGCAAACAGGCCCTTTGGATACTTCTCTTATTTATTATTCGGCCCAAGTTTTAACGGAATTTACTCCTTCAACTCAGGCCTTTGAGACAACAGAAGAAGGCAAAATTCAAGAAAAAATTCTGGGAGAAAAATACTTAAGGGCCAGTCAACTCTCTAAGGCCGGACAAAAAAGAACCTATAAAGAAATAGGAGATACCTGTTTATTTTTTTGCGGACTTTTTTCTGAAGCTTTTAATAAAAAACTTATTGATGGAAGTTATTATTTTTCTCTTGGGAAATCTTCTTACAATAAACTAAACACTTTATTACCTAACTTCATACAAGGAAAAAATTTTTTTCTTCATCTTTCTGATTCTTTTGAGTCTCTTGTTTATCTTTTAAATATTTTTGCCAGTAATTTACAGTCTGTTTCAAAAGATCAACAAGAATGGCCTTTACTTATTCTTGGAAGCAAAAATCAGCTTAAAGCAGGCTAGCTAGTTTTGATTGTTAACGTCCAACCGAAATAAGAGACCAAGGGCGAGTTAAAATTTCTCTTAATTGTTTATTAAAAAAAGAGACAGACATTTCTTCTATTTTCTTTTGATTTTCATAAACTAAATCGAGAGAATTCTTATAAAAAACTGGAATAGAATATAAAGAAATCCAATCATCATTTGTTTGCGTATTCATAATAAACTGACCTTTTAATGTATTTTTAATTGATTGAAATTCCTTTGCAGAAAGTCCCTTTAAGGCCAATTTTTGAACTTCTTCTTGTAATGTTTTTATTGCCAAATCTTGTTTTTGAAAACTTGTGCCCATATAGAGAGAAAAATATCCACCACTAACACCGACAAAAGGAGCAGGAGCGACCACATAACAAAGCCCTAGTTCATCACGTACTTTATAAAATAAAGGAGAGCCTTGCCCTTGCAAGTAAGAGGTAAGCATTTTCAAAATTCTTTGTTCTTCTGAAAAAATTCCTTGAGTTGGAATTCCCATCACTAAATGCGTTTGCTCCCTTTCTAAAAAAAATTTTTCTTGAAAGGGTTTTTTTAAATTAGGTGTAAAGGTATCAAAAGGGCCTTCTTGAAAGGGTTTTTTTCTATTTTTTATTTTATAATAAAAAAAATGAGGAATCAGAATATCCCATACCTCTTGTACTTCCCTAGGCCCTGAATAAAAAATGGCCATTTTATTTTCTGATAACGCCGTTTTATGCTTATGTTCTAAACCCTGAACATTGATCTCTTTTAGGGATGCTGGATTTCCAAGAGAAGTAAGTCCATAAGGATGCCCTTCAAACATTTTTTTTGTAAATTCAGAAAATACTTTTTTCTGAGGATCTTTTTCCATTAAATCAAGTGATTCTAAGGCAATTTTCTTTTCTCTTTGTAAAATTGGAATGCTCATAGTTTCTGCAAAATGAGAGTCAAAAAAAGAACCAAAACTATGGCCAACCATTTCAACAAAATGCTCTTTTAGAGAAGAAAGTTGTGCACCATAAGCATTTTTTGCGGAAAACATTGAAAGAGAGCAGCCTAAAAGGTGAATTCTTTCTCTGAGAGATTCTTCTGTATAGTTTGAATAACCTCCCATAAGTAAGGAAGAAAGAAGGTGATAGCTTCCATTATTTTTTTTATCCTCTTGTATAAGTCCACCAGGCGTATAAATTTCTAGTTTTTCTGTTTGAGAAAGAGGATTTTGTCTGTGACAAAGCTTTATCCCCTCAACCATATCTAATGTAATGGCCCAAGGGTCTTTTTTGCTTTTTTTAGAATTTTTCTTATGAGATAAAAAAGAATCTGATTTTTGTTTTTCCTTATAAGGCAATAAACTTTCCATAATATTGGAATGAAATTTTTTTAAAGACTCTGTGGCCTTTTCTTTTTCCTCTTTGTAAGGAGAGGGGATGAGAAGTTGCAAACAACATTCCCTTGACAAAAAAGTAATGAGTGCTTGATATAAATCTTCAACTCTAAGTTGAGAAATTCTTTCTAGGTATTCTTCTTCAAAAAATAAATCTTTAAAACTAGCAAAACTATGGCCTACGGAAAAAGCGTAAGATTCAAGAAGTTCTTTTTCATAAATTTTTGAGGCCTTAAATTGATTTTTTAATCGTTCTAACTCTTCTTTATTTAGTCCCCGTTGGATTATTTGAATAATTTCTTTTTCTATTTCAAAAAGGGCCTTTTCTAAGCAATCAAAAGAAATATTGACCTTTAAGGAGTGGAGCCCCCCTGAATGCAAAAATAAGGTACTTGCTCCAAGAGAGTGAGAAAGCATTTTTTCTTGCACTAAAATTTTATAGAGACGAGAAGATTGGCCAGCACCAAGACAATAAAGGGCCACTTCTTCTGCACAGGAATTTTTTTCTAAAGGAGCAGTCGCAGGCCAATAAAGAAATAGTTGAGCAAGTGAAATATCTTTTTCTTCCACCAAAATAAGAGAATTTCCATGAGAAGATTTTGTTTTAAAGACTTGAGGACTTGCAACAGGGCCTGAGGGTAAAGAATATTTTTTTACAATTTTTTTCAGGTCACTAGCACTTGAAAGGTGTTCTCCTAAATCACTGGCCACTAAAATAAAACAATTTTCCTTGTTGTAAAATTTTTTTCTAAAGGCCAATAACTGTTTTTTTGAAAAATTTTTAATTGTTTTTGTATTTCCTAAAATAGGATGGGCATAACCCCCCTTAAAAAATTTTTTTTGAATGTTATTAAAAGCAAAGGAAGAAGGGGAATCAACGGCCCTTAAATATTCTTCTAACACCACTTCTTTTTCTGGAGCAAAATCTTGTTCTGCAAAGAGTGGATTGCAAACCATATCCCATAATAAATCCAAGGCCTGCAAAAGAAAGTCCTTAGGCCCGTTGATAAAATAACAAGTATATTCAAAAGAAGTAAAAGCATTTAACTCTCCTCCAAAATCTTCTACTTTTTTGGCCATTGTATTTTGTGGATTTTTTTTTGTCCCTTTAAAAAACATATGTTCCAAAAAATGGGCCATTCCAAAATCTTGAGGCCCTTCCATCGCACTCCCTACTCTAAACCAAATTTGAACACTAAATGTTTGAGCACTAGGGGCATTGACGCAAACAATATTGGGGCCATTTTTAAATTCTAATATTTGTGATTTCATGAGAGACTTCCTTTTTAAATTTTTATGAAACAACTTTATTCACAAGCTCTTTCTTCACTATACCTTCATTTTCCTTTATGCGAAAAAATATGCAACTATTGTGATTTTTATAAAAGTGCCCCTGTCGATGCCCTACAAAAGCAGCAGGAAATTGAAAATTTT
>Ga0138256_10009081_pt1 | contig 10432 bp, 6 predicted proteins | sample KNB2016incub_MG_FD_105486 | JGI IMG/M metagenome (GOLD analysis project Ga0138256, IMG submission 105486) | Active sludge microbial communities from wastewater in Klosterneuburg, Austria - KNB2014incub_MG | ecosystem: Engineered > WWTP > Activated sludge > Unclassified | place: Austria... | reverse complement strand
TTAATTGCAGTTTTTTTGAAGCATAATTGGTCTACCAAAACATAAAAACACTTCCCCTACGAATAGACAAACACTATTCCAATGCTTTGCTGGTAGCCACCACCCTATCCAATCATCCAAATGTAAGGCGTGTGAATTATCCCGGACTTGAATCCCATCCGGATCATCAGATCGCAAAAAAACAAATGCGTGCCTATGGAGGTATGATGAGTTTCGAACTCGAAGGTGGTATTGAAACAGCATTAAAAGCAATGAACAAATTAAAATTCTGTTCACTTGCACCAACACTTGGGGATGTAGATACCTTGATACTTCATCCTGCATCATCTTCCCATCTGAAAGTAGATCCGGACACGAGACGAAATGCCGGAATATCTGATGGCCTTATTAGAATATCTGTAGGTATTGAAGATCCGCAAGACATACTGGATGATCTGTTGCAAGCCATTGACAATTGACGATTTACGATTTACGATTTACGATTTGCCCCTAAATCCCCTACAGGGGACTTACCATTTACAGATTATTATTTACGAATTTCAGATTGCTTCATTGTTGAGCGGACGGTTACTGAGCTGTCGCACATGGATGAGAGAAAGCAGGTCGAAGAAGAGGAAATGACGATTGACAATTGATGATTGATGATTGATGATTGATGATTACCACTCTCACACTCAACACTCTCACCTCTCACGTTCTTACATTCTTACATTCTTACAATCTACCGTACACCCATCTCCACAATGTCAAGATCCCGGACTTTACCATTATCAATTACAAACCGAACCATCGTCCTGACTTTATGAAATCCTTCTTTCCCGCAAGCTCCAGGATTGATATGCAATAAATTCAATTGCTTATCATAGATGACTTTCAGAATATGGGAATGGCCGCACACAAAGATGTCAGGCTTCTCATCGAGTAATAATTTTTTCGCCCTTGCTGTATAATGCCCCGGATAACCCCCGATGTGTGTCATCAATACTTTCATACCCTCCACCTTCCATACCAGATCTTCCGGCACGTCAATGCGAATATCATGGCCATCAATATTTCCATAAACCAGCTTTAGTGGTTTGTTTAGTTTTCGTAACTGATCTACCAATTTTAAAGAACCTATATCGCCGGCATGCCATATTTCATCACAATCCTCCAAAACCGGAATAAGAGACGGGTCAAGAAATCCATGTGAATCAGACAATAAACCAATTTTAATCATTAGGCCGGAATGTCAATGCAAATTTTTCCAAACTGGTCACCATCTGCAATGACCTCAAGGGCTTCATTAGCCTGGTCCAATGAAAAAGTATGGCTGATCATGGGTTTTATCTGATGTGCATTGACAAATTCAAGCATGTGACCAAAATCCTCCGGCGAACCCATGGTTGAACCAAGAATATCCAACTGCTTCCAGAAAATTCGTTGGGGGCTTAGCTCTTCAATCTTCCCTCTGGTTCCACCATAGATTACAATTCTGCCTCTGGGGCTCATCATTTGAACTATTTTTGAAAAATCAGCCCCTCCGGCCCCATCAATAACAAGATCAAATCTTCCTTTAGATTTATCTGCCAGTTCTTTATCCCAGGAATGCCTGGTATAATTGGCTCCACCGGAAGCTCCATAAGTAACCGCCATGTCAATTTTATGATCGGAGGACGAAGTGACCCACACATCCATCCCCAGGGCTACCCCAAATAACATGGCCATGGAGGCTACACCACCCCCTATTCCGGTAACAAGCATTTTTTCTGCTGTTTTGGCTCTACCTCTTGTCATCATTGCCCTGTAGGCAGTAACACCACATAAAGGTAATGCTGCTGCTTCCTCCCATGATAAATGAGCAGGTTTGTCATGCAAATTGACCTCAGGGACTTTGACCAATTGAGCTAATGTTCCAAAATCAGGCATTCCAAGGATTCTGAAATCGGGAGAGAAATGATCCGGATCACTACCCCAGTCCAGTCCCGGATTGATGATAACATCCCGACCATCGACTGTTCCGGCTCCATCGCTTCCCAGTACCAAAGGAAAGACGATTCCCGGATATTTGCCTTTGGTGATCCAGTAGTCTCTCTTATTGAGAGAAGCCATGCGCAACTTGACAAAAACCTCACCCTCCGCAGGCATGGATGGTTTAATTTCTGCCATCTCCAGGGGGCGGTCGAAGCCCCATAATATCATTGAACTCATCGTATGGTAATTATCATTTTGGATCGGAATGCAACGAATATAAAGATATCGGTATCTGCAAATAGTAGGGCAACCATGGGCTCTTTTGTTTAAATTTGTCATTCAATAAAAAAACCCGTATGACTAAACTTTTCCTCTCCACTCTCCTGATGCTGAATGTATTACTTCCTGGACTTAAAGCCCAGGCTTGCGAGATCACGGAGGTCATCGCAGTAGCACTTCCTTGTGAAGGAAATTATTTTGACGTATCCATAAACCTTGAAGTGACTAATCCAACAAGTCCGGGATTTACGCTTGCAGGAAATGGTGTCATTTACGGTACTTATCTGTATTCAGACTTGCCTGTTACCGTAGGGCCTTTGTTAGGCGATAATGAATCCTTTTATGAGTTTATCGCTTGGGATGTTGAAAATGCAGATTGCCAGCAATTTGTCTCTATTCCTGCTGCCAACTGCGGGCCTATCTGTTCTATAAGCAATTTTGTGCTTACAAACCTTGGATGTGTCAGCAACATAAGCGCCCTTGTTGAATTTAACTTTACAGTCACAAATCCTACAGGAAATACTTTTGATCTGTATAATGTTGACGGGGAATTAATAAGTACATGGTTATATTCTAGTTTGCCGGTGACCGTCAATTTCTTTGAAGTAAACGGTGCTGCCCCAATGGTTTTGACAGTATGTGATCATGTCAATCCTGATTGTTGCGAAACGTTTGTACTTGATGCTATTGATTGCAATCTTAACAATTGCGAAATATTCAGTTTGACAGCTACACCTGAATGCACCGGGAATAACTTTGTCGTTCACCTTGATTTTGGCCATGACAACACACCTTCTGATAGCTTTGAAGTAACTGGAAATAACCTGGTGTACGGCACCTTCGCTTATAACGAGCTACCCATTACCCTGGGCCCCTTAAATGGCGCTTCCAATATTACATGGGAGTTTATCGTCTTCGATAGTGAATCAGGTACATGTGGTGACTCAACGACACTTGGCATATTTAACTGTCCTCCTCCCTGTAATTTCCAGGAATTAAATGCAACTGCACTTCTCTGCAATGGTAATGATGCTTATTCTCTATTGCTAAATGCTGAATTAGAAGGAGCCGGAGAAAATGGTTTTGCTGTTTTTTCTGAATCTGCCTATTATGGAAGTTATTCCTATGCGGAGTTGCCTCTCACTATTTTGGCATTTGAAGGATCAGGAGATTTTATTGATGTCGTTTCTGTCTGCGATAATGAAAACCTTGGTTGTTGTGCAACCGTTCCTTTTGAAGCACTTCTGTGTGCAGGCTGCTTAATCTATAATCTGACGGCTACTCCTTTGCCTTGCAATGACCAGGATCAAATTATGGTTGAAATTGACTTCAACCATCAGAATGTGTCTACTGAAGGTTTTGAAATAACCGGAAATGGCGATAATTATGGCTCCTTCACATACGAAGATCTGCCTGTTCAAATAGGACCGTTTGCAGGTGACGGCTCTCAGTTTTTTGAATTTGTAGTCACCGACCTTGACAACCCATTGTGTTTTGAAGCCGTGGAACTCGGGTTCATAAATTGCGGGGATATCTGCGAATTATCCAATCTGGTGGTAGTACCAGGTGCTTGCAGTGGCAACAATATCTATGCTGCCACGATTGATTTCGATCATCAAGGCACAACAGGTGTCGGTTTCGATTTGTTTATTAACGGAGCATTATTTGCTTTCTATAGCTACGATGATCTTCCAATCACCATCGCGGAATTCCCATCCAGTGGTACTGGAATTGATATAGTTACAGTCTGTGAAAATGAAAATGCAGCTTGCTGTGCCACTCTTCCCTTTGCTGCTCCGGATTGTTCTTGCCAGGTGTTTGATGCCAGTGTCGAAAACCTTGGCTGTTCAAGCGATAGCACCTTCAATATATCCCTTGAATTCTTTTATGAAAACCTTCCTGGAAATTCTGTTGATGTATTCCTTGATGGTGCTTTCATCGGATTTTATAATGTAGCAGATGTTCCATTGATTATTTCATTACCTGAAGGAACCGGCACGGCTGTACTAGGCGTGTGTGCAAATGATCTGAATAATTGTTGCGATGAAGTAGTGATTGAATTGATAAATTGTGAAACGCCTCAATGCTTTATTTATGACCTGGTGGCTGAAACAGGCGATTGTAATTCTGATTCAACCTTTGTATTAGACGTTGTTTTTAATCATGAAAATTTACCCACTGACTCTGTAAATATCTGGGGTAATAATACCTATATCGGAAAATTTCTGGTTCAACCTACTTTCATCCACATTGAACATTTCCCGGTATTGGACGGAGCGACTACTACACTCACTGTTTGTGCAGTTGGCGAAGATGATTGTTGTGCTACCTACATTTTCGAAAATCCGGATTGTTCGCTTTTCGGCCAATGTAACATCTGGGACCTGATTGCTGTAGCCGGAGATTGTAATTCAGATTCAACATATGTCGTTCAACTTGAATTTAATAGCCAAAACCTGGAAGTAGACTCAGTCATTATTACCGGTAATGGCAACTATATTGGTCAATACCTGGTCACCCCGAACAACATAGTCATTGAACATTTCCCTGATTATGATGGTGACTCAGTTGTGATTAGTGTATGCTCAGTAGGCGAACCTGATTGCTGTGACACCTTTACTTTTGAAACTCCAGATTGCTCCTTATTTGGCCATTGTAACATATGGGATCTGGTTGCTGAAACTGGAGATTGCACTTCAGATTCCTCCTATGTACTGCATTTAGATTTCAATAGTCAAAATCTTTCTGTTGATTCCGTGGTGGTCACAGGCAATGGTAATTTTGTTGGCCAGTATCCAGTAACATCGGAGAATATTACAATACAGCACTTCCCACTTTATGAAACCGCTACTACCGTCATAACTGTTTGCGCGGTTGGCGAAGACGATTGTTGCGATGTATTTGAATATACAACACCTAATTGCGATAATGGAGGACCTTGTCATATCTATGATCTTGTTGCTACCATTGGTGATTGTCAGACCGATTCGACCTACGCACTATTTGTGGCCTATGAAGCTGACTATCTACCGGGTGATTCTGTTACAGTTAATGCTAATGATATACTTGTTGGTACATACGTAAATAATGAGGCAGGGTTTTGGATCGAAAACTTTCCGATCATTGATGCCAATCATACAGTTGTATGGGTTTGCGCCACCGGTGGAGATGATTGCTGCGATTTCTATGAATTTGAAACACCAAATTGCGAAGGCGGCGGAATATGCCAGTTATTTGATCTGTTAGCAGATCCGGGTGATTGCAATGGTGATTCAACGCATACACTTTTTATTAATTACTCCACCATAAACCTGCAATCAGATTCCGTAGTGGTTAGCACAGCTGAAGGATATTCTGCACATTTTGCTCACAATCCTGATGGTTTCATGATCCCAGATTTCCCTGCTTACAATACAAGCCATACCACCATCACTGTATGTGCACTGGGAAATGGAGATTGCTGTGATAGCTTTACGTTTGAAACACTGGATTGCGGACAGGAATTCGTTTGTGAAATTTATGGCCTATTTGCAGAAACGGGACAATGCACATCTGATTCAACGTATGTTTTGGATGTTGTATTCGATGTATACAGTTCAACTTCCGATTCTGTGGTCATCTATGCCAATGATTCGCTTGTTGGACAATATGCCAACAACCCTGATTTTATACATATTGAGAATTTCCCCCATTTACCGGGCGAACAAACAACAGTGACAGTATGTGCAGTAGGTGCTCCGGATTGTTGTGCCAGCTTCGAGTTTGAAACACCATTCTGCACAGGTGAATGTGTGATCTACAATATCGAAGTCAATACATTTGAATGTAACTCCGACAGCACCTTCCCTGCAGTTCTGCATTTTGAATATCAGAATATTGAAGCAGGTGGATTTGATGTGTATGCCGGTGATATCAATTTAGGATTCTTCACCTTTGAGCAGGTGCCTATTGAGATTGCTCACTTCCCTGCAAATGAAACAGGCCAGTACCTCGTAACTATTTGCGAAAGTGATAATACAGAATGCTGTACAACACAGGAATTTGAAGGCCCAACTTGTGGGACCGGTGGTTGTGAAATATCAAATCTTACCTACACGCTAACAGAATGTGATTCAGCAGGTAATTTCTACTTTATCCTTGATTTCGATTTTCAGAATACAGGTAATGAAGGCTTCCACGTCGAAGGAAATGGTACTAACTATGGTGATTTCAATTACGACAATGTGCCCGTTCAACTTGGTCCTTTTCCTACTGATGATACCGAATATGAATTTGTTGTGAATGACATAGGACATCCGGATTGTTCAGCTGCTATTGAACCAGGCAATGTAAATTGCACCGTGGCCACTGAATCTGTAGCTTACGATGCTTATTTCCAGATTTTCAACAATGGTAGTATTCCAGGCATCTATGCAAAGAAAAATATTACGCTATCCCTGTATAATTCAAATGGAAAAATGGTGTATAATCAAATTGCATTATCCGCAGAAGATAGATTTGAATTGAGCAAGCAAGCACCTGGCCTATACATCGGGACGATTACGTTTGGAGATTTTACCTGGCCGGTGAAACTGGTTAAAGCAGGATATTAATTTTCAATTAAATAAAACTTCTTTTATAAAAAGGGGCAAACTGAAATTCAGTTTGCCCCTTTTTTGATTGTGTCGATTATAAAACGTAAATACGTCTATCGAAAGGGTTATTAGAGTGGAATGTTCCCATGTTTTCTGACTGGACCTGTTTTCTTTTTATTGGACAAGACGGCAAAGGCAGCAATCAGCTTTCGCCTGGAATCTTCCGGTAAGATGACTTCATCTATAAATCCTCTTTCTGCAGCTTTATATGGATTAGCAAACAATTCAGCATATTCCTTTTCCTTTTCCAACAGGGTTGCGTGAGGATCTGAAGAACCCTGAATTTCTTTTTTAAATATTATTTCAGAAGCTCCCTTTGCACCCATCACTGCAATCTCAGCCGTAGGCCATGCAAAGTTCATATCAGCTCCGATATGTTTTGAATTCATTACATCATAGGCACCTCCATAGGCTTTCCTTGTAATCAAGGTAATCCGTGGAACTGTTGCTTCGCTAAACGCATAAAGTAATTTCGCACCGTGCTGAATAATGCCATGCCATTCCTGGTCAGTGCCAGGTAAAAATCCAGGCACATCTACTAATACTAAAATCGGGATATTGAAACAATCACAAAACCTGACGAATCGTGCTGCTTTACGAGAGGCGTCCGTATCGAGAACTCCTGCCAGATGCCATGGTTGATTCGCAACAATACCAATACTTCTACCACCCATTCTACCAAATCCCACAATGATATTCTGAGCGAAAAATTCATGAATTTCCATGAAACTGTCCAGGTCCACCAGCTGGTCTATAACTTCCTTCATCTGGTATGGAGTCGCCGCACTTTCAGGCATGATCCGGGCTAATTCGGGCCGCTCCTCATCCTGCAATTGAAAATCCAGATTGGTCGTTCGAACTCCATTATGTTGTGGGATATAACTCAATAACTTTCTGATCTGGCGGATGCAATCAACATCATTGAAAGCTGTGAGATGTGTCACTCCGGATTTGGTGGCATGTGTCATTGCTCCACCTAATTCTTCACTAGTCACCTCTTCATTAGTTACGGTCTTCACCACATTCGGGCCCGTAACAAACATATACGAACTGCCTTCGACCATGATGGTGAAATCGGTCATAGCGGGACTATAGACGGCTCCACCAGCACATGGGCCCATGATAGCGCTGATCTGCGGTATCACACCTGAAGCCCTCACATTGCGATAGAATATGTCAGCATAGCCTCCGAGCGATCTCACTCCTTCCTGTATCCTGGCACCTCCGCTGTCATTAAGGCCGATTATTGGCACCCCATTCTCTATTGCCAGGTCCATGATCTTGCAAATCTTTTCGGCATGCGTCTCTGAAAGCGCTCCACCAAAAACAGTAAAATCCTGTGCATAGGCATAAACAAGGCGGCCTTCGATCGTACCATAACCCGTAACGACCCCATCCCCGTAAAACTGTTGCTTATCCATACCAAAGTCTGTAGTACGGTGCACAACCAGAAGACCAATTTCCTGGAAACTGTTTTCATCAAATAAAAGAAGAATTCGCTCCCTGGCCGTTAGCTTTCCCTTCGCATGTTGCTGATCGATGCGGTCCTGGCCACCTCCCAGGTAAGCTTGTTCTTGCCTTCGTGTTAATTCGTTGATTTTTTTATTCATTCTGTTGGTAACTTAGCCCCCAAATTAAATAATATACCTGCAAGATTATGAATAGTATTCCATCCACCCTCCCTTTGTCCAGACTTGTACTTGAGATGCAGGAATCTGCTACCCTCAAAATGGCCAAAATGGCCCGCGAACTCAAAGCCCAAGGCAAAGACATCATTGATCTGAGTCTGGGCGAACCGGATTTCGATACCCCGGTCCATATAAAAGAAGCCGCAAAAAAAGCATTGGATGATGGCTATACAAAATATACACCTGTCAATGGATTACTCGAACTACGACAAGCTATTGTAAAGAAGTTTGACAGAGACCACAACCTCCAATACACAGTAAATCAAATCGTGGTTTCGAACGGGGCAAAACAAAGTGTTTTCAACCTATGCATGGCTTTGCTGGATCCCGGGGATGAAGTTATCCTTCCGGCACCTTATTGGGTTTCATATTTTGAAATCGTAAAAATGGCTGGAGGCGTACCAGTTGTGGCGCAATCTACCATCGAGGAGGATTTCAAATGTGATCCTTCGTACATCGAATCGCTCATAACGGATCGCACTAAATTTATAATGTATTCCTCACCCTGCAATCCAAGTGGATCTGTCTTTTCCTATGATGAGCTTAAGGCGTTAGCTTCAATGCTTCAGGCGCATGAACATGTCCTGGTCGTTTCGGATGAAATCTATGAACATATCAATTTCACACAACAACACCATACTATTGCTTCCATGGAAGGAATGAAGGACAGGACAGTGATCATCAACGGCATGGCAAAAGGTTATGCCATGACAGGATGGCGTCTTGGGTATATTGCCGGTCCTGACTGGATTGCAGAAGCCTGTACCAAAATTCAGGGTCAGGTGACCAGTGGTGCCACTTCCTTTGGTCAGAAAGCTGCAGCCGTAGCGCTAGAATCTGATCATACCCCAACCTATGAAATGGCAAAAGCCTTTCATCAACGCAGAGACCTTATCATATCCCTTCTTGAGCAGATTCCATTATTGATGGTCAACAGACCACAAGGTGCTTTTTATATTTTCCCTGATGTATCCGCCTATTTTGGAAAAACCTCGGCCAATGGATATTTGGTAAAAGATGCAGATGACATGAGTCTTTATCTCCTGGCTGAAGCTCAAGTGAGTTCTGTTTCAGGTGTTGCTTTCGGTAATGATAAATGTATCCGATTGTCCTACGCTACGTCTGATGCCAAATTGAAAGACGCAGCTCAACGAATTGCAATTGCACTCGCCTCTTTAAAATGAGTTAACGAACAAGTTTATAATCCTGTTCTATATAGCGCAGGATCCTGACTCTTTTATTTTCGTAATATAAAGGCACTTTCATTTCTGCTTTGTCTGAGGCAGCATTGCTTTTAAATATCGGCTTTATGTCAAAGCCAGATGCCAGGCCGTATTGTGAAGGATCCATCTCGCCGATCAATCCTTCCTGTCCACTTGTGGATAATTTATCGGCCAGCCACATCATCAAATCATACCCCAGGAATGCATTCAAATCGGGTACGGTGTGAAATCTCCTGAGGAAATTTGCCCGAAAAGTTGCATAGTCCGGTGATGCGATATCTATAAAAGAAGATATGCTCAGGTGAAGTGAAAGACTTTCCATATAATTTGCATTGAGATTGGAATACCCAACCCATTGGGGCAAACCAAATACAATAGCTTCCCTTGTGTCTTTATCAGCATGAAGCTTTCGCATAAATGAATTCACAAAGGCCTCATCTGTTTTTGCAAAATAGGGAAGAATGAAAATAGTGCCCTTGTCATCATCCAGGTATTTGTGAAGGTCCGTTTTTTCAAGATCCGGAGATGTATCACTAATGATGAGCTCCTCTGCCTTTACATCAGGATAGGCTGTAAAGAGTTTGATACGGTTAGATTCAGTAGCGTTATTCCTGGCCACTACAAAAACTTTCTTTCCAACCATCTCATCACGTAT
>Ga0138256_10009080_pt1 | contig 10432 bp, 10 predicted proteins | sample KNB2016incub_MG_FD_105486 | JGI IMG/M metagenome (GOLD analysis project Ga0138256, IMG submission 105486) | Active sludge microbial communities from wastewater in Klosterneuburg, Austria - KNB2014incub_MG | ecosystem: Engineered > WWTP > Activated sludge > Unclassified | place: Austria... | reverse complement strand
GGTGCATTGCCGCTACTGCTTCCGCCGCCACTATCCCTACGCCGAGGACACCGCGGCCGCGGCTGGCTGGCGCGAGGCCGTCGCGCTGATCGCGGGCGATTCGTCCATCCACGAGGTCATCCTGTCCGGCGGCGATCCGCTGTCGCTGGCCGACCACAAACTGGCCGAACTGACTGACGCCCTGCGCGACATCCCGCATATCCGTCGCCTGCGCATCCACACCCGCCTGCCGATCGTGCTGCCCGAGCGGGTGGACGCCGGCCTGCTGGCCTGGCTGCGCGCGCTGCCGTGGCCGGTCGCGATCGTGGTCCACGCCAACCATGCCCGCGAGTTCGACGATGGGGTGGATGCTGCAATGACCGCCCTGCGCGAGACCGGCGCAACCCTGCTCAACCAGGCAGTCCTGCTGCGCGGCGTGAACGATTCGATCGAAGCGCTGGCCGACCTTTGCGAACGCAGCCATGCCGCAGGCGTGCTGCCCTACTACCTGCATCAGCTGGACCGGGTCGCCGGTGCCGCCCATTTCGAGGTCGATGACGCCCACGCGCTCGAATTGCACGCCGCATTGGCCGCCCGTCTGCCCGGGTACCTGGTCCCGCGGCTGGTGCGCGAGATCGCCGGGGCTCCCGGCAAAACCCCGCTGCAGGCGGTGGACGCGGGCATCCCGGCCGCCGGATGATGTAGCCTTGCCCCTCAACGCACGGATTGCAGCCCCCGCATGGCGATCGGCAAGGACACCGCTCTACGACTGATGCTCATCGATGACCAGGTCAACGAGGCCGAGGCCATCGTCAGCAGCCTGCGCAATGCGGGCATCGCGGTGCGCCCGTTGCGCCCGGAGTCGATCGACGAGCTTGCGCAGATGCTGGCCCAGCAGCAAGTCGACATGGTCCTGGCGGAACACGCCTCGACCCTGCTGCCCTTCAATGAAGTGGCGATGGTGGTGATGGGCTGCGGCCGCGACGTCCCCCTGCTGGCGGTGCTGGACGGCATCACCGACGAGATCCTGGACAGCGTGCAGGCGCAAGGCGCGCAAGCGGTGGCGTTGCGTGGCCGGCCACAGCAATTCCTGAAGAACGTGCGCACCGAATGGCATGACGTCGACGCGCGCCGTTCGCAGCGCGCGCTGGAAGCACAGATGCGCGAGACCGAACGCCGCTGCGACATGCTGATCGATTCCTCGCGCGAGCCGATCGCCTACATCCACGAAGGCATGCACATCCGCGCCAACCAGGCCTACCTGGAGATGTTCGGCTACGAGAGCTTCGAGGACATCGAAGGCATGTCGCTGCTGGATCTGGTGGCACCGAAGGATGTCGACGAGTTCAAGGCGCTGCTGAAGCGGCTGTCCAAGGGCGAGCCACCACCGCCGCGCCATGAACTCACCGCCCGCGACATCGACGGCAACGACTTCCCGGCGGTCATGGAATTCACCGCCGCCCAGTACGAAGGCGAGTCCTGCCAGCAGGTGATCTTCCGGCGCCAGGCCGTCGAGCAGGATCCCGAACTCGCCCGCCAGGTCGAGGAACTCAAGCAGCGCGACCAGGCCACCGGTCTGTACAACCGCCCGACCTTCCTCGGCCTGCTCGACACCGCGGTGGCGGAAGCCGCCGGACAGGGCGCCGCGCATGGCCTGCTGCTGATCGAACCCGACCATTACGCGCAACTGCTCGAGGTGATCGGGCTGGATGCCGCCGACGACCTGATGGCGGCAATGGGCCAACGCCTTGACAGCGTCGCCAACGGCGCGATCACCGCGCGCTTCGGCGAACACCAGCTCGCCGTGCTGTCACGCGGCAGCGACTATCGCGCCACCAGCGATCTCGCCGAGAGCGTCCGCGATGCGTTTGCCGGCCACGTGCTGGAAGTCGGTGACAACACCCTCAACGCGACCGTCAGCATTGGTGGCGTGCAGATCGGCGAGAAGATCGCCAGCACCAGCCAGGTGCTCGCCAAGGCCAGCCAGGGCGTGGTGTCCGCGGTCGGCGTGGGCGGCAACCGGGTGCAACTGTTCGATCCCGGTGCGGTGGATCGTGCCGAGCAGGAGCGCATCGAGGCCTGGGTCGCGCGCATCCAGGGCGCGCTGGACAGCGAAGGCTTCCGCCTCGATTTCCAGCCGGTGATCGCCCTGCAGGGCGACGGCAGCGAAACCTACGAAATGATCCTGCGCCTGCACGGCAGCGACGGTGTGCCGGTCGAGGCCAGCACCTACTTGCCGATCGCCGAAGAAAACGATCTGCTCCGCCCGATCGACCGCTGGGCAGTATCCCGCGCGATCGCCCTCATTGGCGAGCGCCTGCGCGCCGGCAAGCGCACCAGCGTGCTGCTGTCGGTGTCGCAGGAGGCGCTGCTGGATGCCAGCATGCCGGCCTTCATCGCTAAACAGCTGGCCGACGCCGGGGTGTCCGGCGAGCATTTGATCCTGGCGGTGCCGGAGGCGAAGGTCTTCACCAACCTGCACGCGGCGCAGGAATTCGCCGGCGCACTGGCGGGCTTCGGCAGCCGGATGGCTTTGGAGCACTTCGGTGCCGGCCTCAACTCCCTGCAGACGCTGCAACACTTCGAGCCGGCCCTGCTCAAGATCGATCCGCAATTCATGGATGACCTGGCCAAGAGCACCGACTCGCAGGGGCGCGTACGCGAGATCGCCAAGCAGGCGAGCAGTCGCGGCATCCGCACCGTGGCAGAGCGCGTGCAGGATGCCTCCAGCATGACCCTGCTGTTCTCGGCGGGCGTCGATTACGTGCAGGGCGATTTCCTGGCCCCCGCCGGCCCGGACATGACCTACGACTTCAGCTGACCGCGTTCGCCTCGCCGCAAGAAAAAAGCCCGCCTTTCGGCGGGCTTTTGCTTTCTGATCGCGTGGTCGCTTGCGACGGTCAGGCCACCACGCCCTGGCGCAGGGCACTGGAATCGGGCTGGGCATTGCGCAACGCGGCGATGCGCTCTTCCAGCGGTGGATGGCTCATCAGCAGGCGCTTCAAGCCACCGCCCACGCCACCGCTGATGCCGAACGCGGCGACCTGTTTCGGCAACGTGCTGGCTCCATGGCTTTGCGCCAGCCGTTCGAGCGCGGCGATCATCTTCTGCTTGCCGGCCAGCGCGGCGCCACCGGCGTCGGCACGGAACTCGCGGTGGCGCGAGAACCACATCGCGATCATCGAGGCGAACAGGCCGAAGATCATGTCCAGCACGAACACGCCCAGGTAGTAGCCGATGCCGTAGCCGTCGCGATTGCCCAGGTAACCGTCGATGGCGCGGCCGATCACCCGCGAGAGCACGATCACGAAGGTATTGAGCACGCCCTGCAAGAGCGCCATGGTGACCATGTCGCCATTGGCGACGTGGCTGACTTCGTGGGCGAGCACGGCTTCGGCCTCGTCGCGGCTCATCGCCCGCAGCAGTCCGGTCGACACCGCGACCAGCGCATTGTTGCGATTGGCGCCGGTGGCGAAGGCATTGATCTCCGGCGCGTCATAGATCGCGACCTCGGGCATGCCGATGCCGGCGGCGGCGGCCTGGCGGCGGACCGTGGTCACCAGCCATTGCTCGGCCTCGTTGCGCGGGGTCTCGATCACGTGCGCGCCGGTCGCGCGCTTGGCCATCCACTTGGAGACCAATAGCGAGATGATCGAGCCACCGAAACCGAACAGCGCGGCCATGATCACCAGCCCGCCGAAGTGCTGCGGGTTCACGCCGAAGATCGACATCACGATACTGACCAGGGCCAGCACCGCCATGTTGGTGGCGAGGAAGAGGAACATGCGCTTGAACATCGATCTGCCATCCTGCCGCAGGGGAGGCGCGGCTTGCGTCGGAAGTGTGGCCTCGCCCTTGTAAATTCAATCTGAAGGCCACCCGACCCCCATGCCAGCCCCCGCTTACCGTGGCCGTTTCGCGCCCTCGCCCACCGGCCCCCTGCATGCGGGCTCGCTGCTGGCCGCGCTGGGCAGCTGGCTGCTGGCGCGGCAGGCCGGTGGCGAGTGGTGGTTGCGGATCGAGGACGTGGACCCGCCGCGCGAGGTCATCGGTGCCGCCGATGGGCAGATCGCCGTACTGGCCGCATTCGGGCTGCGCCACGACGGACCCATCGAATACCAGAGCCGGCGGCAGGTGCTGTACCAGGCCGCGCTGGATCGACTGCTGGCGATCGGCCTCGCGTTCGAATGCCACTGCAGCCGCAGCGACCTGGCTGCCAGCGGCGGTATCCATCGCCGCTGCGTGGCTGGTGGCCGACGTCCCGATCCGGCGATCCGATTGCGCGTCGAGGAGGGTTGCGAGATCGCTTTCGATGACCTCATCCATGGCCGGGTGGCGCAACGGGTCGACTTCGAGGCCGGCGACTTCGTCCTGCGCCGCGCCGATGGCCTGTGGGCCTATCAGCTGGCTGTAGTCGTGGACGATGCTGCGCAGGGCATCACCGATGTCGTCCGCGGCGCCGACCTGCTCGATTCGTCGCCACGCCAGATCCTGCTGCAACGCGCACTGGGCTTGCCGACGCCGCGCTACGCCCACCTGCCGCTGTTGCTGGGCGATGACGGCCGCAAGCTGTCGAAGTCCTGCGACGCCAGGCCGGTCGATCCCGCCGACCCGCTGCCTGCCTTGCACGCGGCCTGGCATGCACTCGGCCAGCACCCATTGGCGATGGATGCCGCTTCGGCCGACGCAGTCCTCGCCGCCGCGACCGATGCATTCCGCATCGAACGAGTACCGCGCACCTCGTTGTCGGCATCCGCCGCAGCGCACAACAACGCCGCAACATCACCCCGCTAGAATCATCGCAATCATTCCATCCCTTCCAGGAGCTTCCCCATGACTTCCCGCGTCGCACTCGTCACCGGTGGCACCGGCGGCATCGGCACCGCCATCGTCAAGCGCCTCGCCGACATGGGCCACAAGGTCGCCACCAATTACCGCAACGAGGAAAAGGCGCGCGCCTGGCAGGACAAGATGAAGTCCGAGGGCTACGACATCGCGCTGGTGAAGGGCGACGTGACCTCGCCTGAGGAAGCGGAAGCGATGGTGCGCGAGGTCGAGACCACGCTTGGTCCGGTCGACATCCTGGTCAACAACGCCGGCATCACCCGCGACGGCACCTTCCACAAGATGAAGGCCGACCAGTGGGGCGACGTGATCAACACCAACCTCAATTCGGTGTTCAACGTGACCCGCCCGGTGATCGAGGGCATGCGCGAGCGCAAGTGGGGCCGCGTCATCCAGATCAGCTCGATCAACGGCCTGAAGGGCCAGTACGGCCAGGCCAACTACGCTGCGGCCAAGGCCGGCATGCACGGCTTCACCATCTCGCCGGGCTACATCGCCACCGACATGGTGATGGCGGTGCCGGAGGAAGTGCGCGCGAAGATCGTCGCCGACATCCCGACCGGTCGCCTCGGCACGCCGGAAGAGATCGCCTACGGCGTTGGGTTCCTGGCCGATGAGCAGGCGAGCTGGATCACCGGCTCCAACCTCGACATCAACGGCGGGCACCACATGGGTTGGTGAGGGATCCGGCAGGGGCCCGGACACCGGGTTCCTGCCTCGATCCGCGTGTGACAAGATCCATCCGACCCATCGCCGCAGCCACAACGCCACGGAGCCCGCATGTCCAACGTCGATCCGAACCGCCGCCCATCGAATGCTGGCCGTTATCTGTTCCTGCTGATCCTCGGCCTTGTCCTTGGCGTGATCGCCACGGTGATGGCGATGCGCGCGCTTGAACAGCGCAAGGATCATTTCCCGGACGCGCTGATGCAGGTACAGCAATGGCACATGGGCCAGCTGAAGGCCGACATGGATGCGAATCGCTGCAACGCGACCGACATCCTGCCGCACCTGCAGGCGCTGCGGGTCACCTCCAACGATCTCGATGCCGCGTTCCCGAGCCTGCGCGACGACACCCGCTTCACCGCCGCCAGCTCGGCGATGCGTGCCGCCACCGACAAGGCGATCGCCAATCCGCCGCTGACCTGCGACGGCCTCGGTGAAACCATGAAATCCATCGGCGAAACCTGCAAGGGCTGCCACCAGGATTTCCGCGGCTGAACTCCCCCGCATGCTCACTTCTACAAGGCCGCCCGCAAGGCGGCCTTGTCGTTTCCGCGATCAGCACGCAAGAAGAAGCACGTTGACACCCCGTCTACGTCGGTGAATCCGCGATAAGCACGCCTCCCTCCAAAACCGGCGATGTGATGTGCGGTTCATGCGTCCGCGCACAGGATCGGCCCGTCGTCGCCAACACGTCGGCACCCAATCATTGCTCCAATCGAAAGGAGACCAGACATGTCGAACCGCACTCCCCACCTCCGCACCCTGGGCGCGGCCATGCTCGGCCTCGCGCTCGCCGCCGGCACCGGTTGCGCCAGCACCGGCAATTCCAGCTATCAAGGCGCCGGCTACGGCAGCAACAGCTGCCAGAACTGCGGCACCGTGACGCGCATCAGCGTCGGCGGCTCTTCCGGCAAGGCTGGTGCCGTGATAGGCGGGATCATCGGCGCGGTGGCCGGCCATGAAGTCTCCGCGCAGACTGGTGGCAGCAAGGGCAACCAGAACATCTCCACTGTCGCCGGCGCCGCCGCGGGCGCCGTGGCCGGCAATGCCATCCAGAAGAACCGCAGCGACGGCTACACGGTCCACGTGCGCATGGACGACGGCCGCACCACCACGGTCACCCAGGGCGACGTCTCCGGCTTCCGCGAGGGCTCCCGCGTCCGCCTCGACAATGGTCGCGCCTACCTCCAGTAAGCAACACCCATCACCTCGGCAAACGCGTCACACGAACGGCCCGCATCGCGGGCCGTTCGTTTGCCGGGACCGACATTCCTGCAGAATGCCGAAGCCCTGACAACGGAGACCCCATGGAACCGAACACCCTGTACTACCTGCTTGCCATCGTGCTGGTCGTAGTCGGCATCGCCGGCACCATCCTTCCGGCACTGCCCGGCCTGCCGCTGGTGTTCGCCGGCATGTTGCTGGCCGCGTGGGCCGGTGATTTCCAGCAGGTCGGGGTGCCGATGCTGGTGGTACTGGGCCTGTTGACGGCGTTCTCGCTGGCGGTCGACTTCTGGGCGACCGCGCTTGGCGCCAAGCGCGTCGGTGCCAGCCGGCTGGCGATCATCGGCGCGATGGTCGGTACCCTGGCGGGCCTGTTCTTCGGACCACTTGGCCTGCTGCTGGGACCATTCGCCGGTGCGATCGGCGGTGAGCTGATCCATCGGCGCAGCCTGCAGAAGCAGGATCTTGGACATGCCGCAAAGGTCGGCTTCGGCACCTGGTTCGGCATCCTGTTCGGTACCGTGCTGAAGCTGGCGTTGGCGTTCACCATGCTGGGCCTTTTCGCCCTGGCTTGGTGGCTTTAGCGACACGGCATTCACACTACGCTGAATGCGACCGCGCCAAGCTTCGTGACCATTCGATCCCGGGCGGATCATCGCGATGCCCAAACGCTGGAGCCGAAAACGCATGATCTGGACGATCGTCACCACCGCCTTGATCACCCTGCTGGCGGTGACGCTGGCGATGAACTTCAAGACCTCCGAGAAGACGCTCGAGCGCAAGATCGAGCATCGCTACGCGGTGGCCGACCCGCAATTCCGGCGCGAGATGGGCGTGCTGCTGGGGCCTGGGATCATTCCCGGCAACCAGGTCACCGACCTGCAGAACGGCCAGGAGATTTTCCCGGCGATGCTTGCGGCCATCGGCAGCGCGCAGAAGACCATCACTTTTGAAACTTACATCTACTGGTCTGGCAACGTCGGCCAGCAATTTGCCAAGGCGCTGGAGGAACGCGCGCGTGCAGGTGTTGCGGTCAAGGTCATGCTTGACTGGGCCGGCAGCATCAAGATGGAAGACGCCATGTTGCAGGGCATGAAGGACGCTGGCGTGGACGTCCAGCAATACCGGCCTCTCAAGTGGTACAACATCGGCCGCCTCAACAACCGCACCCACCGCAAGTTGCTGGTCGTCGATGGCAAGGTCGGCTTCACCGGCGGCGTGGGCATTGCCGACCAATGGTCCGGACATGCGCAGGATCCGGACCATTGGCGAGACCTGCATTTCCGCATCGAGGGCCCGGTGGTTGCCCAGATGCAGGCGGCATTCAACGACAACTGGATCAAAACGACGGGCGTGGTGCTGAACGGCGCCGATTATTTTCCGCCGCTGGAGCGCACGGGCGACATGGACGCGCACATGTTCGTGGCGTCGCCCGCGGGCGGCAGCGAGAGCATGCACCTGATGTACCTGATGGCGATCGCCGCCGCGGACCGCACCATCGACCTGGAGGCGGCCTACTTTGTCCCCGACGACCTGATCATCAAGGCGCTGCTCGCGGCCCGTCACCGCGGGGTGAAAGTACGCGTGATCCTGCCAGGAAAACACATCGACTCCGAAACCGTGCGCCTGGCCTCCAAGGCGCATTGGGGCGAGTTGCTGCTTGGCGGCGTCGAGATCCACGAGTACCAGCCGACCATGATGCACAACAAGCTGTTGATCGTGGATGGCCTGATGACCTCGGTGGGTTCCACCAATTTCGACGTCCGCTCGTTCCAGCTCAACGATGAGGCCAGCCTCAACATCTACGATGCGGGATTTGCCGCGCACATGACCGAAGTATTCGAGGACGACCTCAAGCCGACCAAGCAGTACAGTTACCAGATGTGGAAGCAGCGCCCGCTCAAGGACAAGCTGGCAGAAAAATTCATCCTTCCGATCAAGTCCCAACTCTGACGCGAGCCGATGCCGATCCTCGATCCTGCCAAGCTTCCCACCGCCAGCAGCCTCGGCGAACGCTTCATGACCGCGCTGGAACAGGTGCAGGACAAGCTGCTGCACCTGGTTGCCAGCATCCCGCTGCTGCTCATCGCGTTGCTGATCGTGCTGTTCGCCAGCTGGCTGGGCGGCTTGGCCAGCCGACGGATGCGGATCGTGAAGCGGATCAGCAGCAGCAATCCCTACATGGAGGGCCTGCTCCGCAGCACCGTGCGAACGGTGATCGTGCTGGCCGGCGTGGTGGTGGCGCTGGACTTGCTCAATGCAACGTCACTGGTCGGCGCGGTGCTGGGATCGGCGGGCGTGATCGGCCTGGTGCTCGGCTTCGGCTTCAAGGACATCGCCGAGAACTACATCGCCGGCGTGCTGCTCAGCCTGCGCAAGCCGTTCTCGCCCGGCGACACCGTGCGCATCGACAACTTCGAGGGCAAGGTGGTGGCGCTCACCGCGCGCGCGACGATCATGATGACGGTGGACGGCAACCACCTGCAGTTGCCGAACAGCATCGTGTTCAAGTCGGTGCTGCTCAACTACAGCCGCAATCCGAAGCGCCGCTTCGATTTCGAGACCAGCGTCGACAACCGCGCCTCATGGCATGCGGCCATGGATGCCGGCATCGCCGCGATCGCATCGGTCGAGGGCGTGCTCACCGAGCCGGCGCCCTCGGCATTGATCCGCAGCCTGTCCAACGACGGGGCGATTCTGCAGTTCACCGGCTGGATCGACCAGCAGCACAACGACCTGGCGCGCACCCGCAGCGAGGCCATGCGGCGGGTTCGCCGGCAATTGCGCGAGGCCGGGATCCTGCCGCCGGAGAGCGTGCAAAGGGTGGTTCTGCAACGCAACGACGTGGAAGTCGCCGAGGAAGCGGAGAACGGACATGCGCGCGATACGTCGGTCGACCGCGCGCTGGACGCACAGGTCGGGCGCGCGCGCCAGCTGGAAGACGGTGGCGACCTGTTGCATGCGGATGCAGGGCCGCCGCCGGCGCGCTGAACCAGCATTCACGGCTATCAGGCGCCGTACAGCAGCCAGTGCCGCGCTTCGGTCTCGTTGGAAAAGATCCGGCAGGTGATGCCGCGCTCCTGCAGCATGATCTCGCCGAGTTCGCTGCCCTGGATGTCGTCGCGCAATTCCACGAAGGCGCTGCGGAAGCGCCCCATGCCGGCGGCCTCGATGCCGTCGATCACCTTGCCGAGATCCTCCAGCCCGACGGTCGATACCAGGTCCTCGAGGATCAGCATCCTGGTCACCCCGACCGCCGTCCCTTCCGAGGCGAGCATCCGCCACATCGCGATCGACAGGTCGACGGAATCGGTGCCGTCGAACACGTACGCGCGCAGGTAGCCCGGCTCGTCCTCGTAGCAGACCTTGAAGCCGGGCCCGTTGACGACGCGGGTGTTGCTCATGCGAGCACCACCGGGATGCCGCCGAGCGTGCCGCTGGCGATCTTCGCCTGCCATTCCTTCGGGCCGGTCTGGTGCACGGACGTCCCTTCCGAATCGACCGCCACGGTCACCGGCATGTCCTTGACCTCGAACTCGTAGATCGCCTCCATGCCGAGGTCAGCGAAACCGACCACGCGCGCCGACTTGATCGCCTTCGACACCAGATAGGCCGATCCGCCGACCGCCATCAGGTAGACCGAACGATGTGTCCTGAT
>Ga0138256_10009079_pt1 | contig 10432 bp, 12 predicted proteins | sample KNB2016incub_MG_FD_105486 | JGI IMG/M metagenome (GOLD analysis project Ga0138256, IMG submission 105486) | Active sludge microbial communities from wastewater in Klosterneuburg, Austria - KNB2014incub_MG | ecosystem: Engineered > WWTP > Activated sludge > Unclassified | place: Austria... | reverse complement strand
CGGTTGATAACGGATGGCGAACCCACGGAGATCGAACTCATCTTGAGCGGGATTATCGTTCCAGCGGAGTAGCAGCGACTATGTTCGCGTCATGCGGCTTCTATTGCTCAGCAATTCCACCATGCCCGGTGAACCATTCTTCACTTGGCCACGGCAACTCGTCAAAGACTTCCTTCCAGCACAGCGCCAACGTATCGCATTCGTGCCCTTTGCTGCTGTCTCGTTCAGCATGGATGAGTATGCCGACACCATCGCGAAGGTGTTCGATGAGCTGGGCCACGAACTGATCAGCCTACATCGCGAGAGCAACCCTGTCGCGGCGTTGGATGGTGCTGCGGCGGTCGCGGTGGGCGGTGGTAACTCGTTCCAACTTTTGAAGCTTCTCTACAAGCACGACCTCGTCCGCGCGATCAGACATCGGGTAAAGGACGGCCTGCCCTACCTCGGTTGGAGCGCCGGTAGCAACGTGGCTTGCCCCACCATCATGACCACCAACGACATGCCCATCTGTGAGCCGCCGAGCTTGCGCGCAATGAACTTGGTGCCTTGGCAGATCAATCCGCATTACACCGACCAACGCATTGCCGGGCATGGTGGCGAAAGCCGGGATCAACGGATCGCGGAATATCTCGAACTGAACCGCGAGTCGGTGGTGGCAGGACTGCGCGAAGGCGCCGCGTTGCGTATTGAGGGAAATGGAGTGAGCATTCATGGAACTGGCATGCGGGTTTTCCGCCGCACCAAAATGCCCGTGGATGTCGGTGGTGATCGTACCCTTCGGCTCGACCTGGGGGATGTGGACAACGCTTGATACGTCGGTGGAAGACGCGCATTGACGCCGGTTATGTTTGCGTCCATCACAATGGACTTTTCAGGCGAGAAACTGGACAAGCTTCTGGACAAGTTGGGCTTCAACCTCGTGTTGCTGGCCAAGGTGCTCATCATCGTATTCGCGGCGTTCCTATTGGAGCGGTTCGTCAGGCTGTTGTTGAGGCGAGCATACAAGCGCGGGGAGCAGGGTCAGGAAGATGCTACGCGTTATCGTTTTCTGAGGAATGCCACACGGTTCATTGTAGGCTTGTTGGCGGCGGGGGCCATCATTTACAGCATACCATCATTCAAGCACATTGCTGTCACGCTCTTCGCTGGCGCTGGCATTCTGGTCGCCATTATCGGATTGGCCGCGCAGGATGCGTTCAGTAACATCATCAGCGGTGTATTCATCGTCGCATTCAAGCCGTTCCGTGTGGGCGACCAAGTATCCGTTGCGGGACACAGCGGGGTTGTTGAGGACATCACATTGCGCCATACGGTGATCCGTACGTTGGAGAACCGACGCGTGATCATCCCCAACAGCAAGATCAGCGATGAAACGATCGTGAACAGCACCATCGGCGATGAGGCCATTTTCCAGTTCGTTGTCGTACAGGTGGGGTATGAATGTGATCTCGACAAAGCCATTGCCGTGTTGCAGGAAGAAGGCGCCGCGCACCCGGACTTTCGCGACCGGCGCACGGCCGAAGAAGTGGAGAAGGGCTTGCCAGCTATTCCCGTGCGTGTCATTGAACTCGGGGAAAATGGCGTTACACTGCGCGCCGGGGTGTGGGCGGACGATGCCGGCGCAGCGCGCCTGATGCAGTTCGATCTGCTGAAGAACGTTAAGCAGCGCTTCGATCGTGAGGGTATCACCATCCCCTACCCACAGCGAGTGATCACGATCAAAGGGAACAACCCGGCACCATGAAGAAGGTAAAAAGCCGTAGTGGAAAGGCCGGACTTCCCCCGGGATCGTTGGTGGGGGTCGGTGATATCGGCAAGGGCGTTTCCAAGATCACCCTCTTCACCTTCAACAACGATGTATACGAAGAGAAGCAACTTATCACTATCGGTGATCTGCAGTTGCCGGATCCCAGCACACGAATCAGTTGGTTGGACATTGATGGGCTCGATGACGACAAAGTGGTGACCCAAACAGGCGAACGTTTCAACCTGCATCCCCTGCTCTTGGAGGATGTATTGAACACGGACCACCGCCCGAAAGTGGAAGAGTATCAGGACACGCTATTCGTCGTGGTGAAAATGCTGAGCCTCGATGAAGAGACCGGCGGCATCGAGAACGAGCAGGTGAGTTTTGTGCTTGGCAAAGGCTATCTGCTGAGCTTCCAAGACAAGCCCGGGGATATCCTCGACCCTATCCGTGACCGCATCCGCCACAAGCTGGGGCGCGTGCGCAAGAGCGGCGCTGATTACCTGTTGTATGCGCTGCTGGACGTCATCGTGGACAATTACTTCCTCATCGTCGAGGAACTGGGCAAGCGCATCGAGGCCTTGGAACGGAAAGTGACCGTGCGCCCAACGAGCGACGACCTGCATACCATGCAGGAACTGCGTGGTATGCTGATCACCGTGAGCCGCTACGTGGCACCCACACGCGAACTCGCCGGCCGCCTCAACACCATCCAGAGCGAACTGTTCGACAAGAGCACTCGCCGTTACATCAACGACCTGCAGGACCACACCGTCTACATCAGCGAAACGATCGGCACGCTGCGCGATATGTTGGCCAGTTTGGAGAACACCTACCATGCCTTGCTGAACCTACGCAGCGGCCAAGTGGTGAAGGTGCTCACCATCATCAGCAGCATCTTCATTCCCCTCACATTCATCGTGGGCGTTTATGGAATGAACTTCGACAACATGCCTGAATTGCGCTGGCACTATGGCTACTACGTCGTGATGGCGTTCATGGCTGTCGTGGTGGTCGGCATGCTCATCTGGTTCAGGGTGAAGAAGTGGCTGTGATGAAAGCGTGACTTCCACCGCCGAACGAATTTCACCCCGCAAGGCCCACGGATCTTCCACGCATCTACTTTTGGAGCGTTCAGCGCACTTATGACAAAGCGAAGCACCGGTATCTGCGACCTAACTTGGTCAGCCTTGCTTCCGTGCGCGCACTACCACGGCTTCCGCTGATGTTCGCGACCGTGGCACCCGGAACCATTGACGGCCATGTGGCCTGTTCCGCTCAGGTGCACGCCTTGTCCCACCTCTTTCCGCCCGTCGGGGATCGCATTGTGATCCCTGCGCCCATGCTTGGGAATTCTCCCATCAAGCCTCACGTGCATGCACTGCACGCTTCACTTCACAGCGCGGCCAAGAGCGCTCTTGCCCCAATCGTCAAGTAAATGAAGACCCATTACGTCGACCTGATCGAGCAGACCTTCGACTTCCCCAAGGACGAATTCAATTTCCAGGACGGTAAACTCACTTGGAACGAATTGCCGTTGACGGAACTCATTGAGAAGCACGGGACACCGCTGCGCATCAGTTACCTGCCCAAGATCGGCGAGAAGATCGACCAGGCCAGGGAACACTTCCGCAAGGCGTTCAAGGAACACAAGTACATCGGGACATACACGTACTTCTACTGCACGAAGAGCAACCACTTCAACTACATCATTGACAAGGTGCTGGAGAAAGGTGTGAGCCTTGAGACCAGCAGCGCCTACGACATTGAGATCGTGGAACTGATGATCGAACGGGGCAAATTGCCCAAGGACGCTACGATCCTGTGCAACGGCTACAAGGACGACCGCTACATCCGCAACATCGCTCGGCTGGCCAACAGCGGTTTCAAAGTGGTCCCCATCATCGACAACATGGGCGAACTCAACCGGCTCGATGAAGCGATCAATGTGCAGTGCGACATCGGTATCCGCATCGCGGCGGAGGAAGCACCCAAGTTCGAATTCTACACCAGCCGACTGGGCATCGGCTACAAGGACATCATCCCTTTCTACATGCGCAATGTGAGCAAGCAGCGCAAATTCAAGCTGAAGCTCATGCACTTCTTCATCAATACCGGCATCAGCGACACGGCCTACTACTGGAACGAATTGGGCAAGTGCGTGAACGTGTACTGCGACCTGAAGAAATTGTGCCCCACGCTGGACACGCTGGATATCGGTGGCGGCATGCCCATCAAGAACAGTCTCAACTTCAGCTTCGATGCCGATTACATGATCGGCGAGATCGTTGGGCGCATCAAGGACATCTGCGACGAGAACAAAGTCCAAGAGCCCAACATCTACAGCGAGTTCGGCAGCTTCACTGTGAGCGATTGCGGAGCCACCTTCTTCAGCATCATCGATCAGAAGAAACAGAATGAGAAAGAGCGTTGGAACATGATCGACGGCAGCTTCATGACCACGCTACCGGACACATGGGCCATCAATAAGCGCTTCATCATGCTGCCCATCAACAACTGGGAGGATGAGTATGAACGGGTCTTCCTCGGTGGTATGACCTGCGACAGCGACGATTACTACAACAGCGAGCAGCACGTGAACGCCATCTACCTGCCCAAGTTCCGAGAGGGCCGTAAACAGCATATCGGCTTCTTCAATACCGGGGCTTACCAAGACTCGCTCGGGGGCTTCGGCGGTATCCAGCATTGCCTGATCCCGAAACCGAAGCACGTGCTTCTGGACCGCGCAGCCGACGGAAGTCTCGTGGATTGGGTCTTCGCTGAAGAACAAAGCAGTGAACGTATGATGGAACTACTGGGCTACCTGCCACAAGGAGAGTTGGTAAGGAAGTGAACCGACTACTCGTGTGTTGAATATCTTACCGTGGATGCCATACGGCCACGGCGCCATTCGAACATCTCACTTGCGCATCACACCACGCGTCTATATTTCGCCCCGTAACAACCCGAATGAGCAACGCACGTCCGATATCGTCCTTCATCGAGAAGCACTACTTGCACTTCAACGCAGCTGCTTTGGTGGATGCCGCGAAAGGCTATAAGGCACATAAAGCCGCAGGCAAGAAAATGATGGTGACGCTGGCCGGCGCCATGAGCACGGCCGAGTTGGGCAAGATCCTGGCGGAGATGATCCGCAAAGGACAAGTGGACATCATCAGTTGCACCGGGGCCAACCTTGAGGAGGATGTGATGAACTTGGTGGCCCACGATCACTACGAACGGGTACCGAATTACCGTGACCTGACACCGCAACAGGAGCGTGACCTCTTGGACCGCGGCATGAACCGCGTGACGGACACATGTATCCCCGAGCACGAAGCATTCCGTCGTTTGGAAAAGCATGTGGTGGATCTGTGGAAGTCGGACGACAAGAGCGGTAACCGACGGTTCCCGCATCAGTACTTCTATGACATGATCAATAGCGGTGTGCTGAAGCAGTACTACCAGATCGATCCGAAGGACAGTTGGATGGTGGCCGCTGCGGAACGCAACCTGCCCATTATCTGCCCGGGCTGGGAAGACAGCACATTGGGCAACATCTTCGCAGGCCACTGCATCGTTGGCGATTGCAAGCCTGGCATGATGAAGAGCGGCATCGAATACATGATGTTCCTGGCCGATTGGTACACTCAGAATTGTGGTGAACACGGTATCGGCTTTTTCCAGATCGGCGGTGGTATCGCGGGCGATTTCCCCATTTGCGTGGTGCCTATGCTGCACCAGGACCTTCAGCGGGACAATATTCCCTTCTGGAGCTACTTCTGCCAGATCAGCGACAGCACCACGAGCTATGGCAGCTACAGCGGTGCTGTGCCCAATGAGAAGATCACATGGGGCAAACTTGATATCGATACACCGAAGTACATCATCGAAAGCGATGCTACTATTGTCGCGCCTCTCATCTTCGCCTACATCTTGGACATGTAAGCCTCACCCGCTCCCATGCAACGACTCATACGCTCATTCAACACCCTTACCGATGGCCTGAAGGAAACGCTGCAAGAGCAGTATCCTGATGGCATCGACAGCAGCCACATCAAATCGATCCCCACCGCGAAGGGCGACCTGTTGCGCGTGATCGAGCTGCGAACACCCGAGGCCCTGTACCTCATCAAGATCAATCCGGAAAGCCGCGAGGAGATCGAGCAGTTCCTTGATCAAGAGGATGGCCCGAGCCCTGCCGCCGGCGATGATGACGATGCACCGGAGGGCCTTGAAGGTGCCGATGGTGCGGATGATGAGGAAGCTGGTGATGACGACAAACCCGACGCGGATGATGACGCCGATGACGATGCGGATGCCGCTGCGGATGAAGATGCGGACGATGACGAGGATTGACCCCGTGAACGGATAGTGGAACGCCGCCCTTAACGGGCGGCGTTTTTGTTTTCAGTACATACACCATAAGCTGTTCGTGGAAGTCTGGAGCCTTTATCCGTTCAACTCCTGCGACCTCGTTACTTTTCCGTCATGCTCCAAGGAAAATTCCATATCGCCTTTGCCACCACCGATCTGAAACGCATCAAAGCGTTCTATGGTGGATTGCTTGGTTGTCCCGAAGGCCGTAGTTCCACGCACTGGGTGGACTATAACTTCTTCGGCCATCAGTTGACCATACAAGAGGTTGCGCGCTTGGAGCGCGTGAAACGTGTGTACAACCCAAAGAGCCATGTACCCAGTGAGCATTGGGGTATCGTGCTCGATATGGACGACTGGAAGAAATTGCGTGATCGCTTCAAGAAGGTCGGCGTCACCTTCTTCATTGAACCCTATACGGTGATGAGGGGTGATGTTGGAGAGCAGATGAGTCTCTTCATTGAAGACCCGGATGGCCATGCCATCGAGTTCAAGGCGATGGCGGAGAAGGGGAACTTGTTCAAGAAGGGATAGCCCGCATTGAAAAGCAGAACGGCGGCCAATGGCCGCCGTTCAAATGATTTCCTGTTGCATTCAGTAAGTCCGCTCGGCGATCAACTCGCCTTCAGCGTTCAATTGCTCGGCATAGGCCAACGTGCCATCGGTAAAATGCAAGCGGCCAGTGGTCGCATTCGCAGTGTTGCGCACGATCCAGTTACCCTGACGCTTGCCATTGTCAAAGAGTGCTTCGCACAACACGGTACCGTTCTCAGCGTACTGCTTCCAAGCACCATCGCGCAGCCCGTCACGGAACCCACCCATTTCCTTCACACGACCGCTCTCGTAGTAGGTAACAAAGCGCACCAGATCACCTTCCACATACTGTGTGTTGCGCAGTTTGCCATTGGGATAGCGCTCCTGCACCAAACCTTCTTGGCCTTGCAGGCCTATGGCAAAGAAGAGCACGACGATGGCGGACAACGTTCTCATGAATGCACGTGTTTTGTCCATTCAACGCAGCCAAGGTAATGATCGTTTCAACTGGATCTTACATTAACTTAACATTGAATTTGAGCATCGAACTGCTGCTCATAAACCGATCCATTGACCGGGACCGGTTCAGAACGCCAGTCTCCCCTGCCCCTCCAACGCGGTACGCAGACGGATCACCTCGGTACGCAGGTCCATCACATTGCGTGACAGGTCGTCGCGGGTCAGGTTGGGTTCCGGCAAGTCGTGGCTGATGAAGTGCACGAACTTCCAGATCTCCAGGATCTCACCGACCGGCACTTCGTAGGGTTCGTACAAGGGGTTGGTGCTGCATAGCAGGAACGACCCTTTCTCCTTGATCTGGTTGTACACGACTTTGAAAACGATACCCTCCGCGCGCGTAACAATGATGTACGGTTGGCCATCTCGGATCATCTCCCAGTTCTGGATGTACTCACCGGTCACCCAACTGCCGTGGGCCACGGGCGGCATACTGTCACCATTGATCGGGAAGGTGCGGTACTTCTTCTGCTTGCTCAGGAAGGGCATGCGGAAGGTGGGCAGCACACTGATGTAGTCGGGATCGGCATAGCCGGTGGCATAGCCGGCGCGCGCCTGCTCATGAACCAGTTCGATGTTCTCGTCGTTATCGCCGCCCACGGTGGTGGCTAGCACACGCAGGCGCATGCCGTTCACGTCCACATCACCACCACGTTCCAGGATACCGAGCTGCTGCTCACCATAGCGCGACAGGTCCTCACGCAGTAGCCGATCGATGCTGACACGGAAGTAGCTACTGATTCGCATGAGCAGATCGAAAGGCGGCTCGGCGGTGCCGTTCTCGTAGCCGCTCCAACTGGAACGCTTCACATCCATGGCAATAGCCACTTCCTCCTGACTTCGCCCACGACGTTTGCGCAACAGCTTCAGGTTGTTGCCAAATGGCAGCACGGTTGGAATGGGCATGGGTGCCGATGCGGGTACGGAGAGGGTGCGTGCGGTGCTCATGGTTCGTTCACTTGGCTTGGCCGATGGATATTATTGCCATATAAGATGGCATTTCATTGACCAATTATCCGGCGGTCAAACGTAATGACTATTTTATCATCCACAACATGACGCATAATCCGTCATTCCGGACTTGTCCATGGGCCGCACCGTCCTCCACCTCGACCTCGACAGCTTCTTCGTGAGCGTAGAGTGCCTTCACGATAAGAGCCTTATTGGCAAGCCTATCCTTATTGGTGCTGATAGTGATCGAGGTGTAGTGGCCAGTTGCAGCTATGAGGCAAGGAAGATGGGTATTCGCAGCGCCATGCCCATGCGTATGGCGAAGCAGCTCTGTCCGGAGGCGATCATCCTGCGCGGCAACAGCGGCGAATACATGGAGAAGAGCGATGAGGTCACTGAGATCATCCGCGAGAAGGTGCCCCTGTTCGAGAAGACCAGCGTCGATGAATTCTACGTGGACTTCACCGGTACGGAGAAGTTCTTCGGTGCGATGAAGCTGGCGACCGAACTACGACAGCGCATCACTACGAAGACCGGCTTGCCGAACAGCTTCGGTCTGAGCATCAACAAAACGGTGAGCAAGGTGGCCACCAATACCGCGAAGCCCAATGGTCAGAAGGAGGTGGAGCGCGGCACGGAGAAATCCTTTCTGGCACCCATGCCGATCGAGAGCATCTCCGGCGTGGGGGACAAGACCGCGCACCTGTTGCGCAGCATGGGCGTGGCGAAGATCCAAACCATGCAGGAACTGCCCATCGACCTGATGCAACGCCTGCTGGGCCAACATGGGCCCGTGCTCTGGCGTAAGGCCAACGGCATCGACGACAGCCCGGTGATCCCTTGGCACGAGCGCAAGAGCATCAGTACCGAACGCACCTTCGAGCGCGACACCATCGATATGGTGAAGTTGCGCGGTATGCTCACCGCCATGGCCGAGAGCCTCGCCTTCCAACTACGCAGGGGCGGTAAACTCACCAGTTGCGTGGCCGTGAAGATCCGCTATTCGGACATGAACACGCACCTGCGACAACTGCGCATCGGGTACACTGCGTGTGATCATATCATCCTGCCGATCATACACGATCTGTTCCGTGCGGTGTACGATCGCCGCCAGCGCATCCGCCTCGTGGGCGTGCGGTTCAGCCACCTCGTGGGCGGCGGCCACCAGATGAATGCCTTCACCGATACCGAGGAAGCAATGAGCCTCTATCAGGCCATGGACAAACTCCGAAAACGCTTTGGTGATCGCACAGTGATACGAGCAGCCGGCATGGAGGCACAGAGCATCGGCCGCATGGATAACCCTTTCGATGGCCAGGCGCCGATACTGCTGGCGAACAGGAGGGCATAAAGCTGCTCAGGGCGCCGTGATCCGTGCCGTCGACACACCATGGCAGCGATTGCAGGCACCATCGCGGATGGGCTCACTCATGAAAACAGTATCGCCTGCAGGTGTTCGCACAGCAGGATATAGCACATGGCTGAAATCAATTTGTTGCGACGTGTAAACATTGCCCAGCCCGTCGTATTCAAGGGCTCGAACAAGAGAACCCTGTCCATTCGTGTCCGTGAACAAAAGAAGAGTTGCATTTGGGAGAACACCGCTACCGTCGGAGTTGAACACAGTACCCGCCACCTGCCAACATGTTTCCCCTTCCCCATCAGGACGGTGACAGTCCATGCAGTTCCTTCCTTGGTTATGACTATCGGTGGAGCCATGCACACTGGCCCCACCATCCTCACACCGGCCATGCTTGCACGCATCGATCATCATGGCCATCGCAGTGCAAGTGGCCATAACGAATAGTCTGTTACTGTGAAAATGCATATGGTACCAAAGGTACCCTTGACACAAAGGGGATCACTGACGATCCTCAGCATCTGCAATAAGGATCACGCACGGCAAGGCGAATTCCCCGCATCACCTCTCGCCATACCTCGGATCCGGTCGCCACGGCAGTTTCTCTATGAACTGCGTGCGCAACGCCACATGCCCGAACTCTTCCTCCACGATGCCGGTGAGCCGGTACACACCACGCCCACGGAAAGAGTAACGGGCGGCCACATCGGGGAACTGCGAGCTGTCCCAGAAGTCCCCGGCCGTATCGATGAAGGAACCGAAGGTCATGCGTTGACCATGACGCGTATCGGTCGCCTTCACATGGATGAGGTAGCCGAGCATCGTCACACGCTTGCCAACGAGCACATGCATATCGCGCTTGAGGATCCGTGGTACATGGGGCACTTCCCCGGGATTATCCACCAGCATGAACGGATCGCAGAGCGGAAAGCCGAGCAGGTCCAGCT
>Ga0138256_10009077_pt1 | contig 10433 bp, 9 predicted proteins | sample KNB2016incub_MG_FD_105486 | JGI IMG/M metagenome (GOLD analysis project Ga0138256, IMG submission 105486) | Active sludge microbial communities from wastewater in Klosterneuburg, Austria - KNB2014incub_MG | ecosystem: Engineered > WWTP > Activated sludge > Unclassified | place: Austria... | reverse complement strand
TCTGCATGACGAAATTGAGCAACAGGCGATGGCGCAGCGTGCGCTTGCCGAGGGCTGGACCGTCCGGCGCTTGGAGGAAGCCGTTCGGGAGCGGAAGTCGTCGCCGGTAGGAGATATCGCTCGCCCCGCCGACCGCTCGACCCGCCGCTCAACAGCGCTTGACCCCAACACCGCCGCCGCGATCGCCTCCTTGGAGTCCGCTCTGGGTACGCGGGTGGAGATCCGCCGTCGCGGCAGCGCCGGACAGATCCTGCTTCACTTCTATTCTGAGGAGGACCTGTCGGGGCTCTACCAGATCCTGACGGCTGATCGCGCATGATTGGACCGTTCCGCTCCAACGCCAGACAGGTTTCACGTGAAACAAACATCTGGCACTGGTTGGTCATGCTCTCGTGCCGAGCGACTCTGGTCTGAGATTGGCCGACCGCCCCAACCGTCCGTCTTCAGCAAGGAATGTTTCACGTGAAACCAAACGAGACGCCCCGCATCTGTGATTACGAGGGCAGCGACTACCGCGAGCGTTTCTGGGAACACGCCGACCGGGCCTACGAGGACGCTGCCGAAAGGTTGGCCATCCGCCGTCTACTCCCCAGCAGCGGACGCCGGTTGACTGAGATCGGTGCCGGCTTTGGGCGTTTGGTGGACGAGTATCGCAACTTCGACGAGGTATTGTTGGTCGACTACGCCCATTCGATGATCGCCGATGCTCGGAAGCGGCTTTCCGGCAGTCGTACCGGCCTGCGCTTCATCTGCGCCGATCTCTATCACCTGCCATTCTGCACCGCTGCCCTGGATGCGGTGGTCCAGATCCGCGTCCTTCACCATGTGGAACGAATTGACAACGCGTTCATGGAGGTTGCTCGTACCCTCCGCACCGGAGGAGCCTACGTACTGGAGTTCGCCAACAAGCGCAACCTCAAGGCCATCCTACGCCATTTGACTGGCAAACAAGCTTCCGACCCCTTTGACGACGAGCCCTTTGAGTTTGTACCTCTGAACTGGAACCACCACCCGCGACGGGTTATCACCGCCCTTGGCAAGGCCAGTTTGTCGCCGACCGCTGCGCGGTCGGTGTCCCTCTTTCGCCTGGCGATCCTGAAGCAGCGAGTGCCCGTGCCAACCCTTGCCCGCGCCGACGACCTCTTGGCCGGGCTGCTGGCCCGACTCTGTCTAAGCCCCAGCCAATTCATCCGCGCATTGAAGACAGTGGGTGGTGGAGCGGCTCACGGACTCTGGCGCTGCCCGTCATGCGGGACCGAACCGCTCATAGAGGAAGCTGATGCTGTACCTTGTCCGTCGTGCGGTCGCCGGTGGCCAATCATCGACGGCGTCTACATCTTCCGCGCCGAGGTGGCTGACAGCCTGATGGCGGGCCGATAGGACGCTTGACGCCGTGGCCGCTTCGGCCACCACCTGTTGTCTCTACCCCACCCTCTTCTTGCCCTGGAACTGCATAGGGGCCGACTCCTGAGAAGTCGGCCCCTATGCAATCAACGTCATTCTGGGACGGTACCGGCTCGGATCACGATGCCTGGGGCAGTGTGGGCAAGAGTTGGTCCTTGCGGCGGACCGTCACCTTGCGCCCGAAGCCGATGCCAATGCTCTGGGTGGTGATTTCATCGAACGGTTTGAGAGCCAGATGAACCACTCGCCGCTCGTAGGGGGTCATCGGCGGCAAGCTGACCGGTCGGCCTTCGCGCTCCACCAGGCGGGCACTCTGCTCGGCCATCAAGTAGATCTCCTTGATCCGCCGAGCACGATCACCATCGATGTCTAATAGCAGGTTGACCCAGCGCCCCAGCTCGCGGCTGACCAAGAGACGGGCGACAAACTGCAACGCGGCCAAGCCGCGACCGCCGCGAGCGGTCAGACGATCCACAAACGGTCCGTGGATGCTGAGGACCAGGGACTCCTCGCCATCGATGGGAACTGGGAGCAGTGAGGGCTTGGCTTCCATCTCCAAACCCTCATCGCAGCCCATGTCCTGGAGGATGCGGCCCACGGCCCGTTTCGCCATGTCGACGACTTCTGTCGCCGGCAGGACGGCCAGACCGTCAGCATTGGTAGCGGCGGGGCCAACCGGAAGGGACGCTGGCCCGGTAGCCGGTGCTAGATCTGCCTCGCCCTCGACAGCCACCTTGCGTGTCCGGCGCTTAGGAGCAGCTTCTGCGGCGGTCGCGACTTCGCCTGCCGTCCCCGCGGGCTCGTCGACACTGTCGCCAAGGGTCAGAGGGGTCATTCGAACCATGGCTTCCTCGGCGCCAAGGCCTAGCAAGCCGGATTTTCCCTCGCGAAGCACTTCGATGCGGACTTCGCTGCGCTTGAGTCCACCCAACCTCACCAGTCCCCGCACGATGGCTTCATCCACACTGGGAGCCTGAACTTCAATCACGCGTCTATCTAGGGCGTCGCTCATTGAACCCCTCCTCTTTGGATCGTCGACCGCGCCTGGGTTCGGTGCGGCCAGCGTCGGGTTTCCCGGCCTCGTTCGCCCCGGCGCCCGCGCTGGCGGCTACCGGGCTCATGGGCGTAAGCCATTTCTGCTGAACAAGGCTGAGGATATTGAACACGATGTAGTAGATGGAGAACCCGGCCGCGAAGGTCAACGAGAAGTAGGCGAACATGAACGGCAGGACCTTCATGCTGGTCGCCATGGCCTGCGCCTGCGGGTCGTCCGACTGAACGGGCGGCGTCATCATCTTCTGGAAGGCCAGCTGGGTCACGAAGAGCACCAGCGCCAGAAAGGGTATGGCCATCAACTTGTCCGGTGGGCAAAGCGGGTTCGGCTCGCAAGCTGCCAGACTCGGAATCCAGAAGAATCGCTCCCCAACCATCGGCCCCGGTATGGCGGCGGTGCCCTTCAAATTATTCAGGGCGGCGAACAGACCGAAGAACACGACCATCTGGATGATGAGCGGCAGGCACCCTCCCACAGGATTGACCTTGTGTTCACGGTACAGCTCCAACTGCTTCTGGGCCAGGGTCTCTTTGTCATCCTTGTACTGCTCCTGCAGCCCCCGCAGTTTGGGTTGGATCTGCTGCAGGCCGCGCATCGAGCGCTGCTGAGCCAGGTTGAGCGGATAGGTCAATGCCTTGACCAGGACGGCCATGAGCACCAACGCCGGCACGAAAGGCGAGATGGTATCCGGCAACCCGACATGAGCGAAGACGTCGTGGAGCCAGAGAAGGATGTTCTTGAAGAACAAGGTGAACGGGTTGCTGAGGGCGTAGGTCAACCGAGCTTCCTCTCAGATGATCGGCGGTTTTCGGATTCAGCCTTCGAATCCTGGCCCGGTCATGGAACCGGATCATAACCGCCTGGGTTGAAGGGATGGCAGCGGGACAGTCGACGAAGGGTAAGGATGCCTCCCCGGCGAAGTCCATGGCGGTCGATGGCCTGGAAGCCGTATTCCGAGCAAGACGGCTGGAAGCGGCAGCTGGGCGGCAGGACACGGCTGAAGGTTCGCTGCCAGAGTCGGATGGCGCCCAGGGCCAGAGTCTTCATGCGGACGCCGGTTGCGGCCCATGCGCCGTTGTGCTGACCAGATCGGCCCGTCGCAGCAACGAATGCGCGGCGGCGGCGAGATCCTGGTAGGTGGCCTCCGCCGCCGCGGGACGGACCACGAGAACCAGATCCCATCCACGGCAAAGACGGGGATACAGCAGCCTGAGGACCTCTCGGAGCCTCCGCTTTACCCGGTTGCGAACCACGGACGCGCCCACGCGGCGGCTCACTGTGATGCCCATCCGGGTTGCCCTTGCGACATCTTGAGCCGGTGCGGCTGTGAGCACCAGAAGCGGATGGCGCCAGACATGTCCGCGCTCTCGAACGCGAGCAAAGTCCGCACCATCGCGCAGCCGCCAAGCCCGCCGCATCGGAAACCGCCCGCCACGCTCATGAACCGCAAGCAAGGCTGCCGCGCTGAATCCGCTACTTCTGGTGCGGCTGAACCGTCAGCAGCTTGCGGCCATGAGCCCTGCGGCGCTTGAGAACCCGCCGTCCGTTGGCCGAGGCCATGCGCTCTCGAAAGCCATGGGTACGCATGCGCTTCGCCTTCTTGGGTTGCCAGGTGCGCTTCATCGTCAAGACTGCCTTTCTTGGGTTCACCGCGGACCAGACCGCCGGCGCCGCGTTGCAGGCGACCGCCGTCAGGCTCTCCGTGCGAGGATCGACACGCCGCCCCCAGTGACGAGGAGCAGCGTTGATGTAGATTGCGACGCTCGATTATAGGCAACCTGCGACGCGCGGCAAAGCGAACCTCCACCTCGGGTCCATCTCAGTGCCGTCGGGCCTGGAGCAGAAACCGTGTGGTATACACGGAGTTTTCTTAAAGTTTCTTATCTGTTATGCAAAGTCATACCCAATAACCCAGATCTGGTACCGAGAGCCGTCATCCCCCCCCCACATAGCCAAAATGAGTGACTTGACGTCGTCAGGAGCGAATTGCGGGCCTCGCTGAGCGTCGGGTAGAATCCCCTGTCATGGATCCCAAGGCACTTTGGCAGGCGGTACAGACTGAGCTGCGCAGCAAGATGTCTCCCGCTACCTACGACACGTGGCTGCGCCCGACGATCGGCCTGGACATCAGCGGCGACTCTCTGGTCATCGGCGTTCCCAGCACCTATGCCGAGGATTGGATCACCCAGCGTCTTAACGGCGCCCTTACCTCGGCCATCGAGTCCGTCGTAGGCAGCCCATTGGGCTACCGTCTGGTGGTGACCCCCGGAGGCGGCGCCGAAGATTCCTCCCTGAAGGGAAACGGCGGTCAGCGTCCTCTCGAGCAGGCCCGCCTGCCGGACCCGGAAGCGTCCGCTCCGACTGCGGGGCAGTTGCGCCTCAACCCTCGCTATACCTTCGAGACCTTCGTCGTGGGGCCCGGAAACCGCTTGGCTCATGCCGCGGCTCAGGCGGTAGCTGAGTTCCCAGCCTCGCATTACAACCCACTGTTCATCTATGGGGGCGTCGGGCTGGGCAAGACCCACCTCCTGAATGCCATAGCCCACGGTGCCCTGCAGCGTGGACGCAAGGTGCGGATGCTTTCTTCCGAAAGCTTCACCAACGAGCTGATCAACGCCATCCGCAGTCAGAGCACCGAGGCCTTCCGTCAGACCTACCGCGCCGCGGACGTGCTGCTCCTGGACGACATCCACTTCATCGCCGGCAAGGAGAGCACGCAGGAAGAGTTCTTCCACACCTTCAACGCGGTTCACGGTGCCGACGGCCAGATTGTCGTCACCAGCGACCGGCCACCGCACGCCATCGCCACATTGGAAGATCGGCTGCGCTCGCGCTTCCAGTGGGGACTCCTGGTCGATGTCCAGCCACCGGACCTGGAGACCCGCATCGCCATTCTGCGCGAGAAGAATCTGCGTCAGCCGCAGCCGGTCTCCGACGCTGTCATCCAACTGATCGCGCAGGCCGTCCAACAGAACGTGCGGGAACTCGAGGGAGCGCTGAATCGCGTGGTGGCCTACACCCAGGTCAACCGCCTACCGCTCACTGCGGAGGTAGCGGCGCGTGCGTTGGAAGACCTGATGATCCGCCGTGCGCCGCCGGACCCGCAGGCCATCATCCGCGCTGTGGCCGCCTTCTACGTCCTGGAGCGTGACGAACTGCTAGGGCCACGACGCTCGGCCCGCATCGTCGAGCCACGTCAGGTGGCCATGTACCTCATCCGCGAGGAAACGGAAGCCAGCTACCCGGCCATCGGCGCACTCTTCGGCGGACGAGATCACACGACGGTGTTGCACGGCTGCGAGAAGATCAGACGCCTGACCGAACAGGACCCCAAGCTGAGCAGCGACATCCTTCAGCTTCGCCAGCGGATCTACGGCCCCTGACCGCGACACCTGTCTGGCGCCTTCCGGGCCACCTCATTCAGTCCTGTAACGGCCTTGCCGACCCGACCCGCATGATCCACCACAGAACGGCCCTATCAGGCCGTTCTGTGGATAACCCAGCCCTTTCTGGGGATAATGACGGTCACCTGGGGATAACCTGTCAAGAAGCTCCTGCGTCCACCCCCTAGATCGCGTGCCCCTCTGATCCGTCACCACAAGATATTCCGAGGCCCCGCCGACGCCCCGTCAAACGCTCGAAATGGGTTCCGTCGGTTGTCCCCCGTCCATCCCCAAAGCCGCCACGGAGAGCATACCCCATCGATCCGCCATCCGGGTTCTCATTCCGTACAGCCACCTCTAGATGCGGTAGTTTGGACATCATGCGCTTTCATTCATCCACAATCCACAGCCCCTACGGTTAACACGGTCATGAAAGACCAACTGTTCAACAGGTTGTTCTTCTTGTCTTGACCCAGCTTTCTTCCGTAACCCTTCCGGAGTCAGGTGCCCATGTTCGACAAAGTCCAGCGACGACATAGCCGAACCAAGGTCGTGGCCACCATCGGTCCCGCGTCGGACGATCCAGCTCGTTTGCGCGAACTGCTACGAGCTGGAATGGACGTGGCGCGCCTGAACTTCTCTCACGGGACCCACGCCGACCACGCCGCGCGGATCACGCGCCTCCGCCGCGCAGCGGAGGCAGAGGACTGTCCTCTGGCCATCATGCAGGACCTGACCGGACCGCGGCTGAGGGTGGGCCGGATGCGGCCGAACGTGCTGATCTCGCCCGGCCAGTCACTGCTCTTGCTCGCCGAGGATCGCGAAGGCGACGCACAGGGGGTGACCATCTCCCTGGCTGAGGTGCTGTGCCGACAGGTGAAATCGGGCGACCGCATCCTTATCGATGACGGCCAGCTGCAGCTGGTGGTTCGCCGGGTGGCCGCCAGCCACATCGAGACCGAAGTGGTGGTTGGCGGACCCCTGCGTACCAGCAAGGGCATCAACCTGCCGGATACGGACCTGCGCCTGCCGCCTCTGACGGCCAAGGACCTGGCAGACCTGAGCTTTGGACTCGCAGCGGGAGTGGACTACGTGGCCTTGTCCTTTGTGGGAGCGGCCTCTGAGGTGTTGGACCTCAAGGCGCGAATCGCGGCCGCGGGGCATGACGTGCCGGTGATCGCCAAGATCGAGCGGCGGCAGGCGGTCGAGAATCTGGAGTCCATCGTCGAAGCTGCCGACGCGGTCATGGTGGCTCGCGGCGACCTGGCTTTAGAGATCGGTGCCGAGCGCGTGCCGGTGGTGCAGAAGGACATCATCCGCGTGGCCAATGAGCGCGCCCGACCGGTGATCACGGCCACGCAGATGCTCGAGTCGATGATCGAGCATCCACAGCCTACCCGAGCAGAGACCTCGGATGTCGCCAATGCCATCCTGGATGGGACGGACGCGGTCATGCTCTCCGCGGAAACCGCCTCCGGAGCTTATCCAGTGGAAGCGGTGCAGCAGATGAAGCGCATCGCCCTGGAGATCGAGCGGGTCCTGGACCATGAACGGTTGAGCGCGCGCGGCGACGACTACGGCCATGGCTCGGTCACCTATGCCATCAGCGGCGCCGCAGTACGGATCGCCGTGGCCGTCGATGCCGCGGCGATCATCGCCATGACCACCAGCGGCTCCACCGCGCAGCGCGTGGCCGACCGCCGCCCACGGATGCCGCTGTACGGCGCGACAAGAGACGAGGCCACCTACCGTCGGTTGGCCCTTACATGGGGAGTGGAGCCTATCCGCACCCCAGCCTACGAGACCACCGATGAGATGATCCGGGTCGCTCTGGCCACCGTGGAGACAGCCGGCCTGGTCAAGATCGGCGACCTGGTGGTGATCACCAGCGGCCTTCCGCACGGCGTCTCCGGTACCACCAACATGGTGCAGGTGCAACGCGTTGGTGGGGGCCGGCCTTGAGGGTAACGAAGGATCTAAGCTATATCTATCAACGGTTCGGGTCCCCGGCGGGCCTGACCGACGGCGCCTCGCGCGGGGCGCTTCCCGGCCACGGCCCATCCCAGTGGAGGTAACGCATATGTATCCGTCCTCACGCCGTATCCTACCGGTCCTGGTTCTGGCATCGATCGCTCTCGCCGGATTGCTGTTGACCAGACCCGGTCTCGCCGCGCCGCGCGTGCTGGAGGCCAGCGCCTTCGAGGTCAAGACGGGCGAATGGTATTACGACCCCAAGGAACTCACGGTCGAGACGTCCACGATCGTGACCATCACCCTGCAGCATATGGGCAGCACCTCCATCCCGCACGACATCAAGTTCGAGTTGGATAACGGGCGGACGGAGGCGTCGCAGAAGATCCGCGGCGGTGAGACCAACGTCCTCGGTTTTTCGGCGCCGGCCGAGCCGGGGGAATATGTCTTCTATTGCTCGGTGGGCAACCACCGCAGTCGCGGCATGGAGGGCAAGCTTATCGTCACCGGACCCGGCGGGGTGCTCCCCCCGACCGCGACGTCAACACCGAACCCGGAACCATCCGCGACAGAGCTGCCTCCGACCCCGGGATCCACGCCCATGCCCAACCGTTGGTGGACCTTCCTCCCCATGCTGGTCAAGAACGAGACGCCGTCCCAGCGCTGAACTGCGGGGGAGGACGTCGGTGATGACCTCGTTGGAGCCGACGTCCTCACCCCTGCCTGGGTATGGCCTCATGGGCGCGTCTGGTCCTGGCCCGCCAAACGGTGACCGCTCGACGCGAGCAGGGTCAGGCCGACGAAGGGGAGCAGCACCGCCTGCCGCCGCCAGCGCCAGGGTTCGCGGAGGAGGCGGAATAACCAGATGAGGCCGGCCCGCCGCATCCATGCAGGCGGCGCCGCCGCTGTCCCGGCCAGGAAGTCGAAGGCGCCGCCCACGCCGATGGCCACCCGCACCGGCAGTCGCGCCCGATGTCGCGCGATCCACTTCTCCTGTACCGGCGATCCATAGGCCACCCAAAGCACGTCGATGGGCGCGGCCGCCTGTAGGCGAGCCAGAATCTCAGGCAGATCCTCGTCCCGGGGCGAGCCGCCATGGATTCCGGCGATTTCCAGATGTGGGTGACGGGCCGGCAAGGACCGGGCAACGGCATCCGCCACGCCTTCGCCACCGCCCAAGAGAAACCAGCGCGTCGTCTCTGCGGTGGGCATCGCGGCCAGCCGCGGCATGAGGTCCGATCCAGGGATGACCGCCCGCAGCGGCTGTCGCAGCCGCCGGCCGGCCCAGGCCAGGCCGACACCGTCGCAGGTGACCAGGTCCGCGGCCTCGATCACTGCGTGGAAATCACTGTCCCGGCGGGCGGCCATGACATGCTCCGGGTTGAGGGTGATCACCTGGCGAGCAGGATGGGGCACGGAATCATGGGACCACCGCCCCAACAGCGCCAGGCAATCCTCCCAGGACAGGTCGTCTACCCGCTGTCCCAGGATATGCCGACGCGGCGGGATGCCGGCTGCTGCTTGGGCTATCATGTGCCCGATTATAGGGTTCCCTTCTCCATGACGCTTCCCCACCTCGACGCCGCGATGCCGCAGCCGGGCCGCTCGCGCAAGTTCGGCTACCTCCTTCTGGCCTTCGTCGCCCTGACCTTGGCCAGTTTCTGGCTGCTGCAGCGCTACGCCGTCTACATCGCCAGGCTCTACGACTACGACATCCAGAACCCGCTGCTGCAGTTCGTCCTTCTGCTGCTCATCTTCGCGCTGGTGACGGCGGGTGCGGGGGGCCTGGCGGGGTGGTTGCCGCTGCGGCCTGAAAACCAACTCCGGTTGGCCTTCGGAGGTGGCGTGGTGCTGGCGGTCGTGGTGGCGGTGTACCAGTCGCGTTTCGGGATGGGTCCGGACCAGCGGGAGATGATCCATCGGCTGCTCAAGGGCGGCAACTATCTGGCGGTGGGCCTCGCCGGAGCCTTCGCCGGTGCCCTTCTGCTCACCTGGCGCCGTTACGGCCTGATCGAGGTCATCGCCCGCCCGGATCAGATTCTGCTGGACGCGGTACGTGAAGGGCACCGCTACCTGCTCCTGGCCGACACCGCCTGGGACCGCTCTCGCCGGATCCTCGAGATCCTGCTCTCCCTGACGGCCATCGCCATTGCCCTTCCCATCTCCTTCTTCCTGGTCCTGGCGGTCTGGCTACAGGATCCCGGACCGGTGCTGGTGGCCAAGGTGGTCGTGGGGCGGGGCGGCGGCTCCTTCAATCAGCTCAAGCTGCGCTCCATGCGCAAGGATGCCGAGGTCGCCACCGGGCCGGTGCCGGCCGCGCCTGAGGACGGGCGCGTCACGCGCTTGGGGCATTTGCTTCGCCGCACGCATATCGATGAACTGCCGCAGCTGATCAACATCTTCTTGGGACAGATGAGCCTGGTGGGTCCGCGGCCGGAGCGCACGGTCTTTGTCGCCCGTCACCTGAATCAGATCAAGGACTATGCGAAGCGTCACCGGGTACGGCCAGGCCTCGCCGGCCTTGCCCAGGTCTACGGTGACTACTACAGCACCCCGCGCGAGAAGCTGCATTATGACCTGCTCTATATCCGGCGGCGCAGTCTGGGACTGGATGCCCGGCT
>Ga0138256_10009075_pt1 | contig 10435 bp, 10 predicted proteins | sample KNB2016incub_MG_FD_105486 | JGI IMG/M metagenome (GOLD analysis project Ga0138256, IMG submission 105486) | Active sludge microbial communities from wastewater in Klosterneuburg, Austria - KNB2014incub_MG | ecosystem: Engineered > WWTP > Activated sludge > Unclassified | place: Austria... | reverse complement strand
CTTGCGTATTGTTGGAGAAAAGGAGATCTCGATTGGGTCCGAAGTTTTATCCCCTCTAAAGAATCATAGAGAAAACAAAAAATACTCAAAAAGAATAACAAAATGGAAAAAAATATTTTCACTTATATTCAACAATACTATCCAGATTTTATTTTACTTGAATGGCCTTTTGCTTTTCTTGTTTTTTTTCTGTTTGCCTTTCTTATTATCAATGTTTTGGCCATAGTGGCCGGATTAGCAACCTATGCAGAAAGAAAAATTTCTGCAGATATTCAAGCAAGAATTGGCCCTAATAGAGTGGGCCCTTATGGTCTTTTGCAATTTTTAGCAGATGGCGTAAAAATGATTTTAAAAGAAGATATTATCCCAGAAGGAGTTGATAAGCTTCTTTTTAAGCTGGCCCCTCTTTTATGTTTAATTGGTGTTTTTTTTTCCACTTTGGTTTTGCCTTTTTCTGAGTTTTTCGTTTTATTTAATAGCGATGTCGGTGTTTTTTATCTTTTAGGGCTTTCTACTCTTATAGGAGTTGGAATTTTCCTTGGGGGGTATTCTTCTAATTCTAAATGGTCTCTTTTGGGAGGGATGAGAAGTGCTTCTCAAATTGTCAGTTATGAAATCCCCATGACAATTGTGGCCTTAACTATTGTCCTATTAGGACAAGGTCTTTCTCTTTCTCACTTGACCTCTAAACAAGGAATTTTTCCTTGGAATTGGTATCTTTTTCACAACCCTTTTACTTTTATAAGTTTTTTTGTTTATTTTGTGGCAGGACTTGCCGAGACTAACAGGGCCCCTTTTGATTTACCTGAAGCAGAGTCAGAGCTAGTCTCTGGGTATCATACAGAATATTCTGGAATGAGATTTGCTTTTTTTGCGTTAGCAGAATACATAGAGGTGTTCGTTTTATGTGCCTTGGCCGTTGTGCTATTTTTGGGAGGAAATAACGCTCCTTCTTTTGGTCTAGACCCTTCTCATCTTTTTTTACAATTTTTACAAACACTTATTTTCTTTCTAAAAACTTTTCTTCTTTATTATATTGTTATTTGGGTGCGATGGACATTACCTAGATTAAGAGTTGACCAACTTATGTCACTGTGTTGGAAATATCTCACTCCAATTGCCCTTTTTAATTTAGTAGGGTGTGCTATTTGGATATGGATCTTTAAAGGAAAATCAATAGGACAAATATGTTTGAGTTTTTTTGGCCTTTAATGGCCTCCGGATTAGTTCTTGCAGGAATTTCCCTTTTATGTTTTTCAAGAAATATTGTGCATTCTTGTTTTTATTTATTTCTTGTTTTTATAGGTATTGGATTGGCCTATCTTTCTTTGCAATTAGATTTTTTAGCAGTAACTCAGTTAGTCGTATATGGTGGTGGCGTCGTCATGATACTATTGTTTGCGATAATGCTTACTGGTGGAAATGAGCAGACTTCTTTTTCAAAAAATATTTTAAATAAGCTGCAAGCTCCCTTAATGGGAAATTTAAAACAAACGGCCCTTGCCCTGATTGTAAGTTTTATTTTTTTAGGAGCACTTGTTTATTTTTTATTTATTTCTGATTATTTTTCAATGATGCCATTTTCTCCACAAACAATAAGAGAAAATCAAGAATCCTTAACTTTTTCTCTTGGAATGATTTTGGGCAAGCAACATATTTTCATTTTTGAATTTTCTTCTCTTTTACTCTTAGGGGCCTTAATTGTGGCAGCAGCAATTTCTCGTCCAGAAAAAGAAGAAAAAGAAAGTGTAAAAATTCAAGAGGAAATCTTATGATGGAAAAAACACTTTTACTCTATCAACTCCTCTCTTGCTTTCTCTTTGCTGCAGGTATTTTTTTAATTTTTGCAAGAAATCATCTTATCGCTCTTTTTATTGGGCTTGAGCTACTTTTAAATGCCTCGGCCCTAAGTTTTGCCACTTATACTTATGCTTTTTCTTTACCAAAAGAAGGATATCTTTTTCCAATTTTTATTATTGTTATTGCGGCCGCAGAGGCCGCTGTTGCCTTGGCCATTGCTATTAGGTTTTATCAAAATAAAGAGTCATCTCATGTGGCCGACGCTACTGTTTTGCAGGGATAAATGTGAACAATATGAATATAAGTGAGTTATTTCCAGAATTTGGAATCATGGCAATTATGGTTGCCTTACTTCCTTTTTGTGCCTTTATTATAAATTTTTTTATTCCAGCTCGTTTTGAAAAACTTATTAGCAGTCTTTCTAGTTTGACCATTTTTTCTTCTGCTCTTATAAGTAGTTATCTCTTTGTTTCTTTTTTTCCTCAAGGTAATAGGGTTTTTTGGTTTAAAGATTGGGCCTGGTTTAGTTTGCTGGATGCAAATGCCCATCCTCTTTCTTTACCGATGGGAATTTTTCTCGACTCAATGTCTGTCACACTTCTTTTGATGGTCACTTGGGCCTCTTTTGCTATTCATATTTTTTCCACTTATTACATGAAGGGAGAAGAGCGTTATTCTCGTTTTTTTGTGTATCTCTCTCTTTTTACTGCGGCCATGTTAGGTCTTGTTATTTCCAGCAATCTTTTCTCTGTGTTTATTTTTTGGGAATTAATGGGCTTTTGCTCTTATTCTCTTATTGGTTTTTATTATGAAAAAGAAGGAGCAGGGAATGCTTCTCTTAAGGCCTTTATGACAACAAGAGTAGGGGATGTTTTTTTTCTCCTTGCTATTGTGGCCCTTTGGAATCAATTAGGGAGTACAAATTTTCTTGATCTCACTCAAGCAGTCTCCTTAAATACTCTTTCACAGCAGACACTCTTAGGAGTTCCTTTTTTAACTCTTGTAGGTTTTTTTTTATTTTTAGGAACAGTTGGAAAATCAGCGCAAGTGCCTTTACAAATTTGGTTACCTGATGCCATGTGGGGGCCAACACCTTGTTCGGCCCTCATTCACGCGGCCACAATGGTTGCCGCAGGCGTTTATTTGGCCCTTCGAGTTTTTCCTATTTTAGAGGCCGGTAATTTACTACTTCTTATTGCCTATATTGGTTCTATTACGGCCTTTTTGGCCGCTACAATGGCCCTTATTCAAAAAGACTTAAAAGCCGTTTTGGCCTTTTCTACAATTTCGCAATTAGGGTATATGGTTTTAGGAGTCGGCGTTTCTGCCTATAATGCTTCTTTCATGCATTTAATCACTCATGCTATTTTTAAGGCCTGTTTATTTTTGGGAGCAGGGGCAGTGATTCACTCTATACACACTCAAGATATGATGAATATGGGAGGCCTACGCAAAAAACTTCCCTTTACCTTTTTTGCCTTTGTTTGTTGTACTGCTGCCATTTCTGGAATTCCTTTTTTTAGTGGTTTTGTTTCAAAAGATCGGATTTTAGGAGAGGCCTTATTTTTGGCTTGGAATGACGGATATTTTTGGCCGCCAGTGCTTTTAGGCAACTTAACTGCCTTCTTAACGGCTTTTTATATGGCGAGACTTTTGGCCCTTACATTTTTAGGAAACCCTCGCGATCAAAAATTATATGATCATACCCACCAAGAACATCTAAAGTGGAATAAGAATATTCCTTTATTGGCCCTATCTCTTTTTACTCTAGGCGTATTTTTTTCAGGTTCTCTTACAGGGCAAGGAATTGTGAAAATTTTTCCAGAACCTGCATATGAATGGTTTCAAAATTTTATTCGCCCTCCTCTTTCTACAAAAGTGGAGCAACTTTATGGAGCTCAACATGAGTTGCATCATCATCTTCATGTCGTAGGGGCCATTATTTCTGCTCTCTTGGCCTTTTTAGGGGTAGGAGTCTCTTTGGCAATTTATTCAAGAAAAACACAATTTTTTTCTTCTCGCTTTAAATTTTTAGAAATTGTTATAGAAATTCTTAAGAATCGCTATTGGTTTGATTATTTTTATGAAAAGATTTTCATTCAAAAAATGCTTTTACCTTTAAATAATTTCGCGGCAAAAATGGATTTAGAGTTTTATGACAAATATGTAATTGATGGACAGGCCAAAACTGCCTTATCCTTAAGCTCCTTATCTCAAAAAATAGACGAACAAGGAGTAGATTCTGTAGTAGATTTTTCAGCTGTAAGTGTCAAATTTTTCTCTGCAATTCTAAAAACTTTGCAAAATGGAAAAATTCAAATCTATCTACTTTTAAGTTTTATTTTAGCAGGAATATTGTGGAAAATAGTGTTGTAATTTTAAAGAGTTAAAAAGGAGCAGTTTTATATGTGGCCAATAGTGTCGATTATTTTATGGGGGCCTGCCTTATTTTCTTTGCTTCTCTGGCTGATTCCTCAACACAAACACAAAGAAATAAAAATAGTCTCTCTTGCAGGAACAAGTCTTGTTTTGTTGGCGACGATATTCCTTTTTAGTCAGGTAGATTTTTCCCTTGGACATATCCTACCAGAAACAGAAATTATTCTTCCTTGGATTGAGCAATTTTCAATTTACTATCGAATTGGAATGGATGGGCTTTCTGCTCCTATGATTTTATTGACCTCTTTGATCTTTTTTTTATGTGTCTTGGCCTCTTGGCATATGGAAAAATCTCTCAGGGCCTACTTCTCTCTTCTTCTTCTCTTGCAAACGTGTGTTTATGGCGTGTTCTTTTCTTTAGATTTTTTTTTATTTTATGTTTTTTGGGAAGTAATGCTTATTCCAATGTTTTTCCTGATCGCTCTTTGGGGAGGTGATCGACGAGAATATGCGGCCATAAAATTTTTTCTTTATACTTTTTTTGGTTCTCTCTTTTTATTATTAGTCATGGTTGGACTTTATTTTCTTTCAGGAAAAACAGCAGATAGTTTTAATTTATTGGCCCTTGCAGGAGGCAAATTTTCTCATTCCTCCTTAACTTTTTTTGGGGTGAATGTTTCTTTAGAATCTCTCTTTTTTGTCTTTTTGTTTATTGCCTTTGCTGTAAAGGTGCCGGTGTTTCCTTTTCATACATGGTTACCTCATGCACACGTACAGGCCCCAACTGCCATTTCCGTTATTTTGGCAGGTGTTTTATTAAAAATGGGAACCTATGGATTTTTGAGAATCTCTTATCCTTTATTTCCTCAAGCAGCAATTGCCTTTTCTGATATTATTGGAGCGTTAGGTTTAATCAGTGTCATTTATGGGGCCTTATGTGCAATGGCCCAAACAGATATTAAAAGATTAGTGGCCTATTCTTCCGTTTCTCATATGGGGTTAGTGATGATGGGAATTGCCTCCTTAACTCCCGCAGGTTTAAATGGTGCTGTTTTACAAATGTTTAACCACGGCACTTCAACTGCTATGCTATTTTTGCTTATTGGAATTTTATATGAACGCTCTCATCACCGTTGGATTGTAAGACCTAATGGTCAAAAAGGGTTTAGTGGCCTTTATACTCAAATGCCCAAATTCTCTCTTGTGTTTATTCTTGCCATGTTTGCTTCTATGGGCCTTCCTGGACTTTCGGGTTTTATTTCTGAGGCCTTAATTTTCTTTGGAATTTTCCCTAAATTTACCTTAATGACTTGTCTTGCTGTTATAGGACTTTTATTGGGGGCCGCGTATCTTTTATGGTTATTTAAACGGGCCTTCTTTGGAGAAGTTCTTGAGGAAATGAAGCAATACACAGATATGACTTGTTGGGAGTTATGCTATATGGCCCCTCTTTGCGTGGCCGTTATTTTTTTGGGAATTTTTCCTGCTCCCCTTTTAAATGTGATGAAGGCCTCTGTGTCTCTTCTTCATCGTTTGGTTACCAATGTTCAAGGGAGTTAATAAATGGAAGGCCTTCGCTCTTATAGTCCAGATTTATGCTTAGTTGTTGCCTCTTTATTCCTTTTATTTCTAGAGGCCTTTAATTTAGGAAAACAACAAACTAAAAAAATAACTGATTTTTTGATTGTTTTGTTTTTTCTTTTCTTGGCAGCTTTTTTTTTAGTGGCCAACGATGCTTTAGATTTTTCTTTACTTCCTCAAACAGAATATTTTTTCTTTTTTAATGTCTTGAAGATCACTCCTTGGATTATATTGGGCAAATGGGCCATTCTTTTGGCCATTTTTTTACTTAATCTACTTGCTTACACACTTCCAAGTTCTTTTTTGCGAAGAGAATTTTTAATTTTAACACTTTTAATTTCTGTTGCAGGGATGTGTGTTCTTTCAGCAAATCATCTTCTTGTTTTTTATTTGGCCTTAGAAACAATTTCGATTATTTCTTATGGCCTTACGGCACTTCATAGACAAGAAGAAAGATCTTCAGAGGCCGCTGTAAAGTATGTTATTTATGGAGGAGTTTCCAGTGCTTTGATGCTTTTTGGAATGGCCCATTTATATGGACTTTCGGAGGGAAGTTTATTTTTTTCAGATTTACTAAAGTTCTTTTCCCATTATTCCTCTTTTTCCTCTTCTTTTTCTGTGGCCCTTTTAATCTCTTTAGCACTTATTTTTGTAGGATTTTTTTTCAAGCTTTCTCTTGTTCCATTTCATTTTTGGGCACCAGATGTTTACGAAGGGGCCCCTGTAAGCGTTGTTGCTCTTTTGGCCACAGTTCCTAAAATTGCTTTTTTTGGGGCCCTTTATGGTCTTTTTTCTTTATTACCAAAGGATTGGATGGGGACGCATTTTTTAGCGACCTTTGTTTCTCTTGCTGGACTTATAACTATGACTTGGGGAAATATGGCCGCCATAGGGCAAACTTCTCTTAAGCGTCTATTTGCCTATTCCTCTATTGCCCATGCAGGGACTATTTCCATGGTTTTTCTTGCGGTAACCTCTTCCGTCTCTCTCTCTTCTCTTTATCCTCCTTTATTTTTTTATCTCTTTTTTTATGTCCCCATGTCTATTATTCCCTTTTTCTATATTCAACAATTAGATTCTCACTATAAAAGTGATCATCTTGAGTTACTTTCGGGTTTTATAAAATGCTATCCAGGTGTCTCTATTTCGTTTATTCTTGTTTTACTTTCTCTCATCGGCCTTCCCCCAATGGCGGGATTTGTGGCCAAATTTCAAATTTTTTCCCTTCTTTTAAATTCAAGTTTTTATACTGCGGCCTTTATTATGGCCCTTAATAGTTTAATCAGTATTGCTTACTATTTTAAAGTTATTCGTGTTCTGTCACTTTCTTCTTCAGTTGCTTCCCCTGAAGATAGAATTTCAACTTTTTCTTATAAATTAGAAAATTTTCCTACAGTAATTATGGGTGGCCTTGCTATACTACTGATTGTTTTAGGTATTTTTTGGAATACACTATTTCACTATCTCTCTCAGTACTCTGGAGCTTAGTTTTTTATGATGGCCGAATTTTTTATCTTTGCCTTGGTTGCTTTTTCTATTGGTGCTGTTCTTATAGGAATTTCCCAATTATTAGGGCGAAAATTTAAAGGAATCAGAAAAAATGATATTTACGAATCAGGAATGGACCCCAAGGGAGAGGCCTTACGTCGTTATGATATTAAGTTTTATTTAACTGCGATTCTTTTTTTAATTTTTGATGTGGAAATTGTCTTTTTATATCCTTGGGCAATTTATTATTTGGAAAACAAGGGGAGTACTTTTTTAATGGCCGAATTTTTATTTTTTATGGCCATTTTACTTGTGGCCTTTTTCTTTTTTCTTTTTTCTAATTCCTTGAAGTGGGAGGAATAACGTTATGAACATTCTTCTTGTTCTTTTAAAAACAGCGTTGGTTATCGGTATTCCTTTAGGAATTATTCCTTTGATTTTACATGTAGAAAGGCGTGGAGCAGGGTTTATCCAAAGAAGATTGGGCCCAAATAGAGTAGGGCCTTTTGGTTTGCTACAACCGTTAGCAGATGTTTTTAAGTTTCTTTTTAAAGAGGATGTTTTACCGTCCCATGTTCGTCCAGTCTATTATTACTTGGCCCCGATGATTTCTCTTCTTTTTGCCATATTGCCTTTAGCGGGAATTCCTTTGTGTGGAAAAATAGATATTGATGGAACGTTATTTCGCCCAGAAGTTTTTCACAGTGATCTTGGTATTCTGTTTATTTTTGCTTTAACGGCTTTAGGCCCTTATGGAATTTTATTAGCAGGTTGGTCTTCGAATAATAAATTTACTGTTCTTGGGGCGATTAGGGCCTGTGCTCAAATGATCAGCTATGAATTGGCCATGACGTTGACAGTTATCTCTCTTATTCTTGTTTATGGAAGTTCTGATATTCATGCGATGATTGCTTCTCAGGGGCAATTGCTGCAAATTCCTTTTATTTCTTCTTTTTTAGGTTTGCCTGCTTGGGGAATTTTTCTACAACCGATTGGGGCCCTTGTTTTTTTGGTAGGTATTTTTGCTGAAAGTAATAGGCTTCCTTTTGATTTAGCAGAAGGAGAGTCTGAGATAGTAGCGGGGTATCATTTAGAATATTCTTCTATAAAATTTGCGATATTTTTTATGGCAGAGTATGTTCATGTTATTGTTCTCTCTGCTCTATATACTCATTTATTTTTGGGTGGGTATAATCTTCTGCCAGGGGCCGATTTTCTTGCAGAACAATGGCCTCTCTTAACTCCTTTTTTTGAATTTGTTTGTTTTTTTAGTAAAGTGGCCTTTTTAATATGGCTTTTTGTTTGGGTGCGTTGGTCTCTTCCTCGTTTTCGCTATGATCAATTGATGGATTTAGGTTGGAAGCGACTTTTGCCTTTGGCCCTTGGTAATTTAATTGTCACTACTGCCATTTTATTTTGGAAACATTCTTCGTAACAGAATTTAATTTAGGGCATATGCTATGGAACTTTCTTTTGTAGATCTTCTTTTATTCTTATTGGTTTTAAGTTTTTCTACTGTTGTTGTTTTGGCGAAAGATACTCTTGTCTCAGCGTTTGCCTTGCTTTTAACTTTTGTAGCACTTGCTGGAATTTTTTTTCAAGTAGGGGCCTTGTTTCTTTCTGTTATTCAAGTAATGGTTTATGCGGGAGCAGTGGCCATTTTGTTTATTTTTGTTTTGATGTTAATGAATTTATCTGACATAAAAAACTATATTCCTCATTACAATTATAGAAAATGGTTCTCTTTTGTGGGAGTCATTTGCCTTGGATTTTTGATTTTTGATTTTATTTTGGCCCAATCGAATTTACATCAAGATCAAATCGCTAAAACTTCTCTCATTGTTCTTTTTGAGTCTCTTTTTGTTCGTTTTATGGCGGCCTTTGAGCTGGCCACTGTCTTGTTATTGGCCGTTGTAGTGAGTGTTGTTTTTTTATCTAAAAATCAAGAAAATCTTTCTAAAAAAGAGTAAAAAAGATGAATGTTCTTTCCCTTTATTATGGTCTCTCTCTTCTTGTTTTCTTTTTAGGGTTAGGGGGAATGTTTCTTAAAAAAAATCTTCTTTCTATTTTGTTGTGCGTAGAGCTTATGTTGAGCGGGGTGTCTCTTTTACTTATTCTTTTAAGTAAATCACTGAATGTTTTAGAGGCACAGAGTTTAGTCTTTTTTATTATTGTTGTGGCAGCTTGTGAGGGGGCAATTGGTATTTCCCTTATTTTATCTTTATTTAAAAAAAACAAAACGATAGAGAGCGATGACATTGTGACAATGTAATGTTCTAGAATGAAAAATGAAAAAAGGGTTGTGATGTGAAAGAAATACAGTTGGCCTTAATTCCGTTATGTCCTTTAGTGGCCTTTCTTTTGAATGCTGTTTTTTTAAAAACCAAAGGCAATGTTAAAATTGCTGGAACTATTGCTCTTTTAGGGACCATAGTCCCTTTTTTTCTTGCCTTATTTCTTTCTTTTTCAATATTTCAAGGGGAAACCCTTTCTGTTTCTTTATGGCATTGGGCCTTTGTTAAGAATTTTTCTCTTTCGGTTTCCTTTTTATTAGACCCTCTTTCTTTAACGCTCTTATCTCTGGTGACTGGGATTGGTTCTTTTATCGTTTTGTTCTCTATGGAATATATGTCTCATGATAAAAGGATAGGAAAATATTTTAGTTATCTCTCTTTATTTATATTTTTCATGTTATTGCTTACTCTTTCAGAAAACTTACTTGTCTTGTTTTTTGGTTGGGAAGGTGTAGGACTTTGTTCTTATCTACTTATTGGCTTTTGGTACACAGAAGAAGAAAAAGCAAATGCAGGAAAAAAGGCCTTCATTGCCAATAGAGTAGGAGACTTTGGTGTTATTTTGGGGATGATTGGATTAGGTGTTTTATTTGGGACTCTTTCTTTTCCACAACTTTCTCAGATCACAATGGCACAAATTATGCCTCATAGAGAAATTTTGATTGCTCTTTTTCTTCTCTTGGTTTTAGGGGTAACTGGAAAATCAGCACAATTTCCTCTTTTTGTGTGGCTTCCCGATGCTATGGCAGGGCCGACCCCTGTTTCGGCCCTTATCCATGCGGCGACAATGGTAACAGCGGGTGTTTTTTTACTTTGCCGACTTTCTCCTCTTTTAATTTTTTTCCCTGAGGTTTTACAGATCATTGCTTGGATTGGTGCCTTAACAGTGATAG
>Ga0138256_10009072_pt1 | contig 10437 bp, 11 predicted proteins | sample KNB2016incub_MG_FD_105486 | JGI IMG/M metagenome (GOLD analysis project Ga0138256, IMG submission 105486) | Active sludge microbial communities from wastewater in Klosterneuburg, Austria - KNB2014incub_MG | ecosystem: Engineered > WWTP > Activated sludge > Unclassified | place: Austria... | reverse complement strand
CGCGATGGATCACTCCGCCGGTGGCGAAGAAAGTGAAGGGTGAGGTGATGCATTCCGCCCGATTTGTTAGCCCATGAATTAATTCATGGGCTAACAAATCGGGATTGGCTGCCATCAACGCCAACAGCTGTGCATCCGTGCCGCTCGAAACTGCAATCGCCTGTTCTGGCTTTACGCCAAAGTATTGCGCCGCAGCAGCTTCGAAGTCATCGACAGCTTTGCCGAGTATGAATTGCGAACTGACGAGCAGCGGATCAATCGCCGCACGTATTTCATCAAGAAGGGGTTTGTTTTCTCTTGTTAGATCTAAGAGTGGAACCATTTCTATTTTTGTTTTTTAGCCCATGAATTAATTCATGGGCTAAAAAATGGCTTACAGTCCCGCGTCTTTCATCATCGAAGCGAGGCCTTTTTTCTGCAGAGTGCGCAGCGCGCGCGTGGACAGGCTCAGAGTAATAAAGCGGCCTTCTTCGGGGAGAAAAATGCGCTTTTTGTGTACGTTTGACTTGAATGTACGGCGCGTCTTGCGGTGTGAATGGCTCACGTTGTTGCCGAAGCGAGTTCCTTTACCAGTTAAATCACATTTTCTTGCCATACATTTCTCCTAAAGAAGAGCCAGACTGCCATTACTCAACATAGCGTAAATGCCTTTCGCATAGAACGAGACGCAGCTCCGCTGCGTCTCGTTCTATGCCCCAAAAAACCTAATAAATACAAGGTTTTTCCTTTACAGCATGCGTGCTATGCCCCATTATGTCGCATCATGGCAGAAAAAAAACCCCTTTCCAAAAGCCAGCTCCTCTCAGAGCTCGCGGAAAAAACCAACCTCAGCAAAAAAGACGTCGACGGCTTCCTCGAAGCACTGACAACTATTGCATATAAAGAAGCTAAATCTGTGGGTAAGTTCACTCTTCCCGGTTTTGGCATCCTGAAACTCGTACAGCGCGCAGCGCGTTCAGGTCGTAACCCCGCAACCGGCGCAACGATCCAGATTCCTGCAAAAACTGTAGTGAAAATGACACTCAGCAAGGCCTGCAAAGAAGCCATCGCTGGTGCGCCGAAAGGCAAAAAATAATCCATTTTCTTCTGTATCGATAAGGCCCCGGGTGAGACCACCCGGGATGCTGTAAGAACCCTTTTACAGGTAAGAGGAAGGGGCTTCGGGGTCGAGGGTATTCTCGACCCTTTTGCTTCTGGCCTGCTGATCGCCGCCACCGGCGAATCTACCCGTTTTCTCGAATATTTCCTGCAATTCCGTAAAACTTACTCGGCAATCATTGAATTGGGCGTTGAAACAGACACCCTGGATAATACTGGTGCAGGTATTAAATCCCTGCCAGTACCCGAAATTCATGAGGAACAGCTTGAGGCTGCGCGGCTGAAATTTACCGGTGTTATTGAGCAAATCCCCCCCATTTTCTCCAATGTCAGGGTGGATGGCGTGCGTGCGCATGAGTTGGCCCGGGATGGAAAGCCCGCGGAGCCCAAACCGCGCAACGCCGAGGTGCATGCAATATCGCTTGTTTCGCATCGCAAAAGTATTATTGATATGCAGTGCACTGTGTCTTCGGGCACCTACATCCGCTCGCTGGCGCGCGACATTGCGCAGGCATTGGGCACTTGTGGCCACCTGACAAGCCTCAGGCGCAGGCAGATCGGCGAATTTTCGGTGGCAACTGAGGTTCCCGAATATCGCGGTCAGGTCGGATTGATCACGCGGCAACTGGCTGATACCGAAGCGCTGTCATTTTTCGAACTTGTGGAGATTGCTGAATCGGAAAGGCGGCGGCTATACCAGGGACAGGCGATACGCCTGGCGGAAAATGTCGCTCCCGGCATCAAGCGCGTGCATGCGGCAGGCAAATTCGCCGGGCTGGCGCAGTGCGATGGCCGCGTGCTGCGCGTGGAAAAAATTTTTCCGAGCGCCGCTGACAATGGGCCCGATCTTACTCGACGCGGTATCTAAACTTCAGCTTTAGCAACGTCTGGGCTTGCGCCCAGACGTTGCAAAATACTGGAGAGGTGTCAGAGTGGTCTAATGTGCATGCTTGGAAAGCATGTGTACCGAAAGGTACCGGGGGTTCGAATCCCCCCCTCTCCGCAGCGCAAGCCGCAAGCCGCACGTTCATAGGGGTAGATATAAGTCTACCCCTATGAACGTGCCGTACTATTCTGATTCTTTATACTACCGCGACCGCGGTAAAGGTAGTGTTGCCATCGTGCTCGTGCACGGCTGGTACCAGAATGGCGCGCAGGCGTGGGGTTCTCTTCTGCCAGAGCTCGAAAACCGTTACCGGTTGTTTATCCCCGATTTGCCGGGCCATGGCCTGAACCCCAAAATTCCACCGCATTTTTCACCGCAGTCGAACATCGATCTGCTTGCAGGTTTCATCGAATACCTGCGCAAAGCCTATCGCCTGAAAAAGATTTTCGTCGCGGGCCATTCATACGGGGCCTACGCGACGCTGGCGCTCGCGGCACAGCATGCGGATTTGCTCAGTGGTGTGATGGCCTTTGCTGCAGTCGATGACTATGCCCCTTACCGACCGCGGCTCAAAAGTGTTCTGATGGTGCCGCGTTTTCTCGAAGGCCTCTATTACCGATTGCAGGCGGCGCTCGCGCAGTTCCCTTATGGCGATCGTATGCTGCTCTACGCCAATGTGCCTGTACAGTTCGTGCCGGGCAAGCTGGCTTATGCGAAAATCAAGAACCGCGTGCTGAGTCCTTCGGGCTCGCGCGCGTACATGCAGATTTTCATGTTGAGCAAGATCGCCTGGCCGCACGAACCGCTGGCGATACCGATCTTTTTGGGTTACGGTGATCGTGATACGCTGACATCTGCCAGTTGGGCGAAACATATTCTGCCGCATTTTTCGGGTGGGTCGATGGAAGTCATCGGCGACGCGGGGCACAATGTGCAGATTTCCGGGGCAGCTGATCTTGCGCGTGAAATCCACGGATTTATTGAAAAATGTTTGCGGCCCCGTCGAAAGAATTGAGGTGGATTTAATGCGTTCAGTTTCAGTGGCCCTTGCGGTCTCAATTTTTACCGTAACGGTTTTCGGAAGTTGCCGCAAAGGCGACGCCGAATGGGTAGAACGCTACAAGCGCTCTGCGCGCAGTGACATCGATCTCTATCTTGTGCCTGAACGCTACGCGGTGCTCGAATCGAGCTGGCTCAAAAAGACCAGCCCTGCACGTTTCAATAAGGCTCAACTTGAAGCGACGCTGCGAACGTATGGCCGCACGCTCGAAGATCTCAAGAAGAGACCCGATTACGGCTATCAGGAAGATGGCAATATTGTCAGAATGAAAGTGGGCCGTAATTCGCATTCCACGGCGTACGACTACGACACTCACCTTCCGATCGCGATGAAAGGAAAATGGTTCAAGAACGGGAAATACTCTGAACCTGTGCACCAGCAGCACATTGCCCCAACGCTGGCGAAAATTCTGCAAGTCCGCAATCCGAATGGCGTTGAAGTGGAACCCCTTGCTGCGTTAAGCGGCGAGACAAGCAAACCGGAAATCATTGTCGTGGCCGTTATCGATCAGGGTGGTATGGGACTCCACACTACACATGCAGATGCAGCGCCCAACATCCAACGGTTGTTTAACGAGTCGGCATTTTTCACGAATGCGCATGTCGGGCATCTCGACGCGCATACAGCAGTCGGCCACATGGCGATCGGCACGGGTGCGTATCCGAACAAGACACAGGTGATTGGCAATACTTTCTTTTCGATGGAGAAATCCAAAGGAAAAGAACGGCTTGCCAAGTCTGAAATCTACGCGACAACTGACGAATCGAAAGTTTCACCAGAAGAGCTGCGTTCTGAAACACTCGCAGACGTGCTCAACCAGGTCAACGGCGGTAAAAGTGTGATTGTTTCTCAGTGTTATGCGTTGCGGGCATCGATCGGCATGGCCGGGCATGGCGCAAGCGCCTTTGATAAAACGCTGGCCCCGAAAATCAGCGCGAATAACTTTGTCTACTGGCTCGACCCGACAAGATCCGGATGGATTACTGATACTCGCTATTATTCCTTGCCGCATGTTGCCCGGGCGACCAATGTCATTCTCGCATACAACAAATATTACCCACAGGGTTTTAACGGCTACAAAATTCAGGATAAAAAATCTGCGATCGATAATTGGGGCATAGTCATGAGCACGCCCGCCGAAACACAGCTCGAAGGCGAGCTTGTTCGCGCCGTGATCGGCGAAGAAATTTTGCAGAAACAAAAGGCGGCTGACGGATATTCCGATCTTGTCTACGTCTCATTCAAATCGGCAGACGCGGTGGGTCACAATTTTGGTTACCATTCACTTGAGGCCCGCGATACACTTGCTGCGATAGACATTGAAATCGGTAAACTGCTGGAGTTCCTGCAGAAAAATTACGGCGATCGCTTCGCGTTCGTGCTGACCGCCGATCATGGTATGGCGCCAATTTCTGAAATTACCGGCGGTGCGCGCCTTACCGTAGAAGAAGTGATCGATGCAATTGATACACTGTTGCCGAAAGAAGTGGCAGCAGACCAGTCGCTCGTCAAATTTATGACAGTCGGACAAATTTCGCTGAACCACGAACTGATGCAGAAACACAATATCAGCCAGGCAGCTATTGTGGAAAAAATCATGGCTACGAGAATTGAGGGTAAAGCGTTCTTCCGTCAGGTGTTGACGCGCAAGGATCTCGGCCTTGGCGGCTGATCCGACCGGTATTGATAAAAAATTTCTTGTTGGTGTTTTATTCACCATAATCGGCGCGGCCGGTTTTTCCGCCAAGGCGATTCTCGCCAAACTCTGCTACCGTTACGGTATCACCGGCTTTGCGACGCTGACGCTGCGTATGGCGTTTGCCTTGCCGATGTATGTCGGTATCTTTTGGTATTATTACCGCAAACAACCCGAAGCGACGCGCGCCGGATTTAAAAAAGACTGGATTTCCATTTCGATCGTCGGGCTGTTCGGTTATTACCTCGCCAGTTGGTTTGATTTTGTCGGTCTCGAATATGTCTCTGCCAGTTTTGAGCGCTTGTTATTATTTATCTATCCGACTCTGGTTTTGCTGATTTCTCTGTTCTGGCTCAAAACCCGTGCGGGAAAACGCGAGATTGCCGCACTGCTCATCACCTATGTCGGCATCGGCATTACCTACCAGAATGAGTCTGCGCTTGCCGGTGACAAAGTGCATATCGGCGCAATCTATATCATTTTTGCGGCGGTTACTTATGCGGTCTATCTTGTTGCGACCGAACGGCTTGCGCGCCATTATTCGCCGCTCGTGTTCACGAGTTTTGCGATCATCATTTCGGCGATAGCGATTTTGATCCATGGCGCAGTGGCGCGTGAAAAGCTGACGGGTTTTCCGATCGAAGTTTATTTCTATACGTTTACGATGGCGGTCTTCTGCACTGTACTACCCTCTCTCTTCGTGGCACAGGGCATCGCGATGATCGGTTCGAACCGCGCCGCCATTCTGAGCACTCTCGGGCCGGTGCTCACGATCTATATGGCATTCGCGGTGCTCGGGGAAAAAATTACGACCGCGCAAACCATCGGCACTACCTGTGTGCTGGCCGGCATTGCACTGTTGACGATCCGAAAAAGGGCGGCTGCTCGCCATGGATGAACTCGTCAGCAACAGTGTCGCAGGCGACAAGTTTGCCATTGCGCGGCTGATTTCGGTCTTTGAATCGATTCGGGCCGAAGATGAAAAGCGCTGCGCGGATTTAGAGCGCCAACTTTCGGCCGCCTCGCCTAAAACGGGCTTGCTCGTCGGCCTGACCGGCGCACCGGGTGCAGGCAAATCCACACTGATCCAGTTTCTGGTCGATGCGCTGCTTGAACTCAAGACAGACTGGCGCATCGCCGTGGTCGCGGTTGATCCGTCGAGCCCTGTGTCGGGTGGTGCGCTTTTGGGTGACCGCACGCGCGTGAATTTTGGCGATAACGAGCGCACCTACTTCCGCTCGCAGGCGTCGGATCTTGACCTCGGCGGCATCGGCCGTAACACTTTCCGCGTCTGCCGTGTGCTCAGACGTATCTTTGACCTGGTGCTGGTCGAATCGGTCGGTGTCGGGCAGAGTGAAATTGAAATTGGCCGGCTTGCCGATGTGACACTGCTCGCGTTGCAACCTTTTAGCGGTGATCATATCCAGTTCATGAAGTCAGGCATTATGGAAATTCCGCAGGCCTTTGTGATTACCAAGTGCGATGCTGAAGATCTGGCGCAGCGCAGCCTCTACCAGTTGCAATCGAGTCTCGATTTTATGCAGCGCATCGATGCCACAACACAACCACCGCGCATTTTCCAGACGAGTTCTGTCCGCAATACTGGCTTTGCCGACCTCGCAGAATTTGTGTCTGAGGCACAGGTGCTCGGGGCCATGCAAGATGCAGCGCGCGAAAATTATTTTCTGAAAAAAGAGATTCGCTACCATTTCGGCGAAGTGGGGCTAAAAAGAGCAAACGTGCAGCTGCCGGGTTCAGAATATGCCGGGTTTGAAGCGCGGCGGCTCCACTTGCTCGATACATTGTTTCGCGAGGCAGGCATTAAATGATGTGCTTTGAACACCTGGGCCGCCGCTACGGCGCGTATTGGGCGCTTGAAGATGCCTCGGGTACAGCGGAGGGGGGCAAAATCACCGCACTGACGGGAGACAATGGTTCAGGTAAGTCGACGCTGCTGCTTTGCCTTGCGAATATCCTCAAGCCGCACAGGGGTTCGCTGCAAATCCAAAACGGCGTGCGTGTACATCTCGTGGCACATCACCCGATGGCTTACACTGACCTTTCGATAGTAAACAATCTCGAACTGAGCGCCCTGCTTGAAGGCAAAGATAAATCCGCCATTGCCGATGCGCTCGACTACTGGCGCATTGCAGATCTCAAGGAGAAAACTCTCAAAACACTTTCGCGCGGGCAGATGCAGCGTTTTCTGCTGGCACGGGCGACCCTGACAAAGCCCGATGTGTTGTTGCTCGACGAGCCTTTTACCGGTCTCGATCATCGCAGCGAAGCGCTGCTGCAGGATTTCGTGCGCGAAGAAGCCGCGCGCGGAGTGGCGGTTTTATTCTCGGAGCATGATGCCCGGCGTGCAAAGTTTTTGTCGCACAGAACAATCCGCATGGAAAATGGCAGGTCGCGACCATGAAAATCTGGTTCGCACTGGTGGTGAATGAACTGCGCCTCTACCGCGCGCAGCGTGGCCTGCAGTTTGCCTTCATACTCGCACTGGCGCTTCTGGGCCTGTTTCGTTTCGGCATGCCCGTCGATGGCGGGCAGAGTAATATGCTCGAGGTGTTCCCGATCGTTGCATACCTCATTGCAAATCTGCAGCTTCTGCTGATGGCAATCCACTGGGAAAGCGACGGCCATGCATATCGCTACTATGCAATGAGCCGTGTACCGATGAGTTCGCTTTTTTTGGCTAAGACGACGGTCACCTTTCTGGCGCAGCTACCGCTGTGGATTTTCTGCTGCGCCGGGTATCTGCTGTTCTTTCCGGTCGATACGCCGCCGACCTCGACGCTCGGAGCGATGGCGTTTACCGCCGTACCGCTCGGGCTCGCGCTGGCGCCAGCCGGCCAGCTCATTGCTGCGATCGCGCAGCACAGCGTGCAACGCAATTTTCTGGCGATCGCGCTGTTTCTGCCGCTGTGCCTGCCGGTGCTGATTGCCGCAACGGGCCGCCTGACTGCAGTCATTACGGGTGCCGATTCGATGCGCTACGATGCATTACTTATCGCAACTGCACTGGTCTTTATCGGCGCAGGTAATCTGGTTTTCGCTTACTTATTTGAAGAATAATAACGAAGATGAAGAGTGAAGACACTCTTCATCTTCGTTATTATCAGTGTAAGTCTGTGGTCTGGGCCCGCCTCGCGCAAAGAGCAACTGCAATACTACCGCAACGAATTTGAAGCCGGTTACAAATACCCGATCTACGACACGCTGTTCGAGAAAATCGTCTGGGAACGCAAAGTTTCCCACCTGGTTATGGAATTCCAGAACAACGAGTATCGTGTGACCCTACTCATGATGCAGGAATATCCGCATAACTATAAGAGCGAAAACTATCCGATACACTTTGCCTTTAAATCCTTCGGCGACGCGGCGAAGAAGTTTGAAACGATGAATCACTTTTTGCGTAATAACGGCGTGATGGCCGTAGGCTTGGATGGCAAACGGATTGTCAGGGAAAGGGTATTGGTCCAACCCGTTGGTAGTTCACCCGCGCGACCGGTGTTGAAAGACCCGCCGGGCAATAAAGATACTGATCCGATTCTGACGCGCGAGCCGCTGCCGCGGCGTTTGCCGATAGAGAAGCGGTACGATTCGGCTACGTCGAGATAGAAAATTCCCCTTCTGTCATGCTTCGACAAGCTCAGCACGACAGATGGTCGCCCTGAGCTCGTCGAAGGGCGAATGCTTTAAGCCACCTCTTCTACCGCAGCTGCTTTGCCGCCCTTCGGCAGCTTTTCCTTTTCAGCCAAGAGCTTTTTCGCAGTACCGTCGGCATGCGCCTGGCGTACTTTTGCTTCGAGCTCGTCGCAGATTTTCGGATTCTCTACCAGATACTGTCTTACGTTCTCTTTGCCCTGACCCAGACGGTTGTCGTTGTACGAGAACCAGGTGCCTGATTTGTTCAGCACACCAACGTTCACCGCTTCTTCGATAATCGAAGATTCGCGAGAGATGCCATGGTTAAAGAAGATATCAAACTCCGCCTTTCGGAATGGAGGAGCCACTTTATTTTTGACGACCTTCACGCGAACGTGATTACCGATGGTTTCTTCGCCTTTGGTGATTGACTCGACGCGGCGAATATCCATGCGCACGCTGGCGTAAAATTTGAGCGCGTTACCGCCGGTGGTGGTCTCGGGTGAGCCGAACATCACACCGATCTTCATACGAATCTGGTTGATAAAGATAACGACCGTGTTAGTCTTGTGGATTGCGCCCGTGAGTTTTCTGAGCGCCTGGCTCATGAGGCGTGCCTGCACACCCATCGTTGCCTGGCCCATGTCGCCTTCGATTTCGGATTTCGGCACCAGCGCCGCAACGGAGTCAATCACGATCACATCGAGTGCGTTCGAGCGCACCAGCGCCTCCGCGATTTCAAGCGCCTGTTCGCCGTTATCGGGTTGTGAAACCAAAAGCTCGTCGATGTTCACACCGAGACGCCGTGCATACGACGGGTCGAGCGCGTGTTCGGCATCGATAAACGCCGCCATGCCGCCGAGCTTCTGTGCTTCGGCCACGATGTGCAGAGTGAGTGTTGTTTTACCAGAAGATTCGGGGCCGTAGATTTCAATGATACGCCCTCGTGGCACACCACCGACGCCGAGCGCGAGGTCGAGTGACAGAGCACCGGTGGAAATCACCGGAATTTCTTTCATCGCGTCGGCGTTGAGTTTCATCACCGCGCCTTTGCCGAATTGTTTTTCGATCTGTACCAGCGCCGAATCGAGCGCCTTCGCTTTTTCTGCAGCTTCCGCTTTTGATGCTGCTGTCTCTTTCGTTTCTTTTGCCTCTGCCATGTTCATGTGCCCCTTGTTCTTTTCCAATGTGTCAATCATTATTATGTCTCCTCTGTTCTATTCCTGTTCAGGTGGTCAAATCCATTATCGGCATTTTTTACCTTTTCCGTGATGAATTTGCCCATCGGGCACCTCGCAAAAAACCGCGGATTCGGCCCGAATGGGCGAACAGAAAATCGGAAACCGGGCAACGCCCGACTGCGTGATTTTGCCAGAGGCAAAATCAGCGTTTCCGATTTTCTGGCGGTTTTCTTGTGAGGAGCCCTCTATATATTAAATACCAGAAACCCGGCATTTTTTCTCACTTCTGGTAAAAAAAGTGTCCGAAGCGGTAGCTGTGAATATCCATAACAGGAAATTCCATGCCAGATTGGGGGGCCAATCCTTCTCAATTTGCATTCGCCAGTCAGACAGGCATCACCACTTGGGATTAACCCATGCTCGCCTTCTTCTACCTTAATTCGTTTCTGACACTCTTAATCGGCAACATGTTTACCTACGCGATGATTATCTACTCGCGCGCCGTGACCGGTTCCGATGCGGTGACCGGGTTTGTCTATGCCGGCAATCTTTTGCCGCCGCTCGTTCTCGGCATGTACGCCGGCACCGTCATCGACCGCTTCACGCGCAAACGCGTCGTCATGATTGCACAGACGACGTTCATCTATACCGGCGGCGCGATGGTGTTTCTCACCTTGCAGAACATGTTTGTGGTGTCGGATTTTATGCTGATCGCCGTCATGCTTGTGAATGGAGTCGGCCTCAGTTTTATCATACCGGGTCGTATGGCACTGTTGGGCGACCTGTTCGAAAAGGAGCACATCCCCCGCGAGAGCATGAAGATACAGATCATGATCATGGTCGGGTTTGGTCTGGCGCCTTTTGT
>Ga0138256_10009071_pt1 | contig 10439 bp, 8 predicted proteins | sample KNB2016incub_MG_FD_105486 | JGI IMG/M metagenome (GOLD analysis project Ga0138256, IMG submission 105486) | Active sludge microbial communities from wastewater in Klosterneuburg, Austria - KNB2014incub_MG | ecosystem: Engineered > WWTP > Activated sludge > Unclassified | place: Austria... | reverse complement strand
AAGGTTTAGCTTGTTGCAGGCATTGGGCGCGAGATTCTGGTGATGATTTAGACGTATTTGCTGAACGATTATGCTTTCGTGATCGATGAGATCATCGAAGAAGTGAAGCCTGAAGACTTCACCTTCGCAGTCACGCGCACGGAAGACATCTCGAGCCTCGAAGCAGCCGCTCACGATTCGCCGGTGGTGAAGCTCGTGAACTATTGCATCTACAACGCGGTGAAAGAAGGCGCGAGCGATATTCATATCGAGCCTGATGAGCAGGTGCTGCGTGTGCGCTATCGAATCGACGGACGACTGGTCGAGCGATTGCGTCCGCCGTTCCAGATGTCGGCAGCGGTTTCGAGCCGAATCAAAATCATGGCCGGCCTCGACATCGCCGAGCGCCGCGTGCCACAGGACGGCGGCATTCACGTGATGATGGACAAAAAAGCCATCGACCTTCGCGTGAGCACGATGCCCGGCCGCGCAGGCGAAAAAGTCGTCATCCGCGTGATCGATAATGAAAAGGCGAGCGTCAATCTCGAAAAGCTCGGGTTCGGCTACGACACGCTGAAAGCCTGGCGACGTTTGATCTCGAATCCGAATGGCATCTTGCTGGTGACGGGCCCGACGGGTTCGGGAAAAAGTACGACATTGTACGCTAGCGTCACCGAGTTGAATTCCGAAGACACAAACATCTGCACAGTCGAAGACCCCGTCGAATTCAAACTTCGTGGCATCAATCAATTTCAGGTGAACGACAAGGCCGGCTTCACTTTCGCCAGTGCGCTGCGCGCTTTGCTGCGACAGGATCCCGACGTGCTGATGATCGGCGAAATTCGCGATCAGGAAACCGCGCGGCTTGCAACCCAGGCATCGCTCACGGGTCACCTCGTGTTCAGCACGCTGCACACGAACGATGCGCCCGGCGCGATCACGCGATTGAACAACCTGGGCATCGAACCGTATCTCGTCAGCGCAACAGTTTGTGGAGTTCTCGCGCAGCGACTGGTGCGCAAGCTTTGTAATCAGTGTCGTCTCCCACACACGCCAACACCTCAAGAGCGCGCGGTGCTTGAGAAAACAGGCGTCGCCGTGCCCGAAGTCATCTACAGAGCCAAAGGTTGCCCCAAGTGCAGAAACCTCGGTTATTCGGGGCGAATCGGCGTGTACGAGTTGTTCGTGCCGGATGAAAAATGTATTGGGCTCATCAGCATTGGCGCGCCGCCCAACGATGTGAAAGCGGCAGCGATGGAAAGTGGAATGCTCACGCTGCGTGATGACGGGCTGGAAAAAGTGAAGGCCGGCGTGACAACGCTGGAAGAGATTTACCGCGCGACTGTTTGATGTTTTGAAGAGGGTGAGACCATGGCACAATTTGCATACACAGCTCGTGACGGCACTGGCCAATCGGCCGGCGGCGTCATTTCGGCGTCGACGCTTGAAGAAGCCGCCAAGCAGCTTCGCGCTGCGGGCAAGTTTGTCATTTCGATCGAACCGACATCCGCCATCAAAGCCACCCACGCGACCAAGGGCATCAAGATTCCGCGCGCTGAAGTTATCAACCTGTCGAACCAGTTGTCGGTGATGCTCGAGACCGGCGTGACGCTTGCCGACGCGCTCGAATGCTGCGCAGACAATCATCCCAATGAAAACGTGAAGAGACTCGTGACCGAACTGAGCGAGTCGGTGAAGAGCGGCGTTGATTTCAGCGCCGCGCTCGCAAAGCATCCGCGCAGCTTTCCGCGTTTGTATGTTGCGTTGATCAAGGCGAGCGAAAAGAGCGGCATGATGAGCAAGCTGCTCGGCCGCGCAACGCAGTATATGAAGGACGAACAGGAGACGCTGCGTAAGGTCAAAGGCGCGCTGACGTATCCGTCGATCATGCTCGGATTCGCGGTTTTAACGACTGTGTTCCTGCTCGTTTTCGTCATGCCGCGCTTCACGGTCATCTATGCAAACAAAGGCGCTGCGCTGCCCGTGCCGACGAAAATATTGATGACGATGAGCCACTTCCTCGTTCACCAGTGGTACATCGTGATTCCCGTCGTAGCCGGCGCAGTGTTTGGTGGATGGACGTATTTCAAAACGAGTCAGGGTCGTCACGTCAAAGATTGGCTTCAGCTCAACGTGCCGGGCATCGGTGGAATGTTTCGCAAGATGCACCTTTCGCGCGGCCTTCGCACGATTGGCACGATGAGCGCGAGCGGTGTTGGATTGGTTGAATGCGTCGAGACCGCGCAGACGCTCACGAGCAATACCTATTTCCAACAGTTGTGGAAACAGACGCTCGATCAAATCCAAAACGGCAAACCGTTCAGCGAAACTCTGCAGAAGAGCGAACTCGTGCCCAGCGCGGTGAGTCGCATGCTTTCCAGCGGCGAAAAGAGCGGCAAACTCGCCATGGTGATGGAACAGGTCTCCAGTTTTGCCGAGCACGAGATGAAGGAAAAAATCGCCGAACTCACGCGCTACATCGAACCGGCGATGATTCTGCTGATGGGCCTGTTGATCGGCGGCATCACGATGGCGCTGCTGTTGCCGGTGTTCTCGATCAGCAAAGTTGTGGCGTCGTAACTGGATTGTTCTCGGTTCGACATTCCACAATCCACCCTCCACAATCGTGGAATGCAACACAACCTCACCATCATCGAATCGATGGCCAACCAGATCGAATCTGACCTCCGCCAACTCGGCTGGTGGAGTGAGACGCCGATCGACCCCGCGTTGTTCGAACAATCGAACGCGGCTTTTTTTGCTGATGTGATGTCGTTCGGTCAGTGGCTGCAGTTTGTTTTTCTTCCGCGAGTTCGTGAAGAACTCAAGGCCGGCGCGAACGCGAGTTGGCCAGGCTCGTCGCATGTGGGCGCTTACGCCGTGCGCGAGTTGGATGGGCAACACGAAGCCGGCGAACTGATCGATCACCTCAGCCAGTTTGATGCGATTTTCAACGGCGCTGTAGATGAAAACGGTATGCCAATGTGATTGCTCGAATGATTGATCCTTGTTGAAAATCAGTTGTTGGCTTCGATCATTCGGAATTGAAACGATGAGTCGTTAGTCTGATTCCACTGATGGGTCGAGGAACTGTCTGGATCATCCTGATTGCGATTCTGGCTGCAGGTTGCACGCCGTCGTGGTACCGCGCGGATGCGGATCGGCAGGTCAACGCGCTCATCAAGGATCGTCAGGCGAAAACCATCGGCTACGAACCCGAAGTTGAAGTCGCCACGCCATCCGAAGAACTGCCGCCGCCCAAAACGTACGACCGTTTACCCACCACCGACTATCCACCGCCACAAACTCCGGCGATCGTGGTGCCGGCGGTGATTCGCACGTTCAGAGCGATCGGGCCACAGATCGACGAAGATCCATTGCCTCGTCAATCGAATTTTCAATCGAACGTGCGCGTCATTCGCATGGTTCTTGGAGAAGGCCGTCTCGGTCCGCCGGTGCCGATTGATGTCGACGCATTACGCTTCGCGCTGTTTGATTCGATCAGCTACGCGGTCGAGAACAGCCGGGCGTATCGGAACGAGATGGATTCGCTTTACATCACCGCGCTGGATGTGACCTTGCAGCGACATCTGTTTTCACCTCGGCCATTCGCGCGCGGGTCGCTTCGATACGGTGGGGGGCAGTTGGATAGCGACTATCAATCGGCATTGACCGCCGCTGCCGAAGCAGGCGTTCGCCAGCGATTGCCTTACGGTGGTGAGATTGTAGCGAGCGGACTTGTTGAATTCGTGAATGGTTTGAACGCAAGCTCCGCCGACGGTGAGAATGCGGAACTCGCGCTGCAGGGAACGATCCCGCTGCTACGAAACGCGGGCATGATCAATCTCGAAGCGCTGATCCAATCCGAACGCGATCTCGTCTACGCAGTGCGCGACTTCGAAACTTTTCGACGGAATTTTTCGATCCAGGTTGCATCGGCGTATTTCAGATTGCTCACTCAACAGAGTTCGATTCGAAATCGATATGTGCGATACGTCAGCTCAATCGATCTCACTGCACGCACCGAAGCGCTCTTCAAAGCGGGCCGAATCAGCGCGCTCGAAGTGCAGCGAGCGGTGCAGGAACAACTCACCGCAGAAGACGATCTGAACGTGGCCATCCAGGATTACGAAAATGATCTGGATGATTTCAAGCTGCTGCTCGGGATGCCGATCGATCAGCCGTTGATCATCGTTCAACAGCGGATCATCGTGCCGGAGCCGGAATTGAACATCGATTCAGTTGCCGACATCGCGCGGCGGTATCGGCTCGATCTGCAAACCGCGCGCGATCGTGTTGAAGATGCGCAGCGAAGCGCACAGAACGCGCGCAATCAACTGCTTCCCGATCTCGATCTCGAAGTCGGTTCAAGCATCGGCAATCGAAACGAAACTCCCGCCAAAGCGATCGACAGCCGCACGCTCGATTACTTCGCGGGCATCTCGCTTGATCTGCCGATCGATCGGTTGCCGGAACGCAACGCGTATCGACGCGCGCTCATCGCGCTCGATCAGGCCAGTCGAGATGTCGAACAGGCCGACGACCTGATCATCGCCGACGCACGCAGCGCCGTGCGAGGAATTCAGGCCGCACAAACCACACTCGATCTCCAGCTTCGCGGAATCGAAATCGCCCAGGCGCGTCTCGATTTCGCCAACGAATCACTCAACACCAGCCGCGCCACCGACAGCCGCGATGTTGTCGAAGCACAAAATTCGCTTCTGCAGGCACAGGATCGCTACGAATCCGCCACCGCCAATGCACAAATCGCCATCCTCCAATACCTGCGTGACACCGGGCTTTTGCGGCTGAATCCAGAATCAGGCGTGCTTGGAATGGCGATGCAACGATGATGAGCCTGCAGGTAAAGACATTTGTACGATGTGAAAGGAGCCGCGCACGAAGTAAGCGGGTAATGCCCGATTCGCGCACACTCCGCTCACTGCGTGCGCGGCTCTTTGATTTTTCGTTTCCACTTATTTTCTGATCGATCGAGACTAGAATCACGGCAAAGGAAGTTGATGAGTCTTGCGATAGCAACCGTAGTATCAAAGCGGCGACGGCTGGCATTGCCACTCGCGCTCGGAGCCAGCGTGCTCAGCGCATGCGTCGTGCTGGGCGTGATGAAACTCAACCACAGCGCTGGCCAGTCGAGCGTTGAAGGGATGGCCTCTCGACTCTACACCGTCTTGCCGATGAATCTTGATGTGATAGTGGTGAAGGATGGCGAGCTGCAGGCGGTCGACAACATCGAACTGATTTCGAAAGTCGAAGGTCGCGCGACGATTACCGACATCGTGAAGGAAGGCGCGAGCGTGAAGGCGGGCGATGTGCTCGTGCAGTTGGACAGCTCGACGATTCGGCAATCAATCGAGGATGAATCGCTTGGCGAACAAAAGGATTCGGCAGCGCTGACCAACGCGCGCGAAATCCTCGAGATCCAGAAGAGCAACAACAACGCTGAGCTTGAGGGGGCTGAAGTCGGACTCCAACTGGCTGAGATCGATCTGAGAAAATACTCCGAAGGAACATTTCCACAGGACCAGGCAACCGCGCGCACGAAGCTCGACATGGCGAAGATCGACTTGCAAAACAAGCTGGATGATCTGAATCAGACCAAAGCTTTGTTCGCCCGTGGCTTCGTGACCGCTGCCGAAGTGAAGAAGAGTGAACTGGCCGTGACGCAGGCGCGCAATGCGTTGAGCGAAGCGGAAACGGCGCTGATGGTTCTGACTGACTACACCTATCAAAGCGAAATGGCCACGCGTCAGAACGCACTCGCGCAGGCGAAAAATAAACTGGAACGCGTGAAGCGGCAGAACGAGTCGATGATCAATCAGAAAAACGCCGACGTGGATGCCGCCGAGACCGCGCTCCAGACGCGCAAGCGAAAACTGGCAAAACTCAAGGAGCAACTGGCGGAATGTACGATCACCGCGCCGGCGGACGGGCTGGTGGTTTACATGAACAATCGCTACGAGCAAACCGTGATTCAGCAGGGCACGCAGGTGAGCGAGCGTCAGGTGATTCTGCGTCTGCCCGACACGCGCTCGATGAAGGCGATCGTGCGATTGAACGAAGGCCAGGTGACGCGTGTGCGACCCGGCCAGCGCGCGAAGATTGCATTCAAGGGAATTCAGGGCCTTGAAGTCACCGGCTTAGTCGAAAAAGTGAGCGTCGTTGCCGACAGTGGCAACAGATGGATGAATCCTGACAGCCGCGAATATCCGACCGAACTCAAGCTCGACACAACTCCCGAAGGTGTGAAACCCGGCATGGGCGTGGTCGCCGAAATCATGAGCGAACAACGCGAAGGCGTGCTGGCGGTCAAGGTCGCGTCGCTCTACACCGTCAACCGTCAGAGTTATGTGTTCGTGATGAAGGGCGAAAAAATCCAGCCGCGCGCGGTGACCCTTGGCGCGAGCAACACGACGCATGTCGAAGTGATGAGTGGATTGGAATCCGGCGAGCGCGTGCTGGAACTGCAGGCGAACGAAGGAAAGATCCTTCTCGAACAAAGCGGAATCAAGCCCGCGACGCAGCCTGCACAAGGTGAAGGCGCGCCGGCCGCGCCGATTCCCACAGAATCGCCACCCAGCGCGGTTCAAAGCCCGAACCCTGCCGCCAACACGAGCGGCGCGCCGCGCGAGCGCCGTGGTGGCGGCGGTCCAAGAGGGCAGTGAGTATTTCATGAAGCGACGCGGCTTGTCGCGCTGGAAACTCGAATTGCGCATCAAGTCGCATCGTTGATTAACTCCCAACGTTCGACATTCTCCCCTGCTCGATTAACAATGATCGATCATGGATGAACAATTCCCCATCGGTCTCAAAAATCTGAAGCCGCTCAAGCTCGATCCGAAGAAGGACAAGCTAACGCCGGACGAACTCGCAACGCTGAAGCACAACGTTCAGCTGTGTCGTGATGCGATCGTGTTTTTCACCGCGATGGCGGGCGCGAAGGGTTTGAGCGGGCACACGGGTGGGGCGTATGACACGGTGCCGGAAGTGCTGATCATCCGCGCGTTCATCGCGAACGGTGCGCCGATCGTGCCGATTTTTTATGACGAAGCGGGTCATCGCGTGGCGACGCAATATCTGTTGAGTGTACTTGACGGCCACATGCCTGCGGAAAAACTTCTGCACTATCGTGAGTACGATGCGGGCCTTCCCGGCCATCCGGAGAAACTGCTCACGCCGGGCGTTGAGTTTTCATCCGGCCGTCTCGGTCACATGTGGGCGTTTGCGAACGGTGTGCAGATGGCGAACCCTGACAAGGCGGTGATTCTGCTCGGGTCAGACGGCAGTCAGATGGAAGGCGACAACGCCGAGGCCGCGCGGCTCACCGTCGGCAAGCGGATCAACATCAAGATTCTCATCGACGACAACAACGTCACGATCGCAGGCCATCCGAACGAATACATGCCGGGCTTCGATCTCACGCGAACCCTGAGCGGGCACGGCCTCGCTACCGAAACGGTTATGGGTGAGGATTTCGAAGCGCTCTACACCGATCTCGCGCGAGCGTTCAACACGACCGATCCTCGCGCGCTCGTCATCAAGCGAGCGATGGCCCCGGGCATCGAAGGCGCGGAAGGCAGTCCACACGCGCACGAAGTGTTGAAGGCAGAAGTCGCCATCAAGTATTTCGAAAAGCGCGGCGGATATGAGAAGGCGATCGAAATGCTCAAGACCGCCAAGACCGAAAAATCTCCGCTCACCTACAAGGGCTCCACCGGCGCCGGAAAAAATCGAGATGACTTCGGAAAGATCATCAACGAAATTCTCGACGGGATGAGTCCCGAGCAACGGCTGTCATCGGTCAAGGTGTTCGACAACGATCTCGAAGGCTCATGCGGACTTCATCACATCCGGAAGAAATATCCCGAAGTGTTCGTGAGAGCCGGCATCATGGAGCGCGGAAATTTCAGCGCAGCCGCCGGCTTTGGTTACACGCAGGGCAAGCAGGGCATCTACGCGACGTTCAGCGCATTTCTCGAGATGTGCGTGAGCGAGATCACCATGGCGCGATTGAACTTCGCGAACGTGCTCGCGCACTTTTCGCACAGCGGGTGTGACGACATGGCCGACAACACTTGTCACTTCGGCATCAACAGCATGTTTGCCGACGGCGGGCTCGAACCTGGCCACGGAAAAGATCAAACCCGCCTCTATTTCCCCGCCGACCAACACCAGTTCGCCAAGTGCGTCAAAGCAATCTTTCCGCATCCCGGCTTGCGTTTTGTGTTCAGCACGCGCGCTCCCGTGCCCGACATTCTTAATGAAGATGGCAAACCATTCTTCGGCGAAGGCTACGAATTCAAAACCGGAAAAGACGACGTAATTCGTGATGTGCCTCCGGGCCACGGCTACGTCGTCAGTTTTGGTGAGACGCTGTATCGCGCGCTGGATGCGATCATCACGCTTGGCGCTTCTGGCAAGACTGTCGGCCTGATCAACAAGAGCACACTGAATGTGTGGGACGAAACGGTGATGAAAAAACTAGCTGCGTCCCCGTTTGTTCTCGTCGCGGAGGGTTACAACGTGAAGACCGGTCTTGGTTCACGCTTCGGCAGCGAGTTGTTGAAGTACGGTTTCAAGGGCAAGTTCAACCACATTGGCACGCACAAGGAAGGCAGCGGCGGATTGTGGCAGCAGATGGGTTATCAAGGGCTTGATCCGAAGGGGATCGGTGAGGCGATTAAGAAGTTGATGTAGAGAGACACTGTCAAAATTCGGCCTGAAAGGTCGATTCTGTCAGCCCAGTGCGAAGCACTGGTTCGAATCGTTTCGATCCAATCGTCCCTGAAAGGGACGTTCATCAAACGACGTGGATCAAGTGAAACTGCCGATTGAAAAATGAATGACCCTTTCAGGGTCAAATCAAATTTCGTCATCAGGCAACCAGGCCTTCGGCCGGGCCTGACAGAATCAGCCTTTCAGGCTGTCTTGGCATATTTTGAGTCAGTCTCTAAGTCGGCCTACGCAGACGGAACCAATTTTGCGATCGATGTCGTATCGGGATGCCCACCCATGATCGCATCGTTGCATTGATTGCAGACGAACCCATGCTCCGACCCATCATGCGTCCCGCGATGCGTGTGAACGACGATGCTTGGGGCGAGGTTCAATCGCTGCTCAATCGCGTCGGTGTTCAGCACAATTCGATCTTCAACCTGCGCCCAGCGGTGACAGTTTTTGCTCCACGGCTGTCCAACCCAGACGAATCGCACACCAAGCTCGCGCAATAGTTTTTCGATCGGCTGGAGATGCTCACAGAGGCCGAGATCCTGAATATCGATGGGTTCGGGCATGATTCAAAATCAAAGGCGATTATGAAGCGACGCGATGCATCGCGTCTGTTTTGGTCAAAACACAGAGCGCGATACATCGCGTCGCTAAACAAATGCAAACGAGTTGTTGATTACTCTTCTTCGCCAGCCTGAGCCGCCGCCGCAGCCAGTGCTGCTTCATCGGTCTCGGTTTCATCCGGAGCGATGTCTTCAACACCCAGACGCTTGCGGTATTCAGTCGGGCTCACGCCGCTCGACTTCTTGAATCGAAGCGTGAAGTAGAACGGATTATCAAAGCCAACTTCGGCAGCGACTTGCTTCACTGAGAGCGATGTCACTTCGAGCAACTGTCGCGCGCGGCGCATGCGTTGTGCTTCGAGGAATTGAAGTGGCGGCATGCCCACTTGATCGCGGAACAGGTGAGCGAGTCGGCTCACGCTCATGCCGACGGCTTCTGCCAGCACATCCAGCGTCACATGTTTTTCGATATTGCGACAGAGCCAATCCGTCGCGGAGCGAATTCGGTCGTCGAGTTCTGCTTGAGCGCTCTTCGGGTTGATGACATCGCACCACAACACAAGTTCTTCGATCGCATTCATCGCCAGTTCATCACGACGCTTGAGTGGGCCGGTGGCGAGTCGATGCGCGTCCGTGAAACGCGCGATAATCAGTCGAGCCAAAGTCGGATCGTACAAGCTGATTCGCATCAGTCCGACCGCTTCTTCAGGCCAATCAAGCCAGCCATTCCAGCCGTCGCGCGGGCGAAAGTGAGCCCACACCAGTTCCCACTTCGGGTGACCGTTGGCTACACCGTAATCGTGCGGGGTGCCGGGTTTGATGAGCACGAGATCGTTGGTACTCGTGACGATTTCACCCTTGGCATGTCCGAAACGGCCATGTCCGCCGAGGGTCAAAATCAACAGCCAATCCTGTGTGCCGTGAGGCCGATGGCTGTAATACCCGGAGACTTCCTTGAAATGCCCGGTTACCAAGTCAGCGGGTTCGAGCGCGCTGGCAGTGTTCTTGGATTCCATACGGCAGGATGTTATAGGTTCCGCGCCCAAATTGCCAGTCGAAAAATCACTCTCAACAGGCAATTTTATGCTTGTACGTTCTAAGCGATTTATCGGTGATGGAAAGTTGACTTCCCGGGCCGTCTGCACTGTTGTT
>Ga0138256_10009069_pt1 | contig 10440 bp, 8 predicted proteins | sample KNB2016incub_MG_FD_105486 | JGI IMG/M metagenome (GOLD analysis project Ga0138256, IMG submission 105486) | Active sludge microbial communities from wastewater in Klosterneuburg, Austria - KNB2014incub_MG | ecosystem: Engineered > WWTP > Activated sludge > Unclassified | place: Austria... | reverse complement strand
CCATCGTTCCAGAACTACTTCGCCGGCCAGGCTGTCAGCCATGCCTGGTCGGGGTTGATTCCGGGAACAACTTATTACTGGCGTGTGTACGCCTTCAACACCCAGGGCGGCAACCACGGCGTGCCGACGCCGACGAGCATCACGACTCCGCCCAATTCGGGTAGCGCGCCGACAATTTCGAGCATCTCGCCAAACCCAGTCACGCTTGGTGGGTTGCTCGCCGTCACGGGCACCAATCTCCTGGGCGCGAGTGTCAGCATTGGCGGCCAGGCCCAGGTCCTGACGACGGTCACCGCCACACAACTGGTAATGCCGATTCACCCGGCGACACCAACGGGCTCGCACACGATTATTGTCAACACGGCCCAGGGCAGCGCCAACTCCAGTCTGACGGTCAACTCGACATCGGCGGGTGCACCGGCCGTCAACGGGCTCAATCCTGACCCGGTGCGCATCGGTGAAGTACTCACACTCAGTGGGAGCGACTTGACTGGAGCCAGCGTGAGCATCGGCGGAGTTGCCCAGACCATCGCGGCAAACACGGCCAGCACGATCACTTTGACCGTCAGCGCCACAACGCCGGCGGGCCTGGCACAACCTGTGACGGTAACCACCACGGGTGGCACGACGAATGCCGCGATTGAGATACTGCCTATGGCCGGCGGTACCCTTGGAAACGGGCAGAGTGACGGCGGCTGCTCCACGACCGAAAACCCTGCCGCGGTCTTGCTAGTGTCAATGGTGTTGATCGGGGCCGCGTTGCTCAGTCGTTTGGGCTATGTTTCGTCTCGCGTTTCCTGATTTGCATCCCACAATCGACCCATGCTCGGCTACCTCGAATTTCCGAATTGGGACCCCGTGATCATGCAGTTCACGGAGAAGGCCGCGCTGCGCTGGTACGGGCTGACCTATATCATTTCGTTTGCCTTCGGTTATTGGGCCCTCTGGTTCATGCAACGGCGTGGCTATCTTCGCATCGCCGCTGATGACGTAGTCAACTACATGATTGTAGGCGTGCTTGGCGTGTTTGTTGGCGGGCGACTTGGCGAGATCCTCTTCTACCAGTTTGATTACACGTTCCTGAGTTCCGCACCCTTGGGCGAGCGTTTCGCCAACATAGTTGCGGTCTGGGATGGCGGCATGAGTTTTCACGGCGGGTTGATCGGCGTCACCCTGGGGGTGCTGCTTTTCTCGCGCTACAAGAAGCAGAGCTTCTTCAATGTCATGGACGGCTGCACGCAGTTCATGCCCTTTGGGATAGCCGTGGTGCGATTTGGAAATTTCATCGGCGGGGACCTTTACGGGCGCGTGATTACCGATGGATCCGGTAAGGCGATTTACGAAGGCTCGAATCTTCCGTGGTACGCGATGAAGTTTCCCACGGACCCAGAGTCCATGCCGCGCCTACCAACCCTGGGAACGCCATTTAGAGACCACAGTCCGTTGCCTGTTTCAGCGGAACTCTGGGCCAAGGTGGAGCCCTTTGTCCCGGGACGTTATCCCAGCCAGATACTCCAGATCATGCTTGAGGGACTGCTCCTCTGGATCACGATGCTGGCGTTGCGCCGCTTCTGCAAGAAGCCGGGAATGTTGGCTTCGCTACTATGCGTCTTCTACGGACTCTATCGTTTCCCTGTGGAGTTCATTCGGCAACCCGATCCGCATCTGGATCCTGATGCCACCGGCCTGACCAACTTCAGCGCCCGCGTACTGGCTGCCCTGCACCTGACCATGGGGCAAGCGCTGTGCACCGGCATGATTGTCTTTGGCATGGTGATGTTCTGGTACTGCTGGCGCAGGACCCCCTCAGGAATGTCCTACACCGACGATGAACTCCGTATGCGAGCTCCCGGGGCTGGGAAAAAAGAAGCGGCCTCTACAAGGGCCGCCTCCTGACACCTCATTTGTAATCGACTACTTTTCACGTGCGACTGCCATTTCAAGCAGCGGCATGATCGCCTTCGCAGCGTCGCGCGCCGCCTGGGTCGCCGTGTTGTCCTCTGAAAGCGCCTTGACGGTTTTCAGGCTATCGCGCCAGGCGACAAGACAAAGCGCGTCACGAATCACATCCTTGTCGCCACAGAAACTGCGCAAACCGGCTACAAGCAACTCCGCGCAGCCCTTGCGGATCTCGAGCGAGAGCTCCAGTTGTTCGGCGCCGCGGGACTGCCAGGCCCAACTGCCGCCAAGGTTGCCCAGCGCGGCAAACAGCGCGCAACGCAACCGGGTGGCCTGCTCGCCATCGGCCCTCGTTGACTCGCCTTCGAGACGCACCTTGATTGCATCAAGCGCGGTTTTTTCGGCAATCCAACCCAAGGCCAAGCCGGCGCCTTCACGCAGTGCCAACGGCTCGGTTTCACCGTCAAACGTCGCAACCAATATCACCAGCGCCTTGCTACCTGCACACTGCGCCAGGCTGACGGCCGCAAGGGCTCGCAGGTTGTCGGCCAAACCCGCGTCGACCATTGCCGATTCCATGGCAAAGCGCGCACGGACGTCAGCCGCCTCTCCTGGGGCCTGAATCAGCGCCGCCAGAAGCGCCTCTCGTTCGAGTTTTCCAGCTTGGCCTTCGCTGAACCTGTAGCCATCCAGCGTGCAGGTCAAGGCCTCGACCAGCAGCGGTACAATCTCTTTTCCGGCATGGGCGAAGTCGCGGTGACAGGCGGGCCTGCCATGTCGAAACTGTCGGTAGGTCTCAGGATCAATTCCGCGCGGCTTGTCCACGCTCGCGGCAAGTTCGGGCTTGGCGATGCGCAACCGACAGATTTCCGCGGCCAATGCGCGCCGGTGACCATCAGGTGTCCATTCGACAGCGGCGGCTTCCAGCGATGCAACGGCTGCGGCGCCAAAACCTATGACCACCGCGCGCTTCTCCTGCCAGGCTTTGAAATCACCTGAACTCACCGCTGCCAGGTCGTCGAGTGCTTTGTCCAAGGCAGTTTGATCAAAAGCTGCCGCGCAGACCTGTGGGCCAGGTGCTGCCGCTGCCTGGGCCGGAGCGAAGGCAAGAGCCAGTCCCAGGCATCCGGTCGTAAATGCGGCAATGATTCGCATGTTTCGCATAGGCACCTCTCGTATCAAACTTCGGATTGCACGCAATTCAGGGGCACGCTAATCCCACCAGTTTCCGGCCGGCGGTGTGCGAACGTTGTTGGTGCCGCAGTGAATCTCGCCCAGCAGATCGTGGTATGAGAAGAAGACGTCGACGAAGGTGACCTGAATGGGATTGGCACCCGTGCCCAGCGCTTCAAGGGCGTTGCGCGTTGCGTTGGCCCAAACGTCAGTTGGCTGATCGGGTCCCTCAGGGTCAGGAACCACCAGCAGCGTGGTTCCGTTGGCCAGGGGCAGCGAAACCAGGTTCGCCACACCGGGGTTGTAGGCCGCCGCGTAGTTTGAACCCGCGTTTTCGAACATGACTGGGACATCAATGAAGTCAGCGTTGGTCAAGCCGCAATTGGTGATGAGCTGCTGCTTGAGGAAATCAATTTTCACTTGAGCCCCTGCATTGAAACTAGTCAGCGCGGTGTTGGCCAAAGCCGCGCTCACAGTGGTCGCCCAACCACTGCGTCCGGCGAACACCGGCAAGGCCCCGCCGCCGGCAGTCTGTACATCAAGCAAGAGCTGGCGCCCCAGCGTCGGAGAGGCAAGAGCAATGGCCCAGCCGCGAGGCTTGTTCGGCGCCGGCACAAACGCCAGAACTTCGTCAACGTGGCCCACTGCCAACCAGGAAGTCAGGATCTCCAGGTGTGGCCCTTGGACCGAGCAGGCGTCAAAGAACTGCTTATAGACCAAGTCCATTGCGTCGGACGTATTCGTTGAGGTGCCGATCAATGTGGTGGTTCCGCCGCCGATTACAACTCTTCCCCATGGGAAGTTCGTGGTTCCATTGTTGTGCGGCGGCATAACTTCGAGGTTGCCACCATAGTTGTGCGACGTACTGGAGGTCCCAAAGCGCTGGATAAAATCAAAATCAGGGTCCCACAGGATGTTCTGGCACCAGGCATCGCAGGGTCTGTTGCGTGCCAGCTGCAACACGCTGTCGATGCGCCGAGGGCCGCTGATGCCCGGCAACAGGACACAGGTCGGCTCCGAGCTGTCCTGCAGCCAGCGATCGTTGCTGTAGCTGGCACCGGGAACCTCGCTATAGATGATTCCGTTGGCGTTGCACAATGCCTGAATCGTGGCGCGGGCAGCGGTGTTGTTGGACGTGCCGCTGGTGATGCTGACGATGTAGTACTTGTCCGCTTTCCAGAGATTGGTCACGAGCAAGGGCGGTGCATAACGCAAACGGACCTGGTCATTGCCGAGAGACGCACTGGCCGCGTCGAGCACATCAAGCGTGAGGTAGACCACGCCGTCCCAACCTGCAGAAATTCGTGTGCGGGCTTCGATCGCCAGTTCGATATCACCGGCAATGAGATCGGCAATGGGCAGGCTGAAACTACCGCCTGCGGAGTAAACAGAGCTCCAGCCCGCGCCGTTGTTCTGGAAAACACGGATGTTGGACTGGGCACTTCCTGGGGTAACACTGATGTTGACGGTTCCGCCCGCAGGCGCGGTAGCCATCTGGCGAATCCAGATTCTCGCCAGATCGTTGGTGTCGGAGGCGCCGTTGACGGCCGCATCTGCGTGATCGAATTGCGCATTGTTGTCGTCGTCGTCGATGTTCCAGTAGTAGACGGCGCCCCTCGTTGCGCTCCAGGCCTCTTCGCCGGCTTCATCAGCCGTGTTGTCGATCACTCCATTGCGATCGGTGTCCACGTCCAGGTCGACTGTCCCGCCCGCGGGGTTGACCGTTATGTACCCCGTGCGGGTCATGACGTCGCTGCCGGCGCTGTTACTGACGGTGAGAACTACCGTGTACACCCCCGCCACCGGGTACAAGTAGCTTGGGTTTTGCACCGTGCTGTCGACGGTCGAGTTATTGTCAAAATCCCAGGCGAAGCTGGCCGCGCCATTGGAGGCATCCGTGAACTGGACCGCACTGCCGGCCGCAACGGTAGTGGGCGTTGCCGTGAAGCTGGCCACGGGCGGCAACGGTGTGACTGTGACGTATGCGATGCGAGTGCGGAAATGGCTTCCGGCAGAATTTGAAACCTGCAGAGTCACGTCAAACACGCCAACGGTCGGGAAGTTGTAGGTTGGGTTTTGAAGGGTGCTCTCGGGCGTCCCGTCGCCGTTGAAATCCCATTCCCAGTTCAGCGCACCGGTCGATGCGTCAGTGAATTGAACAGCACCACCGATTTGCACTGTGGTTGGCGTGGCCGTGAAATCCGCGACCGGCGCGACGGATGTTGTGCTGCCGCCTGACGAGCCGCCGCCATCGCTGCCACCTCCGCCGCAGGCGGCGCATAGGAGCGACAACGCAGCGACGGCGAGGCTTGCAAAACAGCTATTCATCGGGACTGCGAAGGGCTGTGCGTGAGTCATGCGTGTCCTGGGGTGAAGGCCGGTGTTGATTCTATCTAGTACGGCCTGTTCCGGTGGTCCTCACCCGCAATTCGCGGGACCCAACTCATGAACTCGCCATGACAGAACGAAGCCCATTTCCTAAGGGAAATGGGCTTCTGACAGCATTTCTGTGCGATTGGATTAGCCATCCACAGGCCGGCGCACGATTTCAACCCAGTCGACCTCCAGTTTGCAGGCCTGGGGGCAATGGGCCCAAACTTGCACAGTCTTGAAAACAGTGCCCGGGGCTATTTTTTCGGTCCGGTCCAGGGTTCGCACCAGGTCGCAAAGCGCCACTTCCACTTCGACCCATTCGCCTATCCTGGCGGGGGTCAGCAACTTGCGGAAATTGCCGCGATCTGCTGTGCCCAGTTGCACGAGGAACTCCTCCAGAGCGCGGCTCACGCGATACCGGAAGCGAATCACATCGCCTGCTCGAAGGGATATAGGTTTTGGCAGGTAGAAGGCTACGCCGGCCGGATTTTCGCTGGAGACACCGACACCTTTGCTCACGCTTCCTTCATCGATTCGTTCATCAGGAATGGCGTCGAAGTCTTCGCGCATCAGCACACGTTGCGGCAGGCTGCGCAAACTGGCATGTTTGCGAACCAGAGTCTCGATGTTGACGGCTTGCACCTTTGACAAGCCCTTGAGCGATAGCGTGCCTGATTTTCCAGCCACCAGGTTGCCCTGTGCCGTGACCACTTCGCCTTGAATGCAGGCGATGCCTAGAGAGGTCCGGGTCACATTAAACATGGCTACGCCTTGTACTGAAGCGCTGACGCCCCCGCCCCTGACCGTCATCGCCGGCGCATCCAGGTTGTCAACGTATAGATCCTCGCTGCCAAGATCAGCGACCAATGCACCGTCAAGGCTCAAGCTCAAGATGCCGGAGAAACGCAGCAGGCCGCCGCGACTCAGCGACAAATCAGCATGACCACTGGCCGAGAGCTTCACACCCTGGTTTAAGACCTCGCCGGCTTCCACGTTGCGCCAGGATTCGCTCTCGGCGTAACGAGCCTTTAGAGCGTTCTTGCGCGAGAGCTCCTTTACCACGGCAACCTCTGCCAGAGCCGGAGCTTCGACTTCTGGTTTCTTCGTGGGCCCAGTACCCGCCTCAGGCTTGCGAACCTCAATGCCTTCAGGATTTCGCGGAGCTTCGGGTATGGGTGCCGGCTTGCCATCTGGCTTTTTTACTTCTCCCTCCGGAAGTGGCTGGGGCTTTGGGGTCTGCTCGGGCCGGGGCTGCTCTGGCTCGATCGCGGGCGGAACAACTTTGGTAGGGTGAGGCACAACAACGGGGGCAGGTTGAGGCGAACGAGGCGTTTCATTTGAAGGAGACGTCGCGTTTGCTGCAGGTTGCGGCTGACCCTTGGCCTCGTTCAAATCGCGAAAGGGATGCGGCTCGCGATTCGTGTTGATGGCAAATCCCACGAATCCCACGGCCACCAACAGCAGCAAGGCCGCAATAACCGCTGCCAGGGGCGAGCGCCTTTTTGACGGCGCGCCCAAGGGAGCCCGACGTCCAAAATTGACAGTAATGCGGCGTCGCACCGGCCCAGCGGAGATGCTCCGGGCCGATGCAGCCGCGATGCGCGCAGACAGGTCTGGGGCGTGCTCGCCCCCCACTTCCTGCCTGAGCGCGGAGTCCAGATAGCGCATGTCAGCATCTTCGTTCATGGCAAAAACCTCTTCTCGATGCACTGGCGAAGCAAATCACGAGCGCGACGCAGCAGTGTTTTCGCGCCTTCTGGGTCCATGCCGAGCTGTTTGGCGATGTCCGCCCGCGAGGCCGCATCGGTGTACTGCAACTCGATGGCGCGACGCGCACGCTGGGACAGCGTCTTGAGGCACTCACGCAGCGCTAGGCGATAGGCCTCGCCATCATCTGTGGCCTCGTTTCGCACCCAGGTAGCGTCCAAAGCATCAAGGCTCTCAAAGGGCTTAATACGGGCAGATTTGCGCAGCGCCATCAGGTAGTTGTTGCGCGCCGTCGTTCTCAACCACGCCGACGTCTCACCCTGGCTCCGCTGTGCAAGGGGGTGCTCAAGAAGCTTGAGAAATGTTTCCTGGGTGAGGTCGTCGGCCTGGGCCGAATCGCAACCCAGGAAACGCAAATAACGCCACAGCGCGGCCTGATGCACGCGCACCAGTTCAGCGACGTCAAGTTCCTCGCCCATTAGAGTCGCATTCACGCAGCAGAAATGCGCCCCCCGGTGGATTGGGGTCAGACTTTCGCCCAAACTGCACCAAGGATTCTAGATCGAATGAAAGTCGCTCTTCTTCAAGCAACAGCGGCCGGCGCCTCGGATTTCTTGTACTCGGCGTAAGTCTTTTCCAGGAAATCAATTATGGGGCCGCTCAACCTGTGCTCAGTGAGCTGGGTCATGGATTGCGCACGCTCTTCAACCCAATCACGCCCAAGGCCGCGCGCCGCCGACGTATGTGGTTGCATTCCGAGCATCATGCCGAGCAGGCCCGGAGTCGCCTCATACTCGATGACAACCGCATTGCGCGAGTCAAACACGTTTAGAGCGCGATATCTCATGAAATAGCACCAAGGTTCCCGGCCAAACGCTAGCGCGGCCGCGCTCAAATGCAACAGCTTGAGGCAACCGTGGTTTGGCCCGCAGCGCTGGGGAAGCGCAAGAACGGCGCCTGGTCGGGAAATTCCGGATTCATTGAATCCTAAACCAATACTCTGCCACTAACATGCATCGAAACACCTTGGAGCAAACATGCCCCTGCGCGCCGTGAGATTGGCCTTCGTTGCATTGCTTCTGGCCTACCTTGCTTTGCCGGTCAGTAGCGAAGACCTCACCAAGGACAACTACAAACAGATCCGCGACCACATTCTGCCAAAGCCTGAAGAAGAGACCTGGCGCGAGATTCCATGGCGCGTAACTCTTTGGGATGCCGTAATCGACGCCAACAAGGAGGACAAGCCAATCCTGCTTTATGCCATGAACGGGCACCCATTTGGCTGCACGTGAAACAACGGCGTGATTGGAAGGCGGACGGTCTGGTCTGCCAACGACGTCAAGAAGCTGCTCAAGGACTTCATTCCCTGTGGGGACGAAGTCTGGCGTTTGCACCATGGCACTGACGCCGAGTGCAAGCTCTTCCAGATGTTTTGCGAAGAGGGCCATTACGGTACCAAGACGGGCGGCACGCCCAATTCAACCCGCCAGGGCACATACTGCTGCACGCCAAGCGGGATGTTCCTCGGCTCCGTCAATAGCAACGACTCCGGCCGCATTTGTGAGTTGTTGCGCACTTCTTTGGTGAAGTACCAAGCCATCGACAAGAAGGAGCGCCTGCAGGCGAAAGACCCGGCTCCGGAACGCAAGAACCTTCAGCGTGCTGAAGCGAAATACCCCGAGGACGGGCTAATCCTCCGGGTGCACTCGCGCGACCTCGAACGCAAAGGCGGCAAGCGTGAAGAAGAGTGGGCCGAGAAAGCCCACAACGTTGACTTCGCGTGGTTCACCAAAGAGGAGTTGCAGAACTTCCTGCCAAAATCGTTCGAGAAAAAGGCGACTTTTGAGGTGCCGCGAGAGTTGCTGGTGCGCCTTGCCCGCCTGCACTTTGCGGACAACGTGCGCGGACAGACAGACCCCTACGCCGTCGAAGCCGTTGAGAAGATCGAATTGAAGGGAACGGTCAAGGACCTGAAAAAGGGTCTGGTGATTATCGAGTTCGAAGGCGAGCTGAAGCTCAAGGACGCAACGCGCCTGTTCGAAGGCAGATTGCGCGGCACGGCCTCCTGGGACACCCGTAAAAACGTCTTTACGGTGTTTGAGCTGATTGCTGCAGGCGATCGCACAGGCCAAACACGCTACAACTTCAGGCAAAACGATTTAGGCCCCGCACCCATTGGTTTTTGCTGTGTGATGGCTGGCGATGTTCCCAGCGACAAAATCGCACCGGCACACCTGGGCGGTTACGGCTGGCGATAACCGTTTTCTCGTTTGGCGGCGGGCCTCAAACTACATGTCCGCGCGACCCTCGCCAAACCGGCGTCGAGCGTTGCCCTTCGACTGACTCGGGACAGGCAGGCGAGGCTGAACTACTTCCGCGCTTCAAGAATCAGATTGAACGGCGTTTCCGTCGCTCGCTTCACCGTTTTGAATCCGCCCTTCTTGACCACTTCGCGCAACCTGGCCTCACCGGCCTGCGCACCCAACGCCATGCCGACTTCCTGGGAGAGCGAGGCAGGGCAACAGATGTTCAGGCTCGCGGCATAGTAAATACGGCCCACGGGGTTGATGTTCTCTTCGAGCTTGTCGCCGGCAAAGGGCTCTACGATCATCCACGTGCCGTCTTTCTTGAGCGACCTGTGCACGTGCGCCGATGCCCCTACCGGGTCACCCATGTCGTGCAGGCAGTCGAAAAACGTTACGAGGTCAAAATCCTTGCCCGGGAAGTCCTTCGAGGCGGCGACTTCGAACTTCACGTTCTTCACGCCGGCTGTTCTCGCTTCCTTTTTCGCGGCTTCAATCGACGGTGCGTGAATGTCGTAGCCCACGACCTCTGAGTTCGGATACTGTTTCCCCATCAGCACAGTGGTGATGCCATAGCCGCACCCGACGTCGGCGATCTTTGCGCCCTTTTCAAGTTTCGGAACGACGTCCTCAAGCGCGGGCAGCCAGTTGCTCACCAGGTTCGCCGCATAGCCGGGCCGGAAGAACTTGGCCGTGCCTTCAAACAGGCCGTGATGGTGCTCGTGCCAGCCAATCCCCTTGCCACTTTTGAATGCCTCGCACACTTTGGGCTCATCATTGAAGATGGCCGTCAGCACGTGATAGGCGCCAGGAATGTAGGCCGCGCTGTTTTCATCTGCGAGCGCATAGGCCTGCTCGGGCGTGAGGTGGAACTTCTTGGACTTCGGGTCGTACTCGCAATAGCCCGAAGCCGCCTGTGCGTTGAGCCACTCGCGCACGTAGCGCTCGGCATAGCCGGTGTTCTTCGCCATCTCGGCGCTGGTTT
>Ga0138256_10009068_pt1 | contig 10441 bp, 9 predicted proteins | sample KNB2016incub_MG_FD_105486 | JGI IMG/M metagenome (GOLD analysis project Ga0138256, IMG submission 105486) | Active sludge microbial communities from wastewater in Klosterneuburg, Austria - KNB2014incub_MG | ecosystem: Engineered > WWTP > Activated sludge > Unclassified | place: Austria... | reverse complement strand
GCATTGGTGGAATTGATGCACACGCACATAAATATAATCTTGTTGGATTTTTAGAAGTTGAAATTTTTCCATACAAAGTTTTATTCAAATCAATTCGCACTCACGTTTTACTTGATAAAGAAATAAAAAAAGGAAATAGCACTAAAGATGTTGAAACTGCAAAGTGGCAAATTTATAATGCGCTAAAAGATGGAAGATGTTTTGTTGCTAATGATTATGTAGCTGAATCTAAAGGATTTAGATTTTTTGCGGATCACAACAATAAAAAGTATCAAACGGGTGATACTGTTCCGGATCATAAAAATATTAAACTAAATGTTTTACTTCCCGGATTGAATTCAGAGATAAAACTTATTGGTAACGGAAAAGTCTTAGAGACCTCAAACGGAATTGATGCTGAGTTTATTGTAAATAAAAAAGGTGTTTACCGTGTTGAAGTTTTTAATGAAGATCGTGCCTGGATTTATTCAAATCATATAAGAGTGGATGTTTAGAATAATTCTATTCCGAATTCTATTGCAAATCAAAAATCCTTAGACTAATTCTTCTTACTCAAAGACCGAAAGCAAATCTGCTACAAATAATTATTACAAATTTTCTAAATATCACTACACACAATTATTAATTGTATTAAATCCAGCAATTGAATCCTTTTTTTTTCTCCTGAATCATACCTTCACAAAAAAAAACTGTTTAGAAATTTATATGATGACTGCACAACCCAAAGTTATTGTTTTTTCAACTCCTACTTGTAGTTTCTGCGTACAAGCTAAAAGATATTTTAAAGAAAAGAATATTCGTTTTACAGATGTTGATGTATCACGAGATCAATCCGCAGCAAGAGATATGTTGCGCAGAACCGGACAGATGGGTGTTCCTGTAATTCTTATTAACAACACCGCAATAGTAGGTTTTGATAGAAATAAAATTAATCAAATGTTAAACATAAAAAATTAACGGAGCTAGAATGAAAATTAAACCTTTAGATGACCGCATCTTACTTGAACCAATGCCAGCTGAAGAAAAAACTTCTTCAGGGTTAATAATTCCTGATTCAGCAAAAGAAAAACCACGTGTTGGTACTGTAATAGCAGTTGGAACAGATGAAGATTTAAGAGAAAAAATTAAAGAAGGTAACAAAGTTTTATTCGCTAAATACGGCGGAGATGAAGTTGAAATGAACGGCAAAGAATACAGAATATTACAACGCTCAGATATTCTTGCTGTTGTTGAAGACTAATTAATAAATATTTAAACTAAAAAGGAAAAAAATGTTAAGAACTAATTTAACTCACGTACTTTCAGAAGCAGATCACTCAGAATTATTAAAGAATAATGAAAACGTAATGATTTGTTGCGGTAGAATGGGGCCAATGTGCATACCTGTTTACGAAGTTATGGAAGAAATTGAAGGCGAATACAAAAATGTAAAATTTGCTGATATGGAATTTGATATACCTGATGCAAGAGTAATCAGAAATTTATCAGAATGTAGAGGATTTCAGGGAATACCCTTTGTAATATATTACAAAAATGGTAAAGTTGTAAAAGCAACGAGCAGCATTCAATTAAGATCGCAGGTAACTGCAATTCTTGATGAACAATTTGGAAAGTAACTTAGTCGCTCTCAAAAGCAACTCTGTTACTTTTTATCATTTACAGCTTTATAAGTTGTAATATTGATTAAATAATTAGCCTCATTCAAATGGATGGGGCTAATATACCTTTTGTAACTTTGATGTGATGGGATTTCTAATTAAACAAAAAATAATTATTTCAACTTTTAAGCAAAGAGATTATGGACAATCATTTTGATGCAATTATAATAGGAGCCGGAGCCGCTGGTTTAACTGCCGGAATTTATCTTTCACGTGCAAAAGTAAAAACCTTAATTCTTAATGAAGGAGCAGTTGGCGGGCAAATGGTGCTTACTCACGAGATTGCAAACTATCCTGGCGTAGAAAATATTAGTGGATATGAACTTGCTCGAACGATGAAATCTCAAGCTCAAAAGTTCGGTTGTATAATTAAATCAAATGTTAAAATAACCTCTCTTGAATTAAATGATGATGTAAAGAAAATTACTGTTAATGATAAAGATGTTTATACTGCAAATGCTATAATCATTTCGACCGGCGGAAAATCCAGGATGATTGGTGCGATTAGTGAAAATGAATTTAAAGGTAAAGGTATTTCTTATTGCGCAACCTGTGATGGTGATTTTTTTCAGGATAAAGAAATTATTGTTGTTGGTGGCGGAAACTCAGCTTTGGAAGAGGCTGTATCTCTAACAAAATATGCATCAAAGGTAATGATTATTCACCAGTTTGATCATTTTCAAGCATTAGAACATTATGTTGATGAAGCAAAGAAGAATGAAAAGATAAACTTTATTATGGAATCCAAAATAATTGAGTTTGTTGGTGATGAAAAACTTGAATCAGTAAAAGTACAGCATCAATCAACAAGTGAAATTACTGAAATGAAAATTGATGGTGTTTTTATTTTTATTGGTTATGTTCCAAACACAGAATCGCTTAATGGATTAATTGAATTGAATAAGTGGAACGAAATTGTTGTTGATAAAGATATGAAAACAAATGTTATGGGAGTTTTTGCAGCTGGTGATTCAATTCAAAAAAGATACAGACAAGTAACAACCGCAGTTGCTGACGGAACTATTGCGGCATTAAGTGCTGCTGATTTTATAAACAGTCTTAAAAAAGTTGAAGAAGCTATTAATTAATTTTCTCTGTGGTTCTCCGTGCATCCTCAGTGAAACTCAGTGTAAGGATTCTCTTTAGAATGCAAAATAAAAATCATTGGTACGATGGCTGGTTTTATGATAAGTTAATTGCACCAAATCAGGATAGAATGTTTGGTGAGATTAAAAATCTTATCGAACCAAACTCGAGCATAATTGATGTTGGTTGTGGTACAGGAAGATTTTCTTTTACAATTGCAGATAAAGCAAAAAAAGTTGTTGGTATAGATTTATCAAGTAAGAATATAGCGGCAGCAAATCAAACTCTTCAAAAAAATCCAAACAATAAAATTTCATTTCTTCATACAGATCTCGCAAGACTAATATCACAAAATCATCATTTTGATTATGCGGTAATGACTTATGTTATTCATGAAGTAAATCCGGATGAAAGGATTCTTTTATTGAATGAAATGGCAGAAATTGCGAATAAAATTATTATTGGTGATTATCTTGTTCCAACTAATAAAGGTTTTTGGGGATTGCTAAATGAAGTTGTAGAATTTGCAGCAGGGAATGAGCATTATACAAACTTCAAAGACTTTGTAAAGAATGATGGATTAACAGGTTTAACTAAAGCAGCAAATCTAAAAGTAGTTAAAGAAGTTCAAAATAAACCTGTAACAAGTCAGGTATTTGTTTTGCAAAAGTAATACAATTTAATTATTCCAAATTTTCTAATTATTAGTTCAATTAATAGTTCGGAAATCCAATATACTTCCTTTAGAAAAATATCTTACCGCTAAAATTTATTTTTCATTCAACACTTTAGAATCTTAAATATAACATCATCATCATACTGCACGAAAACTATTCTAAATAAATATTTGTGATTGCTATATGAATGACAAACTAAAAAATTTTCCTATAACTGTATTTGCAATTGTAATGGGTCTAGCAGGATTTACAATTGCATTAAATAAATTTTATCATTTAGATTGGCTGCCAAAAATATTTTATGAAATAATGTTGTTTGTAGTTTTAACTTTGTTTTTACTTTTTCTTGTTGTGTATCTTATCAAATTGGTTTACTATCCTGAGGAAGTATCAAATGATTTTAAACATCGTATAAGAATAAATTTCTTTTCAACAATATCTATCTCGTTGCTTTTACTTTCCGTTGCGTTTTATACTTACTATCCAATGCTTGCAATTATTCTTTGGTGGATGGGGCTAATCTTACATACTTATTTTACTTTTAAAACTATTACATTCTGGATACAACATAATTTTGAAATGAAACATTTTAATCCAGCTTGGTTTATTCCTGTTGTTGGAAATATTATTATTCCTGTTGTAGGAGTAGATCTTTTACCAACAATTATTTCTTTCTTTTACTTTTCTGTAGGATTTATTTTTTGGATAATACTTTTTACAATATTTATTTATAGAGCTGTTTTTCACGATCAACTAGCACAAAAGTTTATACCAACATTTTTTATTCTGTTAGCTCCGCCAGCAGTTGGATTTATATCATATATGCGTATTGCTGCAAGCTGGGATGCATTCTCAGTTTTTCTGCTGCTGGTATCCTACGCGATAGCAGTGTTGCTTTTATTTTTATACAAAAGTTTTACTCAGCTAAAATTCTTTTTATCGTGGTGGGCTTTTACATTTCCTTTAACTGCTTTAACAATCGCATCTGTTGTGGCATTCCAGGTAACAACTCAAGTATTCTATCAATATTTATCGTGGTTGTTTCTGGTCGTTTCAATAATAGCAATCAGTATCGTTTCATATCAAACATTTAGACATGCCCTCAAAGGCGAAATCTGTGTTCAGGAAGAATAAGATTACAAAATCATACAAATAATTATCATAAAGAATTAAAATGAAAACTAAATTAATTGTAATTGTATCTGTAATAATTGGAATAATAATCGGCGTATTGTTTTCTGGAATAGCATTAAGCTTATCAGCAGGCAATATGATGCTTAAAGAAATTAAAAGTCCATACGATTTTGAAAAAACTATCTCAATTCTTAGCGAAAGAATAAATTCTCAACCCGGCTGGCACGTCGTTAAGGTTATTGATCAGAATGAAGCTGTAACGATGCATGGTGGTAAACCGATTGGTAAATTTAATATTGTACAATACTGTAATGGAAAATCTTCATCGCAAATGTTAAAATCTGATGATAGAAAAAAAATTGGTGCTATGATGCCAAAAGCTTTTGCAGTTTATGAAAAATCTGATGGTCAGGTTTATCTTGCAACATCAAATGGGATGGTGATGGGAAAACTATTTGGCGGTGAAACAGAAGAGTTGATAGAAGATGTTTCTGTTGATGTTGAAAAAATGCTTCGTTTTATGAACTTTAAGTTTTCAATATTTTAGCCTCCGTTATCATAAAAAAGATGACATCTTTAATGTAAGATGTCATCTTTTATATTATCAATATCTAATTAAACTTAAAACTTCACAAACTCAACCCTTCGGTTATTTGCTTTTCCCTCAGAAGTATTGTTATCAGATAGAGGTTTGGATTCTCCGAATCCTTTTGCTTTTAATCTTTTAGAATCAATTCCCATACTAACGAGCTGATTAAGAACAGTAATTGCACGTGACTCTGATAACTTCATATTAGAATCATCACTACCATCATTATCAGTATGTCCTTCAATAGAAAAATTTAGTTCTGGATATTGAGTCATTAAATTATAAATATCGTTTATCACTCCCATTGATTCTGGTTTGAGAGTAGTTTTATTAACATCAAACTTAATTCCAGTTGTAATAATTTTTCCATCAGTAATTAATTTATCATAAAGTGGAACTGCACCTTTTGCAATGCGAATATTCTTGATATATCCTTTTGTCTTACCACTTGGAGTGTGAAATCCAATTGTTATACCTGTAGGATTATAATCTAAATTTGGAATATTAAGTAAACGAGTTTCATCAATATAAGTTTTTAGTGCACATTTATTAAAAGAAATAGAAATTCTTCTCCAACCAGGTCTAAATATGCTGGCATAATTTGAGTTTGAATATCCTAATAACCATGCGGGTTCTATACCATTACCATCAAAATTATAATCTTTAAAACGAATCCATTTATCTTCTTTCTTATATTCTTTATCAAGTTTAGTTTGATATTTATAATCGGAAAAATAGATTGTGTAACTTGAATGAATATCTTCAAAATATGCGTCCAATTCAAAAGTAAATTCTTCCGGTAGATAATCTTCGTTATTATTTTTTAACAACGGAACTATTCCACCTCCACCATTGGTATTACACTTAATAAAATAAATTACTTTGCTTCCATCAAAAGTTGCATTTTCAATTGTTCCTTTTGTTAAATCCCATTTTGAAGGAAATTCACCATCCTGTTCACTAGTTAAATCATCTTCAAAGATAACTTCATCTCCAGGAACAAAATCAAATTTTGAATAAACTTTAAGATTATCCTGATTTAATTGAGCATTTTGTGCAAAGGTATATCCGGAAAAAAATTGAAGTGAAATAGAAACGCACAAGAGTGCAATTGTAAGATAGAAAACACGTTTCATTGTTAGTCCTTATGATTGAGTTTGTTCATTCGATTTGTTATCGCATTCCCCTAAGAATGAGATATGAATTTATTTATGACTGTTAAATTTAATTGTGATTACAATTAAAAAAAAAGTTTTTCTTGTTAAAGAATAGCAACAATAGAGAGTAAGGAAAATAATATTTAGCCATTAAAACTCGCTTCCTTACAATTATATAACCGGAATTGAAATTGTAAAGACTGTTTTAGTTTCATTGTTAGAAACAAAATTAACTTTACCTTTCAAGTACTGTTCAACTAAAAGCTTAACACTGTAGGTTCCAATACCTCTTCCGGAATTTGCTTTTGTACTAAAAGAGCGTTGAAAAATCTGTAACTGGATTTCTTCAGGCATTACTTTATCATTAAAGATAGAAACGTAATTATAAGTTGCATCCTTTTGTGAAAATACTCTTACTTTCCCGCCTGCATCAGTTGCTTCTAAGGCATTTTTTATAAGGTTGCCAACACAACGGATTAAAAGAACACCATCAGTTTTAATTTCAAAATCATTACTTAATAAATCGCAGGAATAATAAAGGATTAATACCAGTGCTGAAATAATTATTAGAATTGCCAGACCAAATACTAAATAACTGCTAAGTTGTTCTATTAAGTAGTAATACTTTTCTTTGTTTTTGTCTCTTGTGGTTACAATCCAACCTGTGTTAGGGTTGTTTATTGCATACACAAACTGCTCGTTAGTTTTTGAATCCTTAAAACTTAAAAATCCCTCATTGTTTTTGATCAAAACAAAATCACTATAGCTTAATATAGTTTCAAATTCCTCTTCATCTTTAAGATTAAGATTTTTATAAAATAATTTCCTTAAAGAAGTTAAATTCATACCTTCAACAAAATAAATATCTATGTCAGAATTTGATTTTGTTAGAATATTATTTGGATGGCTGCCAAAAACTTTGTCGATATTAATTTCTACATAAGCAGTTCCGATTTTAATACCATCAGTTTTAATCGGTGCTTTAACTACAAGTCTGATTTCATTTTTGTCAGACACTATAAAATAATAGGAATCTATTTGAACAATGCCATTTATTATATTTAAACCAGAGTTAATTATGTTACTGTTTTCTCCAAGTTTTACTCCTGCTGAATAAATAGTTTTGCTATCAATATCTACGATATCGATATTTCCAAAATCATTTTCTGCAAGATAACTTCTTAATTGAGTTTCTATATTTCCTTTAAGTGTTGAGTATTCGGGATTGCTATCGCTTAAGTTTATGAAGTGAGTAATTGATGAGTCTTTGACGATAGTGTTTAATTTGTTTAACCAGTTTCTGTACCACTCATTAATTTTATGATTTTGCGTTTGAGCAATTAACCTGATTGATGATTGATAATTAGTATCAAGTGAATTTCTTAACTGGTTATAATATAGATAACCGCTTACCAATAAAATTATAATTACAAGCACCAAGCCAACTATATATTTTACTGGTAATGATAGCTTCTTAACCCTTATTTGCTTTTGTCCCTTTTCCAAATTGGTAATTCATTAAAGTTTATCAATCTTGTATTTTGCTAAACCTATTTACAAATGGTTAAAACAAAAAGAAGTAAAGTTAATGTGGATTTGTGTGTAGTGGTTTTTAGGACAGGAAGTTGATTATTTAAGATGAAAGATGACATCTTTAGGCCAAGATATCATCTTTCCCAAAATAATTATTTTATTAAAATCATTTTTTTAATTGAAGTATCAAATGCTTCAAGTTTATAAAAATAAACTCCTGAAGCTAAACTGGTTGCATCAAAATCTACTTCATACAATCCTTTTTCTTGATCTTCATCAACTAAAACTTTTACTTCTCTTCCAAGTATATCAAAAACTGTTAATTTTACTTTATGATAAGACAGAAGCTCGTATGCAATTTTTGTTGTTGGATTAAAAGGGTTCGGGAAGTTGTTATATAAAACATCCGCATTAACTGGCATATAAAAATACTCTTTGTTAAATACAAGTTTATTTACTTTAACTTCAGTTGTGTAAACATCAAGTCCAGTTTGAAGATTACTAATTTCACTAGACATTAAAACTTTGTCCTCAAATAAATCAATTCCATATTTAAAACCGGACTGATAGAAATATTGATTATCAGTGTTTGAAAGTAAATAAAAATTATTATCTCTTTTTGCATCATTTATATATACACCAATAAAATCATCATAGTAATTATATGTAACAAATGATTTCTTATTCTCAAATTTTATGATATTAAAAAGAAAAGAATCATAACTGTAATATGGTAAACTGCTTTTAAAGTAAATCAAGCTATCGTTCTGATTTTGAAATCTTCTTGTAATATTTATGTTTCCATTTATGCTGTTATAAATCAAAATAAAATCTTTTCCATCATTTTTTGAAATCAGTTTTGGATTGTATGTTTGAGTTAAATCAATGCTAAAAGTGTTCTCAGTTAGTTCTGCGTACCTGTTGTAAAATTCACCATAAATAGTATTATCATATAAATAAGTATTCATATCATAGTTACTCCAGGCTATAAAAATATTAAATGCGGTATCTACTGAAACACTAATTGGATTAAACATAAGGTTATTCTGTGAGTGTTTTAATGACTTGGGGCCTTTTCTTAAAGCATATGACTTACTAAAAATTGAATATGATACATCATTTGGGTTGTACCAACATATTAGTGCTTCATCGATTGAATTAATTCGTAAACTTAACTTATTATCCTGAGAATAGGATAAACTATTAACTATCACGTTGTTCAGAATTCGTTTACCCTCTTTACTGATTTGCTGTAAAAACACAGTGCCATATGAGTAATTATTGTAGCCGCAAAAACCTATTAAAAATGTTCCATCAATAAATGAATCAATAATAATATTATCAAAAGTGGAAAAGTTATAGATTGAATCTGTTACTTTTAAATTTACATTAATTGGATTTAAATTCTTATCATAAACTTGGGCATAAAGTTCTTCTTTCCCATTTCTATTATCTTGCCAGACAAATATTGCCTCTCCATTGGAATTAAATTTAATAGTAGATTTTTTTTGGGTTGCATTACTAATATCATTATTAATTCTTGTTAAACCTTTTTTATTTACTAAATCTGAAGAAATCTTGCAATAGCCAACATTCTTATCATAAGAAACATCATAATCCTGTGCAATAATAAAACTGCTATCAAATACATCGGAAAAATCCTGAGTTAGTTTTTGGAGTGGATAATTGGAATTGTAGTTAATTCTTGTTGGATAGGTTAACAAAACACCGGTTGAAGAAATTTTTTGAGTGTACCCGGAATTATCCATAACATAGCCAATATAAAAATTACCCTGATGGTCTGTACATATTGACGTGAGAGAAATACTATAAGCATGAGAAGTAGATTGAAGAACTTCAGTGGTAAAAGCTCCAAAAGAATTAAACAATCTATAATTGAATGAATTAGGTTGAGAAGAACCTAACCCTTCCCACGCAACTAAAAAAATTTCATTTCCAACAAAAGAGATTTGTGGACTTTTGATATCTAAAAAACCAGGATTGGCACTAACTATTTTGCGGTTACCTGAAAGTTGGCCATCAGGATTAATTTTTTGAAGATATATATAAGATGAATCATTTAAGTATGAAAACCACGAAACAAAAAAGAATCCATTGCCATCTACAGAGACTGCATTTATTTTTGATAAGTAATTATAATGACTGTTACTTCCATTAAGAGTGCGAAGATTATCCCACGCTGCTCCTCCTGATGAATAAACAAATTGTGATTTTATTAAATTGTAATTATTTGACGTTCTCTGATTCCAAACAGCGACAAATGAATTATCAGAATTAAGTGCTATAGATAGATTTGAAATTTCATCATAGATAGACTCATTCAAATAGCTTAATGAACCAATTTTTTCGGCATAACTGTTAAACTTTTGTGCAACTACAAGGCCATTACTTTGTGCCCAGGCAATTATGAATATTCCATTTTGATTTGCAGATATGGTTGGAGAAGTGTTCGCTAATTGTTCGTATGAATAAATTTTTGTGTTGTCACTAATCTTATTACCAAACTTATCAAAAAATTGATAATAAATTTCCCTTGTTCCACTACGATAATCTTCCCAACAAAAAGCGTAAGTGCCAGTTCCGCTC
>Ga0138256_10009067_pt1 | contig 10441 bp, 10 predicted proteins | sample KNB2016incub_MG_FD_105486 | JGI IMG/M metagenome (GOLD analysis project Ga0138256, IMG submission 105486) | Active sludge microbial communities from wastewater in Klosterneuburg, Austria - KNB2014incub_MG | ecosystem: Engineered > WWTP > Activated sludge > Unclassified | place: Austria... | reverse complement strand
TATGATTGGGGAGCTGTGTGTAGAGTTGAATATCTAAACAAAGCAGGTCTTACTTTACAGCGTATGCAGCAGTTACAGATAGGTCTAATCTTGTTCCGAGAAGAATGTGTTTTCAGGAGGGAGGTAAGAATGGGTGATGTTGTTACCATTGATGCGAAAATATTGAAGGCTAGAAGAGATTTTTCCCGGTTTACAATTCTGCATGAAATAAAGAAAGACACTGAAACAGTAGCTTCCATCATTACTGTTGATATTGCCTGGATGAGTGCTGTTACCCGTAAGCTTGCGGCATTACCAGAAGAAGATACTAAGCTGTTAATGCAAGGACCGTTTGCAGAAAATTTTCAATGGGAAGATTGAACGGCAGAAGATTCCAGCATAATTACTTTTTCCGGAAAACGGATTGCATAATCTCTTACCAGATTCCTTGTAAAACTATTTTCTTTATACTCCGTTAGTTGTTCTTTCAATGTTTCTATGTCGGTGATTTGTATATCGGCTTGCAGATAACCCATACCATATAAATGTCCCTTCAATACCAAAATGCAGGATTGATCATCACCATTCAATCCTTTATCTTTTATAATAAAAGAAGGTTCTTGTTGTAATGATGCAACTGCTTCGGCGATGCGTTGATTGTATTCATCTGGAGATTCTGATTGTTCACAAGCACCATAGCAATAGTTTTCTTTCTTTCCAATACAGGATTCATTATCAGTTTGCAAATAGCAAAGCTTTGGGCAGAGATTATATTCTTTAATAAGCTTTCTTACAATTGCATGGCCATCTGCCAGATAATGAAAACTATAAACTGGGCTTAACCGTTTCCTATTTTTATCAATTGCAAGGCGTTGATAACCGTTCTGATCTTCGTATAAAAAAAGACCATACACATCTTCCCATCTTTTTTGCGATGTGTTGAAGATCGGCCAACGCTTTTTTATTTCTATAGATTCAAGAATGCAGGCCATTAACTCAGTACCACAGCTTTGGTAGCTGATAGCATGCACATGCTGCATAAAATTCTGTTTCTGCCTGCTTTGAGAGTTATTACTGAAGTGACTATTAACTCTGTATTTTATATTATTGGCTTTACCCACATATACTACTTTACCTTTTTCGTTGTGAAAATAATATACTCCCGGTGTGTAAGGTAGTTGTGTAAAATGTTCCTTTGGTACATTGGGTGGAAGAATTGCATCTTTTGAATTGCGTTGTAATGCTTTTGCGATATGTTGTTCTTTGTCGTTTTGTAACAACAACTGAAAAACTTTTACCGTAGCAGCCGTATCACCACCGGCACGGTGTCTATTGCTGATCTGGATATCAAGTGCATCGCAAAGCTTACCGAGGCTATAAGAAACAAAGCCGGGAAATATTTTGCGGCTTAATCTTACAGTGCAAAGTTTTTTACTGTTAAGTTCGTAGCCGCATGCTTTTAAATGTGCATTTACAAAAGAGTAATCGAAACTTACATTGTGTGCTACGAATATGTTGTTTTGTAAAATGCTGTATATTTTTTCTGCTACTTCTTCAAACAGCGGTGCATCGGAAACCATTGAATCGGTGATGCCCGTCATAGCCTGAATAAAGTAGGGGATGGGTTGCTGTGGATTGATGAGAGTTTCGAATTGTTCTACCACTTTTTCTCCATCGTACACATGTATGGATATTTCGGTAATGCCGTTAGCGGAGGCATAGCTTCCTGTGGTTTCTATATCTACAATGGCATACATAAAGGACTGCTAATTTCGGATTTTTTGGGGAGAGATTACCCAAACCTGTCCGATCGATTAACTCAGGCGGGGATTTACACCAATTGCTGGGATTAGCACAGATAGAAGCGGAGAGTGTTAGTTCTTGATTTTTGGTAAGAGGGATAAAGAAGTACCATTTAACTTATAAAGCAAGCCGAGTCCGCTTTGCCAGACTCGACTTAGGTAGGAGTTAGAGAGGTTGAGTTACTTTGTCTGCATACCACTTTCTCTTCAACCATAAAGCTAGATTAACCAATAATATTAATGCTGGCACTTCAACTAGCGGACCGATAACACCCACAAAAGCTTGTCCGCTATTGATGCCAAAGATGCCGATTGCTACTGCAATGGCTAATTCAAAATTATTACCTGTTGCAGTAAATGCAATGGCTGTGTTTTTAGAATAATCAGCACCCATGTTTTTGCCGATAAAGAAGCTAACTAAAAACATGATGATAAAATAAATAACTAATGGAAGTGCAATCTTTAAAACATCAAAAGGTATTTGAACAATTAATTCTCCTTTTAAACTAAACATTAGAACAATTGTAAAAAGTAATGCTATTAATGTTATGGGTGATATAGCTGGAATATATTTTGTGTTAAACCAATCCAATCCTTTCCATTTTATAAGAAGAAAACGGCTCATAATTCCGGCAAAAAATGGAATACCTAAATAGATTAATACACTTTCTGCAATTTGCCCGATAGTTATGTTTACTTCTATGCTTTTAACGCCAAAGTAAGGGGGTAAAATAGTAATAAATAACCATGCATACACACTATAAAATAGTATTTGAAAAATACTATTAAGTGCCACCAAGCCTGCGGCATATTCTCTGTTTCCTTCGGCTAATTCGTTCCAAACAATAACCATTGCAATACAACGGGCAATGCCGATTAGAATTAATCCCATCATGTATTCAGGCTGATTTGGGAAAAAGATAATTGCCAAAAAGAACATTAATGTTGGACCGATAATCCAATTAAGCAGCAATGAAACGCTTAGTATTTTGGTATTCTTAAATACTTCTCTCATTTTTTCGTAGCGAACCTTTGCTAATGGTGGGTACATCATTAGTATTAAACCAATGGCTATTGGAATATTTGTTGTGCCGCTGGAGAATGAATTGATGAGCGTTGAGGAATTTGGAAAAAAGTATCCAATGCCAACACCTGCAAGCATCGCAATAAAAATCCACAAGGTTAAAAAACGGTCAAGAAAGCTTAGTTTCTTTCTTTGTACAGGATTACAATTTGTAGCACTCATGATTTTTACTGGTTAATGTTAGGTGTAATTAGATTCCTTTTCGTAAACTTTCTGCATAATCATTTGGTAGCGGACTTTCTTCAACAGCTTTGGCTGCTGTTTCAAAATCATAATCGAAACGGATAAATTCTACGTTGATACTGTCTTTATTTAATACAGAACTATTATCGTTTATTGTAAGCATTACATAACCACCTTGCGGATTGCCATCTTTAGGTTTTCCAACTGAGCCGATGTTTATAGCATGGCGAAAATGATTTTGTCCTTCTTTACCGGAATTTAAAATGCGGTGATAAGGTTTGTGTGTATGACCGAAACACATAATGTCTGCATCGGCATTCTCCATAATGCGAAGCATGCTTTTTTCTTCTCTGTCTTCAAAAAGATATTCGTTTATTTTCCTTGGGCTACCATGGACTAAAAGCAAATTCAATTTGTCTTCGTTCAATTGGAATTCTACTTTAATATGTGCCGGAAGTGTACGCAGATATTTTCTTTCTTCATCTTTCATTATTGAATTGGTAAACGAAATAGAGATGTTGCCATTTTGTTTTTCAGGATCAGTTTTGTAAGCACAACCACATTCGTTGCTCATTCGGCCAATGCCAAAATCATAATTGCCTGCAATGGTTGGTATCTTACGTTTTTTAATTTCATTTACAACTTCGTTGGGCCAGATATTGTAGCCAACTAAATCGCCTAAGCAATAAATAGTATCAGGATTTCTCTTGTCTACGTCTTTAAAAAATGCTTCCAATGCAGGCAGGTTTGCATGGATGTCGCTGAATAATGCAATGGTCATTTTTATAGATAGGTTTTGTGATTAACAGCAATTAGATTTTTTGTTTTCTGCTTTAGTTGAAATGTTAGTGAAATATGCGTGTAGCTTTTGAAATGCTTTCTCATCAATACAATAGCAAATAGAGTTGCCTTCAATTTCGCCTTTGATAAGCCCTGCATTTTTTAATTCTTTCAGATGCTGGGAAACCGTAGGCTGTGCCAACGGCAATTCGTTTACAATATCGCCGCAAATGCAAGTATCCACTTTTAGCAAATATTCAATAATAGCAATTCTTGCTGGATGTCCTAAAGCCTTGGCCAAAGTAGCTATGGCGTTTTGTTTATCGGTGAAATGTTCTGTCTTGGTTGCGCCCATGCTTGTAGTTTAATATTGCAATATTACGATAAAGATTTGAAATTCAGAAAATATCCAGTCAAATAGTCTTAGAGGAAAGGAGGACGGATGATTGACGTTTTGTAGGGGCGCAGTACACTTCTATTTGAATTAGTTTGTCGTGTAGATTGGTAAGGGTTGGTTTTAATGTGTTTGCCTGTCCGAAGAAAACACTGGCCAGAGTCCGGTGCTTTTAGAACAGCTGCTTGGATGGAACTTTTGATAAAAGGTTCACTCAAAGGTTAGTTGTAGCTAAATATCATATCGCTTTACATATTCGACTATTCATTTACGGAATGAATATCGAAAACTTTATTTTAATAAGGCTAAAGAGGTGACTAGAATAACTTAACAAGGAAAATTTTCACCTGATTTATCCTAACATATTATATTGTTTAGGCATATCATTCATAATAAAAGAGATTGTCCGGCATCGTTAGTATTGCTATCTTTGAGCCTTTCAGAATCATTAAGTTTTTTTTTATCAAATCTTCATTAAGACTATGTGTTTTCTCTTTTTTCTTTCCAGTACAGTATAACAGCTTTAATATCTTTTAAATCTAATATTTGATATACCATAAAATTTCTAAAAAATGAGAAAATTAAAATTCGTATTTGTATTATCATTTATTTCAATTTTGGCATTTGCTCAAACTGGAAATAGTTTTAAGAATACTGTAATTACAATAAACGAAAATGCGGGAAAGATTGACACCACAGGAACAGAGTTTGGTGTGTACTCCAATTTTACATTTATACCAGGAAATAAACTTTTGTTTTATGATGATTTCGCTACTGGTGCTTTAGGTGATTTTCCGGTTAACTGGGAAACTGGTGGCAGTGGGGAAGTAGTACAACCTGTTGGAACCACTGAAAAATGGTTGTCTTTACAACGTCGGTCTGGTTATCTCCCCGTTATGGATAAAGAATTACCTGAAAATTATACCATTGAATTTGATATGTTGACTAACGGATATGGTAAGGGAAAGCCAATCAGTAAAGTGTTCTTTGCCTTTCTTCCAAAGAAGGCTTATTCTATGGGAAGGGCTGGTAGTGTTGCAGATCTTCAAATTTTATTAACTTCTTACTTAAGTGTAGCCAATGTTGAAAATTTTGGCAGTGAGGCTTCCATAAAAATAGCGAACCGGATTGACCGTCATCTTCCCGATGCAATTAACACAAAAGTTCATTTTTCAATAGCTGTAAATAAAAAACGATTACGTATCTGGCTGAATGAGGAAAAATATGTCGATGCTCCTACAATTTTACAAGGCAAACTAGGTCGCTATTTTATTATTGAGGCGCTGGATGTAAATCCGGAAAAAGGACAATTTGCAGCCATTACCAATTTTCGGATTGCTGAAGCGACAGAAGATGACCGTACATCATTATTACAAAATGGTAAATTTTCCACTACAGGAATTTATTTTAATACCAATTCTTCAGTCATCAAAAGAGAATCATATGCAGTGTTAGCAAATATTGCAGCGTTGCTGAAAAATGATCCTGCATTAAAATTAAATATAATCGGACATACCGATTCAGATGGTGATAACGACTTTAACCTTGATTTATCTAAGAGACGGGCCATGTCTGTCAAAAATAGCTTGACTGCTGATTTTGGAATTGATGATAACCAATTGTCTTTTGAAGGGAAAGGTGAAACAGAACCGGCAGAAGATAACAGCACACCAAAAGGAAAAGCGAATAACCGAAGAGTTGAATTTATAAAAATGTAATTTTATTAAAAAGGCGGTTTCAATGAAACCGCCTTTTTAATAATAAAGCGAAATTATAATGTCTTCAGTACATCGTTCATTGCTCTTACTGCATCTGCACTTTTGTTGAAGGCTGCTTGTTCAGTATCATTAAGTTTGAAGTCGAGAATTTTTTCCCAACCATCTTTGCCAATGGTAACGGGTACGCCAAGACAAATATCTTTTTGTCCGTACTCACCATCTAATGCTACGCAACAAGTAAATAGTTTTTTCTCATCTCTTACAATAGCTTCTACCAACGCTGCGCCGGCAGCACCGGGTGCATACCATGCTGATGTGCCGATGAGTGCTGTTAATGTAGCACCACCAACCATTGTTGCTTTTACAATAGCATCTTGCTTTTCGGCAGAAATGAAATCAGTAACGGGTGCACTGTTCCAGGTGGCATGGCGAATTAATGGAATCATGGTAGTATCACCATGTCCGCCAATTACTACTGCATTCAAATCAGAAGGAGAACACTCTAAGTGCTGACTCAATTGATATTTGAAACGGCTGCTATCTAATGTGCCGCCCATTCCGATAATTCTGTTTTTTGGAAGACCTGTTGCTTGTAAGGCAAGATAGGTCATGGTGTCCATCGGGTTGCTGATAACGATGATGATGGCATCTGGCGAATGTTTTAAAATATTTTCGCTTACTGTTTTTACAATGCCTGCATTAGTACCGATGAGTTCTTCTCTCGTCATGCCCGGTTTACGGGGAATACCTGAAGTGATAACCACTACACTGCTACCAGCAGTTTTTGCATAATCGTTTGTAGAGCCGGTAATCTTTGTATCAAAGCCAAGTAATGTTGCAGTCTGCATCATATCCTGTGCTTTGCCTTCGGCAAGACCTTCTTTAATATCTAATAAAACAAGTTCGGAAGCCAGTTCTTTACGGGCAATATTATCAGCACAGGTTGCTCCAACAGCACCGGCACCTACAACAGTAATTTTCATGAAAAGAAATTTATGTAAGGGAATAAGTTTGTCTGGCGCAAAGGTAACGGAAACAGATATTTTTTGGGATTGGTGAAGTTGTTTATTTTTCAAACACTTTCAATACTTTTTCTATTGGCAGTGAGCCGCTGAATTCGGAGATAAGTTTGTGCTTCTTATCGTAGAAGGCAAGAAAGGGTAGATTGTTAAACTGGTAGTAAGCAGGTAGGAAATAGCTTACATCTTTTCCTACGGTGATGTTGTCATATTTTGAAAGCTGATACTTTTCGATGAATGCTTTTATTTCTGTAATGGTAACCATTGATGACATTACAATCTGTATGCCTTTGAATTTGTCGATGTTCTTAATTATCTCTTCAGTTTCATGCTGGCAATGTTCACAGTCTGGGTTAAAAACTATCATCATTGCTGGTTTGTTTTTCTTCAGATCAGCTTTTGTAAAAAAGGTAACACTGTCTGGCAATAGAAATTTTGCTTGTGGAAATAAACCAAATCTTGCAGAAGGAGAGAGGGTGGAATCGCCTTGAGCAAAAGAAAAAATAGTAATTGCAATAAAACTGAATAAAAAGATAAGTCGCTTCATATCATCAAAGAAAGTATAATAAATTGATTTTAACCTTTTGCTGACGCATCTAATTATGAACAGGTTGTTTTTGCTGCTTAAATTGAACATTCTTTCCTATTGCTATAACTCTTCTGAACCCTATCTTTGCCGCCTCAAATTTTTATACTAATGGCAAATACATCAGACATCAGCAGAGGATTAATTATTAGTCTTGACGGCAGTCTTTACACTGTTGTTGAGTTTGGCGAAAATAAAACAGCAAGAGCCGCTGCAAAAGTGTGGGCAAAGTTGAAAGGTGTTGACAATAACAGATCCATCGAGAAAACATGGAACTCAGGTGATACAATTCACCCTGTAAGAGTAGAAAGAAGAACCTACCAGTTTTTGTATAAAGATGATACCGGGTACAGTTTTATGGATACAGAAACCTTTGAGCAGATTGCATTACAAGAAACAACAATAGATGCTCCTCAATATTTAAAAGAAGGACAGGAAGTAGGTATTCTTATCAATACCGAAAATGATACTGTATTGGGTGCTGAACTGCCAGACAAAATAGTTTTAAAGGTTACTTACACTGAACCTGGAATGAAAGGTGATACAGCAACCCGTACTTTAAAGCCAGCAACTTTGGAAACTGGTGCAAGTATTGGTGTTCCTTTATTTGTAAATGAAGGAGAATTAATTCGCATTAATACTAAATCCGGCGAATACGTAGAAAGAGTAAAATCGTAAAGATATATTTGAGCGAAAATGGCCTGATTTCATAGATTTCTGGCCATTTTTGTTTGAATTTGACTCTATTTTGCCTTATTTCGGTAAAAAATCATCTATTTTCTGAATTCTATTTCCCTAACTTAGCTTTGCTTTTCAAAAGCAAACTGACTTTTAAAACCAAAACAGTCTATTAAATTGAAAAACATGGATTTTAAGCAAATACAAGAGTTGATTAAAATGGTCAACAAATCAAATATTGGCGAAGTAACAATTGAACAAAAAGATTTTAAAGTAACAGTTAAGCAAAAAGAGGAAAACATAACACAGGTAATGTCTGCACCTATGCAAGCGGCACCTTTACAAATGGTAGCTCCCGCAGCTAATGTCGGACAACCTGCCGCAGCAGCACAAGCACCAAAAGCTGCCGAAGCACCTGCTGCCAATACAATAACAATTAAAAGCCCGATGATAGGGACGTTCTATCGCAAATCATCTCCTGACAAACCAAATCTTGTAGATGTAGGAACGGACATTGCACCAGGAAATGTTGTTTGTATAATCGAAGCAATGAAACTCTTCAACGAAATTGAAAGTGAAATAAAAGGAAAGATTGTAAAAGTGCTGGTAGAAGATTCATCACCTGTTGAGTATGATCAGCCATTATTTTTAGTGGAGCCTGCATAGTATGCAAATGTGTATTGCTGAATAATACAATCTGACTATTCGCATTTACATTATTTCATTCATCACTTTAATTGATTTATGTTTAAAAAAGTTCTGATAGCAAACCGTGGCGAAATTGCATTAAGAGTAATTCGTACCTGTCGTGAAATGGGTATTAAAACGGTGGCAGTTTATTCCACAGCAGATAGAGATAGTTTACATGTAAAATTTGCTGACGAAGCTGTTTGCATTGGTAAACCACAAAGCTCCGATTCATATTTGAACATTGCACATATAATGGCAGCAGCAGAAATTACAAACGCTGATGCCATACATCCTGGTTATGGATTTCTTGCAGAGAATTCAAAGTTTGCAAAAATTTGTAACGATCATGGAATTAAGTTTATCGGTCCAACGCCGGACATGATTAATTCTATGGGTGATAAAATAACGGCTAAAGAAACCATGATAAAAGCCGGTGTACCCGTTGTTCCCGGTGGAGAAGGTTTGTTGCAAAGCGTTGATGAAGCAAAAGGACTTGCTAAGAATATGGGTTATCCTGTTATCTTAAAAGCAACTGCTGGCGGTGGTGGTAAAGGGATGAGAATTGTGTGGGAAGATAGTGAAATGGAGAAAGCATACGACACTGCGAAACAAGAAGCGGCTGCATCATTTAAGAATGATGGCATTTATATGGAAAAATTTGTAGAAGAGCCAAGACATATAGAAATTCAAATAGCAGGCGATCAATTTGGAACTGTTTGTCATTTAAGTGAAAGAGATTGCTCCATACAACGCCGTCATCAAAAATTGGTAGAAGAATCTCCTTCGCCATTTATGACAGATGAGCTTCGTTATAATATGGGAGAGGCAGCAAAGAAAGCGGCACAAGCTATTAATTACGAAAGTGTAGGAACTGTAGAATTTTTGGTAGATAAGAATCGTAATTTCTATTTCATGGAAATGAATACCAGAATTCAGGTGGAGCATTGTGTAACGGAAGAGGTAATCAATTTTGATTTAATAAAAGAGCAATTAAAAATAGCAATGGGGGAAAGAATTTCCGGTGCTGACTATATACCAGGAAATCATGCTATCGAATGTCGTATTAATGCAGAAGATCCATATAATGACTTTCGTCCTTCTCCAGGAAAAATAACTTCATTAAATCAACCAGGCGGCCATGGTGTTCGGGTAGATAGCCATGTATATGCAGGCTATGTAATTCCTCCATATTATGATTCAATGATAGCTAAACTTATTACCGTTGCACAAACAAGGCAGGAAGCCATACAAACAATGTACCGGGCATTAAGCGAATATGTCATTGAAGGAGTGAAGACAACTATTCCTTTTCATTTACAATTGATGCAGGACGAACGTTTCCGCAGTGGTGACTTCAATACAAAATTCATCGAAGGGTTTAGTCTTAAATAGATTTCAATCTGTTTCTTTGGGTTAGATTTTCATACATTTATTTTGATAGAATCATTTTTGAAGATGTTTCGAATATTTTTTATATTCGGTTTATAAAACGAATGCTATGCTAAAAATTGGAAATCTTAAGTCAGGC